>Ga0304728_1000750_pt1 | contig 25942 bp, 26 predicted proteins | sample C_130625_MF_Meta_FD_190476 | JGI IMG/M metagenome (GOLD analysis project Ga0304728, IMG submission 190476) | Freshwater microbial communities from Lake Croche, Canada to study carbon cycling - C_130625_MF_MetaG (v2) (version 2) | ecosystem: Environmental > Aquatic > Freshwater > Lake | place... | reverse complement strand
TCCATCACCTTATTTGCACAGTTACTGCTATTGACCCCCGAAACAGTGATGCTATCGACTACAAATGTCTTGGTTGTATTTGAAAAATTACTAGGCTCAGTAATAGTTACATTCTCATCACATGAGTTTGCTCCGGTATAACCAGCACCTTGTGCTTCAGAAGCTGTTACGGTAATTAAGCTAGAGGCAAATACTCCGCCAATACCTAAAATCGTAAAAAAACCGATAACTATTAAATCCCGCTTAGTAAATAAATTAATTGTCCTATTACTTAGTGCGCGCAGAAGAGCAAAACTGCGTGTATACAGTTTTAAGGCGCGTTTATGTAGGGAAGACATGGGTAAATCTTAACTTGAGGGTTCAGGTGAGAAAATTGCCTGTCACCCAGACGGGTGACAGTTTTTACTACTTTCTTACGCTTGATCCGATCCTGCCAAAGTAAAGCAGGGCAAGCATTGCACCTCCGGCAAGAAATAATGCAGATGTAATTGAGGTTAGCTGAACGATCCAAGCCAGGATAGTTTTTGAGATAAAGATTATTACAGTGTTGATAAAACTTAATTGCGCAACTGCAATTGCATTTTTACCATTTGATAACCTACCTGCGATTGAAAAGAAGATTGGCGCCAGAGCGGATGAACCAAGGCCAGCAAGTAAGAATCCAAAAAATGCTAACGAGAATGCGATTGATTTATGATTATCAACAATAACTCTTGAAGATATCAACATTGAGGTAAAGCCAACTCCGCCTAATACCCCGCCAGTTTTAATCCAAAACCGCTCACTTTGATGATTAAGCGCCCATCCAATTGAGTACCGGCCAATTATTAAACCGATGAGGTAAACCAGGTAACAAAGAGTTGCAACCGATGCGCCCATACCTAACTCCTCTTTACCAAACAAGGTGGCCCAATCGGCAATTGTGAACTCCATAATAGAAGCGCAGAAAAATCCTAAACTTAAAAACCAGTTAATCTTAAACTTAAATTGTTTAATTGAGGTTGGTTGATAATCATCATCGCCATCTGGCTTTGGTGGAAAGGTTGGCGATAATTTGGTAATACTAAATTGAGTAAGTAGCCAAACAGTAATCATCAAGGTGGTGATGTGCCAGGCGATTGAAACATGGGTTGAGATTAAAAAAGCGATTGCTGCGGTACACATTGCCCCCGCCCCCCAGGCGCCATGAAGTTTAGGAACTATAACTCTGCCAACCTCATCTTGTCGGTGGAGTGAGTGACCGCTGGATGCAATGTGGTAAATCGAAATGCAACCACCTGCTGCGATATTAAATAGTAAAAACAGTAAAGGTGAGTGAGTGTGAACTAATAGTGAGAAAAAAAATGAGACTCCAGTAGAGCCAATTCGAAGGGATCGCATTGCGCCAATTCTGTGCACAATCTGGCCACCAATTAATAACATCACAATTGAGCCAATTGATGCGGTGCTTAATAAGGTGCCAAAGGTTCCGTTATTTATCTTTAAATTAGCTTTTAGATCAGGGGTCCTTGGCGCAAGAGACATGATTGATATGCCAAATAAGAAGAAAATTGCGCTTAAATAATTACGCTCTGCTGCCTTAAACTCACCCTTATTAAAGTTTTTCAAAAGAGCGCACTTGCTAACGCTGCTCTTGCCTTAATTAATCTTGGATCGGTTGGATCTACCAAGTTAAAGAGTGAGATCAAATGATTTTTCGCTTTATCTCGATCACTCCCTGCCATTGTTTTAATCACTTTAAGTAATCTATCAAAGGCGGCTTCATAATCACCGGAGGCAACCTGAATATCAGCACACATTAATTGGCTGGTTAGATCATCATCTTTTGCATTTTTAAGGGTTAATACAGGATCTAGGCCTTCAATTCGAAGCATTAAATTAACTTGAGATAGTCCAACAACTGCAACCTGCTCATTTGGTTTTCGTTTCAGCCATGCTTCATAAGATTGCTTTGCCGCTTTGTAATCACCCTTTTCCATTGCAGCATATGCTGTCTCTTCCTCGGGTTCCATTGGAATCTCAGTCGGACCCTCTGGCGCACTTCCTACTCCCTTTTGGGATGCAAGCTCTAGTAATTTATTAATTACTAACCGCACCTGATCTGCTGGAGGGACTGATTCAAAAAGTGGCAGTAATTGCTCGGCAATAATTGCAACTGCAACTGGTACTGATTTAATTTGAAGTGCCTGGGCAACCTGTGGTTGGGAATCAACATCTACTGTGCCAAGCAGCCAGGCGTTATTGTCTGCCTTTTCTAACTTACCTAAGGTTTCTAAGATCTCTTTTGACTGTGTGCTTCTAGCTGACCAAGCAAGTAATACCACCACTTTTTCTTTAGATTTTGTTACAAACTCAGATACTAAGTTTTCTTGAGTAACAGCAACACCAACAGTTGGTAGTTGATCAGCGGTTGGTTTTTTAAGAGTAGAAAGGTCAAAGGCATTACCAAAGCCACCACCGATTGGTTTATTAAAACTCATCTACTTAATCACCACTCCTGAATCCATTCGATAAGGCAAAACCTTCTCAATATAATCTTGGGTAGCAAAATCTAGCCCAACATCTTTGCCAAGCTTCTCACCTAGATACCATCTGTTCTCAAGTACTTCATGAAATAACTGCGCAGGCTCAACTCTGCCCTTTAAACTCTCTGGAACTTGATTAACTACCCGCTTGAAAACATCAGAGAGCCACTGCTTAACTACAACTGCATTAGGTGTTGATGGTGGGAACTCTCGGGCTTTATAACGATCATAGGAGGCAAGTAATCGCTTTGCTTGTAACTCCTCTGCTTGTAATCCCATTAACTCCTCTAAGCGATTTGCATGATAACGAGCTGCAACTAACTTTGGTTGAAATTTAATTGATCCCTTATCACCGGTTGTAGTTACCTCAACCTCCTCCACCGCAAAACCTAAATCTTGCAAACTTCTCATAGCACGCTCTACCGCCTGCCGATCAGATGCATCTAATATCTGCGGCTCTTTAAGCATCTTCCACAATCTTCGATATCTTCTTATTACGCCATCGGATGCTCTAATTGGATTTATCTCCTCCGATAAAACTCCGGCAGTTGCCAGATCCTCAAGCTCTGCCGCCACATTAAAGTGGGCCAGCTCTAAATCATGCTCACGTTGGCCATCGCTTAATGTTTTATGAAACTCTCCAGTTTCAGCATCCACTAGGTAGGCCGCAAAATCATTGGCATCTCTTCTAAATAAGGTATTAGAGAGTGAGCAATCCCCCCACCAAAAACCAAGCAGGTGCATTCGGACCAAAAGAAGTGCGAGCGCATTAGCCATATTTAATATCTCTGTCGGTGTTACCGATCCACTTAATATCACTCGGTAAGGAAGTGAGTACGGCAGGTACTTTGTTACCAACGCTGCCGGTAATTCATTACCCTCACTATCTACTCTGCCCTCAATTACTGCAACTGGTTCAACACAGGGGGCGGTCCGCTGGTTTAAATCTCTAAGTAATGTGTACTCACGATTTGCAAACTCCGGCACCGTCTCTTTAACTGCAAAGATCTCACTATTACTTTTGTTTGGATTAGATCTAATTAACCTAACTACGTGGCGTGAAATACCACGCATACTGGTCAGCACTTCATCCTCAGGCCAGCCCTCAAGTGGCTTATCCCAGGGCAGATTAGCTAAAGTGGCGATCTCCTCGCCTAATCCTTTGATTCGCAGTCCACTCACAGCGCTATTCTCTCTTATTTAACTACCTAGCCACTAATCAAATCGTATGAAGTAAGTTAAAAGAAGGTTAAAATCCTTCTTATGGCTAGATTTACTAAACCAAAAATCGGTGTGAAGTTACCACCCATGCTTCGACGTAAGGTGAGTTCAAAATCGGTAGAGGATTTTGGTGAGGCAGGTAAACCAGTTGATACCACTCACCCCTTTTACTTTGGCTTTATGGTCACAGTTGGCGCACTCCTAGCCCTTACAACTCTGCGGGCGTTAGCCTCAGCCTCTGCCGTATTTATCTTAATTATTATTTCAATCTTCTTAGCTGCAGGTTTAAACCCAGCAGTTTTATTTTTCCAAAATAGGGGCTTAAAGCGCGGTATGGCAGTGGGTGCAGTAATGGCATCTGTTCTTTTATTTGTTGGAATTTTTATTGCAGTTGCCGTCCCCCCATTGCTGGATCAAGTTAACTCTTTGCTTAATAATGCCCCGCAATTGGTGAGGGATTTAAACAACAACGCCTTTGTTAATGATTTAAATAATAAGTATGGGGTCATTGACTCACTTCAAACCAAAGTTAATTTAGTAATCAAGGATGGCCAATTTGCGATCACCGCCTTTGGTGGCGTAATTGGCGTTGGTAAAGCGGTGGTTTCTGGCCTGGTTTCAACCTTAACTATTTTGGTTTTAACCCTTTACTTCCTATCCTCCCTGCCACAGGTAATTGAGATTGGCCTTAAGTTTGTGCCAGCTTCCCGCCGCAACCGAGTTTCAAAGTTAGTAAATGCAATTGTGGGCAGAATTGGCTCCTTTATTGGCGGGCAAGCAATAATTGCTGCAATTGCTGCAATCTTTATTTTAATTATGGGCTTAATTATTGGTATGCCTTATACCGGACCCCTTGCCATGTTTGTTTTAGTCTGCGGCTTTATTCCATTAGTTGGCCACTTTATTGGCATGAGCGTAGTTACCGTGGTTTCTCTTACCGATTCACTTTCAACTGCTGCGATTGCACTTACTTCTTATGTTATTTATGTGCAGATTGAAAATTATGTGATTACCCCAAGAATTATGCGCAGGTCGCTATCAATTCCAGGACTTGTCACAATTATTGCTGCCTTACTTGGTACATCACTGCTTGGTTTAGTTGGCGGCTTACTTGCTGTTCCAATTGCAGCTGCAGTACTTCTTATACTTGATGAGGTAGTTTTTCCAAGGGCTGATCAATCTTAAATTTCAGTAGGTAGTGGCAATCTGCTTGGCGCAATAATCTTGACAATCTCACTTAATACTAAGTAAACCATTGGTTCTCCTACCCAAAGATGCTTAGCCCCAGCCACATCAAGCTGCTTTAGATTTGGTAATTTAGAAAATCTCATTCTTGCTGCATCAGGCTTTAAGTAATCATCATGCTCTGGAATGAGAGCGGTAATGGGACGACCATCTGCTTTCCAAAATGCTAAATCTTCATCATTTGTTGCAATCATTGGCGGGCTAAGCAGAATTAACTCTTTGATTCTCCTATCGCGGGCATACTTAAGAGCAAGCTCTGTGCCAAATGACCAACCAATGACATATAAATCTTTAATCTTTAACTGATCAAAACAATAATCAATTGCTGCCAATACATCTAGCTTTTCACTTATCCCTTGATCAAACTGCCCATCACTTGTTCCTGCTTCACTGGTTGTGCCGCGGGTGTTAAATCTAATTATTTGAATACCTGCCATAGCGGGCAATCTATTTGCTGCCTTTTTATATATGTGTGAATCCATCATGCCGCCGCCTGATGGATTGGGGTGAAGCATTAATAAGGATCCAGTTATCTCACCCTCAGGAGTTGCAACCTCACCAATTAAATTGAGCCCATCACTTGTTTTGATCGTAATTGGGGTGCGAACTGCTGGCAACACAGTTGAGGGTCTAATTAACTCTGACATGAAGAATGAGTTTACTCTTACCTCATGAGCCAAGCCGCCACCTTTGAAAAGTGCGACCCTGCAACCGGTGAAGTAATTGGCCAATATAAGAATTTTTCACGTGATGAAGTTTTTGCTTGTGTTAATGCAGCACAACTTGCCAGCAACAGATGGGCCGAGTTTGGTTTCACAGCCCGTAAGAAAACATTACTTAAATGGGCTTCATTTATTACAAAAAATCAAAAGGAGATTGCCCAATTAGTTGCTAGTGAGTGTGGTAAACCAATTGGGGATGCCTCATTGGAAGTTTCAATTGCAATTGATCACATTGCCTGGGCGGCAAAACATGCAGAACAGATTATGCAAAAACAAGATCGCCCAGCCGGATTGTTAATGTTTAACATGAAGGCACAAGTTCAAAGATCCCCTCTTGGTGTAGTTGGCGTGATTGGTCCGTGGAATTATCCAATCTTTACCCCAATGGGATCGATTGCATACGCACTTGCTGCTGGAAATACTGTTGTATTTAAACCATCTGAGTTCACACCTGGTGTTGGTAAGTGGCTTGCTGATTCATTTGCTCAAATTGCACCTTTTGAAAATATCTTAACAACCGTAACTGGATTACCAGATACTGGAAAGGCGTTAACAGAGTCAGCGGTAAATAAGATCTCATTTACTGGTTCAACTAGGACCGCTAAAAAAGTTGCAGCCTCCTGTGCTGAGCGAATGATTCCCGTTGTGCTTGAGTGTGGTGGTAAGGATCCAGTAATTGTTGATACCGATGCTGACCTTAAGTTAGCGGCTGAATACGCACTCTGGTCTGCAATGGCAAATGCTGGTCAATCTTGTATTGGGGCTGAGCGAGTTTATGTAGTTGAAAGTGTTGCTGAACAATTTATCGAGATTATTACCAAGATGGCTAAGAAGATTGAGGTTGGTAAAGATTACGGCCCTGCCACAATGCCATCACAACTTAAGGTAATTCAATCCCACCTAGATGATGCCAAAGAAAAGGGTGCAAAATTTTTAGTAGGAGCTGCTGATTCAGTAAAGGGCGCCTTTGTTGAGCCGGTAATAATGGTTGATGTTCCAGAGGATTCAACTGCGATGACCCAGGAAACCTTTGGCCCAACTCTTGCCATAAATAAAGTACTTAACACCGATGAAGCAATTAGATTATCTAATGCCAGCTCATATGGTCTCGCTGCAGCAGTCTTTTCAAAAAGAAATGGTGAAAAAATCGCATCAAAGCTTGCTTGCGGCATGGTCTCAATAAACTCAGTATTTTTATTTGCAGCAATTCCATCTGTGCCATTTGGTGGATATAAAGATTCTGGTTACGGAAGAATTCATGGCGCAGAGGGCTTACTTGAGTACACCTACGCCCGCACAGTAGTTAAAACTAGATTTAAGATCCCGCTGAAATTTACATCCTTTGGCCGCACAAAAATATCTGAGCAGGTATTAACAACCTTAATTAAACGATTGCACAGTAGGGGTAAGTAACTACGTTCTACCTTTTCTAAACAAATATTTACCTCTCGTTCACCTGTCTGAGGCGAGCTACCTACCACTTTGGTGAGAAAATTTATTTACTTCCCTGAACAGCTCTTAATTGACTGAAGAAGGGAGGATGCCATGGCACTAATTATTGAATTTCCTTGCTGCAATTTCTGCCGTTCAATTGAGCTTGGAATATTTATGAATGAAAAAAACAATCCAATGGTTATGTGTGATGAATGCGGATATGCCTGTACTGCCACGATCGATCACTTTGATCAACCATTAACTAAAGTATCTGTCTCTTAACTGATACTTATTTTTTACTTAGTAAGTAGCTCTGCCACCTGAGATATCAAAGGTAAATCCGGTGGTAAATGAGCACGCCTTCGATCCCATAAAGGCAATGATCTCTGCCACCTCACTTGGTTCACCAAGCCGTCCGGCTGGAATCTTAGAAATCATGTAATCCAAAGTTTCCTTTGCGGTGTTCACATTAATTGGAGTAGCAATTACTGCAGGTGCTAATGCGTTAATAGTTATGCCATCTGTTGCTGCCTCTTTTGCAACGCCTTTCACATAACCAATTAAGCCAGCCTTTGCGGTGTTGTAAGGAGACATCTTTGGATTTCCCTCTTTGCCAGCAATGGAGGCAACTTGAACAATTCGGCCATACTTTTGCTTTTTCATGATCGGAAGAACCGCTTGAGTTAACCAGATCGCACCAAATAGATTTACCTGTATTACTTTTTGGAAATCATCCCATGGGATTTCTTCGGTGAATTTTCCAGTTGGCCCTGGATATCCTGCGCAATTTACCAATGTATCAATGCGTTTGTGCTTACTACCTAAGGTAGTTATTAACTCCATCACGCCGCTTTGATTTGAGATATCTAAAATTTCAGATTCAGCAATACCACCGGCAGTCTTAATCTCAGAAACAGTTTGATCTAACCCTGCTTGATTTAAATCAACGCAGATTACAGATGCACCACGGGATGCGATTAATTGGGCAGCTGATCTGCCAATTCCGCTAGCAGCACCGGTAACAATTACTACCTGATCTGCGTAGGAGGTCTGCTCAAAACCGATGTTGTTACTCATTATTATCTGATTATACTTGGCTCACACTTAATTCTAAAAAGTGATTTGAATGGAGCACCATGGCATCCTGGCCCAGCACAAGAGATCCAAAGGGTCCAATGAAGCGCTCAATTGGGATATTAAATAAGCAAAAGATCCAATCCCAAGATGCCGATGGCATCCCAGAATCAAATAAGCGATTTTCAGATGGCGCCCGATACAAAATCGAGATCCCTTCCGTTGAAGGACCAGCCGCATTTAAAACTGTAATTGATGAGGCGAAGAAACATAAGTTAATTATTCATCGTATCTCTCAAGGCTCTGGAATTATGATGCAAACCGATGCTGAGATTAAGCAGATGGTGGCAATGGGTAAGAAAGAAAAGATTGAGGTTTGTTTATTTGTTGGCCCCCGTGCTTCATGGGATATTGGTAAACAAGTATCAGCCTCTGCTGGTGTGATCGCCTCTCCTACTTTACGTGGTGGTGATCAACTTAGATTTGCATTAGAGGATGTAATACATGGAGTTAATTTAGGATTGCGCAGTGTTTTAGTTGGCGATCTTGGTTTATTAAAGGTATTAGGTGAGGCAAAGCGCAAGGGAGATCTGCCAAAGGAGTTAATCCTTAAAACCTCAGTTGCCTTAGTTTGCAATAACCCAGCAATTGCAGCTTTGTTAGAAGATTTAGGTGCAACCACCTTAAATCTTGCAACAGATCTTTCTTTACAACAGATTGCTGCCATTAGAAGCCAAGTTGATATCCCAGTTGATATCTATGTTGAAGGTCCAGATGATTTTGGCGGCGCAATTCGACATTATGAAAGCCCAGATTTAGTCAGAGTAGCTGCACCTATTTATCTAAAATTTACAATCCGTAACTCTCCTGGCCTATATCCATCAGGTGCTCATATTCAAGGCTTAGTTGAATCAACGGCAAGAGAACGGGTAAGACGGGCGGCAATAAGCAAGGCGATCTTAGATCGATATGGGTTTAAGAAGTAATGCCTAAGCTATTAATCTTTGGTGGAACTGGCGCGTTGGGAGCTGCCATTGCTGAAAAATTTATTTCCAATGGCTACTTAGCTACTTATGGTGTTAGAACGGTAAGTAATCCGGCAAATCAATTTCAGCTTCCAGTAAGTGAGAGCCAGGTACCAGATCTTCTAAAGGGTGAATTATTTGATACGGTGATCTTTGCCCAAGGTGCTAATAACAATGATTCTGTAATCAATCACTCACCGGATGATTTGAATCGATTGTTTGAGGCAAATGTTTCATTTATTACCACCACAACTAAGGCATTACTTCTACATAACTTAATCAAACACAAAGCAAAGATGGTTATTTTAAGCTCATTCTGGGAGCTAGTTACCAGACAAGAAAAGATGTCATACACCATCACAAAAGCTGCTGTTGGTGGCTTAGTTAGATCGATGGCGGTAGATCTTGGAAATGCTAAAGGTATTTTGGTAAATGGCTTACTGCCAGGAGTGGTGGATTCACCAATGGCAAGAGGTTTGTTAAAGCCTGAACAAATCGAAAATGTTCAGTGGCAAACACCAGGACATAAGATGATTGTGCCAAGTGATGTAGCAAATGCGGCATACCTATTAGGTTGTGAAGATAACACCGCAATCTCCGGCCAATCACTAGCGGTTGATTACGGCTTTACCGTATCTAGAGCACTCTAAGGCTCTCTTTGTGAGTGTTGAACTACTAAATCAAGATACGGTAGTTGAATATCTAATTAGTAAAAAAGTAATTACGCAAAGTGATACTGCTGAGGTTGAGGTATTAACTGGTGGAGTTTCCAATGTGGTCTTAGCAATTACCACGCCAACTCAAAAGTTGGTATTAAAGCAGGCGTTAGCTGAACTTGCAGTAAGTGAGAAGTGGGAGGCAGATCAGCGCCGGGCAATTGTTGAAGCAGATGCAATCTCCTTATTTAATCAACTAAGCCCAGATCAGGTGCCTAAGTTAGTTTTCCTAGACTCTGAGCGATTTATTTTAGTTTTAGAGCGAGTTCCAGTTGGTTCAACTGTTTGGAAATCAGATCTCCTGGCAGGTGTAATAAATCCAGATGTGGGCGCTGCCTTAGGTAAGACATTAGCTACCTGGCATAACTACGCCGATGGTAATGCTCAGGTAAAGATTAAATTTATGGAGGATTCACTCTTTGAACAACTTCGAATCGATCCTTTCTACCGATTTGTAGCGGCTAAGAATCCACAGATTGAAGTGGCGATTAGAAAGTTAATCAATGAGTTAGAGGGTGATAAGACCACAATTGTGCATGGGGATTTTTCGCCAAAAAATATTATGGTGGCGATGAATGATGATGTTTATATTTTAGATTTTGAGGTTACCCATGTTGGAAATCCGGTCTTTGATATCGCTTTTTTAGTAGCCCACCTAGTTTGTAAATTCTTTCGGGCCGAGGATCGATTGCAGGCAAAGTTATTGGCTAATACCGCCAATACCTTTGTGAAGGAGTATGAAAAGTTAAGAGTGATCTCACCATCGGTAGCAAAACATGCTGCTTTAATTGCTTTAGCTCGGGTTGAAGGGAAATCACCAGTAAATTACTTAAGTGGTGATCAACAGAAGAAGTTACAAAGCTTTACTAAGGCAGTGCTGGCCGATAAATCTAATTTTTCAGTTGCCGCTTTATTTGAGATGAGCGCTAAGTGAAAATAAATAAGGTAATTGGATATCAGGTCTTAGATTCAAGGGGCCGGCCCACAGTTGCAGCTGCCATCTCACTAACTGATGGCACAACCCATACTGCTCGGGTTCCATCTGGAGCTTCTACTGGAAAGCATGAAGCCAAAGAGTTACGCGACCTTGGTGGAAAGCATGCCGAGAAGTTTTATGCCGGGCTCTCAGTTCAGCAGGCGGTAGCAAATATAAATGAAAAGATAGCGCCTAGATTAGTTGAAGAACAGATTGATTTAAATTTAGTAGATGCACAATTAATTGAGTTAGATCCAAGTAGGGATCATGAAGCCCTTGGTGCTAATGCAACCTTGGCTGTCTCACTTGCTGCAGCTTATGCCGATGCTCACTCTCAAAATAAATCACTTGCTAGATACTTTAATCCTGAAGGCCCACTTTTAATTCCAATGCCGATGGTGAATATTTTATCTGGCGGCGCCCATGCAAACCGGGCTATGGATATTCAGGATTTATTAATTATTCCAACTGGTGCAAAATCTTTTACGCAAGCACTGGCCTGGATTGTGGCGGTGCGGGAAGTAGCAGCAACACTTGGTAAAGAGGCGGGCTTTATTACTAATTTAATTGCCGATGAGGGTGGCCTATCACTTGCCTTTACCTCAATTGAAAAGGCGTGTGAGTTTGTAATTGGCGCGATTGAAAAGGTTGGTTTAAAGGTTGGCAGTGAGGTTAATTTGGCTTTAGATCTCGCCTCAACTCAATTTTTTGATGGCAAAAATTACAATTTAACTACTCAAGGTAAGAGTTACACATCAGCTGAGTTTGTTAAATATATAAACACATTAGTTTCAAATCAACCAATTATTTCAATTGAGGATCCATTTGCCGAAGATGATTGGTCCACTTGGCAGGCCTTTATGCAGCAGTGTCCAAAAAAGCTTCAGGTATTAGGTGATGATCTATTAACCACTAATTTAGATAGATTAAATAAAGCGATTGCAGATAAAAGTGCTAATGCAATCTTGATTAAAGCCAATCAAAATGGCTTAGTTACCTCAACCCTAAATGTGTTAAAACAAGCCCGGGCTAACAACTTTAATACTGTTGTTTCTGCTCGTTCAGGTGAGAATGAGGACTCTTGGCTAGCTGATTTAGCAACTGGGTTTTCAGCCGGTCAAATAAAGGTTGGTTCAACCCATGGTAGTGAACGAAATGCTAAGTGGAATAGATTGCTGGAGTTTGAAGCAACTGAAAATACTCGCTTTTTAAATCCCTTTAATTAATGGGAGTGACGTGGCACGTAATCACCACTGCCACCAACTAGGAAATCAAGATCTGCACCAAGATGTGCTTGTTGCACATGCTCGATATACATCTTGCTCCAACCGCGATCTGCCTTAGGTTTAGGTGCAACCCAAGCAGCTTTACGCTTTGCCATCTCTTCTTCTGATACCAGTAAATTTAATTTACGGTTTGGTACATCTAATTCAATCTCATCACCATCTTGCACAAATGCAAGTGGTCCACCGGCGGTTGATTCAGGTGAGACATGTAATACAACAGTTCCATAAGCTGTGCCACTCATTCTGGCATCTGAGATTCGAACCATGTCGGTAACACCTTGATCTAACATCTTTTTTGGCATTGGTAAATTACCAACCTCAGGAAATCCTGGATAACCCTTAGGACCTGAGTTTTGTAATACTAAAATTGTGTCAGCAGTTACCGGCAGATTTGGATCATCTGCAACCTTTAGATACTCCTCAATCTCTTTAAATACTAAAGCTTTTCCTTTATGAGTTAATAACTTTGGTGAAGCTGCAGATACTTTAATAATTGCACCATCTGGGGCGAGTGAGCCACGAACCACCACTATGCCAGCACCTGCTGCTTGGAATGGTTTACTTGCTGGGGTAATTACCTCTTTATTCCAATTCTCAGCACCTTCAATATTTTCTTTAACACTTTTTCCGGTAACAGTTATGTGATCGGTGTGAATTAAATTAGCGATCTCCTTCATTACCGTTGGTACACCCCCGGCATCAAAGAACTCCTCCATCAGATATTGACCACTTGGCATCATGTTGGCAATAACTGGCACATCTTTACCCAACTTATCAAAATCATCTAGAGAAAGTGGAACGCCAACTCGGCCAGCAATTGCAAGTAGGTGAACAACAGCGTTTGTTGAACCACCGATTGCAGCGAGAATCTTGATTGCATTTTCAAATGCTTTGCGGTTTAAAACTTTAGAAAGTTTTAGATCCTCTTCCACCATCTTTACAATTCTTCGGCCAGATAGGTGAGCTAAGGTGAATTTGCGGGAATCAACAGCTGGAATTGCAGCAGCTCCTGGTAGTTGCACACCAAGTGCTTCAGTAACACATGCCATTGTTGATGCTGTTCCCATCGTCATACATGAACCTTGGCTACGGGCTGAGCAAGATTCCATCGCCATAAACTCTTCAAAGGAAATCTTTCCACTTCTTACCTGCTCGCTATATTTCCAAACTAATGTGCCTGAGCCAACCGCTTCACCGTGGTAGCGACCATTAAGCATTGGTCCGCCGGTAATCATTAAGGTTGGTAGATCAACACTTGCTGCTCCCATTAACAATCCAGGTGGCGTCTTATCGCAATTACCAAGTAGCACTACGCCATCTAATGGGTGAGAACGAATTAACTCCTCAACCTCCATTGCAAGCATGTTTCGATACAACATTGTGGTTGGTCGTTGCAGAGATTCACTAAGTGACATCGCTGGGAACTCAAGTGGAAAACCACCTGCCTCCCAAACTCCGCGTTTAACCGCTTCGGCAACATCATTTAATGATCCATTGCATGGATTTAATTCAGACCAAGTATTTGCAATACCAATTACTGGGCGACCATCAAAAACATCTGGGGCGTAACCTTGATTGCGAAGTCTTTCGCGGTGGATATAACCACCCTTATCTTTTAATCCAAACCAATATTGGCTGCGGCGATCAAACTTCTCTTCGCTCACGCTCGCCCTTTCCTGCTCTCAAATATTGAGAAAATTCCTATGTTAAGGTTTTCATATTCTAGTTGATTGGCGCCAAAACTTCACCTCGATGGAAATGTGAGAATTATGAGAATCGCACGCTTAGGTCAGTTAAATAAAGAAAAGCCAGCAGTAGTTGTCTCAGGTACTGAGGCAATCTTTGTTGATGATTTAGTTAGTGATTTTAATCGAGTTGAATTAGAAAATGGCGCAATAGCAAAATTAGCCAATGCTGATTTAAGTAGCAGGCCAAAGGTAAATATTGCTGATTATCGAATTGGTTCACCTGTAGCTCGTCCAACTAAAGTAATTTGTGTTGGCTTAAATTATGCAAAGCATGCTGTAGAAAGTGGAATGGCTGCTCCTGCCGAGCCAGTAATTTTTATGAAAGCACCAGATACAGTAATTGGACCAAATGATGACATCGTGGTTCCACCAAACTCACTTAAGACTGATTATGAGGTTGAACTTTGTGTTGTAATCGGTAAGAACGCTCTTTATTTAAAATCACCAGAGGAAGCATCTGATTACATCCTCGGTTACACAATCTCGCAAGATGTTTCTGAGCGTCACTGGCAGGTTGAGCGAAGTGGTCAATGGGTAAAGGGAAAATCATTCCCAACATTTAACCCAATGGGTCCATGGATAGTGACCGCAGATGAGCTTGCTAAAAATAAATTAGATCCAAATAACTTATCGCTTTCCTGCACTATTGATGGCGAGGTAAGACAAAACTCTCGAACTAATGACTTAATTTTTGGAATTAATCACTGTATTTGGTATATCTCTCAATTTATGGAATTAAAAGCAGGAGATGTGGTTAATACTGGAACACCTGAAGGTGTTGGTATGGGCTTTAAGCCAGAGAAGTACTTAAAAGGTGGCGAAAATATTGTGACCACAATTGAAGGAATTGGCACAATCAAAAATAAAGTAGTTAATTACAAATAATTAACTAATTACTTTGTTACTACACTCTCCATTTATAACCCGCTCAATGCCGTATGGATTTCCGTTTTGTAACTCTGCCGGCAGCTGATTATCTGGGAAGTTTTGATAAACCACAGGTCTTACAAAGCGATATAACGCATCTAAACCAACAGAGGTTGTATGGGTAGATGATGCTGGCCATTGCCCACCATGATTTTGTGCAGCAGTTACCGATACTGCAGTTGGAAAACCATTCCAAATTACTCTTCCTGCTAACTGACTTAACTTAGCCACTAAATCTTTAACATTCTCACCAGGGCCGGCATGAAGGGCTGCGGTTAGTTGGCCTTCCATCGCTTCTGCCACATTCAAAAACTGATCAAATGGTGCTCTAATAATTACTGAAGTTGGTCCAAAATGCTCTTCCAGTAGATCATGATGGTTTTTAACATCAGACCAATTAACTACAAATATTGTAGGCGTAACACCAAATCCATCTGGATTATTTGTGCCAGAGATAACCTTTAAACCCTTTGATTTTGTTAAAGCTGAAACTGCTTCACTATATCTGCCAGCAATCCCCTTATTTAGTAATGGTCCAACCTTTTGAGATGCAACGTAGCTTTCAACTTGGGTAATAAATTTATCCCCAGCTGCATCATCTGGCACAACAATAATTCCAGGCTTTGTGCAAAATTGGCCAGAGCCAAGAAGTGCTGAATCCATCGCCGCCTTTGCCAACTCATCTGCTTTTTCATTAAGTGAGCCTGGGGTAAAGAAAACTGGATTTAAAGATCCCATCTCGGCATAAACTGGAATCGGCACATCTCTTTCCTGAGATAACTGAATTAACAATTTTCCAACCATGCCAGAGCCAGTGAAACCAATTGCAGTTATCTCTGGTGCCTTAGCTAACCAGTGAGTGATCTCCGGGTTTACGCCCTGCACAATTGCAAATAACTCTTTTGGTAATCCTTGTGAAGTTAAACCTTTAATAACTGCTTCATAAACTAATTGACTTGTATTTGGATGTGAGGGGTGAGCTTTAACAATTACTGGGCATCCGGCCGCAAGGGCGGAGGCGGTGTCACCGCCTGCAACTGAGAATGCCAATGGAAAGTTCGAGGCGGCAAATACTGCAACTACACCAAGTGGTTGTTGTGATTTACGAAGATCAGGGCGGGCAACGGGAAGAAAGTTTGGATCTGCTAAATCAATAATTGGTAGTAAATGTCCGCCGCTTTTAACTAAGCTAGCAAATGCTCTAATTTGAATAACAGTTCGCATTACTTCACCAGTTAGGCGAGCCATAGGAAGTGCGGTCTCTTGATTTGCAGTTTCGGCTAATTTTTCTTTTTGCTCTTCAATTGCATCAGCAATGGCATTTAATACCGCAGCTCGTTGAGTTGGATTTGTGGAAGAAAGTTTTAACTTTATCGAATCAGCAGCTTTAATCGCAGCACTGGTTTGGACTAAATCCCACTCAACTATTTGATTACCAACACTTTGGGCAGTTGCCGGATTTTGGGCGGTGAAAGTCTTGCTCATTTTCTAACTATAACTAAAGAAGTAGGAATTAAATATCCTGCCAACTAAAATCTCAGTATCTAGGAGCATTTCTAGTCCGTTCAACCTTTGGCTTTCGTAAATTTCGCTTACTCCAACACATGTTGTGCCAGTGGCGCCGACCATCTTGATCATGCTCGAGCCATGCGACTGTGTGGGGGGTGGCCATTGGAATTACTTGATCACATCCTGGGCATCGATAAGGTTTATTTGAGGTAGAACCAGAAATTTTTCTAACTACAAAAATTCCATCATCGTGTTCTTCAATTGATTCACTAGATGTGGTCAGATCCCGTTCATCATCATTTATTGAAGCCTTACCCTTGCCTTTTGGCTTACCTCTACGCTTATTCACAGGATTATTCTCCCAATCAATTTAAGTTTTTATTACCAATTACGGCAAGATGTCGCTATGAGCCTTGCCCCTGCAATCGAAGTTCGTGGCCTCGTTAAAAAATACGGCGAAAAGGTAGCAGTTGCTGGAATTGATTTAACAGTTGAGCGCGGTGAAATATTTGCTCTACTTGGCCCAAATGGTGCTGGCAAAACTACAACTGTTGAAATTTTAGAGGGTTATCGGAGTTCAAACTCAGGAGAAGTAAAAGTTTTAGGTTTTAACCCGGCGACAAAGGGTGCCGCTGGCCAGCGATGGCGAAATCAAATTGGAATTGTTCTGCAATCAACTGCTGGTGCAGCAGATCTTTCAGTAATTGAGACCATTTCTCACTTTGCAAATTATTATGAAAAGGCTCGTAATGTTGAACAGGTAATTGATGAAGTCGGACTGCGAGAGAAAATTAACGCAAAAGCAAGAGAGTTATCTGGTGGACAAAGGCGCAGGCTTGATGTTGCGCTTGGCATTATTGGCTCACCTGAGCTTTTATTTTTAGATGAACCAACTACCGGTTTTGACCCTGAGGCACGTAGATCATTTTGGGAATTAATTAGAACCTTAAAAGCTGAGGGTACAACCATCCTGCTAACAACCCACTACTTAGATGAGGCACAAGCACTTGCAGATCGAGTGGGAGTTATTAATGATGGAAAGATTATTGAGATCGCAACGCCTGATACTTTAGGTGGACGTAATAACGCACCAGCTAAGGTAACGTGGCTTGAAAATGGCAAAGTCCAAGAAGTATTGAGTAAGAATCCAACTGAAGAAGTAATGAAATTAAGTCAAAAATTTAATGGCCAAATTCCAGAGCTGCAGGTATTAAGGCCAAACCTCGAGGAGATATACCTTCGAATGATTGGTGAGCTTAAATGAATTCACTAAAAGAAATAATTCGAATTGGATTGCTCAGAGGTAATCTTGAGTTTAAACAGTTTTTGCGTCAAAGAGAATCTGTGGTCTTTACATTATTTTTTCCAGTTATTTTGTTATTCATATTTGGTACAGTATTTAAAGACACAATTGCACCTGGAGTTACATTTAGCCAGTACTTTGTGGCTGGAATGATTGCATCTGGTTTAGTAAATACTGGTTTTCAGCAACTTGCCATCACAATCCCAATGGAGCGTGATTTTGGAACATTAAAGCGCTTACGCGGAACCCCAATGTCAGTCTCTTCATACTTTATTGGTAAAGCACTACTAGTAACAATTTTGATGATTATTCAAACCGCTTTATTGCTTCTATTTGGCACCTTGATGTTTGGTTTAAATTTACCAACCTCACCTACGCTTTGGTGGAACTTCACTTGGCTGGTAATTCTAGGTAGTGCTTGCTCAACAATCTTAGGTATTGCATTCTCAGTTGTGCCCAAGAGTGGGCGAGGCGCATCTGCTGTGGTATCTCCAATCGTAATTATTCTGCAATTTTTTAGCGGTGTATTTTTTGTTTTCACCTCACTTCCAAGTTGGATGCAACAATTTGCAGCCCTATTCCCACTTAAGTGGCTAACCCAAGGAATGAGATCAGTATTTCTACCAGCAGATTTTGCTACTCAGGAGGTTGCTGGCAGCTGGGAGGTTGGAAAGACTGCAATAATTCTTATAATCTGGCTGATTGTTGGATTAATTTTCTCAATTAGATCTTTTAAGTGGAGCAGAGAATGAAGTTTAAATTAACTATTTCAATACTTTTATCCATATTTTTAATTTCAGATACTTCATATGCGGCAACTCCAACTCCAAAACCATCTGTAACAGCAAAGCCTTCTCCAACACCTGCTGCTACAAAATCAACCTCTACAGCGCAATCATCACCTTCTTCATCATCTACTAATAAACCAACAAAGAAGCCAGTTAAGAAAAAAAGAGTAAAGAAAACAGCAACTCCGATCCCTTCTCCCTTACCGGTTTGGCCACCAGTTGGCTTTACGGCAAATAACGGAATTTATGCAAAAATCCCATCTGGCAAAGAATTATTAGGTCTTATCTCTGCAAAAATTGGATTAGCAACGGATGTTAAAAAATGTGAATCAAATGCATGTGGTGCGGTAATTGTGGCAGCTGATTACTTATGCAAGTGGTGGGAGATTAAATCGACTGTGTCTGCAGTAGATCCAAATGACTTAAATAAAAAAGTTTTGTTGGGAAGTTTGCGCACAACGTATGGTGAACTTGGTCCGCAGACATATGCAAATATTTTATTGATAAGTGATGAACCATTATTTATGCCAAATACAAGCGACCCAAATACTGGTCAGGCGTCGGCCCCAGTTGCTAAGAATGGAATTGTAGTTGGAAATATTCAAGCAATCTGTCATAAATCAGCAACGGAGGAGAAAATTCCAACTAATATTTACACGCCAACTAAATAGTAATGAGGGAATAATTTGCTCGGCGGAATTAATAACAATTTATATTTAATTTCACTCTCTGGCTTCTTTATAGTTGGGGTACTGGCATTAATTCTACGGTGGGCATACTCAAGTAATAATTCACTGGTTGAAAGAGATAAGAAAATTGGCAGTGATGATCAATACGGTTTGCTAAAGGTTGCAGCTTCGCCTAAAAATCATATTGAGGGTGAAATGCTTAGGCAAAAATTGTTATCAGTTGGAATTAAAGCTACTTTGTCCCAAACTAATACCGGACCAAAGATTTTAGTTTTTGAAAAAGATTTAAAGATTGCCAAAGCCACACTTACTAGTTAACGATTTGCTCCTGGCACCCAAAGTTGATCACCGATCTCTTTGTTTGCATAACGAGCTAGTACAAAAAGTAAATCAGATAAGCGATTTAAATACTTTGCAGTGATTGGATTTACGCCGCCGCCAAATGAGTGAATCGCATGCCAAGTTGCTCGCTCTGCTCTTCTTGTTACAGTTCTTGCCACGTGCATCAACGAAGCAGCCGGGGTTCCAGATGGTAAAACAAATGAACGAAGTGGTTGCAGGCTTTCATTGTATTTATCAATTTGTGTCTCAAGATAATCAATTTGTGATTCTAAAACCCGTAATGGTTCAGAGGTTGGATTATCGACAACTGGCGTACAAAGATCTGCGCCAACATCAAATAAGTCATTTTGTACTCTGATTAAAAGCTTTCTAATCTCTTCATCTTTGATATCACCCATTGAAAGAACTACACCGATCGATGAGTTTGCCTCATCAACTGTTGCATATGCTTCAATCCGCGGATCATTTTTAGAGGTTCGACTCATATCCCCAAGTGAGGTTGTGCCATCATCACCTGTTTTTGTGTAGATCCGAGTTAAGTTGACCATGACCTCACCCTACCTCAAGCAATTAGAATGGGGAATTATGGAACGCTTTCGAGTAGCAGGTGGAGCCAGATTGTCTGGCAAGGTCACCGTTGCTGGTGCCAAAAACTCAGCGCTTAAGTTAATGGCCTCTGCCCTACTTGCACCTGGTGAAACAATTATTACAAATTTACCTGCAATTGCTGATGTTGATTACATGGCAGAGTTGTTAACCAGATTAGGTTGCAAAGTTAAAATTGATAAAGTAAAAGGTGAAGTAAGTATTGATGTACCAGAAAAACTTGGTCACCGAGCAGATTATGACTTAGTAAGAAAGATGCGAGCATCGATAAATGTTCTAGGACCGCTTATTACCAGAGTTGGCGAAGCTGATGTTGCACTTCCAGGTGGTGATGCAATTGGTTCACGTGGACTTGATTACCATATAAATGGTTTGACCGATATGGGAGCGGCGATAACTTTAGAACACGGTTTTATTATTGCTAAAGCACCAAATGGGTTAAAGGGTGCAAATATAACTTTAGAGTTTCCAAGTGTTGGTGCTACCGAAAATATTATGACCGCTGCAACATTAGCCAGCGGTATAACCACAATTGATAATGCAGCCCGTGAACCTGATGTAGTAGATCTTGGTGAGTTTTTAATTGCAATGGGTGCAAAGATCTCTGGCCTTGGTTCTCATACAATAACAATTGAAGGTGTTAAACAATTAATACCAACTAAACATGCCACCTTGGCTGATCGAATTGTTACTGGAACTTGGGCATTTGCGGCTGCAATTACACAAGGTGATATCACAATTGAAAATGGCCGAGCAGATCATCTTGAAGTTCCTCTTGATAAGTTGGTAGAAGCAGGGGCAGTAATTACTACAACTGAAAATGGTTTTAGAGTAAAAATGGATAAGCGGCCAGTTGCAGTTGATGTTGCAACCCTGCCCTATCCAGGTTTTCCAACTGATCTACAACCAATGGTGATCGCATTAAATGCAATTGCAGATGGCACCTCTCTAGTAACAGAAAATGTTTTTGAAGCTAGATTTATGTTTGTTAATGAATTAGTTCGTCTTGGCGCAAAGGTTCAAGTAGATGGACACCACGCAGCAATAACTGGAATAAAACAATTATCTGCAGCGCCAGTGGCAGCAACTGATATTAGAGCTGGTGCTGGTTTAGTACTGGCAGCTTTGGTTAGTGATGGAGTGACAATTATTGAGGATGCTTTCCATATTGATCGTGGTTACCCAGATTTTCCAGTACAACTTAGAGCATTAGGGGCAGATATAACTAGAGATTAGTTAGCACTCTCACCAAGGATAGATACTCGGTTATTTGAAACTGAGATAAAGCCACCATTTATAACAAAATCATTTACGCTGCCATCGGCAGCTTTAATTGAAACAGTTCCGTCGGCTAGTACCCCAAGCAAAGGTGCATGTCCTGGCAATACGCCCAGATCACCTTGAAGTGTGCGAGCAGAGACCATCTTTGCTTCTCCACTCCACACCCGTTGCTCGGGGGTAACCACCTCAACTTTTAGCATGTGTTATGACTTAGCCAACTCTGCTGCTTTTCGTTCAACATCATCTAAGCCACCACACATAAAGAATGCTTGCTCTGGCACATGGTCATACTTTCCATCTGCGAGCGCTTCAAATGCTGCAATAGTTTCAGTTAGCGGCACAAATGAACCATCTAAGCCGGTGAAAACCTTTGCAACGAATGTATTTTGGGATAAGAAACGTTGAATACGACGAGCTCTTCCTACCAGGATTCGATCCTCTTCGGAGAGTTCATCAATACCTAAGATTGCAATAATGTCTTGTAGATCTTTGTAACGCTGCAAAATTTGTTTGATTCGGTTAGCAACTCGGAAATGGTGCTCGCCAATGTAGCGAGGATCCAAAATACGTGAGGTTGAATCAAGTGGATCTACCGCAGGATAAATACCAAGCTCAGAGATTGGACGAGACAACACGGTGGTTGCATCTAAGTGAGCAAAGGTTGTGTGTGGTGCTGGGTCGGTGATGTCATCTGCTGGAACATAAATTGCCTGCATCGAGGTAATTGAGTGACCACGAGTTGAGGTAATACGTTCTTGCAACTGACCCATCTCATCCGCAAGTGTTGGTTGGTATCCCACCGCAGATGGCATACGGCCAAGCAGTGTTGATACTTCAGAACCTGCTTGAGTAAAACGGAAGATATTGTCGATAAACAAAAGCACATCCTGCTTCTGCACATCTCTGAAGTACTCAGCCATTGTTAGCGCTGAAAGTGCAACACGTAGACGTGTGCCAGGTGGCTCATCCATCTGTCCGAAGACCAATGCGGTCTTATTAATAACACCGGTTTCAGTCATTTCTAGAAATAAGTCATTACCTTCACGAGTACGCTCACCAACACCGGCGAATACAGAAACACCACCAAAGTTTTCAGCTACTCGGTAAATCATCTCCTGAATCAAAACTGTCTTACCTACACCTGCACCACCAAATAATCCGATCTTTCCGCCCTTTACATATGGTGTTAGAAGATCGATAACTTTAATTCCAGTTTCAAACATCTCAGTCTTTGATTCAAGTTGATCAAATGCTGGAGCGGTTCGGTGGATTGGCCATCTCTCTTTAATATCTAATGAAGAGGTTGGCACATCTAATGATTCACCCAAAGTATTAAATACATGCCCTTTTGTTACATCTCCGACTGGAACTGAGATCGCACTTCCAGTATCGGTAACTGTTGAACCACGAACCATGCCGTCAGTTGGTTGCATAGAGATCGCGCGCACTAAGTTGTCACCAATGTGTTGGGCGACCTCAAGTGTTAACTTCTTGGTCTCTGCCCCCAAGGTGACATCAATATTTAATGCATTAAAGATGGCTGGCATTGCATCGGCTGGAAATTCAATATCCACTACCGGTCCAATTACACGGGCAACTCTTCCAGTTGCTGTTTTAACTGACATTATTCGCTCCCTGCGCTAGCTGAGGCGAGCGCATCTGCGCCGCCTACGATTTCACTGATCTCTTGGGTAATTTCGGCCTGACGAGCCGCATTTGCAAGTCGAGTTAACGACTTAATTAATTCATCAGCATTGTCAGTTGCTGATTTCATAGCACGACGCCGCGCTGCATGCTCACTAGCTGCAGATTGCAACATCGCGTTAAATACTCGAGCCTGAATATAGCGAGGTAGTAATGCATTTAATACCTCACCAGCATTAGGTTCGAATTCATACATTGGTAGTAACCCAGTTGTAGTTACTGATTCAACCACCTCAAGTGGCAACATTCGCTTTGCATCCGGAGTTTGAGTAATCATTGATTTAAACTCGGTATAAATAATATGTAATTCATCCACGCCATTTGGATCTGTTTGGGCATCGGCAATAAAAGCGGTGATTAGCGCCTCGGCTACCTCTTTGGCGTGAGCATAGGTTGGGTTATCTGAGAAACCACTCCAGGAGGCAGAAATCTTTCGATTTCTAAACTTATAGAAGTTAATTCCTTTTCTTCCCACCAAATATGGATTTACCTCAAGGCCGCGAGATTGCAAGAGTGCAATTAATTGATCACCCTCTTTAATCGCCGCATTTGAGTACGCACCTGCCATGCCGCGGTCTGCGGTAATAATTAAAACTGCAGCGCGCTTTGGATTTGCCGACGCGGTAGTTAATGGATGGTTGGTGCTTGATAAAGATGCAACTGCAGAGACTGCCCGAGTTAATTCGTTGGCATAAGGAGATGAGGCGGCAACCTTTTGTTGCGCCTTAACAATGCGAGAGGCTGAGATTAGCTCCATCGCCTTGGTTATCTTCTTAGTCGCCTTCACCGACCGCATTCTGCGGCGGTAAATACGAAGTTGGGCACCCATTTGCTTCTCTTCTTTCTCTTACTTCTTTGCCGGAACTTGACGGGTTATTTGCTCATTATCCTCACCAGTTAATGCATCAGCTTTTTTCTCATTTACAGCTGGTGCTACTGATGATTTAAATTGCGTCTTAAATGTTGTAATCGCCTCTTCTAGTGCTTTAACAGTGTCATCTGTTAATTCACGAGTTGTAGAAATTACATCAAAGATTTGCTTGCGCTCACGGGCAATGAAATCTAAGAACTCACTTTCAAAGCGGCGAATATCTGGCACTGGAATTGAATCCATCTTGCCAGTTGTACCGGCCCAGATTGATGCCGCTTGGCGCTCAACAGAAAATGGTGAGTACTGGCCTTGCTTTAGCAATTCAACCATTCGAGCACCGCGCTCTAATTGTGCTTTTGATGCTGCATCTAGATCTGAACCAAATGCTGCGAAGGCTTCAAGCTCACGGTATTGAGCAAGATCAAGACGTAGACGGCCAGCAATTTTCTTAATCGCTTTTGTCTGAGCAGATCCACCAACACGAGATACTGAAATACCAACGTTAATCGCCGGGCGAACGCCTGCGTTAAATAAATCAGTCTCAAGGAAGCACTGACCATCGGTAATTGAGATTACGTTTGTTGGAATAAATGCTGATACGTCATTACCTTTAGTTTCAATGATTGGAAGTCCAGTCATAGAACCGCCACCTAATTCATCAGATAATTTTGCACATCGTTCAAGTAAACGAGAGTGTAAATAGAACACATCTCCTGGATATGCCTCGCGGCCCGGTGGGCGCCGCAGCAACAGCGATACCGAACGATAAGCCTCTGCTTGTTTTGATAGATCATCAAAAATAATTAATACATGTTGTCCCTTATACATCCAGTGCTGACCAATTGATGAGCCGGTGTATGGAGCTAAGTATTTAAATCCAGCAGGATCTGATGCCGGAGCTGCCACAATAGTTGTGTAAGCCATTGCACCCGCTGCTTCTAGTGAACCTTTAACCGCTGCAATTGTTGAACCTTTTTGACCAATTGCAACATAAATACATTTAACCTGCTTCTTTGGATCCCCACTCTTCCAGTTCTCCAACTGGTTAATGATTGTGTCAACTGCAATTGCAGTCTTACCAGTCTGGCGATCACCAATAATTAATTGACGTTGACCGCGGCCGATGGCAGTCATTGAGTCAATCGCTTTAATTCCAGTTTGCATTGGCTCTTTAACTGGTTGGCGCTGCACAACAGATGGTGCTTGAATTTCAAGAGCCCGCATTGCTTCAGCTTTAATCTCGCCTTTGCCATCAATTGGCCGGCCAAGTGCGTCAACTACACGACCAAGGAAACCATCACCAACTGGAACAGAGAGAATTTCTCCAGTCCGGCGAACAGTTGTTCCTTCTTCAATTCCGGTGAACTCACCCAAAATAACCACACCGATTTCGCGAACATCTAAGTTCAGCGCTAGTCCTAGTGTGCCATTTTCAAACTTTAATAACTCATTTGTCATTGTTGATGGCAGACCTTCAACACGAGCGATGCCATCACCTGCCTCGGTTACGCTACCAATTTCATCCTTAACTGCAGCGCTTGGTTTGTATGCAGCGACATGTTTTGCCAGTGCATCCCGAATCTCATTCGGGCTGATCTTTACTTCGGCCATCTTCTCTCTCTTCTCTTTTAAAATAACAGATACTTTCGTACCTGTTAAAACTAACTTACGAGCGCTCTGCCCGCTTCTGCTAAACGATTAACCATGGTGCCATCGATAACATCATCGGCGTATCGGATAGAGATACCGCCTAAAACCTTTGGATCTATCTCAATATTTACATGAACCTCTTTGCCCATTTGTTTAGTTAGGGCTGCTACTAACTTATTCTGTTGATCACCACTTAGTTCAACTGCGCTTTTAACATGGGCAACTACTCGATTATTACGGGTTGAAACATAATGTGAATAGGCAGCCAAGGTGGCATCAATACTGCGGCCACGGCGAAGG
>Ga0304728_1000748_pt1 | contig 25993 bp, 52 predicted proteins | sample C_130625_MF_Meta_FD_190476 | JGI IMG/M metagenome (GOLD analysis project Ga0304728, IMG submission 190476) | Freshwater microbial communities from Lake Croche, Canada to study carbon cycling - C_130625_MF_MetaG (v2) (version 2) | ecosystem: Environmental > Aquatic > Freshwater > Lake | place... | reverse complement strand
ATCACAGACGCTTTTGCGGTTAGTGATGAATTTAAAGAAAAAGTAAAACCACCATTAATTCGTGTTTTCAAAAAACGTGGAATTGGTATGACCGATGAGCAATTGTTGGCTTACTATTTTGTTACGGATTTAGGTACAAAAGGCGCACAAGCATTTATGTTGCGTAAAACCGCCAACGGTATTTTAGATTCCTTGAAAGAAAATACAATGGCATTAAGAGAAAACCAATTAAGAACTCAAGCACCTCCTGCTCCTGCTCCTGCTCCTGCTCCACAACAAACATATCAGGAAAGACCAAGTTCCCAAGAAACATATCAAGAACCGTCAAGAAGCAGAGATGCTGATATGGACTATTCCGATAACATAGCAGAAATAATTAATGAGCCTGTTAAAAAACAGAAAAACGAAAAACCTGTTAGAAGAAAGCCTCAAACTAATTTAGATGAGCAGTTAGTTTATTTTGAGCCTGAAGAACAAGAAGTTTTTAGTAACCTAAAAGATAAAGACGGTTTTACAGACAGATTTCAAGACGTAGCAGGTATGCCTCAATTCGGCGACCCATTAATGATGTCAGAATTAGAAAAGTTGAGTAAAAAAGACCCAACCAAGCCTGTTAGAAAAGTAAGAACAACCGCATTAAGAAAACCAAGAGGTAAAAAATAATTATGGAACAATTTGATAAAAAACACTTGGAAGTATTAAATGTTATGGAAACTCCTGATAATTTAATATTAAAATATATAGATGGGGATTGGTATTTGTTATTTGGAGGAAGTTTTGCTAATGAGAAAAAATCATTAGAATTCTATTTTCATTTAAAACCATTTAAACTTAACATATTGGCTTCTACCAAAAAAATAGATGGTTGTTACTTGTTAGATAGAGAAGTAAAGTCGATGAACATAGGGAATAGAGTTTTAAGTTTAGATGACATAGACCCTTTAAAGAATCATTTAAGAGAAACAGTAGCGTTATCAGAAGATTCTGTTTTCAATAAAAAGGGAAATAATGAATTTGATTCGCAAGAACCAAATCAAGAAGAATTTTACAGAAAAGGATTTAATGATGCTTTGGAAATTTCTAAAATTGAAAATTTAAAATTAAAGAATCAAGATATTTTTGAAAGTAATTACGATATTTCGGAAAATACTTTTTTTGTTGAAATTAACGTTTGTAATTTTGAAGATTACCAATTTAAAGAACTTACCGAAATTACAGGTAAAGAACAGTTTTTGGATAGTAAATTAATCACAAAATACGTTATTTATTTGTTCACAAAATGTAATTACTTAATTCAACCTACTATTTTTGTTAAAAGGCATAGCAAAAAAATTGAGTGGCTACAAGAGTTAAGTAAATACCAAAAAAAAGAAGAAAACCAAGAGGTAAAAAATAATTATGGCAAGTAATTTAACGAGTAATAAAGGTAACAATAACAACCCTATGTGGGTTGTTTTGTTGCTATTCGTTATTTATCTGATAATATTTATTTACAAACTAAAACATACATTATAATATGGAAGTTAGAGAACCAAAATTAGGCGTAGCAGTTGGCAGAAAAGGTTGTGGAAAAACCTATACTACTACCAAGATGATTAAGCAATATGTATTAGGAAACCCCGCTAAAGGTATTCCTGCAAGACGGGCTTTAATTCTTGATGTAAATGACGAATTTGAGGAATTTAAAGCATTAAAACAATCTGATATTATTAGATTTTCTATGCACCCTAAAATTGAAGCAAGAAGAATAAGACCATTTCACGATAACGGTATAAAAATGACCTTGAGAGAAATACAAGAGTTATTATTTAAAATATTAAGTGATTATAGAGGAGGATTATTGCTCATCGAGGATATAAATCGTTATATTTCTGATTACCTACCTAATGATTTAGTTGGGGCAATTTGCACTAATCGTCATCAAGATTTAGATATAATTTTGCATTTTCAATCAATTGGAAGAATATCTCCTAAAATTTGGCAAAATTTGAATTTTTTGCGAGTGCATAAAATAACAGATGACGTTATAAAGCACCATAATAAGTATGAGGAGAAGTTAGAATTATTATTATTGGTTGAAGCGTATGTGAATTCTGAATATGAAAACGGGGATAAAAGGATTTTTGTATATGTTGATATTGACGATGAAAAAATATTAGTAAAAGACAAATCAAAATTTCAAAAAATTATAGAGAACTATCTAATTACAAATCGAAAGAAATTTTTAGTTCCATTAACTTTACCAAACCCATTAATTAAAAACTCAAAAGCATTATCTCTTGAGGAAGCATTGAAAGTAAAAACACAACAACTAATGAAGCAATATGTTGGTTAAATAAAATAAAGACCGATTATAAATTTCGGTCTTTTCTTTTTCTTAAAAGGTGTTCTATTGATTTATTTTCATTTTTTAAAGATAACGCTAATTGATAAGCGTCACTTGCTTCTTTTAATGTACTGTAAGTACCCAAATTACGGGTAAATCCGTTATGTCTTATTTGAGAAGTAAATCTATGGTTTATAGCATAAACACCTTTAAAGTTAGTTTTATTTGTCTTTTTTTTAATTAAATGTGATATATCTTGTTTATTTTCTAATAAGTCAAAGGCTTCTTTATGTTTTTTTATTGCTTCATTTTTATCTCTAAAACTTCCTAAAGCACAAGATATTCCATTAATTCTTATAGTAACATTAAAAAAACCATTTTTTTCATATAAACCAACTGCTTCTGATTTACTTTTTACATCTTTTTGAGTATTGTGCCTCCTTGTAATCAATTGTAAATTAATCAAACGATTATCAGTAGGTATATTATTTATGTGGTCAACAATAATATTTCCCATATTTGGTTTAAAATTCAAAAAAGCAATAGAAAGTAAATGATGAACAAGAAAAGATTTTGAAAAACCGTCTTTATAAAGAGCAGTATTCAAGTATCTTTTACTTATAGACGCTTTCATAATTCTTTCTCTTACAAATGAATTAGGGTTATTTGTAGATTTTTTTCTTGGTTTTTCAAGACTTTTAACCCTACCCAAATCACTCACTTGATATAAGCCCTCGTAATCAGAAATGTCTTTCCATATTTCAACGCAATCCGCTCCTAATTCGTTTTGGTAAACGATAGGTTCTAAACTAAAATCTAAATGATAATTTTTCATAATTTAAAAAAGAAAAAACCCGCAAATCAATAGGTGGAAGACTATATCATTACGGGAATTTAATTATTTCTTAATACGGCTTCCACTCCGATAGAACAAATATATAAACAAATTTTTATATATTTGTAAAAAGATAATTATTTTTAATTATTTTTATACCCAAGAACTTTAACAACCTAAAAATCAAAAAATTAAAGTTATGAAAAAAAGTAAATTTAGTAAGTTTAGCAATTTATGTCTAAAAGACCTTTCAAGAGGTGTGATTATGACAGTAGGTACGACTATTGTAGGGTTGTGTAGTACGAGTGTAGTTTCATGAGTATTTCCTGCTGTTCCTGATTTTATTAATATGGGTAAGGTAGGTTTGCTTTCAGGGGCAGTTTATTTAATTAAAAACTTCCTTACAAACTCAAAAGGCGAATTTTTAAAAACAGAAAATTAATTAAAAATAAATAAATTATGACACAATCAGAATTGTCAAAACAAACAATTTTAACCGCAATTACTCAAATAGGTGTGCAAGAAATACCAAAAGGAAGTAATAAAGGAGTAGATGTAGAAAAATATCTTAAATCAGTTGGTTTAGGAGGGGGATATAGTTGGTGTATGGCTTTTGCTTATTGGAACGTTCAACAAGCATCAACTAAATTAGGTATAAAAAATCCTTTATTTAAAACCGCAGGTGTTATGGCTCAATGGAACTCAAGTCCACAATTACATAGCGTAGTACCACAGGCAGGGTATTTATTTATCTTGGACGAGGGTAAAGGTTTAGGTCATACAGGTTTGGTAGAATATGTCGTAGGAGATACTATTCATACTATCGAGGGCAATACAAACGATGATGGTAGTAGAGAGGGTTATGAGGTTTGTAGAAGAGTTCGTAAAACATCAAGTTGTAAAGGATTTTTAAAAATTTAATAATGAAAAATTTATTATTACTATTAATTTTATTTTCATCTTTAAATTTAAGTTGTCAAGTAATTAAGATAAAACATACTTATTACGAAATAACTTTTGATTGTAAATTAAAAGAACCTTTGTACACACACTATACTTTAACTAAGAATATGTGTAATAGTAAGTTTGACAGAACAAATTTTCATAGTGACGACAATGTTAGTTTGGAAGTTCAAGCAAACGAAAATGACTATCATCAAGACCCAAAAAAAATGATTTATGATAAAGGTCATTTAAGCCCTGATATTGATTTTACTTTTAATAAAAAAGCGGAATCTGAAGTAATGGTTTTCACTAACTGCGCACCTCAAGACTTGCATTTTAATAGAGGTATTTGGCGTAAACTTGAAGACCACGTTAGAGAATTATGTAAAAAAACAAATATTGAGGTTTACACGGGTTGTATTTATGATGGAAGCATAGAAAAGTTAAACTCATTAATAGTTCCAAAGTTTTATTGGAAACTTATTAAACTAAACAACAACTTTTATGGTTGGTTAATTCCTAATAAAACAGATAACGGAAAAGATTTTGAAAAATTTAAAGTTGACCCGAATATATTGTTAAAATTAATAAATTAATTATGGAAAATTTAAAGAACGTATTATCAAACAAGTTGAACTTGATTATGATTTTGGTCGCAGGTATTTTTTGCTTTCAAGTGTTTAATCTATTTAGTAATGGAAGCGAAACTCAAAAAGTAAACTATATTAAAAGCGAGATTTCAAAACTCAAAGACGATGTGAACAATATATACAAGTCGGAAAACGAAATGGGTCAAAAAATAGACACGTTTAATATAAGGATTCAAAGAATACACGAAGTAGTAACCATTAATAACACAAAAATAGAAAACCTAAAAAAAGATGAAAAAGCTAAACTTGATGATTTTAAGTCTTATGACGCTCGTAAGTGGGAGCAGTATTTCGCAAACCGCTACGCAAAGAAAACCGTACCCCGTTTTGATTCAACAAAACAGCGTAATTATTGATACGTCAGTAGCGCACTTAATAGCAGACGACCTTGTTAAAGGAGATACCTGCCTTAAAGAAATAGAATTGGTAAAGGCTAATTTAGGTTTAACCATAAAAGAAGTAACTTTAAAAGATAGTATCATAAATACTTTAGGAAAACAAAAAGACGACCTAAAGTTGATTATATCTAAAAAAGATGAAATGTTTACCAAGCAGGAGGAAATATCTAATACATATAGAAAAGCACTCTCAAAGCAAAAAGGCACAACCTTTCTCTACAAACTGCTTTCTCTGTTAGGGGTTGTATCTACCGCACTACTGATAATAAAGCCATAAAGCAAAGCGCACCAATACGGTGCGTTTTTTTTGTTTTAAAACTAAAAATAAATTTTACACATTTCATTATTTAATGATAAAGTAGGCGTTAAATAGTTCTCACTTGATTTAATGATATAAATTTGGCTTTGATATTATTTCTGTAAATAATTATCATTAAAAATAAGTTTAACAAAAAAAATCATTCTGTAATGAAAAACGAAATTGTCCCTTTATTGAAAAGTGTTGCCGTTGTTGTTGTAGGTGTGTTAATTGCTAATTATGTTCAAACGACATTATTAGCCAAGAAAACTAACACCACTACTTCTTCCGCAGTATAATTTGGTGTCTAAACCGAGTTAAAAAAAATTAGTGTAAAATATTAAAACAAATCAAAATGTCAAACGTAAGAAGATATTTAAGTAATGCACGTCAAAATGCAATGGAATCTTTCTCAAATGCTGATGGATTCATCGACCAAGACCTGTCTTTCACAGGAGATGATTTCTTTAGAGCAGATGGTGGAATGACTTCCCAAGATGTTCAAACATCACAACCTTATATTGTTAACGTGACTTCTACATCAGGGTCAGCAGTTTCAAACTTTAATATACTTGGTTCTTACCAATATATTAACAATACAGGATTCGTTAACGGTTCGTTAACAGTAGGTTCTGTAACAATCAGTTCAGGTATTCCTGACATTACTTACCAAGAGATGTTATACCAATTTATGAATAATCCTTATTCTGTTGGTTTAACTTACATTCAATCGGCTACTACTAACCAAGTTCTACAAACTTTGTCAGTAAACACGAGAGATGCAAATGGTAACTTAGCACAAAAAACCTTAGTGCCTACAATTGACCCATATCAGCAACAAACGAATATCGTTGCAATGAAGTATGCTTACAGAATCGATGGATTTACAAAAATCATCATCGCTCAAGTGTTAGCAAACGCTACATTGTCATTATACTTCTACCCTGCTGACAACATAAACCTTGCGAGAGCATTAGGTGGTCAACCTGTAAGCAGACAATTCGGAACACCTCCTGTAACTAATGGACAAACCATCAAGTTAAGAGCGTAACTATCAGCAATGGTATAGCGAATTAATGTATAATTTAGAAAAAGAGCAAGTTTGATTTATTTCTACTTGCTCTTTTTTGCTTAAAATCAAAAACTATGAACGTATATGAATATGTTGCGGAATCAAACCCAAGAGGAGCAGAGCAAATAATGAATTCTTTCAATTATGATGCTATTAGTTGTCCTGATATGGGGTTGAGCCAATTAGTTGATAAGGTTGGAGAAGTTGCTTTGCAAAAAGTTATGGAAAACCACCCTGACAAAGATATTATCTTAGAAATGTTCTCTAAAAAAGAGGATTCAAATGGAGGGAGTTGTAATTGCGATAGTTGTAGAAACAAAAATCGTAATGATAGCGAACACTTGAATTATCTTAATGTAACAGGTAGTGGCGCAGTTGCCCCTGCATCTGTTACATCTGCGAATGATTCTACCTCTACTACAAATACACATTTATTGGCTAACCAAACAAATGTTATTTTAGTAGTTTCAGCATTATTTATAGCAACTGCATTAATCTTAAAAAATAAATAAAAATGGCAAAAGCACAACCTACTCCTCAAACAGGAGCATTAACATTGGTATTACTTGTAAAATTCTACAGAAGCCAAATGATTGCTTTATTAGTTAAAAATGGTATTGTTGTAGATAACAATGCTACTGACCAACAAATTTCAGCTTTAATGGCTAATTTGTTAAAAGTTTCAAAAACTTATTTCAAAGAATTAAATGATTTCATATCAAACCCAAGTGTTATTCAAAGACTTGCGGGAGGAATTCAGCAAACTACTCAATATTCAAATATGAGTGGTAATGGATATATGAATGTGTATGGAGAAGATAATCCTGACGGAACTGATACGCCTACTAATTCTGACCCTGTATTAGCTTCAACAGCCGTTACAACTACTCCGCCAAAAAAAGGCTTCTTTTCAGGATTAAACCTTTCTGAATTATTAGCAGGAGGTATGTCGCTTTTTGGGAATTATACAAAAGCACAATCTGATGCTGAAATTGCAAGACAACACGCATTAGTAGCACAAGCACAAACAGATGCAGTTAAAGCGGGAAATACAACTTATACTGACCCTACAACGGGAGAAAAAGTTGATGTAAACGCTAAAAAACCAAGTACACCAATGAGTACAACTACTATTGTATTATTAAGTTTAGTAGGTGTTGCATTATTAGGTACTGTCGTTTATTTTGTTGCAAAAACTAAAAAATAAAAGCAGTTATGAATGATAAAGATATGTTAGTAAAAGCAATTGGGGTTTCAGTTGGAACATACCCAAAAGATGTAGCGGATATGCTTGTTCGTAACAAAGTAATTGCCCCTGCCCCTGACTATACGACTAATCAATTAGTAGATGGTGTAGTTGACGGTTTAAATAAAAATGCAGATTTCACTTTAGAGTTTGCTTCTTGGTTAGACCAAATTCATACAACGTTAAACCTTTAAAAAAAATAAGAAATGGATTGGGAAAAACTTATTGGTGCAATAGCACCATCGCTTATAGGTTTAGGAACAGGATTGGTTATGAATAATCAGCAAGTTCAAAAGGCAAAAGGAGAAGCAAATGATGCTAAAGCATTGGCTGACCAACAATATGCAACTGCTTATGCAAATGCAGTAGCAAGTGCAAATGCAAATGCGAGTGCAAACGCAAAACCACCCGTAATAAAAAAGAGTAATACTGCTCTTTATGTTGGTTTAGGTGTTGGTGGAGTAGTTTTACTTGGAGTTGTAATTTTTGCAGTTACAAGGAAATAATTTTTAAAAATATTTAATATGCAAGATTTTTTAGCACAAGCAAAAGATATAGCGAGTAAAGACAAAAGAGAAATTCTTATGGTTACAACTCAAGCATCGGTAAACGGTGCGGTTACGGGACTTATTTTAGGTCTTATGATTGGTTATTGGAAAAAGAAAAACATCTACGTTGCAGGTCTTATAGGGGCTGTAATAGGTGGGGTTGCTACGAGTATCATTGTACATAAAAAATAAGATGAGAAACAAAAATTTAATAATATTAGGTCTTTTGTTGGTTGGTGTTTATTTTTATTTAGACAAAAAGAGAAAAGACACAACAAAACCATATACTGATGCAGAGTTAGATAAAAAAATTACTGACTTTGTAAATAAGGCAAGGAATTACACGATAAGCAAAGGTAAAACACAATCTCTTAAAGATAATCAAGAAGTAATAGACCAAACTAAATTTATATTTAGTGACGCTAAAGCTAAAGGAAAAGATTTAAGCAAGGCTAATGTAGATAAATTCTTTAAAGTTTATTGGACTGTTGTTTTAAATCAAGAGGGAGATACAAGTCAAGGAGTTGCTACAAAAGAAGATAACGATTTTTTAATGGATTTTATGTCAAAAAAACAACCTGTTCAACCTGTTGGAGTTGTTCAGCAGTCGCAGGGATTCTTTTTACCAAAAAAGCCTGTTGACCCTTATAATTCATCATTGTATAAATTTAATTAAGCAAGTATAAAAAAAATAAAATTATGAAATCTACTAATTTATTAATCATAGGAGGTGCGGTAGTTTTGGGAGGTCTTTACCTTTCAAACAAAAGCAAAAAAGACAAAGCAAATGCTCAAGCGTTAATTGATTCGCAAAATCAAGCATTAGCATCATCAAATGCTCAATCGCAAACAAACACTACTGCAACACAATCCGTCAATACAGAGCCGTTATTAACTGCGCAAGAGGCAACGGTTTATGCTACAAAAACAATAGCAGAAGTAAATTCTCTTTTAGTTAAGTTTCCTGCGGTGAAAAAAGATGAATTTATAAAAAATTATAATTCCGCTTACGGAACTAATTTATTTATTGAAAATAACGGTAGTATTAATTCTCCTGAACCTGAACAAGCAGAGTTGGATTCACAGACTACTACTCCTATTGTAAAGGATATGCCATCAGGAGGCGGTATGAATTGGAGTGCAATTGTAAGCAATCTTGCGCCATCATTAACAGAAAAAGCAAGAAATTTAGAACTTGTAAAAGCAATGGTAGCAAATAGAGTATCTGATGCTAATACGGTATTTAATGCTATGCAAATGGGTTATACTCATTGGAAATCTGACTTTAGTATTGTATATAGTAATTTAAAAGATTATTTTACTACACTAACTAAAGAACAAGCAGAAGTTATAATTAAATATTTGCCAAAAATGATAGTTCAGTCTTTAATGGGAGATAATGACCCAAGAGTTAAAGCAAATGACTTTTACTCTCAAGAAGAAATAATGGGTATGGTAGATAATAAGTTCAATTTAGATGACATAATAAATAAGGCTTTAGGCGGATTTTTTATGAATATAAGACAATTAAACGGACAGCCTATATTTTTTAATAATGGGATAGTAAACGCATTACCAATAAGATAAAAAAAATATTATGAAAAAACCAAATATTTTATTCGCAGTAGTAGGATTAGTAGTTTCTTTTGGAGTTGTTTACGGTTACACTTACGTTATCGGAAAATCTTGGAAAGCAAGTCAAAAATAATAAAAATTAAAAATAAACATTTAATATTTAAAAAATGGAAATTTTAAAAAATAAAAAAATTATAGTTGGTGGTTTAGCGGTAATAGGTGGTATAGCACTTGTTTCATACTTATTAAAACCGAAATCTCCAAAACAAAATTCAGAGGGGTTTTTTAATGCAGGTGGAATGACCCTCCCAAACTTGCCTACAAATCCATTTATACCAAATTCTTTTACAAGGCAAGATAGTTTTTGTAAAATGTGCGTACTTTATGAAAAAACAATAAACGGTAAAGGAGTTCCCGTTTATACAAAAAGACTTACATCGGGTAATACAATGAGCCTTGAAGTATTTTCTATAACAGAACAAGAATTTGCAATGGCATTTACTAAAAATGGACTTTGTAAAGTAAATCCACCAACAAAATAAATTAAAATAAAATGAAAAACAAAAATTTAATTATTGGAGCAATTGTATTAGGATTAGGTGGAGTTGGCTTTTATATGTGGAAGAAAAAACAAAATAAACCACTAATTGATACGACTTCTATTCGGGAAACAATTGTTGGAACACCACCAACAAGTACCACGTCAACAAGTACCACGCCATCTACAGATATTGTACAATGGTTAGAAGACCCTACAAAAGGAGTATTTGTAATTATAGATGGTAAAAAATATGGATTTATGAGTGAAAAAGCCTTTGCAAACTATGGCTACTCAATTCCAAAATCAATAACTGAAGACGAACTCAAAGCAATACCTTCTGCGGGATTTGTAGATGAAGATGGAAAAGTAATTAAAAATTAAAAAAGTAAAAAAAATATTAACACTCAAAATTAAAAAAAAAATGAACAATAAAAAATTATTAGTAGGTGGTTTAGCAGTAGTTGGTGCAATAGCATTATTGATGTATTTAAAACCAAAACCAAAAAAGAATTCTGAAGGTTTCTTTAGCGCAAACGGAAGAACAAGTAGAATGTTTATGGACGGTGGTACAGGCGGTAGAAATGGAAGCGGTCTAAATAACGGACAAACTGCACCGCCAAAAAGTATGGGGGGAAGAGGTTAAAAAATACAAAAAAAATATTAACATTTAAAATTAAAAAAATGGACAATAAAAAATTATTAGTAGGTGGTTTAGCGGTAGTTGGTGCAATAGCATTATTTATGTATTTAAAACCAAAACCAAAAAAGAATTCTGACGGTTTCTTTAGTGCAAACGGAAAAACTGTAAGTGCTTATTATAAAAGATAATAAGAAATATTAACATTTAAAATTTAAGAAAATGGACAATTTTTATGAAGACAATAAAAAACCAAGTACAACAAGTAACTTGGTTTATATCGGAGTATCAGCAGTAGTTGTATTCGGATTAGTTTATCTTGTAGGTCGTGCTTGGAAGAAAAGCCAAACCGCATAGTTAAATATGGTATCAGTTCCGCACCCTAAATATAGATTTAAGCAAGATTTTACCACTAAGTTATGTAGTAACTATTTGGAAATTTATGCCACTAAAACACCTTGTAAATCTTACGAGGATTTGGTGTTTAAAAAGGGGGACGTTTTTGAAGCAGTTAAAAATGTCGATATAACCGACCCAAACGTAATAGTAGGCTCGGCAAAAATGACACCTTTTCAAGTCCCTATAAGCATCTTAGAAAAAGTTGATGATTCAACTGAAATTACAGATGTTATTCAAGGCGACCCTAAAGTTAATAAAGCTAAAAAACAAGAGGTAATAGATGCCGAAGAAAAAAAAGTAAAAATGATGTTTATAATGCCTACAATTGTTATATTAGCAGTCGTTTGGATATACGGTATCAAAAAACTTTAAAGTATGCAGAAAGTTATAAAAGTAGGAGCATTATTTGTAGTGTCTGCGGGTATTATTTACTCCGCTTACATTATGTATGACGGCTACATTAAAAAACATAAAAAAGCAGACGAAATTCAACCTTTATTTTCAGGGGGTACGATGGGTAACATTGGTTGCATAGTACCACCCTGTTTTTAAAAAATAAAAATATTATGAATAATAAAACAATGGTTTACGGATTATTAGCACTTGGTGGTATATTAGCTTACTATGCTTGGAAAAAACACAGTTTAACTGTACAGAAAAATTCTGAAAGCACAACCACGCCTTTAAGTCATACTTCAGGTGTTTTTGTAGATGATGTACCTGTAAGTCCAAGCGTATTAGGAATACCTAAACCAACAGCTTCAACGAATTTAGTTAAGGATGTCAAAGACAAGGTTAGTAGTATTGTTGAGCCTTTCATTGGGAAGAAAAAACAAACTCAATTAACGGGTCAAGGTCAATTTATTGAATCATAAAAAAAAAGTAACCTTATGGAAACTAAAAAAATCATAGGAATAGCAATGTTAGGTATTTCAGTAGGAATATTAGTTTATCTCTATAAAGGATATTTAAAACCAAGACTTGAGGTTGATGCAGAAATAAAATCAGGAAAAACTGCTCCAACAAACATAACAACAACAACAAAGACAAATTAAAAAAAAATATGGAAACGACATTAAAAAGCCCGAATAAGTTATGGAGAGAAAGTGGAACTACATTAAGTTTTGCTGATTGGATTCAACGAGAAAAAGACAAAAATAATTTTTTGGTAAACAAGAAGTTTGAGAATTTTGCTAATATTCAGGGCGAACCAAATGATGCTACTTGGCTTGAAAGCGCAAAACAAGAATCTAAAGATTTTTTCGGAATTGATAAACCATCACAGCCTAAAAAAGATAATACTTTTATAGGTCTTAATAAAGGTGTTATTTTAATTTCTGTTCTTCTTATTGCAGGTGCTATAGGATATAAAATTTACCAAAAAAGAAAGTAGTATGAATTTAAGGTTAGATACAAGATTTGAGGAAATGTGCTTAGTAGTTAAAGTTTCGGTAACAATGCCTACTAAAGTTAGAATTAAGATTTTTGACGAGCAAAGACCTAAAATTGTTTTTACCGACAGGTACAAAACAGTTAATTCTGATTATACTTTTTTCGTCCGTATGCCAATTACTTCTAAAAGCGTTGTGATTTCAGTTTACGATGATAAAAAAGGCAATACTCCACAAAGTCAAGACAATAACATTAAAGTCGTTTCAGTTGACAAAACACCATTACAAAAAAGAATAGACGTAGTTGATATTCATAATCCAACAATTGCTTATTTTGTAGATTTTGCGCAAAGATTTTGTTTCAACGCTCCTTATTTAGAAGCTAACAAATCTTATCAGTCAGATAACGGAGGTTTTATGATTGAGTACTTACCTACTATTGTAGATTCAAAAGGCAAAGAACTTACGACACCTGCTAGAATATCAAGAATTTCAGGGCGTATTCAGGTATCAAAAAGACAATTCGACAACTATACAATACCTATGCGATTCGCTATTCTTTGTCACGAGTTTAGTCATTTCTACGTTAATGAAGATATGCACGATGAAAGCGAAGCAGACATAAATGGGTTATTGATTTATTTAGGACTTGGTTATCCAAGAATTGAAGCGTGTGAAGCGTTTTTAGAAGTTTTTGAACACTACCCAAGCCAAGAGAATAAAAAGCGTTATGATAAGATTAAAAACTTTATCGATAATTTTGAAAAGAATAATATAGTATTTAAAAAATAAAAAAATAAAAGTTATGGCAAATTTAGTAAGAAGCGAAATGATACCGCAAATAGAAATGGAAACAGCTATTTCTAACATAGATTTAAACCCAATAGACGTAGTTGAAAAATTAGGTAAGTATGAATTTATTTGGGATTTTTCAAACAAAAGTTGTAGCGGAGGTTTTGCGGGAGGTGTTTTTTGTTTTGGAAAAGAGTTCTCTAAAGGAGATGTAATAGATGTTGTTCGTTTTGAAACACCAATAGTTTTTGGGGGAACACCAATTAGATATGCTATAATTAAAATAAACAATAACGAAGAATCTTCAATACCAAAAGACTATTTAAAGAAAGTTGATGATTCTGTTAATGCAACTACAAATACAGGAATTAACTTTGGTGCTAATATGAATCCAATGCCAAAACCTGTTTATAATATGCCTGACGTAAAAATTCCTCTTAAACCTATTTCAATTACAACAACACCTGTTGAAGTTAAGCCGTATGTTAAGCCAAAACCATATTTAGTAATTCAGAGTTTTGACTTAAATAACACTTGGTATGTAGGAGGAAAAGAAATGGGTGTTCAAAAAATACCTGTAACAAAAGGAAGTGTAGTTTTTCTGCCACAAGAAGTTATGTCTGACCAATATGATTTGGCATTAAAACAAGGTAAATTACAAGAGATACCGATAGTATCGGTAGTATCTTTGGTTGACAAACAAATTGGGAAATGCAATCCGTCATTATCGCAAATGCAACAAATGGATTATAACCCTTGTAGAACGGTTAAAAAAGGCGAAAAATTAATAGGTTATATTGCTAATGGGGTTTTTACAAACACTGATAATAATGTAATGAAGCCTCAATTGTCTATTGGTGAATATGAATTAATTCAGACAAATAGCGATTCAGGTGTTCAAACAAATAGCGGTATAGTTGTTCCCGTATCGAATGACAACAATAATTTATTGTTAATAGCAGGTGCTGTTATTTTAGGCTATGCCTTATTCAGTAATGACGAAAGCGAGTAATAAAGGTAATTAAATGAATTAAAGTAAACATAATTTTAATGCTTGTTTACTTCAATAATTTAATTTTAAAGATTTAAAAAATAAAAGTTATGGCAAATTTAGTAAGAAGCGAAATGATACCGCAAATAGAAATGGAAACAGCTATTTCTAACATAGATTTAAACCCAATAGACGTAGTTGAAAAATTAGGTAAGTATCAATTTATTTATGATTATCAAGTACCCGCAACTATTTTTTATGATTTGGCTAATAGTTCTGTTCATCTTACAAACGAACAAGTTAGTAATCAAGTTGCAATTCCTCAACCTGTTACAACATCAAGTGCAAGTGGTTTTAATTGGGCTGATATAATTAAATCAATTGGGCAACAAAATATGCTAGTAGGTTCTACATTGCCTTATAATATACCACAACCTGTAAGCGTAAATGCAAATCCCCAAGTAGGTTTTTTCTCAAAAGGAAACGTAGTTGAGGTTGTTAGTTTTAACGGAAGCAATGCAGTAATTAAAAATCCTAATTATGTTCCTGTTCAAACAACAACAAATTCAGGAGGTTATAATTGGACGGGATTATTCGGAAGCCCTGTAAAGATGAAAGAATTTAATATTCCAAAAGAATATTTATCAAAAGTTGATGATTCTTTTGTTCTTACTGTTGATACAGGAATTAACTACGGGGCTAATTTGAAGCCACAGCCTGTTTATAATACCCCTCCTGTAAAGACAATTCCTTTTAACCCTGTAAATCAAACTATTCTTGAAGAAAACGCAAGTTTTTTGTTAATTAAAGACTTTCCTTATCAAACAAATGAATATGTAAATACTTGTCCGCAAGGTGCTTATTGTATAACGGGTGGTTATTATAAACAAGGAATTTTAAAAGCAGGAACTAAATTAACGGGTCAATTATTTAGAGAAATAGATAATAATGCTTATAAAGTACAAGCAGGAGCAATTACACCTCCGCCTTATAAAGATTATCTTGCGGTAAAAGGTTACGGTTCACAAGGTTCGATTAATATTCCAATAGAATATCTAACAAAAGATATTCCGACAAATAGCGGTATAGTTGTTCCCGTAGCAAATGACAATAATAATCTATTGTTAATAGCAGGTGCTGTTATTTTAGGCTATGCCTTATTCAGTAATGACGAAAGCGAGTAATAATTGAAATTAATGTTTAATAAATAAAAAAATATAATTATGGGTTTCTTTAATAGTTTGAGTATAAATAATATAAGTGATTTCGTTTCGGGCAATGTACAATCTGCTGTAAAAGATACTTCGCATTTAGCGCAACAGGTTGTTAACAACCCTGTAACAAGTTCACTTGCACCAACTGCCTTATCTGCTTTTGGAATTCCGCCATCGGTTTATAATGCTGTAAAAAATTTACAAAATTCAGGTTTAAATAGTCTTCAAGGTATAAAAGAAGCGAGTGCAGGTAGCGAATATAGTGAAGAGATTAAAGGCTTGACTGAAGATGATTTTAAGGCTATATCAAAAAAGATTGAAGAGGATAAAAAGCAGGAAGAACAGAAAAAGAAAGATGAAGAACAAAAAAAGAAAGACGATAAGAAAAAGAAATTATATCTTATAATCGGAGGAATACTTTTAGTTATTACTGCTTCTTTTGTGACATACAAAATAGCGAATAAAAAATAGTAATTATGAGTAATAATAAAAAAATATTTATGATTCTTGGAGGTGCAGTTGCTTTAACGGGTGTCGTTTTGTTTTTTATGAAACCTAAAGCTAAAATTACTTTAAGAAAAGACGGAACAGGTACTATTCAATTAGGGCGTTCTTCAAAAGAGTTTAAATTAGGAAAGGGAGCAGATTTGACTTCTTGGAATGGATATGAATTACATTATTTAGGAGAAGAAATTTGGTTGAGAAAATGGGGTAGAAATTTGTTAAAAGCAGACGGAACTCCTGACGTAGAAATTGTAGCAGTTTAAAAAAAAATATTATGAAAAATAAAAATTTATTAATAGGACTTGGGGTAGCGGTTGTTGCTTATTTCCTTTGGAAAAAAAACAAAGTTAATAGCTTGGGAACTTCAAGTATTCAGTTTTCAAGTTTTACTCCTTTAACAAGTGATGAATTACTTAAAATAAATAATCAAAATGGATTTTGCCAAAACCCATCTCCCGCTACTATTCAGGGGTATGATTGTTTTAAAGATAGCAAGAAAAATACTTGGATAAAAATTACAAAAAATGGTGTAGTTACTTGGAACGATTCTTTTGGACATTCTTATAATGAAAAAGGAAAAGACATTACTTATAATATAGATTAAAAAAACTAATTATGACATTAGATTCAAAACAAAAAAAGTTCTTATTAATTGGGGGCGCAGTAGTATTAGGAATTTACTTAATTAGTAAATGGCTTAAAAATATGCCTAAGCCACAAAATCCCGATTTACAAGCTACACCTGAATTAGACAGGGAGATAGTTCTTTCAAAAGGTTCTAAAGGTGCTGAAGTTTCCGAATTACAAAGAGTATTGATTAAAGATTTTCAAGCTAATTTAGGTAATTCAGGAATTAATAAAGATGGGGTTGACGGAGATTTTGGTCAAATGACAGAGGATGCTTTATTTAAAGCAAAAAAAGTTAAAAAAATAGCATTAAAAGATTTGTAAGATGGAATTAAATTTTAAAGACAGAAAATCTCAAATGATAGTTGGAGCAGTAGTTTTAGGCTTAGGAGTTTTAATTTACTACTTATTCAATAATAAGCCGTTAAAAGTTGAAGTTATGGCAATTGACACAAATGCAATTGCACCACAACCTACAAAGTCTTTAGATATGAATTTAGTCTTAAAGCAAGGTTTAGAAAGCCCCGAAGTTGCTGAAATGCAAAAGATTTTAATTGAAAAATATGGTCAAAATTTAGGTACTTTTGGAGATAATCAAGACGGTATAGATGGAATTTTTGGCACTTATACTTTAGCGGGTTTAGTGAAAGCAAAAGGAGTTTCTGAAATAGCATTAAAAGATTTGTAAAATGGGAAAAGGTTATTACATTGTAGGTGCAGTTTTACTTGGCGTTGGAGCATATTTACTCTACAGTAAAATTAAAAATGGAAATTTGACTTATAATTTTAAAAGTCAAGATGATATAGTTCAATCGCAAGACGGAAGTCATTTGAGTCCACCGATGCAAGTTCCTAATTTAGAAACTCCTGCAATTGTTTAATTATGGAAAATATTTCAAAAGTAAAAATAGTTTCAGCGGGTTTGATAATATTAGGTTTATACTATTTTTATAAGCAAAAAAAGCAAGATGCTGAACTTGCTAAAGAGCAAACTAATTCAGGTTCATCAACTAATACTCCACCTGTTAAATCAGATTGGAATAAGGTATTGAAAAAAGGCTCAATAGGTCAAGAAGTAGGGATACTACAAAAAGCATTAAAGCAATTAAAAATAGATAATAGTTTTGGCGCATCAACCGAAAAGAGATTAAACAATGTGATGAAAGTTAATGAAACTTCATTAAATCAGTATAACAAATTTATTAATAAAAAATAATGCTTAAAGCTACTAAACTGTAAATGTTTTAGTTAAAAGTATTATATTTGTTTTAAATAATAAAATTATAAAAAATGGCACTAATAACTTGGAATACCGCACCTGATTACGATGAGTGGGGTTACGATACATTTTGGAGTTGCGATGATTGGATAAATTGGCATAAAAGGTTAGCCGAGCATTTTGGCGAAGCAACTGCTACTGAAATATGGAACTATGCGTTTAAGCAAACTACAAATTTAAGTAGTAATTTAGATTGTAATTCTTTTAATACAACTTTTAGAGCCTATGTAAAACAGCATAATTTAGCTGTTTACAAGGATTTAATTACTCAAGCTATGGGTGCTACAGTTGATGTAGTAGGAGGTGCTATAGATACAACTTCAAATGTTGCTACAGGAATTTTTGGAACTGTAAATTCTCTTTTCGGCGGAACTAATTTAAAGAAAACCATAAATATAGTTCTTATAGTTGGAGGCGTAATAGGGGTAGCTTATGTTTATAGAGCATTTAAAAAACAATAATTATGAAAAATAAGAAAGTAATTATCATAGCATCAACATCAATAATTGTATTGGGGTTGCTGTACTTTGCTATTAAAAAAGCAAGTGTAAAAGACATTACAAATGACCCTAAACTTAAAGCAGATTACGACGCTTTAATGAAAAAAATAGATAACGCTAAAAAATAAAATTATGAACGGCGATAAAAAATTATACTTATATTCAGGTTTGGCAGTAGTTGGAGCAATTGTTGCTTATGCGGTAATTACCCATAAAAAAAAATTGACTGATTCTTCAAGTGAGGGTTCGGGAATTCCTGACCCTGAAACAACTGTAGCGGTTAGTACTACAGGAGAAGTTATAGACCAAAATCAAGTAGTAATTCCTACTACGCTTTCTGAAATTTTAAAGAAAAATTCTGCTGAAGCAACCGTAGCCTTGATAAATAAGCCTATTTATACTAAGTTAGATACTGTAAAAGTCAGAAGTCAAAATTATGTTAACAATGGTTTTTTTAGCAATGTTATGTCAACAATAACTAATAGAAAATTCCTTTTAGGAAATGTAATACAAGTAGTTGACGACAAGGGAAAACTAACTAACCCTAATGGCAAGGTTTATAAATGGTTTAGAATTAAACCTGCTCAAGTAACTTTAGACGAAATGAATAGAAACAAAAGTTTTCTCACTCATACTTTTCTACCTGATAGCACGGGTAAAGAAATTTATGTTAGAGAAGATACTGTACAATTAGAAAAATAAAAAAAAATGAGAGCAACCATAAATGAGCCAATTTTAGATGAAAACATTCAGGATAATTCAACGAACACAAATAATGGTTCGCAAATTGTAGAACCTGAAATTTTAATCCCTATAAATCCAATAAATACACCTCCTGTATATACTCCTCCTATTAAAGGTACGCAGAACGTAGAGGACGTTGAAAATGGATTACCACAAGGCACTACTGTTCACCAAAATACAGTTAATTCAAATCAAACAAACACAGGTAATTCAACTGTAACAAATCCAAACACTACTCCAAGTGCCACAACAGACAGCACTAAAAATTACGTTAATGGAGGTACAACTCCTGATTCAAATATAATCGTAAAAAAACCAAAACCAAATTACTTAGTTTATGGTCTTATAGGTGTTGTTGGGGCGTATGTAATTTACAAAATGTTTTTTAACAAAAAAAGCGAGTAAAAAAATTATGAATATAACGCCAAATGCTCCGTTTCAAAAAGAAAGTAAACTTGTTTTAAAAGTGGTTGCGGTTGCTACCGTTATTACGGCTTTAGCAGGTGCTTATTATTTTTTCGTAAATAATGTTTGGAAGCCAAACGTGAAAGTCTTAAGTGTGGATTTCGCAAATGGATTTGCGACAGTAGAAATGCCTTTTGGAAGAAAAGTTGATATTTATGGAGATTCCCAATTTTTAATTGGCGGAGATTGGGGGGTTAAATTTGGAACAATAAATAAATCGGGTAAAACATCATACGAAAACTTACAACTACTTAAACACGGATTAGTTGAGGAATATTTAGACACCTCGAAATTTGTTAATCAAAAAAATATTTAAAATATGAAATGGTATAAAGCAAATTTAGATGGTGTTATCACTCGGAAAAGTAAAGACCCTGCCGTTAAGTCGGGAGAGGAAGTTTCAAGTTTTTTAAAAAAGGGCGAGTTAATATTAGTTAAAAATGTAGAAAATTTGACTGATAAAAACTTGTCTTTTCCATATAAGAAATATACTCTTTGGAATAATAATTATGCAATTTCACTTTCCCCTCCACTTTCAGAAAAAGAGGGCTATACTGATGCAAGTTTTGTCGATGTGCCTGAATATTTATTTATACAGATACAAAAACCAAAAGTTTATATAACTTTAGGAATTATATTAGCGGGTTTGGCGACATACTCGATTATTCAAGAACGAAAAAATAGTTAATTATGGCTTATACAGATATAGGTTCAAGTGCAGGAGTTGTATATGATTCTAACGAAAATGCAAGGCTAAATGACTTTGCAAATAAATTTAACGACTTGACGCAAAAAATAGACAGCAAGGACACGAAAAAAAAAGATACAATTAGATATATTATTATTGGCGTTAGTGCTGTAGTTATATTGGCTCTTTTAAAAATAGTTGTCAAAAAGAAATAAAAAAAATGAAAAAGGAAAGTATAGGTATGTTGGTAATTTTAGGAGGTGTCGCCATTATTGGCTTCTTTTGGTTTAAAAGAAATAAGCCCCAACTTTCAACATCGCAGTTGGCTGACCTTAATGCTCAATCTGCCGATTTGAGTACGGGTGCATACGGTATTGACAAGCCTTTTGTGTATAGTCAAGACGCTATAAATAGTGCGGGAAGCAATCCTTACTCTACATCAACTGTTAAAATTGACACTTTAACTCCTGATGACATTAAAGCAATTAAAACAATAACAAGTAGCATACCCGATATTCAGGGTAACATTTTAAGTCAAATTGCTCAAAATTTACAAAACTCAAGCGAAAGTATTAATGCTTTAGCAAATTTGCATTTAGAAAATATTGACTTAACTAATATAAAAATAAAATAAGTTATGGTTAGTTCAGGAGGTTATACAGGAAACAGTACCGAATATAGCAGGGCGCAAGAATCGGGTTATCAAAAAGTTCAAAATGAATTTGGTTCTTTGCCTTTTAATTGCGCTGATTTAGATAAACAAATTAAAAGAATTAGCGACAGACTTTTAACGGAAAGAAAAAAAGACCCTTTACCAAGTGTAGAACAAAAGGCTTTTATTGACGCACTTGAATTAAAAAAGACAGGTTGGGAAAGTATGTGGGCGACAAATAACTGTAGGGATATTATTGAAAAAATAAGACTTCAATCTATGGCGGTTACTGAAACTTCTTCTGCTATTAAACAAGAAACATCTGTTTTAGATAAATCAAAAAAAGATGAAAGTTTGTATATTGGTTTAGGAGGAGTGGTTTTATTAGTTGGATTATATATTGTTTTAAATAAGTAGTATGACACCAAATCAAGTAATACAGGGAACAGAATACAGTTGCAATTCCGATAAGAGTGTTTTAAGTGCAAAAAAAATGCAGTTAGACTATCATACTGAAAATAGTGGAAATCCTGCTAAATCAACAGTTTCTCCTGCTCAATTAAAGTTAATGCAACTCGATTACGAAACTTCTAAAAAAAAGTTTGACGATTCTCCTTGTGGTAAATCTTCTCCTGAAACAGATGCCTGTTTAGCCTTGCAGGGTCAGATAACATCTATGCTTTCAACAATTAAGTATTTTGAATCAGTTTCAGACTTTGAGGGTGCTAAAAATCTTTCTAATCAACTAATACAATTAAGAAAAAAATTTGAAGACGATAAGTGTGGAGATAAAATAAGTGTTTTTAAGGCGGGGGAAATTACTACTATTACGGGTTCTTATAGCGAAATGGATAAAGCAAGAATTGAAGCTGATAGCAAGTATCAAGCAAAACAAAAAATATTTTTTGGAGCAATAGTTTTGTTTGGAGCAGTATTAATGATAACAATGTTTAGTAAAAATAAATAATATGAAAAAGGTTTTTTTATTTGGAGGAATAGCCCTTGCGGGGTTTGGATTGTATAGATATTTTAAACATCAAATTGAGTTGGCTTTAAGTTATGAATATGCTCTTAAAGACTTTAAAATTTTAGGTCAAACTGATAATATGATAAATGTTTCTGCGGTATTCGCAATTACTAATAAATCATCATTTCAGGTAGTGGTAAAAGACTATGACTTACAATTGTTCTTTAAGGACTTGCCTTTTGCTTCTACCAAATCTACACAAAGCATTACTGTTCAGCCAAATTCAACTTTTGAAATTACAGGAATTGGACAAATAGATTTGGAAAAATCTAAAGTTGCAGTTTTGCCTTTTATAAAAGATGTTTTGGATAGAAAGCCAATTGACATAGCAGTTTCAGGTTCGGTACATATTGTATTTCTTGGAATACCTACAAGTTTAAATTTTGACAAACAAAAATTTAATTATTCGGTTGATTTAATTAAAGATTATAACTTGGCAAAGGGCTACGAAAAACTAAAAGTAAAATATCCAAAAATATTCAGTTTTTTAGGTGTAAAATAAATATTTATAAAAAAATATTAAATAGTAAAAAAAACAATATTTTAATAAAAAAAGATATTAATTTACTATTTTTGACACAAGAAACTATTTAAACTAAAACACTATGGTAGAGGGAATTGTTAAAAAGATTATGATGACGGGAATTAATAAATATGCAAAAGCATACGGAGCGTCAAATGATAATGTTCAAATTAAAGTTACTGACGATATTGACGGGAATGTTTTTTACACTATGTGTAATGACTTCAAAGACGTTGAGCCTGTTACTTTTTTAAATATAATGGATAAACGAATGGATTTTTTCGGATATGAGGGATTAGCATCTCCGTTCTTGAAAAAAGCATTAGGAATATTTGCTGAAGAAGCAGGTTGTGAAGTGTCAAACGTTAATTGCTTTATTATGAAACACAAGGAAACGGTTGGTTTGGCTTTTTACAACGGATTTAAAAGCGGTAAAAATATTCTTCTTGCTAAACAATTAGAGGCATTAGGACTATAAAAAAAATAAATTATGGCGGATAGAGTTACACCTACAAGAAAACCAAGAGAAACTATTACAGTCAACGCAAAAGATATTACTTGGATAAAAGATATTCTAAAAGAATTATCAGGAAAAGTAGAAACTATTGATAAGACGACAACAAAATTAAATACAACAATTGTTGGTGACCCTCAATACGGTCAGGTAGGTTTAGTAACCGTTGTAAAAGAACACGCAGATTATATAGAAAGAGATAAAACCTTTAAATCAAAGTTAGTTGGTGGTAGTTTAGTTTTAGGCACACTATGGACAGCGTTTATAAGTTATTTAAGTAATCATAAATAATTAAAAAAAATGAGTGTAACAAAGTCGCAACCGCAGAATATAACATCTCCAAGCGGAAACTCTTTAGCTGTATTTATAGATGGTCTAACGGGTATTATGTTATTGAAAGACATCAACGGTCAAACAGAACCAATTTCAACTTATGTCGGAACACCAAGTCCGTTTGAGTACAATTCAAATGGAACGGGCAGGTAACTCTATTTTTTCAAGAAATTTTGTGTTAAATAAAATTTATTAATAAAAATAAAATATGTTTTTAATATTAAACTAAAAAAAATGAATAAATTACAAATAGTATTCGGGAGTTTGCAAATATCATTTAACGATGTAATTATTTTAGTGATTCCAAAAAACGCTTGTGCAATAGATTCATTATCTTTAACACAACAAACTCCTTACGTTTCTATTTTTAATAATTATTTAGGTAGTTTTACCCCTGTTTTCAGTCAACCATTATCAACCTGTATAGATTCAACTAATGTAGCTTTCACAACAACTACTTTTATTGCCTTTGCAGAAGCGAATTTAGGATTTTAATAAATTAAAAAAAAAGAATATGATAAAATTACAAATTGTTGACGGAAGTTTACAAATATCGATAAATGGCTCTATAATTTTAGTAGTGCCCAAAAACTCTTGCGCAATTGATGTTTTAGAATTATATCAAAACGTGCCATACATATTTATTTACAATAAGTATCTTGGTGCTTCAACTATAGTTTTTAATCAACCTCTTTCTGAATGTGAAGATTATTCAGGAACTCCATTTACGGTTAATACTTTCATTGATTTTGCTGAAGCAAATCTTGGGTTTGATACTTCAGGTGGTGGAGGTGGAGGTTGCAGTCCTTTTAAATATAATGCAAACGGTACAGGAATAGAACCGTGTTTAGGTAGTAATAATGCTTCGGGTACATCGTCAGCAATTGGTGGTGGTTCTACAAATACTTCAAGCGGTTATCATTCTACAATAGCAGGTGGAGATTGTAATAGTTCAGATGGAAATCACTCTTTTGTTGGAGGGGGTTTATGTAATACTGCTTTGGGTAATTGTTCATCTGTTGTAGGGGGTAGTCAAAATACTGCTTCGGGTCAATTTTCATTTATTGGAGGTGGAGATTGTAATACTGCTTCAAGTTATTATTCATCTGTTGTAGGCGGTCAATGTAATACTGCTTCGGGTTTTACTTCATCTGTTGTAGGTGGTCGTTTTAATACTGCTTCAAATAATTATTCATCTGTTGTAGGGGGGTATTGTAATACTGCTTCGGGCTGTTGTTCATTTATTGGAAATGGTTTCGGTAATACTGCTCCGTGTCAAAATTCTTTTATTGGAGGAGGTAGATTTAATACCGCTTCAAATTTTTACTCATCTGTTGTAGGGGGTTATTGTAATGCCGTTTCGGGTCAATATTCATTTATTGGAAATGGTCGTGATAATACTGTATCGGGTTATTATTCATCTGTTGGAGGAGGTAATTGTAACATTGCTTCGGGGCTTAAGTCATTTGTAGGAGGCGGTGCAGTTAATACCGCTTCGAGTTTTTTTTCATCTGTTGTAGGAGGAGGAGGTAATACTGCTTCGGGTAATTTTTCATCTATTGTAGGGGGTTATAGTAATACCGCTTCGGGTATTTCTTCATCAGTAGTTGGAGGCAATGTAAATTTAAACAAGTCTAATATTGGTTTTATTGGAGGTGGTTCTTTAAATTTAAACGCAAACGCAACTATATTTGGTTCTTATTGCGTAAATTATAACTGCTTTATTTTAAGTGGCGACCAAACCGCAAGTTTCACAAATGGAGATTGTTTTATAGGTGCTAATAGTACTTGTGTAAATTGTAGTTATAATGGCATCATTAATAACGTAACTTATGCAGGTGGATATACAACTTTACAAACAAATGTTAATTTTATTAATGGACAATATCCTAAATTAGTAAATACAACAACCGCTACTAATGGTTGTAATTTCTCATTTATTGGGGGTGGTTTTGGAAATAAAAATATAGGTTGCTTTGCGACAATTGGAGGAGGTTATTGTAATACTGCTTCGGGTAATCAATCATTTGTTGGAGGAGGTACAATGAATATCTCTTCAAATAATTATTCATCTGTTGTAAGTGGTCGTTGTAATACTTCTTCGGGTAATTGCTCATTTATTGGAGGTGGTGTTGGAAATACTGCTTCGGGGAATAGTTCATCTGTTGTAGGTGGTTGTTGTAATACTGCTTCGGGTGTTTGTTCATTTATTGGGGGCGGTAAATTTAATACTGCTTCAAATATTGGTTCATTTGTTGGAGGGGGCACTTACAATACCG
>Ga0304728_1000741_pt1 | contig 26233 bp, 51 predicted proteins | sample C_130625_MF_Meta_FD_190476 | JGI IMG/M metagenome (GOLD analysis project Ga0304728, IMG submission 190476) | Freshwater microbial communities from Lake Croche, Canada to study carbon cycling - C_130625_MF_MetaG (v2) (version 2) | ecosystem: Environmental > Aquatic > Freshwater > Lake | place... | reverse complement strand
ATTTTGGGGACCGTAGCGTCAGCGACGGAGTTTTAAATAGTTTATTTTGTAGTGGTGGACTGAGGAAATAGTCCCCCCTCGGTACCTGGCCCATGCACGAAGTGCATTTTTCTATAAATGGGGTGGGTGCATTTGATTTGTGTTTGGCATGAAAATTGTTGTTGACCGATTTTCTGTTTCATCCCGAAACATTGGGAGTCCCATAAAAAAAAATGTGAAATAGTGGTTGCGGAAATGGGGGGAGTGGGCTACCTTTAACTCATGCAAGACATCCTCTCTTCCCTCACCATAGGCGCAACCGTTGACCGCGTGCGTTTCTTCAAGCACAGTGGCGAACGCAACCACAGCAACGGCACAGTGTGCGAACTATCGGGCACTGTTGTAAGTGTCTCGTTCGCAGAGACTACGCAACACTGGGTTTGCAAGGTCAACACGGAGAAGGGTTTTCGCTCCTTCCCCCTTGAGACTGTTTCGGTGCTCAAGGTCAACGGTGAAGCGGTGCGCTAGGTAGCGCCAAGTGGCACAAAGAGAGGCTCTTGCGAGCCTCTCTTTTTTTACCTTTGTGCGAAAAAAAAGCTTGCATTCTCGCGAAAGTGAGAAAAAAACCCCCCCGGGGGGGGGGGGGGGGGGGGATGCACTATGCGCATAGCGTATACGCATCAAAAAACTTTTTGGTTTGGCATGGAAATTGTTGTTGACACGCCATGCGCACAAGCGCTCAAAAAAAAACAATAAAAACACAAAAAAGATGTTGCACTACGCTCTCAATGTGGTATCTTCCTCTCATGACAACGACAACGACACGCTACGAGCACAGACTGACCGAAGCCCACAACGCGGGCGAGCACTACGGCGGCGACCTTATCATTCCCGCTGGTTTGGTGCTCGAAAAGACTCGCACTCCAAATCGTTTCAGGCATTACGCTTACAAGCACACGATGCATGAAATCTTCGATGTGCCAACAGAAAAGGTGGGCGTGTTCAAGATCACCCGCACAGTAACCGAAACGGAGGAAATGCTGTAAAGCAGAAAAAAAAGCTTGTTTCTCAAATCAAATAAACTATTCTTTACTCATGCAGACGATCTTCGCAAACGCATTAGAGAACATGTTCAACTCCACCAACTTCGCGCAGTGGGCAAAAGACAATTGCCTTCAAGAGGAAATGAGATTGACAATTGCCGATCTGCACAGAGGTAAACCTGAAGCGCTCAATGACCTCGCCAAGTTCCTCACTCTTGCTTCTAAGCGAGGAGGTAAATCGTTCTCAGACAACGTGTTATGCGCGTTGGCTGAAGCTCTGGAAAAGGAAACCAAGTAGTCTTAAGTAGCTGAGAGAGAGGCTCTTGCGAGCCTCTCCCTAACTTCCTTAAAATGAACATCTTACTATGTCTCATGGTGCTAGGTGCAGCACTAATCAAAAGATAAAAAAACGCTTGTTTCTCTGCACTCATTCTCTATAATCGCACACATGGAAACGCTCTCCCTCTCTATCGGTGACAAGGTCAAGCTCAAGGCTCGCTTCGAGTTCGAAGCTATCGGCTTCGAAGGCGTAATTGCCTACATTGGAAGCATTTACATAACACTAACAAGCGGCCACTCTGTATGGGTTGGCGACATCAAAGAAAAGATCTAACACACACAACGGCGGGCACTTAGGTGCCCGCCCCAACTCCCTTACCTAACTACCTAATATGCAAGACCTTATCACTATCGCCCAAGGCCTCACTCAAATCGCCCTTAACTTCGTACCAATCACAGTGCTAATGGTTAGCGCTGTGTGGGTTACAACTAGGCTTGTCAAGTAGGCGCAAGTAGCACAAAGCGAGGTGCTTAGGTGCCTCGCTTTTTTGTGAAAAAAAGTGAAAAAAAAGCTTGACAAAATCCAGGCCCGCCCCTGGTCAATAGTGCTACTATTAAGCCTATTACGGTTAATCTTTGAAACTTTTAGGTTTATTCCAGGTGGGCCCCTGGCCCAAACCATGCCTATTACGCATGAAACAGTTAATCTTTGAAAATACATTTTCACTTGGCGCGCAAATAGCGTATTGCAAAACAGCAATTCTTTGCTACAATTAGCGCATGGATACGAACCGCTCCTCCACCCTCACCGCAACCCTCACCGCCATGCGCGCATATGTGCGCGACCTCAACCCCGCTCGCCTGAGCGAGGGCGATGTCGAACTTCTCCACGGGCTCACGGACTTCGCGCTTGCGGCTGTCCATGAGGCCCGCTGGCTTCTGGACGAACGCGCTGAGTCCAGATCGCAAGCGCTTGAGTACGAGCGCCTTGTCGAGGCCAAGCTCGCGGCAGAATCGGACGCGCTCGACCACCAGATCGCGCATCTGGTGTAAGTGCGCCCCGCGCAGACACTTAGCCCCGCCGAAAGGCGGGGCTTTTTTGTGCAGAATAAACAAGAAAAAATACTTGACAAACGCCCAGGGCCGCCCCTGGCCCGAGTCAAGCTCTATTAAGTGCCTATATAAAAATGTTTTTAATTGGCACGGAAATAGCGTATTGCAAATCACAGTTTTTTGCTATAATTGCCCCATGACCACGAACGACCTGATCTCCCTCATCCGCGAAAACCACATGAACGGCGACTGCCTCGCGCAGATCGCGATGGCCGTCGAGGCTATGCGTGAAGAACTCGCGCTTGACGAGCGCGAGCGCGAGCGCTGCGATGGCTGCGAACGCGGTTGCGATGCCTGCAATGACGGGCACACGGGCGATGGCGAGCCGTCCGATGACGGCGCGGACGCGGAGTGGCTCGCGAGCGCGGGCTGGGGCACGGATGAAGACTACGAGTAGCACTCGCATAAACCCCACAGCCCGAAAGGGTTGTGGGGCCAGGGCCGCCCCTGGCCGCGCCTACCCCTATTACATGATAAGGTGGAAATTTTTTCTTTTTTTATTGCAACTCAGGGCTATATACCTTATATTCCCAGCATGGTTACATCCTCCATCCTCGCCCTCACTGAAACAATCAAGGACACAGCCTCGCTCGCGCTCACGGACGCGCAAGTGGCTGCGCTCCAAGAACTTAGCGCCCATATCGAATGGATACTTCAAGATCGCGCACTCGAAATCCAAGACGCGGATCGGCAAGTAGAAAACTTCGAAGCGGACGAGTTTCGCAAAATGGACTTCGAGTCTGACCGCATCACGTTCAGCGGGCCTTTCTTCGACCTAGCTAAGTAAGGTAAGGGTAAACCCCACAGCCCGAAAGGGTTGTGGGGCCAGGGCTGCCCCTGGCCGCGTGTCAAGCACTATTACGTCCAAACGCAAAAAGATTTGCGTTTGGCATGGTTTTTGTTTTCAATTTTAATTGTTTTTTTATCCCCATGCTGTAGAGTTTGGACATGGTTAATGCCAATTACGAAATGCTGGTTGTTGCGGAAGTCTTTTTTAAGATTTTCTTTACATTCGCCCCTCTGACCCTTATCCTCTCCACAGTTGCTTACATCACCGTTAAAATCATCGACTAATATGAACATCACACGCACCTCAATGGTTTCTGGCATCACCCGTACGCTCAACCTACCCGTCACCGAAGCCCAGCTTGACGCTTGGGCAAGTGGGGAGCTGATCCAGAACGCCTTCCCCAACCTCTCCGCTGACGAGCGGGAGTTCCTGAAAACAGGAATCACCGCTGAAGAGTGGGAGTCACTCTTCGGGGGCGAAGAGGAGTAATCCCTCCCCCTAACCCCCACAGCCCGAGAGGGTTGTGGGGCCAGGGCTGCCCCTGGCTGCGCAAACCCTTATTACATAAGGGTTTGTGAATGTTTGCTTTTTTGTGCTTTTTTTGTTGCGCTCACCTAGCCACATGCTATTCTTACTCGCGTATGAAGAACACACCAACAGTCAAAGTCGCCCACACCACCACGAACAGCGTGATCTACAAAAATTTCCACATTTCTGTTGCAAATATCAGCAGGAAGCTGTCGAAGGGTGCAACCCTAAAGTTTTTTCCCAGCACGATTGGTAGTGCGAGCAATGCATTTTTCTCGCTCAATGAGCTTGACTCAAAGGGTAGATCGAAGACTTGGTATCTCGACCCGTCACCTGAACTACACAAACTCGATCACAGTGTGGCAAGCGTCTAGTTGACCAAGTCAAGCAAAAACCCCGCCTCGCGGCGGGGTTTTTTGTTGCCCACATGGCCAGGGGCACCCCTGGAACTGCGTCTGCGTAAACCCTTGTTGCTCAAGGGTTTGTGTGTGGTAATTTATTTTGATTAAAAATGCTTTTTGCCATTGCATACCAGAGCAGATGTGGTATCTTACCTAAGCAATGAAATTGACACTACATCCCAGCTTCAGCACCACCTACGTCCGCAATCCGATCAACAGCAAGGTGACTGTTGACACCAGTTACCGCAAGGTAATTAGTGCAGCATCGTTCAAGCTGCCAGACGGCGAAGCCCGCTTGACATTGAACATCGAACACCCGCTTCAGGAAGGTCACACGACCTACTTCTTGGAAACGGCAGAAGACATTGCAAAAGCTCTTGACTATTGCAACGCAAACGGCATCAACATTCACAAGCTCTAATATGACATTCAACACACCAGAAGCAATCTCCGCTTATCGCCTCCTGATGCTGGCGAGCGCTCTGAAGCTCGAAACCAAAGGCATCTATCCCATCAAGGGGTGCTCCGCATACGCCCAGATCAAGAAGGAATTCGCCCTGAAGGGATCGAAGATCAAGGTGCTCAGTCAGTTCGATGAGATGCTCATCGAGGCAGGCATCAAGCAAACAAAGTAAAGACAAAGCTAAGTCCCACAACCCGAAAGGGTTGTGGGGCGAACCCCCCAGGGGTGCCCCTGGCCGCATCATGGCTATTACGCACAAAGTGCGTAATATTTGTCTTTTTAATTGATTCTTGCTCTGTTGGGTGTATAGTTCAAATATGGCATTGCTTACTGGCTTCGAACTCATCCTCAGCTTCCTATGCGCTGGCTTCTTATCGCTGGGCATCGTTGGATTAGCTACGCTAATCCAAGAAATAATCATTAAAATGATTGACTAACCGCGAACATCAGCTAACTTGCTTATATGACCAAAACCAAAAACGAAACGATAATGATCGAGTGGAATGATTGCCTCTTCAGTGAAAACATCTATGCTTACTTCGAGCATGGCATGGTTCCTGTTTTCAGCAATCGGCTGGAAGATTTGATGCTTTCAGATAATTATGTGACGCAGCCGCACCCAAGTGGCTCGTACGAGCTTTTCAACTGGGATGAAGACGCTGAAGAGCATCTTTACTCAGGGAGGTTGTTTGTACCTAAGGGTGTAGTCCTGTAGAGTGCAAATAGGCAACCCCCACAGCCCGAAAGGGTTGTGGGGCCAGGGCCGCCCCTGGCCCGCATTATGCCTATTACGCACAAAGTGCGTAATGTTTGTTTTTTTATTCTTTTTTATTGCATCGCTCCTTCGTTTTGCTATGATTCTCACATGGATACGAAACAGCAGTTCCTCACGGAGTTCAAAGCTCTACTTGAAAAATATGATATCGCGATTATCGCAAAAGATAACGGCTGCATGGCAGTATACGAAAGACCAACTGGACAAACTTTCTTGTTTGTGCCAGACTGGGAAATCAATTTCAGAGACATCAAAGCAGAATAATATGAACACCACAAAACAACAAATCATCGAATCGACCAAAGGCAAGTTCTTTTCTGTTCTTTACAGGAACAAGCTGGGTGATGTTAGCAGGTACGTTGTGCGCACGGGAGTCAAGAAGAATCTCAAGGGTGGCACGAATTATGCGCCCAAGGGGACCGTCACGCTCTATGCCGTCAGCAAGAATGGCGACAGAACAAACGCTGGCTATCGCACTTTGTATCTTGAGAATATCAGGGAAGTGAAAGCAAAGAACTGTCAAGTGACAAGCGTGGGATTGTAGAGAGTAAGCCTAACCCCCACAACCCGAAAGGGTTGTGGGGCGTAATGGCCAGGGCCACCCCTGGCCGCATCATGTCTATTACGCATAAGATGCGTAATATTTGTCTTTTTTTATTTGCTTTCTTGCTACTCTCATGCTTTAATAAAAGTCCAATGAATCCACTTGACGAAACCCGCTTGCTATTGAACCTTGTTGACGCTGTGCAGATCCATGCAAATGCATCATATAATCTCTCTTATGGTTGGTCTGAGATTGTCGAGTGTTGGACTCGAAAGGAAATTTATCATGAACTCTCGAAAGAGGGAATCGTAACAACCGAAAAAGCTCTTGAGCATTTCGCGTTTATTGCTAAGATCCGCACTGAACACGCGCAGGAAATTGAATCAACAGTTTGGTAATTAAAAATAAATAAATATGGCATCATTCTACGACGACAACTTCGGTCACTACGAAATCAACGATCAGGAGGACATTGAGTTCTACCATCAGATGCAGAAAGACAGTGAATGGAAAACCTGCAAGCAGTGCGAAGAAAGGGTTTTTATTCGTAGGTCTTATGTGATCTGCAACCACTGCGCAGATCAAAACGAAAGGTTCTAAACCCTAAACCCCACAGCCCGAAAGGGTTGTGGTGCCAGGGGCACCCCTGGCCGCCATTATGCCTATTACGCACAAAGTGCGTAATGTTTGTTTTTTTATTCCTTTTTATGTTGCGCTTCTCTGTTGTTTTGCTATTCTCTTTCACATGCAGACAATCTTGACCACCTCGAACGATAAAACACTGAAATCCCTTGCAATGGGTTATATGACCTATGGCATACACTTCGCGCATAGCGACCTGAGCGGCTTCGACGTTTGCGCCGATGCAAGCGAAGGTTGCAAAGCGTCTTGCTTGGATTTTGCTGGACGCGGCCAGCAAGACATGGTGAAGGAAGCAAGAATAAAGAAAACAAAAGAATTCTTCGCGAACATTCCAGCTTTCATGGAAAACCTGTTTTCTGAAATCGAAAAGGCAATCAAATACTGTGCAAAGAAAAGCCTGCTTCCCGTGTTTCGACTCAATCTTACTTCAGATGTGAAATGGGAACGCATCAAACATAATGGCAAAACGGTATTTCAGCAATTCCCCAGCGTACAATTCTATGACTACACAAAAAGCTTTTCCCGTTTATCTCACGGGATTCCCAATTATAACTTGACCTTCTCACGAAGTGAGACTGCACTCAATCATGTTCACTGTGCATTGGCGTTGAACGCTGGGCATAATGTTGCCGCCGTATTCTCCACAAAGAAAGGTTTCGACCTTCCCTCAGAATATAAAGGAAAGAAAGTTGTTGACGGAGACAAGCACGACCTCCGCTTCCTCGATGACAAAGGTGTGATTGTTGGCCTTCGTGCAAAAGGTCCAGCCCGCCAAGATCAATCTGGGTTTGTGATTCATGTATGATGCTGCTAATCAGCGTGTTAGTGGTGTGCGCAATGCTCTACTCCAGAGATAGATAGGACAAAACCCCGCGAAAGCGGGGTTTTCCCGTTTAACCCCAGGGGCACCCCTGGCCTGTGGCTGTCAAGCGTTATTACGCAAGCGAAAAATAATTTTTCGCTTGGCATGGTTCTTGTATTGAAAAAGATGAACGAAATCAAAAGAAAGTGTTGAAACCCGCTTTGCATGTGGTATTGTTGTTCTCGTTAGTTCAAACCATCAACCATCCAAATCAAATGATCATTGCAAAAAACCTCGTCACTCGTGAAGAACTCGCAACCGTCCGCACGCCTGATGCGACTGAGTCTTTCACCCCAATCGCACATTCCTTTCTGGTCGATCAGACGCTCGAAGCGTTGGATCGTGCGGGCTACGCCGTCAGCGAAGAGAAGCACGCTCTGGGCCGTTTCGGTCAGCGCTACTTCGGCGGGTTCCAGATCACTGGCCCCGATATCAATTCGGATGAGCGCAAGCTGGTTCTGGGATTGCGCAACTCGCATGATCGCACGTTCGCCGCTTCCATTTGTGTAGGGAACCGCATGATCGTTTGCGAGAATCTCTGTTTCTCGTCAGACATCAAGCTCGCTCGCCGTCACACGACAAACATTCTCCGCGACATTCCTCGTGTGTTGTCTGAAGCTATCGGGCGTTTGCTCTCGCACTGGACGGACATGGAAACGCGGATCAGCCGCTACCAACAGACCGAGATCGGATTCAATGATGCGTGCGCCCTCGCTGTGCAACTTGCTGAGAGCAAGGCACTTCCTGCTCGCGATGTGTTCGCCGTCACTCAGGAGTTCAAAGCTCCGCGTCACCCAGAGTTCAACAGCCCCACCTTGTGGAACCTGTACAACTCCGTCACCGAGAACCTCAAAGGTTCAGACCTGACGAAACTCCCTGCGCGGACGATGGTTATGCAAAGTCTCTTTGATACGCGGGCGGGCCATGCCTCTGTCATTGAGGTGGAAGCCGTTGACGTTTCGGAACTTGTGGGAGCTGAGTAAGTCCCATGGGGGCGGCGGGTTACGGCCCGCCGCTTCTCCCCCCAATGCAGGCTGCGCCATGCGCGGCCTGCATTTTTTTTGCCCCAGGGGCACCCCTGGCCGCTAAGTCCCTTATTACGAGCTATTTAATTAATCTTTATAAATCTTCACAAAATGTGAAGATTTGTGTTGTGTCCTCCTTATTCTGTGTTAGATTGAACCCATGACCTACACGATCACAAACGAAACGGAAAACACCACCGAACTGGTGGATCTGAATCCGCGTGAAGCTTTCGAGCAAGCTCTCAATCATTTGGGATTCTATTTGACTTATTCTGATGGAACTCCTATTCTTACGGACGGAGATGAAATCAGAGAGTTTTCGTTGATTGATTCGAGCGATAATTCTTTGGTATTTAATTTCTTCGAAGGATGGTATGAAAATGCTTGCCTCAAAGCCCTAACTGAGTTAGGGTATTCTGTAGATGAGGAGAATCCAGATAACATTCTAACTTTCCCGCGCCAATAGCTCAGTGGTCAGAGCAGGGAACTCATAATTCCTTGGTCGTTGGTTCAATCCCAACTTGGCGCACCACTTTTTCGGTTGACATAGAGTGAATGTCTGTTAGTATCACTCAGAGTTCTTTAACAACAATGGCTAGGTGGTGAAATGGCAGACACATCAGACTTGCCTTTTCGCAAAAATAAAATAGAATATCTGTGTCTTTCAGTGTAATATAAGACATGGATAAACTAATATGTATTTCATGTAGCGGCCCAAGAGAAATAGGAAGAAGAGTTTGCAAAACTTGTCATCTTTCTTTAGCTAAGAAAAAATCTAAAGATCGTTATGAAAAATTAGGTAGACGATTTCTTCCAGCGGAATGCGAAGCCTGCAAATCTTCTTTTAAGGCGTGGAGAAAGCAACAAATTCTTTGCCCTTCATGCTACAAAGAAAGTTTCAAAACAGGTTTTGAAAAAAATAAATATTCTTTTGATTCGAAAACATCTAGAAATAAACATAGAGTTTTAGCTGAAAAGCTATTAGGTAGAAAATTATCTTATAATGAAGTTATTCATCATATAGATGAAAATCCACTTAATAATGATTTAGATAACTTAATGTTGATAACTAGGCAAGCTCATGGAAAATTACATAAATTTTTGCGAGGTCAGCGAGTCATCTGGGAGAAATCCCAGAATGAGAATCTCGTAAACTGCTGGGATAACCTTAGAGTCTCTCAAACTACAGCATGGTTAGAAATGACGAATGCGAAAGTTAAAAAATTGAGTGAATTGGTCAATCAGCAGCCAAGCTCCTTAAATGGAGAAGGTTCAGAGACTAAAGACGAGACACCTCTTGACAAAGGTGATGATATAGTCCAGACTACAACGCAAGGATAGCGAAAGCTATAGTAGTAAGAAAATCTGATGCTCTTTAGAGCGTGCGGGTTCGAGTCCCGCCCTAGCTACCAATTTCAATTAGTTAAAAACATAAAAACATAAAAACATAAAAACATAAAAACATGAAAACATACATTGCAGAACAAAATCTTGAAATGATACTTCCCCTCATTCACATGAATGGGAATGATGGTTCTAAGTTGGGTCATCAATACTTTGAAGCGTTGAAAGCGCTTCAGAAGTTTGAAGATGCGTTTCAAGAAATAGATTTTCATTCTCGCGATTACTACCCACTTGGGGATGAGGCTTGGCTCAAAGCAAGAGCGCAGAGGCAGGTGCAATGGACAAACATTGGTTCTTTGCGGCGCTACCTAGATGCCCACTCTGGGCACTGCTTCGAGTCCGCAAGATGATTTCGGTGTTGGTGGTTTGTTGTCATCCATCCTCCCCCGCTTGTGCGGGGTGAGGCTCTGGCAAAAGGATAGGTAGCTCAATGGTAGAGCAGCGCCCTTTTAAGGCGTTGGTTGAAGGTTCGAGTCCCTCCCTATCCACCATTTTTTTTAATCTCGCTCAGATAAAAAGCGAGAGGTGCTGGCAAACTGCCTATGTCTGGTAGCTCGAAAGGAATGTGAGCCGAGTAGAGGAACCTCTGTCCCTGTGGGACAGAGGTTTTTTGTTGCCTACAACCAGGGGTGCCCCTGGTCAAGCTCTATTATTACGCACCACTCCAGAAACTTTTCAAGTTTCTGGTTGACTGTCCTATAGGATCTGATATTGTCATAAGCGAACAATGGTTCTATGGTGAAAGGGATATCACAGTTCTCTTCTAAAGAATTATTGCTGGTTCGAATCCAGCTAGAACCACTTCTTTTAATTGATTATGAAAACATATAAAATTGCTTATCAATACACCACATACGGAACCATCAATGTTCAAGCCGAATCGTTGGAAGCAGCAAAGGAACTTGCATTGGAAGCGTCCGTGAATAATGAGGGTAACGAACATTACCTAGATGAGTCTTTTGAGATTGACGAAGAGGGTACGGCTTGCTACAATGATGCGCACAATATAGTTTGCTAATATGAAAATAATACATGATGTCGCAATCACTGTTTGCCCCGAACTTCTATCCAAACAAAAACAATTCTTGTATCACCTTCTGGATGACAAGTGCATTGAATGGACAGATGAAGGCCGCGAATGTATGGATGGTCTGCTGAATATGATTGACTGGATCGAAGATGAGGTTATGTTTAGAGACGAAGACTAAAACATATGACCACCATTGCTCAAGTTATTGAAAGGTACGCTTCACTCAGTCACGAAATCATAGCGAAGTATCCGCAGCTAAAAGGCTGGACATTCCGTTGGAATCACCGCTTGACAAATGCTATGGGTAGGTGCGTGATTAAGAAAGGTTCTAAATACATAGAGCTTTCTAATCGAATCGTTGCGCTGAACATTCGGATTCCGAATTTCATTGACAAGATCTCTGATACCATCATCCACGAATGGGCGCACGCTCTGGAGTACGAAGAGAAGAAAGTTCTTTCTCATTCTCCCTGCTGGAGAGGGTGGATGATGAAGCTGGGCAGACCACCCGAAAGATGCTACGATGGCAACTTGTTTGCCATGATCCCAAGAGGTGCGACCCACATCATCAGGAACTCCACCACAGGCAGAATTTTTAAGTATTTTAATGGTGTGCCAACATCAACTTCAAGAGAGCAAGCCTTCAAGTGGCATCACGGTCAGCTTCTACGCCCCGTACATGAAGACCTCGAAGTTGTCAACCTCGAAACTGGTGTATGGTCTCGAATCAAATGAATCTAATCATTGCGATCCTTGTATTCTCCGCGTGTCTAGTTAGAAACAAATTAAAATAATTCCCCGCCCAATAAGTCCCCCAACCCGAAAGGGTTGGGGGATTTCGTGCTTGGGCCAGGGGCACCCCTGGCATATTCTTTATTTAGCCTTATTTGGTTAACTTTTTGTTTATTTTTAAATAATAAAAAACCCTTGGCTCACGGAGCCAAGGGTTCCTGTTTTCACAGACCTCACATTAGTGAGGCTTTACCACCAACCCACATTCTTAAAAACCTTTCGCTGTTACTTCAGACAGTACTTCCATGCCAGCTTTGGTAATTTCGCGAGTGCCGTTGATCTTCATCAGGCCGCGTTGCAGCAGATACAACTCAGCGTCACGCTGGATCGCAGTGCGTGACATACCTGTGACTGCTGCGATAGTCTGCAGGGTAGATGGACCGCGCTCCTTGAGAATATCGAGCACTTGAATTTCAGTGTTTGACAAACCCAGAGGTTTGATGCCAAGTATCTGGCGAAGGTTAGTCCACTCCTCCTTGAAGAAGGTGGCCGAGTTGTTGGTCTCGCAATAGATCTCGATCTCCTTCGCACGCTTGACTGCTGAACGCGCATTGCCGCGAGTGGTGCTCGCGATGTCTTCGAGTACACCATCCTCGAAGTCAACATCCTTCAAGCGACCCTTGATGATTTCGCTCAACTCATTTGTTTTGTATGGCTTGAAGTCAAGCACAGTCAAACGATCCTTGAGAGGAGGGAACATCTTGTCCAGCTCAGTCGTCGCAAAGATCATAGAAATCTTTGTGAAGTCAAACTGGAAAGTATACTCGCGCCAATTAAATTCCTTAAAAGGCGTGCGCTCAGTGTTGGTGATAGACAGGAAAGCCATCACCAGATCCTTGGGGAGTGCGTGACACTCATCAAAGAAAAGAGTTACTTCGTTACCCTGCACAATCGGCATGAAGATCTGCTCGAAGAACATTTGATTGTTCTTGATTGTAGAGCTGTTGAGTTCGAGCATGGGACGCGGCTTGCCGTCCACATTAGTCAGCGACTTGCTGAACTGTTTCAGAAACTCAGTCTTACCCAAACCCTTAGCACCGTTGAGGAGCAGGAAGGGTACGACTGAAGTTTTCTGGTAAGCATTAGAATAGAATTCTAATTGCCTTTTAATTTCGGGTTGTCCAATGAGGTTGTCAAACATAAGCAATAAATATACAGCAATTAAAAACCAGAGTCAAATACTATTCCTCGAAAGTTTCAAAGGCGTATTCAACCTTTTCATTCTCTCCGAGTTCATGATGATCTGCACTGTCATCGTTCTTGATAACCTGCAATGGGCGAGCTTCGATGATGCAACCGAGTGTGTCGCGCATCCAGATCTTGGACACGGGAATGCTCGCGTCTTCAGAAAGGAAATTGAGCAGATGCTTGATCTGCACATTTTCAAAGCTGTTGCTGCCAGCGGGACGCCCGCGTCCACGCTTGATGGTTGCGGTTTCAGTGATGGTGGAGGATGTAGTGATGTTTTCCATAACGGTGATAATTAAAGCAGATACAAATGCGGTGGTCAACGTCTTTTTAACAAAAAAATATCCCATGCCTCTTGGCATGGGACTTGCTATGCGGCTAGATCCAGGGGTGCCCCTGGCACACACCACCTCACTCTTTATTTGCTTCATTTACGTTAACTTTTGATTCCTCGAAATATAACCAGATCTTATCTAATCTAACGAAAACAAATGAAATCGTGCGAATGCAAACGAAAGGCCGCGAAGCATGACGAAATCCACCCCACCCTTTTCGGAGTGCTTATTTGGTTCGCGGCTAGTAATTTTTTGGAATTTTTTGGAATTTCTTTTTCTTGCGTGTATAATATATTAGATGCAGTTAGCGTCTAGTTTTAAAGTAGCCTTGTAAGCGTTTCAGGATCGCAAAACTAAATGTCAAACTGGTTCTCAATATATTTCTTTAACTACGTTCTGATCAAGACTCGCTCTATGAGTGGCGGCATGATTGCTCTCAGAAAAGAATCAAAAGAAAAGTATATTAAAAGTCAAAAATGAATTAGCCCGAAACAAACGGGCGTTTAAAACTACCCCTAACGAACAGGGTTTTTTTTGTTGCCTTTATTTGGCCGTCATGCAATAACTTTTTGGTTCGCGCCGATTTAGTTCTATATCAAGCCACAGTTTGTCCCAGTATATACGCTTATTTGGCCCGTGTCTAGTAATTTTTTGGGATATTTTGGGTTATTTTGTGGCACGGGACTTGCTTGTGGAACAATGTTCCACAGGGCATTTTACAGTGTAAATGAACGAAAAGAAAGATAGGGAGGGCTGTTGTTTTTCAATCACTTTTAATTCATCTAAAACATTAAAATCTAATACATGAAGTTTAATTCGTGAATCTTATTTCACATTCTATTGTTTATTATACCATATCTTATCCTTCCATTCTCTCTTATTATTAACTTTATTATAACTTATATTCATTCTAATGAATCTTATTATTGATTTATGTGTTTTAGCGTATAGCGGCGGAAACGAATTACTCTGTTGCAAGGCACTTAGTAATGCAATTGGTGTAGAGTGGCTAAAGCGCTAGATAAGGGTCTACAATCGCCTCACAATGCGTACAAATGGCTTTTATGAGGCATTGTTCATTGCGAATTACTATATGGTTCAATTTGAAAGCCATATTTAATCATCGACCAAATCAATAAATCTTTATCTATCACTCCAAATGCTATATGCTCTTTGTGTTCTGTGCGCACGTAATCAAGACCAAAGGATTTCCATAGCAAATGCACCTCACCAAACTCGTCAGCATGAGAGTTTATAGCGGATAGTATTTTATGTTTACTAATTAAAACATTCACGACTGTAGCTTAGGATCTACAAACAAATAATCAAGATTATATTTCATAACCGCGAAAATAAACCTTTCCTTATCTATTATCTTGTACAAATAGTAGTCTTCGAGATTTAATTTCTTATTTATCTCGTATTCCCTTATGCCATGATACTCAAGACCACATCCACTCTCTATGTCTTCTAGCGCTTCATCAATCTCCAGACCTAGATAAGAAGACGAATCAGTATAAAACTTTTCCTCAAGCTGCCACATTAAATACTTATCAATTAAAATGTATTCCATCTAAATTAAAAGAATATTTAAAAGTCGCGAACAAAAACTTATCCTTATTCAATATCTCAAAATAGAATTTGTTAATTGTTGGCTTTCTAATGTATTTCAAGCCTATATCCTGCCAATTGGCTAATTTACTAACACCAGTGTCATTTGGATCACCAACTGCATTCATGCTTTTTAAAAGCTCTGAGAGTTTTGCATAAGACATCCATATGCGTTGCTTTTGATTCTTTTTCATAAAAGATCGTATTTGATTACAGCATGAACAAACTTCTCTTTGCTTATGATTTTAAAAAGCCATCCATAATTCAATTTATTATTATTAATTAATATGCGCTCCAAACCTATTTCAGGCCAGTCATACAATGAAATTGGGTCACTCATTTTATCGTAGTAACCCATTTTAACCATCATGGCTTTGAGTTCGTAGAAGGTGAATTTGATTTCGCCTTCTTCCAATTTATTTGCTCCCAATTTGATATGTAATTTTTAATGTTTTTAATTGGTCGAGGCTTAGATCCTTTTCCGTTCATATTTTAACTTGCGAATATGTAATTTGCTTTTCTACGATGCTCCATTTAACCAAGGTTCGACTTCCTTCCATCCACACGCTTCTGCAATTGCCGCGTTAATTTGTTCGTCAGTCATATTACTTCCTTTCGTTCCAAAGATTGATCAATCTAACAGGAATTCTATCTTCGTTCAAGGCATTTTCTAGGACTTCTGTTCTGAGATAATCCCAAGGCCCCGCACATCCACAGTCTTGGCAAATAATATTAGCAGGAATACCTTCTCTGTCTTCAGAGCTGCGTTGAACAGTTAGATCATTACCTCCACAGAATGGACATGACTTAATATCACTCATAATTTTTCCTACTATAATAAAAGAATCCGAATCGTTATCTTGCATGGCTCATCTTCTCATAAGTTCATCCACGAAGTCAACCAATAATTCGTGATGTTTTCCTTTTAGTTTTTCTTTTAGTTTTTCTTTTAATTCTCTATATGTCATATATATATTTTGTTGATTTCGTATTCATATTATTCAGTAATAAATTTAAACTGAGGTGAACCATCCTTATCTACAGCATAATAAGCTACTCCAGCTTTGATTGCAAGTCTTTCGTTATGTTTATGTTCTCCATAAGCGCCAAGACAAAAAACAACAGTTCCTACTATAAGATCTATAATTAGATTTTTAATGTTCATAAAATATCTTCTCCTATCTCACATTTCAATAAAATAATCTCTCGTTTCAACCCCTCTATCTCATCTAGTTGTTCGTTCAATACAAGCACAATCTCAAGCAAATTTCCAATATCTCCAATATCTCCACCATTATTTGGTAAACCTATCCAAAGTTCGCCATCTCTTTCTCTATGTAATTTATATTTATTTATTAAAATCGTGTGCGACCCATTTCCATTCAGTTTCTCCCAACATGAACATTAATAAATAACGACCAAGCGTTTCCCCAGAACCACCATACCAAGCCAAATGACATTCGGTATCATTGTTATAAGTAAACTCTCCTCCTTTATAACCCTCAAAAGTTCTTTTTTTAGCCTCTTTACAGCATTTTAACATATCACCAACTGTAGTATTTTTACAAGGCTCAAAAGCTAATTCGCTATAAATTCCACGATAGCTATGCGGTTCGCAAAACCCTAAACGAATTTTTGTTTCGGGATCGTGTTTTTTCAATTCTTCAATAATGTTTCCAAGTCTCATAGTGATACTCTATTCCTTTTCCAACTCCTTTACAACAAAAATCTTCCATTCTTGATCTGGATCTTGTCTTTTAACATATTTTAAATCCTTCTTGGCTTGATTCATAGTTCCGTAAAAAACTTCATTATTAAACATCATATAAGCTGCAATACTTCCATTGTCCTCCCAATAATGACCAATTACATAATTAAATTCTTTTTTTGGCATATTATTTCTTTTTCTTGTAAGTGGTGTAGTCTACAGTTACATGCATGTAAAGCAAAAACTCTTTTCCACATTCACAACACTCTACATGTTGTTCATCTTGAGTATCATTGAATTCCCAACTATCCGTAAACTCATAGCCGCAATAAGGGCATACAATTTCATCTATATATTCGTGATTAATTTCTTCTGGATAGTCGTCGCTAGGTATAAAATCATTGTGAGCCATTTTAATCAAACCTCTCTGTAATTTCTTTTGATTGTACGTATTTTGTTAAGATTACGAAATTATCCAAATCATATTCTTTAGCAAATTCAAGAGCTTCTGATTCTGATTTGAATGTTCTCCAGCTAGCTACTGGCTCGCTTGATTGATACAAGGGTGTTTTTAGTTTACCGTTTTCTGTTAGACGACGAATGAAGTATTCTTTTTCCATATTATTTTAATTGTCCATTAACTATTCTTGTTGAGTCATGCCAATTATCCCATCCTTCTTTTCCAAACCAAGCAATCAATCCGTATTTTGTCGCTTCAAAGAATAAATATTCATATGAATAATCTGGCGACCAATCTTCCTCTTCGTTCTCCGCGCCAAATGAGATCTGAAACCAAGGCGACATATTGAACAAAGAGAAATTAAAATCTTTTAGATCTCGAAATTCAAAAGCAACGGTGCGGGCATTTATATATCTTTTTTTATTTACTATAAAATCACCACCGAAACTATTATGAGCAAAATCTACATATTTAAATCTTGAAGCATTTTCGCAATCTTCCTGCATATGCCAATCTACAGTAACAGAAATTAATCCGCTAGGATGTATTCTACATTCGGGCTTACGAAATTTAATTCTAAAATGTTTTTCAAGATCTCTTGTTTCATGAAGCAAGATTCTCATAAATTAAAGCGACCAGACTTCTTCTCCGTTTTCATTTTGAGCGGTCAACTCTGCTTCTATTTCTAAGAAATTTAATACAGCTAACCATCCGCTATCTCTACATGGACTACTATGAATATGGTTGCCATTAACAAACCATAGATGCCCGTATTCTACGCAGCATTTATCCCCGCACTCTTGATAGTAATCTTGAACAACAATTTTATGCTTCATAATCAAAGAAATTAAGTGAGTAAACAATATTGCCAGTTTCTTCCAATGTAATGCTACACCAACTAGAAAGAACATTTATTGTCCTTATCGTGTATTCCTTGTCGATCTCAAGGTTCTCGCGAGCGTTATTAATGATGTCATTAAACCAAAAAGCATGAATGCCTTTGTAAGTTATTTTGGCACCAACTTGTGGCCATTTTTTCATATTAATAATTAGATTGGATGTCAATGTATTCCTTGATTAAGTCTTCGACTTCAGAAAAGATATGCTCTTTCTTTACTGGGTAGCAGCATTTCATTACTTGCGAATAAAGCATGTAAACACCTTCGGCTTCGCAAGATTCTATCTTAATATCTAATTTAAACTTTTCCATATTATTCAGCTTCATATTCATCAAAACTAGGGAGATAACCAAACTGATTGGCGACTTTAATAGCTTCGTTAGCGAAGAAAGTCTGCTCAACTGTAAAACCATAGACTAAATACTTGGATTGTATATCTACGCCATTTGCTTTTTCTGAAGCTAGAAAGTCGGTAAGGTCGCTAGATTTCACAAATACCTTGATGAACTGTTCGGTATCGCAATCTTTAACAAGTATGGATGGGCTCATGGGAATAATCTACAGCAAAAAATCACCCGTGTCAAGATGGTTTTTTGATTTCTCAAGAGTTTATGGTTTTTCTAAACCTCTATAAATTCTAGATTTTTTAACCGTTATTCCTTTTTCTTTTTCATTTTCTTTTATTACTTGGCTTTGAGGTACGTTTTCTTTAAAGAATAATGAGAGCACTTCATAGCTTTTATCGGCATAAAGATCCATGAAGGGAGTGAATTTCGCAAGTTTAGAGTTTTGCTCTAAATATTTAGCCATATAAAAATCTAAATAGTGCGAATTTTTTTCTATTAATTCTAATACTTTTTCTTGATCATGAGTTGGTTTTACAATGTAAGAATTCCTCCTCCAGGCAGATGGAAATTTTGCAATAGTTAGTTTTTTGGAACAAGCGGTTTCATTTGGAAAATGCTCTTGAATTTTAGTTAAAAAATATGAATCAGGAGGTAATATTGTATCGTTGTGATCCAACCAATATCCAACCTTTTCAATTACTGAAGCTCTATACATCCATGAAGATGGTGGAACAAATAATATTTCATTGTCTTTATTATCAAAGACATTGAAACCACTAATGATTTTTAAATTTTTAAAAACTGATTCTTCATTTTCTGGACCTATGGCTATTGATAATGAATATGCAAATTTAGCATTTGAAATAGAATTAATTAAATATTCCAAATGTTTTGGATGCCACACATCATCATGACCCAAGTGAGCAATGAATTCACCTTGGGCCATTTTTATTCCATAATTATTTGGAATAGCTTGAGATCCGTGATTTTTATCAAGATTTATCCATTTTAATCTAGAATCATTAAATGATTTTACCACTTCTTCCGAATCGTCCGTGCAACAATCACCAACAACTATAACTTCAATATTTTTATACGTTTGCCATAATGCAGTTTTTATAGCTAACTTAAGAACAGAACTCCAATTGTAAGTTGGGATTATTACGCTTATTAAGTCTTTAATCATTTTTAGTGTATCTGAATTTATCTGGATTTTCAGGGTTGTAAATATTTGTCGGCATATTTATGAATGAAGCTTTTTCCCCTAAGTTTTCAACTGAATGAGCTATGAACTCAGGTATGGTTAATAGAATTTTATTATTTTCTCCCGCATTTATTATCATTTCATTCTCAAATGTCGGAGAAGATTCCCTTAAATCTTTTAATAAAATTAAAAAATCTCCTTCGGTAAATGCGAGTCTATCTTTTTGCCATTTATGATAGACGAAACCTCTATAGCTTTTACTTTCAGCTACGACTTTATATACATGAACTACGGGTTCATTCTGCTGATATCTATTTGATAGCAGCTCCACTAAACAGCCTCTATCATCAGAATTTCCATTTAAATTAAAAATCTCAACGTCTTTAATTGAATCTGAATTTTCACTTCTCGTAGGTTTTGCTATGTTTAATGGAGCATCCTGTTTAAAATTATTTATTTTCATCCTTTATATATTCAATTTTATATATTGAATTTAAAGTTTGAAAAATGTCTCCGTTAATCTCAAGAATCTGCGAAGTAGTCATAAAACCAAAAACTTCTTTGCCATTTCTGATTCTTCTATCAATTGCTGCGTATTCGCCTACTTTAATTGGTCTAATAAGATAGCCTTCTACCCAATAGTCAACGGGAATTGAAGTGCCCTTATTTACGACTCCATGTTTGTAAGCGTTCCATTGTGGAGTTTCGTATTCAGGATTTTCGGAAGCCTTAATTTTTGTTAATCTGACGTATTGTTTCATATTAAATATATTCTACTTCCATATTTTCCATATCAATATCTGGAAGTTCGTCGAGGCATTGATTGCAAAGAATTTGTACATCGTCGGAATTAATGGCATTAGCCATGTATTCAATAGCTGAGACGTTTTCTCCACCCCAATTCATGCGTTCGGGCCACTGACATTCCAAAGGATCTTGACAGTTCGTGCAGAGAGTTTTGATTGATATTAAGCTCATATGTGAGATCAAATATATCTAGAAAATTTTCCAAATCAAGAGATTTCTCAAAAATTAGTACCAACTATAAAAATAGAAAGCCTTATCTTTATTTCTTTCAAGAAAACCAATCGCCTCTTCTATGAATTTAAAATCATTATATTCATGATCGTAACTGTCACCATACTCATCATGCCAATCCATGTCATTTTTTAAGAATTTTAAATCCTCAATCATAACTCTAACATGTTCGCAATTAAATTGATTTATTAATGGATCTCCACCCTTTTTAACAAAAAGCCTACGCATCCAATCGTGCAGAGGCTTGTGCTTTCTCCAGTATTTAAATTCAACTTCTTTAGAGCCCTTAATGAAAGTAAAATCATCAATTACATCTTTTAGATCAACAACTTTTATAAATGAATCTAATCCCATATTAAATATCGTAAGTTAATTTTGCCATTAAGTATTTGCCTTTATCTCTAACTTCAAATATATATATCTCTCCCAATGTTTTTATGAAAGCTAAACCAAATTTATAATGAAGCTTTTCAAAAGAAATATCTAATTCTTGCGCGAGCTTGAAGTAAAGATTATCATAAAATAATGAATAAATATTAATTTTTTCAAAATCCATGCTTTAATTTAGCCCAAAGCCATTTTTCTTTATTTGCTATTTTCCATTTTGGCTGTCTTTTCAATTCGTGATCCAAACCAATGGAGTCTTTAAAATGATTCCAAGACCATTTTAAAAATTCTTCTTCTTCACGAATGCTCCTCCAGAATCTATGAACTGAATCAATTTCTTCTGGAGTTAAATCGTGATCTACTGTAACACCAAAATGTGTTTCTTTATATTCCATATTTTAATTTTGCCCACAGTAGTTTATCTGGGTCTACGATTTCAAATAAAAATTCAGATGAATATGGGGAACTTATATCACCATCATATACTGTGTCAAGATATTTTAAACCAAGTTTTTTTTTAGTTAAAACTTGTATTTTTTGATCTGAAAGATGCCAATCAAGTCCTTGATTATATACATCATTTATTTTACTCCAAAACTTTGAAGATGGTATTTTATATGTCACTTCATTTTCTGGAATTATAATGCTTTTTGACTCCACAATAAGTGCACTTTTCATACCCCTCTTCTCCCGAAAAGACTCCGTATCCACAAGTATCACAGTGAACATAAGGCGCACCCTCTACAATAATTAAATTATTGCTTAATGATGCCGTGCATTGAACTGGAGTATGAATAGCTTCTTTAAGAATTAATTCTTCCTTTGCGGGCTTGACCGCTTCGCTTTGATTAAACTTCATACTAATAAAAATAAGTGGAGCTAAGATAAATAGGATTTTTTTCATTCAAGTGGTAATTGGATTTGATTTTCGTTTTCGTTATCTAATTTGGTTAGATAATCCGTCAACAATTTAACAAAAGCTTCATTGCATGTCAAGTTATTTTCGTGAGTGAAAATTATAAATCTAATCAATACATCTTTGGGAAATTTGCTCAGGTCAATATCTAGATTTTCGGTATTATTCATTATTTTTTGTTTCTTCTTTTGTTACTTGCAGGCTAAAAAATCCAAATACAAAACCGATTGCAACAAAAGGAATTGCTATTAAAAATATAGTCGCAATCAAAAGCCTCCAACAAAAATTCTCAAATGAATTTAAAAAATTATTTAGTGCTCTTATCATAATCATCTAAAATTAGCTTTAAGATATTGTCTGCCATTCCTTGAATGGAGTCGTATTCCCAATACATTAACTTATCTTTTTCTGGTAGCTCTTGCAACTGTTTTAAGATCTTTTTTTGATTTTTTGTATATTCTCTGGATTTGGGTATGGCTGTAGCAACGTCCATTAAATATTTAGAAATTTTATCTGACATCATCAATGTAGCGAATTGTAATCCCGCCATATTGGGTTCTACGGACTGTCTAATTGAAGTGCAGCCATCTCCAACCTTAACTAACCAACACCCATTAGAAAGGCCACTATAGGCTTCTGAATCGCTAACTGGCTCATAGCGTCTTCCTACTTTTTTGTAATACGTGCTCATTTATTTAATATGAATTGTTTCTCCAAAAGGGGCAACTGCTCTACATCCTCCGTAACCAATAAACAATGTGTCACAATAATCTGGATCACCCCATCCATCGTAAGGATAAAGATCAGTAAACATGATAAAAAGTTTTGGTTCAATGGAAGCGGTTTTCATGTAAGACCAATTACATTCAAAATCAGTTCCCCCTCCACCCTTTGGTTGGTATGACATTATGTCGGCATTTTCATCTGAAGAGTATTCTTTTTGATTATAAACTTTAGTGTCAAAACTCCATATTTTAATATTCCAAGATCTAAATTCAGAAATTATACCATTTATTTCTGACATAAATTCTGAAGCAATATCATCACTAATAGATCCAGACATATCCATAGCAATACAAATATCTATTTGATCTTCCACAGTCATGCTTGGAAATATAATGCCTCCCATGTTTCCACTCCTTCTATTTGGTTGCATGAAAGTAAAATCTGTTTTAATTTTAGATTTAATACGATCTCGCAAAATTTCTTGCCAAGGAAGTTGTGGACTAACAATGCTTTCAATGAGTCTATCAAAGCCAGCAGGAATACTACCCGCTTCCATTGATTGCGTAGCTTTAACAATATCTTCTTTGATCTTATTCGTTAGATCTCTGATCTGTTCTTCGGTTTTGGGTGAACCGTCTTCATTTCTATCCATCTCTAAATGCTTATCTGCAAGCATTTTAGATAACGCATCCAAATCAAGCTTTGGAGCTTCTTTATAAAGAATATCATAAATTTGTTCTGCAGCCATTCCATCAAACTTTTTATCGTCTAGATGTTTTTCAAGTGGTTTGCCAATTTTATTAATTCTTAAAATTCCATTAATCGCATAGTCAGTCGCAATATTCCAAAGTGTTTTATTACGATCTCCCATACGCATGAAATGTTGCCAACATACGTGACTAACTTCATGAGCATAAAGCCAAACTAATTCTGGAATCGTGCGATCTTTAATACCCTCTGGATTATAAAAGAAATTAACTCCATCTGTTGCGGCGGTCATTGGAGTCTCTTTGTCAAATCTCCAATCCACAACCTTCACATTTAAACCAGAGGCTAAACTACCGAAAAAGGGCAGACGCATAAGCATCTGCACCTTCGCGGCAATTAATCTCTCTTCAATGGTTAAATCTTCCGCTTTATTGAAAAGGCTCATTTTTATTCTTGAATGAAGATGAATTTTTCTACCTTTTCAACGAAGTCTTTGTAAGTTGAAAGTTTTTCTGGATTGATTGGCAACTGATAATTCCTAATTGAAGTTCTCACTCCCATCACAATAACTTCTTGTGGGAAATTTTCAAGCATAAAACGATAGAAATTATCTACGCTTTGAACCCAATTTTCATCACCAATTTGACTCTTCAATTCAACGCAACAGTTTGTTACAATTGCGTATAGTAGTGAAATATCTTTATTGTATTTAAACTTCTTGAGCTTACCCGAAAGAATGTCTTCTGCTTTAGGAAGCTTGATAGAAGTTTTGCGGAAGGTCATGTAAGAGATCGCTAGACCTTCTCCAACAGTTCCTGCGAGCAATGCCGTCAATAAGCTTTCTGAATTCTTTGAGCGCTTTCCTTTTGTAATGAATTTATTTGCAAAAGTCCAACTACGAGGAGTTGCAAAAGCTTTTGAAGATGACTTTGGGTTAAAATCATAAAGATCTTTCTTAGACCAAGATAGGTAAGAAATAATTGAATTATCAATTTCGTTCTTGATTGCCCAATTCAACCAACAATTAAAATTTGGTTTCAGTTCAATGTGAGTAAAACGATTTGCCAGTGGAGCGGGCATTTTGTAAGAAATGCCTCGATCATTTTCTCTATTACCAGCAGCTACCATATCAACCGCTTCGGGAAGTTGGTACTCACCAATTTTCCGATTTAAAATTAATTGATAAGCTCCAGCTTGCACTGTCGGAACTGCACTTGGAAATTCATCCAAGAAGATGATGGAATTATCATTAATCAGCTTAGGCAATTCCGATGGAGGTGCCCAATGCATTTGCTTCGTTTCGTGATCAAAATAAGGAATACCGCGAATATCGGTAGGTTCCCAAAGTGCAAGTCTAATATCAATTACTCTACGATTAGTTTCAGCACCAATCTCATGAATAATGTCGGACTTGCCAACCCCTGGTGGTCCCCAGATCATTACTGGCTGACGAACCTCAAAGCAGTCATAGATAGCTTCTTTGATTTCCGTTGGAGAAAGGGCAATGTTATTAATTAGAGGAGTAGTTTCAGCTTTCATGTTGTATTAAAGTATCTTATTACTTATCGGTTGTCAAATTGATTTCAATAGCTTTTTTCTTAGATTTTTTAAGCCAGTGCTCAAATGAAAGCCAACATTTCCAGAAGTTGTTTTCATTTTTTTTGCGATCTGTGCGTAATCAAGATCAGAATAATATCTTAATTTAATTACCTTTTGCTGCTGCTTACTTAATGTTTTAAGTGCTTTAAGCATTTGTTTACCACATTCTTTATTATCGAGAATTTCAAATGGATTCGCTTCTTCTGAAATTGTATCGCAGTGATTTTCTTCTACATATCTATTCTCTTTGTTTTTCAACTTAAAAGATGTATTTCTACATACGGTGAATAGCCATTTTTGCAAATGATTTGACTCAATTGAGTTATCAATTTTACTAAAATCTTGTTTTAGTAATTTTCTAAAAACCTCCTGAACGCATTCCTCAACCAAACAATCTCTGAATAAAAACTTCTGAGCAAAACCCTTTAATCTTGGCGTATACTCTTTGTATATAGTTTCAAATTCTTCTTTCGTTATTTGTGTTTGCATGGCTCAATGTTAAATTGAAACCTATTGAATGTCAAGATCCTATTTTTTCAGACTTATCAGCGACCAAGATGAAACCTTTTGCAGATTCACTATAATTAATCTTATAAGTGATATTTTTATCTCTAAAAACTAACGCTCCAGCAAAAATAGCGTCTTTAGTGAGGACAAATCCAAATCCAGTATTATTTTTATTTGTAATTTCTCCAAAAACTTTAACAATTTCAGAATTAATTACTTCGGTTGATTTAATCAATCCATTTAATTCAGTGCCATCAATTAAATAAATTTTAACAGCATTGCCTGGAACTAATTTAAGAATTGAACTAGGAATAAATACTCCAGATTTATCAGTTAAAAAAGTTTCTTGATTTATTTTTAAGGCAAAAGGATTTTCATCCTTAGTGATAGCCAAGCAATTAATTGTTAAAAACAATAAAGGTAATATATATTTAATCATGCGATTTTATCTACTTGTTTTTCTATGAAGATTTGTCTTTCTTTTTGTTTTTTAAATTTTGCATTTTCGCAAAATTTTCCGCATACAAAACCAATGGCAAAAATGACCCAAGTAACAAAAACAAAAATTATGACTGGTATAAATGAAGGGATATTTCTTTGAAACTTATAAGTCATACCATTGCTTCCTCAGATACTCTATATGAGATTATAGAATAATATTTTTTAGCTTCTTTCCAGCACACCGAATCTTCTACAGAAACTATAATTTGATCGTTTTCTTGACTACCCCCCAAGGTAATACCTAATTCATTTGCGAAAGATAGCCATTTTTCGTCCATATATTTTTCATTTTTCAAATCAATGAATTCATTGGATGAATTAAGCCATTCATTAAATGCATTGTAATACATTGACTTGTCAACTGTTTCTATTTTATTTCGTTTCATAATTAATAATTTTTGGTAAACCGTCTACTTCTTTTATGTTTTG
>Ga0304728_1000739_pt1 | contig 26329 bp, 22 predicted proteins | sample C_130625_MF_Meta_FD_190476 | JGI IMG/M metagenome (GOLD analysis project Ga0304728, IMG submission 190476) | Freshwater microbial communities from Lake Croche, Canada to study carbon cycling - C_130625_MF_MetaG (v2) (version 2) | ecosystem: Environmental > Aquatic > Freshwater > Lake | place... | reverse complement strand
TAATTTTGGAATCAAAGCTTTGGGCACACAACTTAAAGATGAAAACTCATCACTTCACCACTGGACCGGATTAATTGGTACCACGATATCTGGAACTTTCTTAATGATCATCGCAATTCTAAACTTGATCGTTTTAGTTTCAATTGTTGGCGTATTCTTGAAGATGCGCAAAGGTTTATATGACGAAGAAGAACTTGAAAAGCATTTAGATTCGCGTGGATTCTTGATGCGTTTCTTTGGCCCAATTGCTCGTCGAATTGATGCTTCTTGGAAAATGTATCCGCTCGGAATTCTGTTCGGCCTAGGTTTTGATACTGCAACTGAAGTTGGTTTGTTAGTACTTGCGGGCTCTTCGGTTATTGCCGGATTGCCTTGGTGGGCAATTATTTCATTGCCACTATTTTTTGCGGGTGGCATGTCTTTGCTAGACACTATCGATGGCTCATTTATGAACTTTGCTTATGGTTGGGCATTTTCAAAGCCAGTGCGCAAGGTTTATTACAACATTGTGATTACTGGATTATCGGTGGGTGTTGCGTTATTCGTTGGTGGGCTAGAAATATGTCAAGTAATCTCAGAACAACTGAATTTAACTGGCTTTTTCTGGGATTACGCCAATGGATTTGACCTAAATTCAGCTGGTTTTATAATCGTTGGTATATTCGTCGTGGTTTGGGCTATCGCATTACTACTCTGGAAATATGGCAAAGTTGAAGAACGTTGGCACGACATGGCACACAAAGCTCAACTTGATCGTGGTGAAGTAAGTGATCACGCTCGAGCTGGTGTTGAGCTAGGGCCAATTAAAGATGGCTTTAAGATCGATTAAAAGCTTTCAGTCTTCCTTGTGCAATTGCCGCGCTGAACAAAACAACTAATCCACCCACTGGTTCGTTCCAGCTCACTTTTTCGCCCAAAAAGATTATTCCTACGATCACGGCAACTACTGGTGTTACGAATGTGACTGAAGATGCAATCGCACTTCCAGCTGCTGACATGATTTTAAAATTCCAGATATAAGCAAAACCACTTCCAAATATTCCAAGTGCCATCATCCCTAGCACTGGTCCGATTCGGTAATTATCTTCAGCGATGCCATCGTATAAATAGAACGGCAATAGCGTGATGGTTGCGGCAACTAATTGAGTTGCAGCCATTACCTCTGGTTTTAGTTTTAAGGGTAAAACATTCTTACGCGAATACGGAAATGAAATTCCATAACAAGCAACTGCTAATAGCAGTGCCCCGATCGCCCACCAATGATTTGTTCCCAAACCATTCCAAGCGCCTAGGACAATCAGCACGCCGATGAAACCAAGAAGCAATCCAATCACTTGGTGACTCGGTAACTTTTCTTCACGAAATGCAATAATGATTGCCAGCAACGTCATTAGTGGTGTCACTGCATTTATAATTCCAGCCAGAATTGAAGTTACTTCAGTTTCAGCAACTGCAAATAAGATTCCGGGAATTACATTGAGTAAAAGTGAAACCACCCATAAATGACGCCATGTAGATCTCTCGCGAGGCAACTTGAAACCCAGTACTTTGAGCGAAATTAACAAGGTAGCTGCACCTAAAGCACAGCGGCCAAATGCAACCCCAAATGGGGTTAAGAACTCAAGACCTAACTTAATAAATATGAATGAGCAGCCCCATACGACCCCTAAAGCTATGTAAAGGGGTACCCAGGACTTGCTATGAGTTGCTGAGGGCGAAGGCACCGAGCAATGATGACACAACCATCCAGATCCACCAGACATTAACAATGTCGATGTGCCAGAAATCGCTGGAATACAGACCCATTCGGCCACGATTCCAGTTTCCGATTCCAATGAATGCAGTTATGAAGAAGTGAAGCGCACTTAATCCAGTTATTAAGAAGTAACAAGATGCGTACGCACCCCACGTGACTGTGAATTCAACTTGGCGCATCTGAAATATTTGATAGACAAATAACACCACGCTAATTGCGGCCGCTGATCCGAGGCCGATGTTAATCTGAGTTTGATTTTTGCTACGAGCACCACGGAGTGCATAGGTATTTGTCATTAAACCTAAACCAGCTAGCAAAGTTAGATACCAAGCTCCCATTGCATTCGCTGGAACTGTTGCAGCCTGGCCTTCAGTAGCGCGAGGTAGCCACATTCCACCAACGTCTTGTTGTTTCAAATAGAAATAAACAAAAAGAACACTGAGTGCGAAGGCAATATCTGCTACCAGAATGAGCACTACGCCGAGTTTATTTCGGCTACCAACTACATCGGGATGTTCATGATGTGTGTTTACTTCAGTACTCATGATTGCGCCTTTCCGTAGCCATAAGGATCACTTGTAACAATTGGCAGAGTTTCAAAATTTTCTAGTGGTACTGGATTAGGAACGCTCCACTCTAAAGTTTTTGATTGCCAAGGATTCATGGGAGCTTTTTGCCCATTTCGCCATGAGTAAATAACTGCCCAGAGCAGTACGAGCATGCCGGTCATAATTACAAATGCGGCGCCAGTTGTGATCTGATTTCCACGAGTAAATAGTTCTGCATAAGCCTCAACGCGACGTGGCTGACCAGCTAGGCCAACCATGAACATGCCCATGAAGGCTACGTTAAAGCCGATTTGAACTAACCAGAATGAAATCCAGCTGAGCTGCTTGTCAATCATGCGACCAGTCATCTTTGGGAACCAGAAGATTAGAGCTGCAATTGCACCTGTTAAACCAGCACCCATTAACGTGTAATGGAAGTGTGCAGTTACAAACATTGAACCGTGAAGTGCAGCATCGGCAGGAACATCAGAAAGATAAATTCCAGTAATTCCACCGATCATGAAATTAAGTAAAAGTGCAAAGATTGATGCAGTTGGAACTGTCATCCAAAGTCGACCACGCCAAACTGTTCCGACCAGAACTAAGAACAACATTCCAGTTGGAATTGAAATTAGCTCAGTCGTTAACATAAATGGTGCGTTTAATAATGGCGCCCATCCGGTCACATACATATGGTGAGCCCAAACCAAGATTGAAAGCCCACAAATTCCAGCAATACCCATTACGGCAATTTTAAAACTAAAGAGTGGACGTCGAGTAAAGACGGGTGCCATCTCCATAAGTGCTGCAACTGCCGGAATCAAAATTACATAAACTTCAGGGTGTCCCATGAGCCAGAATAAATTTTCGTAGAGCCAACCGCTTCCGCCACCACGAGTGTCGTAGAAAGTAGTACCTGCAGCGCGATCCATTGCAGACATCACTTGCGAGAGGAAGAAGACTGGAAAAGCTGGCAGCGCAAGCGCCACTGAAGCAACGGTGCCATAAATAAAAATCGGCGTGCGTGTCCAGGTCATACCTTTTGCACGCATGCGTACAACTGTGGTCGTGATATTTGCACCTGCAACCATTGTCGAAATTGCAAAGATACAAATAAACATGATGTAGCCATCCATGCCACCAGGTGATTGCGTAGCAAGCGGGTTATACGCAGACCAACCAGTTGTGATTCCACCTAGGAAAAATGAAGAAAGTATTGGCGCAAGTGCTGCAACAATTAGCCAGAAACTAAGCGCATTTAACCTAGGAAATGCCATATCGCGAGCGCCAATCATGATTGGCATGATGAAGTTTCCGAACGGCCCAGTGATCATGATGATGGTGCCCACGATCATGATGATTCCGTGAATACCTACTACTGCGTTATATGCCTGCGGGTGCAGCCAACCACCCTCCGCATGTCCAAGATTTGTGCGAATTAACATCGCCAAAATTCCACCGACGCCAAAGATGACCATAGTGATAACTAAATACTGGATGCCAACAACTTTGTGATCTGTTGTATATCTAAAGTAGCGGGCAGTGCCAGCATCTTTTCCAGCTAAGTACATATTTTCATCGTGTGATAAATCTTTACCCATCAGCCATCTAACTGGCGCAACTAATGCACCAATGCCGGTCATAAAACCAATAAACCAACCGAACATAGCGATCAAAATAATTTGATCGTGTCTGGTCTTCATTACCGAACCTTCGGTATTTTCTGGCAAGAATTTGCTAGCTAAGTAGTAGGAAATCACAGCGAGTGCAATTCCGAGAACTAGCGCTGTGACAACATTTAGTCGCTCCATAATTGGGCGATGAGAAGCTGTTGGGCTCTTATGGTTCATTACGGTGGTCATTAGATTGTTCCTCCGTGGCTAGTTACCCAGTTGTTGTAATCCTGTTGACTCACGACATGAACTTTCTTCTGCATATATGCATGCAATAACCCGCAAAGTTCTGCGCAACGTAAATCGTAAACTCCAATTTTAGTAGGAGTTACTGCAGTTTCAGTTATATATCCTGGGTTTGCATCGACTTTAATTCCCATTTGAACTATCCAAAAAGAGTGAACTACGTCGAGGCTAGTGACATGAAAGTGAACTGGTTTATTAACTGGCAAATACAAATCTTCACTCTGGAATTTGCCGTTATCTATATAGTCAAAATTCCAGGCCCATTGTTGTCCCGTAACGTTTACATCAGCTGCATGGACATCAAGAAGCGTGTTGTTATCTCTTTGAAATACAACCATGCCAAAAACCAAGGCGAACAAGCAAAGCAGTGCTGAAACTATGAGCCAGAGCGCTGTTGCTTTAGGTGAATCTGAAATTTGATGATCGGCTTCAGCCGGCGGGTTGTCGCCAAAGTGCATTTTCTGCATCAACGATTTAATTGCAATAGCTGCAACTAAGCCGGCAACTGGCGCTGAAACCCAAGTAAATAACTTCATTATGTGAATTGTGTTAGCCATCGTTTCGGAAGCCGGTTGGCCCATAGGTCGAGAATTAACTATGCCGCCGATTACACCGATAAACACAGAGAGAACAACCCAGAGCGCTGCAGTGATTTTTACATCTTTACTTTTCCACCATTGTGGTTTTTTAGTTTGCAGATCAGACATATCGCAGCTCCTTAAGCATTAACCACGTTGAAGTGACCGGACATGTAACCCATCGTTGACATCACTGCACCAAATCGTGCATATGTTCCATCACCGCAGGGAAATTCACAATTCCAAACGTATTCGCCTTCACCGCCAGTGATGAAAGTAAATGTTGTTACAGATGGTGTCTTGGTATAGCCAGATTCGGGCTGTTCTTCTTCAGGAACATACAAAAGTGGAACACTTACAAATAATTGATCTTTACCATTAGCTAATCCATGCAAAGTGAATGTATGTCCTACCGTCTTTGGAGAAACTTCGCTCATTTTCACACCGTTTACCGTCATCGTGCCATCCATAGTTCCATGAGCTTTAGCGAAGAATGGATTCGTGATTGTTTCGCCGCTGTCATATTGATGAACTGTGATTGTCACCGCTGAATGTGCTGGAACCGAAAAGTTAGTTACTGGGCCATATGAAACGTAATCAGGATGCGGACCACCATCTTTGCCATGTCCACCGAACATGCTGTCTGGGTATACCGACATATCTAAGGTGTAATGCGGGAGATTTCCTTGCGGAGTCTGCAGCGTTCCAGCCGGCGTAGCTGCTAAAACTCTAGAATCATTTTTCGCAGCTGCTACGTAGCTTCCGATTCCGACAATTGTTCCGGCTCCTAGTGCAACAGTTAGAAATGCACCGAGAATTCGCTTATTCATAAATCCCCCAACGATGTTGTTTGGAAAATGACTTAAAGCATTTCCATTGAGGTTAGACCTATTCTCATTATTTACAAGGGTTCTCACCAGTAACTATTGAGTTATTTATGGGGCAATACCTATCTATGAGAAGCGCGCAGGTCTAATCTGCCGCTTATGGAACAAATGCATCATGAAGTGAACAACTTCTGGCTTGATTGGCAAGTTGCGCCTGAATTACTTATTCCATTGATACTAATTACTTACATGTATCGAAGAAACTTTGGCGGTAATCAAAACGCTAAATATTTCTACGCTGGAATTTTTTCAGCGTTAGCAGTAATCCAAACACCAATTGGCGCAAATGCAATGAATTTCTTTTGGTGCCACATGGTGCAACATATGGTCTTAATGATGTTAACCGGCCCACTGCTAGTGATGGGCACACCTCCTGAGTTTTTCCCAAAAGGTTTACTAAGAAAAGTTTTTGAAGTTCTTATAAATCCTTGGTTGAGTTGGTTTTTATATGCAGGTCTAATGATTGGTGTTCACTTAACTCCAATTCATAGCTTCATAATGAATAACGGTTGGCTGCATACATACGTCGAAGTTCCACTTTACTTCTTGATTGCATATTGCTTTTACTTCTCAATTCTCGAGCGAGATGGCGTTACCCGACGCATGTCTCCGGCCATCGCGATATTTTCACTCTTTTTTATGATGGTTCCAGAAACGCTAACTGGTTTCTTCATCTACGTTTCACCTGGCTCGGTGTATGAAAATATGTACACCTTGAACGATCAACGTCGTGGTGGTTCACTAATGTGGGCTGGATCAATGATTCTTGATGCAATTTGGATTTCAATTGCAGTTTCACATTGGATTAAAAGTGAAGAACGCAAAGCATTAGAGGTGGATGCTGAAAATGGTTGAGCCGAAACCTACTGAATTCAGTGCTCCAGATTGGGTTAGAGAAAGTGAATCAACTTCGCCAGCTGTAGTTACTTTGCACAAAAAAATTATCACAACGATAATCATCGCAACCGTATTTTCCTTCTGCATTTGGGCTGGCTGGTTTGAATTAGGAAGAGCGCGAAGTGGAAATTGGCGGGCTTGGGTTTATAGCTTTGAATGGCCACTATTTGCCGGTATTTCAATCTATTTGTGGCGTCGCATAATTAAAGGTGATCCGATAAAGATTCCCAAGCCAGATTTCTCGCAGATTCGTACAATTCCAACCGAAAATAACGACGTTATTAACGATGGTAAAGACTTTTAATAATCCAAGGTATAATTAGCCATTGCTTCGACCGAAGCAAAGTACTTCCCCCACACAAGTGCAAAATTGCACTTTCTTGCGAGTCTTATCTCCACCCTGACCAATTTGAGTCAAACCAAGACGCGCTTGTTTACGTCTTGATTGGTGTTGATTTTCTATGGCTCTACAACCACGTACCCCTGCCCCAGGCAAAGCTCGACGAGCGGCCGCGGCCAAAGCTGGCAAGCCAGCAAATAAAACGACTGCACAAAGTGAATCTGCTTCGCGTCGTTATGCCGATATTGATCCACGTACTGTTTCTAAAAAAGAAGCTCGCAATCTAGAGCGTTCGAAGTTACGCGCAAAGCGTTATGCCGAATCAAAAGTTTCTAAGCCACGTGCTGAAAAGCCAGTCGATGGAAACACGGAAGTTCCAGTATTTGAACGTTCTCGTTCATCAAAGCCAACAACCGGCAAGTCACGTACTTCAGCGCCACGCACTGATCGCAGTGCACGACCAACAACAGGTCGTACAGAGCGTCCATCATCTGATCGCAGTGCACGACCAACAACAGGTCGTTCAGAGCGTCCATCATCTGACCGTCCACGCAGTGAAAAACCAGCATTTAAGAAGACTTTTAATGACAAGCGCGAAAAGCCAGAAACTCGTGCAACTAAGTTTGTAGCAGAACGAGCAACACGTCCTGATCGCAATCCTGCACCTGCTCGCAGTACGGACTCAGCTCGTAATTCAGACACTGTTCCATCAACTCGTCGCGATGCATCTAAAGCACGTGCTAATCGCAGCAACGATGGTCGTCCAAATTTTGAACCACGCAAACGCGAAAAGTATGTTCCCGGTATTGGAAAGCGCAGTGAAAATGAAGCTCGCGATTTCAAGCGTTCCGAAGATCGCACTAACTCTTATAACCGTCCTGAACGTACATCTAGTGCTTATGGCCGCACTCATTCAGCGACAACCGATTTCGGAGCTGACGATAATTACATCTCAGCGAATTTAGCCGATGCTAATTTGATTGATGCCACACCAAAGACCGCAATCACTATGACTTTTGCTGATCTGGGTATTGCGCCCAAGTTAGTAGAACGCCTTACTGCACAAGGAATTAATCACCCATTCCCAATTCAGATTGCAACACTGCCTGACGCTCTCGCAGGTAATGACATTTTGGGCCGAGGACAAACAGGTTCAGGTAAGACGCTTGCTTTCGGCTTAGCAATGCTGACTAATTTAAATGGTCGCGTAGCAAAGCCGCATAAGCCACTTGGTTTGGTGTTAACACCAACTCGCGAATTAGCACAGCAAATTGATGAAGTTTTAACTCCACTTGCGAAATCAATTGGGCTTGATTCAGTAGTAATCGCGGGCGGAATGCCTTATGGCAAACAAATCACTGCAATGCGTCAATCTTGCCCAATCTTGGTTGCAACACCAGGACGCCTGATCGACCTACTTGATAAAGGCGAAGTTCAACTCGATGATCTACAGATCACCGTTCTTGATGAAGCCGACCAAATGGCTGACATGGGCTTCTTGCCGGTCGTTAAGGAAATTCTTGATCAAGCAAAGCCAGATGGACAGCGTTTATTGTTCTCGGCAACTCTTGACCGCGGTGTAGATGCACTAGTTAAGAAGTATTTAAATGACCCAAAGACTCACTCGTTGCAAAACGACCGTGCCTCAGTTTCAACAATGAAGCACTACGTACTAACAATGCAGACCACTGATAAAGATGATGTAACTGCGCAGATCGCTTCTCGTAGCGGCAAGACCATCTTGTTCGTTAAGACGCAACGAGGTGCTGATCGCTTAGCTGACAAACTTGCTCACGCAGGTGTTCCGGTTGGAGCACTTCACGGTGGAAAGTCACAAGCAGTTCGTACTCGCACTTTGGCACTCTTTAAGGAAACTCCTAACGCAGCCCTAGTTGCAACAGATGTTGCAGCTCGCGGAATTCACGTTGATGGCATCTCACTTGTTGTGCACTTTGATGCGCCAACTGATCACAAGGATTACTTACACCGTTCTGGTCGTACTGCTCGTGCTGGCGAAGAAGGCAATGTTGTGTTGCTTTCTACAACTAAGAGCCAATCAGGAGTTAAATCACTTACTTCACGCGCCGGAGTTACTCCAATATTTGTTCACGTCGAACCAATGTCTAATGAGTTAATTGAAATTACTGGAGCAATTGAACCTTCAGGAATTCCATACATCGCGCCAGTGATGGAGAACAAGGGACCAAGCCGCGGCAACCGTCGCCCTCGCCCTAACTCAAGCGAACGTCGTCGTCGCCCTCGTTAATTCAATTTGATCTAACCGGTTTAGTAACTCCAGGGTTACTTCACCGGCTTTGGGTGTTGCACAGGCGTAAGAAATTTCAATTGCAATATCTATTCTGGCTATGAATTTTTCGATCACTGATATATCACCGCGAACTAGTAGTGCGAATTCAAATTCACCTATTCGAGCAATTAAATCTTCAGCTCTTGCACTATTTGATAACACGTCGGCAAAAGCCACAATTTCATCAATGGTTGAAGTAGTTTGAAGTTCTAACCGAATTGCACAAAGCTGCATGCCACTTCGTTGAAATCGAGCTAGCTCACGGGCCATCTCTTCGTAATAAAGTGGCGGTGCTAATAAATTTGTTAATGAATCATGGCGGCCATCGTGTGAGATGGGCTCAAAAATCGGTTTTTCCATTAGATTACTCATCTCAAGTGAGATTGAAGGAGCAAGAAGTGAGCGCTGAATCAAGCAAGCATCTCAGCCAATCTGCTCGTCGCGATATCGTGACAGCCCTGCTCAACCTAGAAGGTGTTGTTGTATTAGCCCTAGGAGTATTTCTAATTTTCAAATCGCTAACCGCTGATTCCGTAGAACTTTTACCTTTGCTTGGCGTTGTTATCTTTGCGGCTATAGGAGGGCTGGGATTAATTTCGGCTGCCTATTCATTTAAGAAGAAGCGTCACTTCGGGCGCGCACCAGCAGTATTGGCAAACTTGATTGCTCTAGGAGTAGCCAAATATCAATTTGAAGGCGGGCTCTGGTTTGTCGCACTACCGCTGGTTTTGGTTGCGGTCATAATCCTTTTTTGCGCACTCACGATCGTCCCAGAAAGCAGAGATCAGTAATTCTGGGCTTCACTTCTGGTGAACCCATTGAAATGTGCCCTAAATCGCTTAACTCACGCCTCAATCCTTGACTGGGCGACTTTAGTCATTGGGGCTCACCTCGGTAGACTTCGTAGGTAGATCGCAACTAACAAGGGGAGACAGCCAGTGTCGGCTTCCGATTCAAATATCGATTTTGGTGCTAACGATTGGTTAGTAGAAGAAATGCAAGAGCGATACCTTGCAGATCCTGCCTCAGTTGATCAAGCTTGGATTGAATACTTCACAAAGAATGGCACTGTTGGTCGAAGCGCTGCTGCTACTCCTAAAGCTGGCGTTCCACCAATTCCAAAAGCAATGCAAGCACAAGCTGCAGCACCAGTTGTAACAGCAACACCAGTTCCAGCAACTGCTACGGTTGTGCCAGTTCAAACTCAACAAGCTTTAGTAACGGCACCAGTTGTAACAACTGCTCCAACACCGGCAGACCCGGTTACTAAGCCAGTTCCGGTGCTAGTTACACCTGCGGCTTCATCATTGACTCCTCTTCGTGGAGTAAGTGCGCGAGTTGTTCAAAGCATGGAAGCATCACTTAGCGTTCCAACTGCAACGAGTGTTCGTGCTATTCCCGCAAAATTAATGATTGATAATCGCATCGTGATTAATAATCACTTGAAGCGCACTCGTGGTGGAAAAGTTTCTTTCACACACTTAATTGGCTACGCAATGATTAAAGCAATGCGTGCAATGCCAGAGATGAATGTTTTTTATGGCGAAATTGAAGGCAAGCCGGCAATCGGGCAACCAGAACATATAAATATTGGTATCGCAATTGATTTAGCTAAGCCAGATGGTTCCCGGCAATTACTGGTTCCCTCAATCAAAGGTTGCGAGGAATTAGATTTTGCGCAATTTGTGAGTGCATATGAAGAAGTTATTCGCAAAGCTCGCGGCGGCACACTAACCGTTGAAGATTACGCAGGCACTACTGCCTCACTCACCAACCCAGGCACTCTGGGCACCGTTCACTCAGTTCCACGCTTAGTACAAGGTCAAGGCTTAATTATTGGCGTTGGGGCAATGGATTATCCAGCTGAATTCCAGGGCGCATCTGATGAAACCCTCGCCCGCATGGCTGTAAGCAAAGTAATTACTTTGACTAGCACTTACGATCACCGGGTTATCCAAGGCGCGCAGTCTGGTGATTTCTTGCGTCGCATTCATGAACTAATTCTTGGTGCCGAACATTTCTATGAGGATATTTTTGCTGCACTACGAATTCCTTATGTGCCAATTCACTGGGCAACCGATCTTGATTTTACGCGCGATGACCATATTTCAAAGACTGCTCGTGTTCAACAATTGATTCAGGCTTATCGCACAAACGGTCATTTGATGGCAGACACAGATCCACTCGAATATAAGCAGCGCTCACACCCTGATCTCGAAGTTGAAACACATGGCCTAAGTCTTTGGGATCTAGATCGTGAATTCGCAACCGGTGGTTTTGGTGGCAAAGCATTTATGCCACTTCGTAGAATTCTTGGAATTCTGCGTGATTCATATTGCCGTTCAGTTGGCGTTGAATATATGTACATTGAAAATCCAGCTGAACGTAAATGGATGCAAGAGCATATGGAAATTGGAACTCCAAAAGTTGCTCGCGAGGAACAATTACGTATTTTGCGGAAACTAAATAGCGCCGAAGCATTTGAATCATTCTTACAAACTAAATTCGTAGGCCAAAAACGCTTCTCACTTGAAGGTGGCGAAGCAGTGATTCCACTTCTAGATGCAGTTATCTCAGAAGCTGCTGAAGCAAAGCTTGATGAAGTTTGTATCGGTATGCCTCACCGTGGTCGTCTAAATGTGTTAGCAAATATCGCTGGCAAGTCACACGGACAAATCTTCCAAGAATTCGAAGGTCACTACCAAGAGAATCAAGTTCAAGGATCGGGCGATGTTAAGTACCACCTAGGCACCGAAGGTATCTTTACTGCCGAATCAGGCGCCACAACCAAGATCTATTTGGCGGCAAATCCATCGCACCTAGAGGCCGTAAACCCAGTGCTAGAAGGCATTGTGAGAGCTAAGCAAGATAAGTTAAATATTAAGAATATCTTCTCAGTACTACCGATTTTGATGCACGGCGATGCTGCTTTTGCCGGTCAAGGTGTAGTTGCCGAAACTCTGCAGATGTCACAACTTCGTGGCTATCGCACTGGCGGAACTGTTCACATCGTTGTTAACAACCAAGTTGGTTTTACAACTTCACCACATGGTTCTCGCTCAGCCACATATTCAACTGATTTTGCCAAAATTATTCAGGCGCCAGTTTTCCATGTAAATGGTGATGACCCTGAAGCATGTGTTCGCGTGGCGCACTTAGCATTTAAGTACCGTCAAGAATTTAATAAAGATGTCGTCATTGACATGGTTTGCTACCGACGCCGTGGACACAACGAAGGTGATGAGCCAAGTTTCACTCAGCCGCTCATGTACAAGTTGATTGATGCTAAACGCACGACTCGTACTTTGTATACTGAAAGTTTGATTGGGCGTGGTGACATCACACAGCTAGAGGCTGAAGAAGTTGCCAAAGATTTCCAAGATCAACTCGAAGCAGTGTTTGCTTCAGTTCATAATCACGAAGCTGAGCAACCAGCCCATAAAAATATTCCACAAGTTCCAGCACCGTTAACTGTTGATACTTCAATTACTGAAGCAGTAGCACGTCAGATTGCAGCTACCCAGGTTGCCGTCCCTGATGGCTTCACGATTCATCCGAAGTTGGTTCCACAATTATCGAAGCGCATTGAAATGCTAAACGATGGCACCATCGATTGGTCGATGGGTGAAACTCTCGCTTTCGGTTCATTACTTCTTGAAGGTCGACCTATTCGCTTAGCTGGTCAAGATTCGCGCCGTGGTACTTTCTCTAATCGTCACGCAGTTATCGTCGATAAAGAAAATGCGAGTGAGTGGACTCCACTTCGAGGGTTAATCCAAGATGAAAATCAATTCTTCGTGATTGACTCATTGCTCTCGGAATACGCTGCTATGGGCTTTGAATACGGCTATTCCGTGGTCCGCGAAGATGCGCTAGTCCTTTGGGAAGGCCAGTTTGGCGACTTCAGCAATGGCGCTCAAACCATTATCGATGAATTTATTTCCTCTGCTTTGCAGAAATGGGGCGAGCGATCATCTCTTGTTCTTCTTCTGCCACATGGCTACGAAGGTCAAGGACCAGATCACTCATCAGGCCGTATCGAACGCTACCTACTGCTATGTGCTGAAAATAATATGACGGTTGCGCAACCTTCAACACCTGCCTCTTACTTCCACTTATTACGTTGGCATGCAGCGAATCCTGCGCGCCGCCCAATGGTGGTCTTCACTCCAAAATCAATGTTGCGCTTAAAAGCTGCTGCATCAGTGTTAAGTGATTTCACTTCTGGAACATTCCGTCCAGTTATTGGTGATGACAAAGTTGCAAACGCATCACGTGTAATTTTCTGTTCTGGCAAGATCTATCACGATCTAGTTGCAGAGCGCGAAAAGAATGGTGAACACTCAACCGCCATAGTTCGTGTTGAACAGTTGTATCCATTGCCGGCAGCCGAGATGGCAGCAGAAGCAGCAAAGCATCCAAATGCAACGCTTCTTTGGGTTCAAGATGAACCAGCTAATCAAGGAGCTTGGTCGCATATCGCTCTTGGAACATCTGAACATTTTGGTGGCGCTGGTTTTGGTGGGCGTACATTGCGCCGAGTTTCTCGATTAGCGAGTGCTTCACCAGCAACTGGAAATCACCATTGGCATGAAGAAGAAGCTAAAGCGCTAATGACTGAGGCATTTACTCGCTAACTACTTTCGACCGCGCTTGCTATTTCCTCTCTTAAAACGAAATAGTACGCGCGCGCGTAGTTCGGTTTCATTGATCCAGCCCCACTCACGTGAATCAGTGCTGGCTTCATTGTCACCTTCAACCCAAACTTTTCCGGTGCTTTCACCGCTCCCGATTTCAATTAGCCGCTTGATAACAAAAACACCTGGTCGATCGGCACGCTCAATTACATAGGCTTTGAGCTTTTTTAAATCAGGTATTGCCGGTTCGGTAGCCCAGGAAACTACAAGCCAATCCCCTTCAACCAGCGTGGGTGACATGGAATTACCAGCAACTGCAACGGTGCGCCATGCGGACGAGCCAAATTTCCTCATAGGCGGTAGTGTCACACTTAGGAATCAAAAAACCAAACGATTATTGCTCGAAGGGAAATTCATATGATTTCATTTCTAAAACCAAAGACCACTGTTTACGCGCACTGCGACCTGCCATGTGGTGTTTACGATCCAGCTCAAGCAAAGATTGAAGCGCTTTCAGTTAAAGCTTGCATGGAAAAGTATGCAGCTAATACAGATGCTGATTTCCGCTCTCGCTCAGTTGCAATCAAAGAAGAGCGTTCGCATCAAGTTAAAGAACACCTATGGGTTCTATGGACAGATTATTTCAAGCCAGCACATTTTGAGTCATACCCACAACTTCACACACTATTCAACGATGCAACTAAGTTAGCTGGAGCTGCCGGCACTAAGGGCACTCAAGATGTAGCAGTCGCCGATAAATTAATTGCCAAGATTGATGAAATTGCGGCGATCTTCTGGGAGACCAAGAAGTAACTAATTAATTCGTGGCGCGCTAGTTAGCGTTTGAGCCGCAGTTCGGGCGAGGAAAGATACTCGCTCGACTGCGGTTCTTTTTATTTGACCTCGAGCAATATGTCGTTCACCATCGTAGATATCGCATTCGAAAGTCAATTCTTTCCCGTTAACTTCAGTGCATCTAGCCATGCCACGAATTTCAGTCCCGATTGAAACTCCAGCTAAAACTTCAAGTGTGTTGCTACTTAGGATGGTGGTTTCGCTTCCTTCGAAGTATTCAGCAATCGCCGTTACACAGGCGCTCTCCATTACATTTAATAGATGCGAACCTGCAGCAATAGGTAATTCACCAATTCCAAGAGCTACAGCGGTATCTCCCGGGCGAATTACCATGGTCGCCAATCCAACAGCGCCTAAGTATTCACTCTCAATATTCATAATTACTTACTCTTCATCATTTCTAAATTCAGTACGGCTTTCAACTCTGATTTCACGATGTTGAATATTTCCAAACTCATCAATTTCAATTGTAACCTCGTGCATGCTGAACTCAGTTACTACCTCGTTTCTAAAGCCCGCAAAATTAGCTTGATTGAACATGGCGCCTAGAGCCTCGTGCAATTCATCTGGCGCCTCTTCATTACAGCTTCGACGCAAAGCTTCGCGAGTTAAATCACGCATAGTTCTTTCGTGAATAAGTTCCATTGAACAAGGAACACACCCTGAAAGATGCGAATTAATGTTCGCTAAAGTCAATTGCGGCATATTCTCGAACTGCAGTTCGATTTGAACTTCTGCAACATCGGCATCAACCAAAATTACAAAGGAAGTTAAAACCTCAACGCATTCAAGTTCGTACTTCGAATTACTCATCTGCGCCTTCCTTCCTGGCGCCATAACCAAGTTCGGCTGCATAATCTGCTAATTTTTCACGTAACTGTTTACGCCCACGATGTAGACGAGACATGATCGTGCCAGCTGGTGCCCCAACAATTTCAGCAATTTCCTTATAAGAGAATCCTTCAACATCTGCTAAATAAACTGCAATTCGAAATTCTTCTGGAATTTCTTGCAGCGCTCTCTTGATATCGCTATCCGGCAAATTCTCAAGTGCTTCGGCCTCGGCAGATTTTCCTTGATCGCTGGTATGCGAAGCAGCTGCAGCTAATTGCCAATCTTCAACTTCACCATTTGAGAGTTGCGGCCGGCGTTGATCTTTGCGATAACTATTAATAAAAGTAGTCGTTAAGACGCGATAAAGCCAAGCTTTTAAATTAGTTCCCGCTTCGAATTGATGGAAGGAAGCAAAAGCTTTCAGATAAGTATCTTGCACTAAATCTTTGGCATCATCAGGATTCTTTGTGTAGCGCATAGCTGCTGCATATAACTGATTCGTGTAGGCAAGGGCATCTCGCTCGAAGCGCAATGCGCGTTCGGCTGGGCTCTCTTTAACCAACTCAGTAGATGTCATCACCGTAAGGCTATCTGGCAACTGCGGGTTTTCGCATTTTTTACGGTGCAACCGAACTGGGAATTAAAAGAGAGTTTCAGGCTCACCTAGTTCGATTTCCTTTATCAATTCTGAATTATTTACCGCCACAGTATTAACAGAACTCGAAACCGGTATTGGGACTAACCCTGCTGCAGGTTCCTCATGGTGCATTAGACCCTGCAAAACAGCGACATCGTGCAGCTTTGGATCAAGCCACTCGTCCCAACGATCTCTTGCCATCATTACTGGCATCCGACTATGAATTGTGGCTAACTCCCCCACGGCTTCTCGAGTAATAATCGATGCGCTTTCAATGACCTGACCATCGGGTGTTCGCCAACTACTCCAAAGCCCGGCGACCGAAAGCGATTGCTTTTCTACTCCGGAAATATAAAAAGCTTGTTTAGGTTTGTAACGGCCGAGGGCAGTGGCCCATTCGTAGTAGCCCTGTACTGGAATCAGGCACCTAGTAGTTCTAAACGCATTCCTAAATGTTGGTTTTTCATGAATCGATTCGGATCGCGCATTAATTGCATGTGATTGCGAAGCACGCGCTTCGGAAATAGTTTTATGCCAATTTCCGATCAAGCCCCAAGAAACAATCGCTAATTCGCGTTGGCCAACATCTTCGCGCACGATGTAAATCGGATTTGTCGGCGCGATATTCCAACTTGCTGGCAATGAATATGCAGGGACTGCACCATGGGCCGAAAATTGTTCGACTAACTCCTGCATTTGATGGGTCTGTACAAAGCGGCCACACATATGCGCAACGCTAGCGCAATCATGAACCCAGTAGAGTTCGCGCATGACTTCAGCGCATATTTCGGAGAATTGGCCAGCCATCTTTCGTGGCCCTAAGCCGATTAGCGCTACCGTCACAATCCCGGGCTCTAAATCGGTAACTAATCGAGCTTTGATTTTGGCCGCACAAGCAACTACTCCGTCGGTAATTCGGCGCCCACTAATTTCACGCGACAGTGAATTAATGGTTGCCGGATTACGTGAATTGGGAATTTCCATCACTGAGACCACGATTGATGGTGACGCAGCTTGGCAAATTACGCCCGCAAAAATGAGTGGCCCAGTAAAAATTGATGTTGGTAATGCCGGCACTGTAATGCGCTTCTTGCCGCCACTTTCAGCGCTGGCAACTGGTTCGGTGGCTTTCGATGGTGATCCTCGTTCGCATGAACGTCCGCTTGGTCCAGTAATTAAAGCGCTCGAAGATTTAGGAATTTCAGTCGCACATGAAGGTCGCTATAGCTTGCCACTAACTTTAAATGGCACTGGTGAAATTCCAGGTGGTGCACTTGAAATTGATGCCAGTGAATCTAGCCAGTTCTTATCAGCACTTTTGTTAATCGGACCAAGTATGACAAATGGCATCACTATTAAACATGTTGGTGGTGCACTTCCCTCGATGCCACATATTGATATGACGGTTGATATGTTGCGCTTCTTTGGGGCAACTGTCGAAATTGATGTGGCAAACAATATTTGGAAAGTTCTGCCCGGAAAACTTAGCGGCCAAGATTTTGTCATCGAACCAGACTTATCTAATGCTGCGCCGTTCTTATCAATTGCCATGATCTGTGGGGGCGATGTCACGATTGCCGATTGGCCGAAAACTACTACCCAACCTGGCGATCAATTGCGCGACATCTTGACGCAGATGGGTGCCAAAGTTGAATTTGTAAGCAACGGATTAAAACTAAGTGGTACTGGAAAAATTCAAGGTATCGATATTGATTTGCATGATGTTGGCGAATTAACACCAGCGATTGCTGCTCTCTGCGCACTGGCTGATTCACCTTCACATTTGCGTGGCATCGGCCATTTGCGCTTACATGAAACCGATCGGTTAGCAGCGCTAACTAATGAAATTAACGCTCTTGGTGGCAAAGTTACCGAAGAAGAAACAGCGCTACATATAACTCCGACCCCACTTCACGCGGGAGTTTTCCATACTTACGAAGATCACCGACTAGCTACCGCAGGTGCTGCTATTGGCTTAGTTGTTCCAGGAGTCGAGGTCGAAAATATCGCGACTACCCGCAAAACTTTGCCAGATTTCCCTGGCCTTTGGAGTTCACTTACTGCATGAGTAAGCGCGAATACGACGAATCTGACGCGCGAGTGCGCCCAGCGCGCAGCACGCGCCGCCGTACCAAAGATCGTCCAGCACATGACGATGCCATCTTTTCATTAGTAACTGCTGTAGACCGCGGCCGAACAACTTGCATAACCGATGACGGCGTAATAGTCACAGCCATGAAAGCTCGCGAACTAGGTCCTAAATCTGTAGTTGTCGGAGATCGAGTTGGTTTGGTGGGCGATGTAAGTGGAAAAACAGATTCCTTAGCTCGTATTGTGACAATTACAGAACGACGCAACTCACTTAGTCGCACAGTTGATGACTCCGCGAAAGTTGAACGAACAATTGTTGCCAATATTGATCAACTAGTAATTGTCGTTGCTGCTACTAACCCGCCACCTCGTCGTGGTTTGATTGATCGGTTCTTAGTTAGTGCTTTTAATGAAGGTATCGCACCCGTTATTTTAGTTACCAAAACAGATCTAGGGCAGATTCCAGAATTTATGGAAGAGTACAAAACACTCGGTGTAAAAATTCTAACAACTGCGATCAAAACCGAGAGCAAAGAAACTGATCTACAAAGACTGCATGAAATGCTAACTGGAAAAATTTCAGTACTAGTTGGTCATTCCGGTGTTGGTAAATCAACTCTGATTAACGCCATCGTGCCTCAAGCTGATCGCGCTACAGGCGTAATCAATGACGTTTCTGGCCGTGGGCGCCACACTTCTTCGAGCGCTGTCGCTCTTCCGCTTTTCTCACCCGCACACGTTGGTGCAGTCGGTTGGGTAATTGATACCCCCGGAATTCGCGCATTTGGCCTTTCGCACATTGACCCCAATCGCATCGTTGCCGCGTTTGAAGATTTGAGTCCAATAGCAGCCACCTGTATGACCAATTGCGCTCATCATGGCGCTGGCTGCCAATTAGATATTTGGGCAGCACCAAATGGTGTTATCGATGAGGTGCGTGCGGCACGAGTTGCGAGTTTGCGATCACTCTTAGATGCCCCGAAGGTAGAGATCGACCAATAGAATCAAGGCATTATGAGCGCAAAATACTCGTTGGAATCTGATTTAGAGCTCGCCCTTGAACTCGCGTCAATTGCCGATGAAATTACGATGGCCCGATATTTAGCGCAAGATTTAGTAATCACAACTAAACCCGATAACACACCTGTTACTGATGCCGATCGAGCAACTGAGGAAGCTCTTCGTAAACATTTAGCAATAGTGCGACCAACTGATGGCTTAGTCGGTGAAGAATTTGGAAATGAAAATAAGGATTCGGCTAGATATTGGGTGATGGATCCAATTGATGGCACTAAGAACTTTATGCGCGGAGTCCCGACTTGGGCAACGTTGATTGGTTTGGTAGAGCGACAAAGCGATGGCAGCGAAAAAGTAATTGTTGGCACAGTTAGTGCACCCGCCTTAAGTCGTCGTTGGTATGCAAGCACTGGTAATGGTGCATTTACTATTTTAAATGGTGGCAAACCTCGTCAGATTTCTGTTTCTAAAGTCTCTGAACTTTCAAATGCATCAATTACCTACTCAGATTTCCAAGGTTGGAGCGATCGCTTAACTAAATTCCATAAGTTAATTGCAGATTGCACGCGTTCTCGCGGCCTCGGAGATTTCTGGTCACATATGTTAGTTGCTGAAGGCGCTGTTGATATTGCAGCTGAACCATCACTGGCTCTGTGGGATATGGCAGCCCTTGATATAATTGTGCGTGAGGCAGGCGGAACTTTTACCAATCTAACTGGTGAAGCTGGACCTTTCGGCGGTAGCGGAATTTCTACAAATACCCTGCTTCACTCTAAAGTTATGGCGGCGCTAAATTGATCTATACCTTCAAAGTAAATGGCATGACTTGCTCATCTTGTGTGAACAGTATTGAAGGTGCCCTAAATTCAATTGCCGGCGTTAAAGCAACCGTAAACTTTGCAACCGAATCAGTTCATGTGAATGCCGATGACAATGTCGCCACAAAATCGCTAATTGGCGCAATAAAGAGTGCTGGATATTCAGCAACTTTGGTCTCTGATCCTTCGCAATTAGCCCTCCATAGCAAGCGTTCTGGGCTGGCTTTGGCTCTTTCCATTCTGTTCGCAGTACCAGCCATCACGATTTCAATGGTCATGAGTTGGCATCACTCAATTGATATGTTTGTGCACGATCAACTGGATGCGTTTGGGTTACCGCATCCGCTTTACTCACCAACTGCTTGGGTTGCTATCGGCTTAACAGCGCCACTTATTCTCATTGTGGCATTTCCGATACATCGCGCCGCTTTTAATAACTTCTTAATCTTTATTAATCCAAAACGTCCTGGCGCCTTGACCATGGATAATTTAGTTTCGCTTGGTTCACTGGCTGCTTTCGGTTGGTCAATTTATGCCAACGTAACCGGCAACGGTGATGTCTATACCGAAGTTGCAGCCGGAGTTCTGCTCTTTGTGATTCTGGGTCGCTACTTAGAAGCTCGAGCAAAATCTTCTGCCGGCAGTGCTCTTCAATCACTTCTTGAACTTGGCAGCAAAGAAGTAACCGTGATTCGTTCTGGTCAAGAAATAATCATTCCGATTACAAATTTGCAGACAGGTGATGAGTTCGTTGTAAAGCCAGGCGAGCGAATTGCCACTGATGGTGAAGTTATTTCAGGTACTAGCTCAGTTGATAACTCAATGATCACGGGTGAATCTTTGCCAGTCGAAGTAAAACCAGGGTCGAAAGTAATTGGTGCAACTGTCAATCACAACGGCCGTATTGTTGTTAAAGCAACTCGCGTAGGTGGCGATACTGAATTAGCACGAATCACTGCAATGGTGCTTTCGGCACAAGGTGGTCGCTCCCCAATTCAAACTCGAGTAAATAAAATCAGTGCCATCTCTGTTCCAGTTGTGACTCTAGTAGCAATTGCTACTGGCTTAGCTTGGTATCTGTATGACTCACAATTAACTCATGCAATTGCAACCGGTATTGCAGTACTTGTAATTGCTTGTCCATGCGCTCTTGGTTTAGCCACACCAGTTGCCCTGATGGTGGCATCTGGTCGCGGCGCCCAGCGTGGAATAGTCATTTCAGCCCCTAGTGCTCTCGAAGCGGCTCGCGGAATCGACCGAGTTCTTCTCGATAAAACTGGCACTTTAACCACCGGCAAGATGAAAGTTAGTGCGGCCACAGTTTCATTAGGTGCAGCTGCGCAATTAGCTCAGATTTATCCAGAGCTAATTAAAGAAGCAACTATCTTGTCTTCGGCTCTTTCGATTGAAAGCCAGAATAACCACCCGGTTGGTCAGGCAATCGCTGAACACATTGCGGCGCAAGGAATTAAAGCAACCACGGTTACTGATTACTCGGTTTCGCCAGGAAACGGAGCTGCTGGTCGAGTTAATTTAGGAGTTCACTCACCCGTTGTACTAATTGGTTCTCCGGCAGCAGTTGCACATAGCAGTGTTGATTTCCATCCTGATATCCAAGCCGCCGTTAGCGCAGCACAAGCGCAAGCACTTACTGTGTCAGTTATGGCTTGGGATGGCATCGCGCTAGCTGTATTTTCAGTTGGTGATGAAATTAAGGCTGATGCTGCTCAAACTATTTCTAAGTTTAAAGATCTGGGTATTTCTCCTTGGCTAGTAACTGGTGATTCACCAGGAGTTGCTCACGCGGTTGCACTTAAAGTTGGTATTGATATCAACCAAGTAACTGCAGCAGCTTCGCCTGAAAGTAAATTAACTGCAATTTCTAATTTACAGAGCAAGGGACATAAAGTACTAATGATTGGCGATGGCATTAATGATGCAGCTGCACTTGCTGCCGCTGATTTAAGTATGGCTATGGGAACCGGCACCGATACTGCGATAGCCGCGGCTGATATAACTTTGATGAGACCAGATCTAAATGCGGCAATTGATGCAATTGCGTTATCTGATCGCACGATCAAAATTATCAAAGGCAATTTGGCTTGGGCATTTACCTACAACGTTATCGGAATACCTATTGCAGCGGCCGGCTTACTAAACCCAATGTATGGCGCAGCTGCCATGGCGTTTAGTTCAGTATTTGTAGTCACGAACTCACTTCGAATCAGATAGCCCCACAACGATCTAGAAATAGAAAAGTGCCCCATAGATTGATATCTATGGGGGCACTTCACGTTAGTAGCGGGGGCAGGATTTGAACCTACGACCTCTGGGTTATGAGCCCAGCGAGCTACCGAGCTGCTCCACCCCGCGTCGGTTGCCCTAATCGTAAGCGGTTCAGCAGTAATAACCAAATTGGCTATTTATTACTTACTTTCCTTGTGCCGCCTCAGCGGCAGCAAGTGCTGATTGCAATTTATCTAACGCACGACCTGCAGCAGCAAAATCACCCTTAGCATTTGCGGCTTGATAATCCTTCATTGCTTGAGCAGCTGCGCGTAATGCAGATGAAAGCGCTGTGGAATTTTTAGTCGTTGTAGTAGTTGTAGTGGTTGGATTTTTTGCCGATGTAGTTCCGGAGTTGCCACCGAATACTTGATCAAGCGCACCCTTTAGCGTGTCGTCGTAACCAATTTGATCACCGAAGGAAACTAGAACTTTCTGCAGTAATGGATACGCCGCAGTGTTGCTCGTTGCTTTTACATAAACAGGTTGCACATATAGCAGACCACTTCCGACTGGCAAGGTAAGTAAATTACCTAGTACTACATCAGAACCGCCTTGACGCAATAGTGAGAGTGAATTTGCAACTTCTGGTTTAGCTTCAAAGTTTGAAGCAACTTGCGAAGGACCAGCAATATTTGTGCTTCGCGGCAACTGCAACACAGTGATTTTTCCGTAATCTGGACCGGCTTCAGAATTTACCGAAGCGAATGCCGAAAGGTTCTCACGTCCACCACGAGGAACAAATGGTGTGGTCAACGAGAAAGTTGACTTAGTTGCGCCCGGCATTTGTAGTGTCATGTAATACGGAGGTTGGTTGCCCGCATTTCCACCAAAGGTTGATGGATCGCGAGGTACGCGCCAGAAATCTTGTCCGCCATAGAAAGCGTCGGCAGTTTTGACATGATACGCACTGAGAATGTCGCGTTGAATACGGAACATATCCTCGGGATAGCGGACGTGCTCTAACAATTGCGCAGACATTGCACTCTTTGGCTTAACCGTATTTGGAAAAGCCTTACTCCAAGTCTTTAGCACTGGGTCTTTTTCATCCCAGGTATAAAGCGAAACCGTGCCATCATAGGCATCGACTGTGGCTTTAACCGAGTTACGAATGTAGTTAATGGTGGTATCAGATTGCGCAGTAATCGAATTAGATTTCGCTGTTAAAGCATCTGTGGTTGATCCAGATAGCGATGTCTTGCGCGCATAAGGGTAGCCAGCACTTGTTGTATAGCCGTCGATAATCCAAAGAACCTTGCCATCGACAACTGCAGGATATGGATCGCCATCAAGAGTTAACCACGGTGCAGCTTTAGCAACACGTTCGCGTGGGCTGCGCTCGTAAAGGATCTTTGAATCTTTGTTGATCAAGCTAGAAAGCAAAATCTTCTGTTCTTGATACTTAATCGCAAAAACCAATTTATTGAAGAATGAACCAACTGGCACACCACCAGCTCCGTTGTAGGTGTAGTTCTTCTGACCATTAGCTGCTTTGTCATCGGGATAATCGAATTCAACTGGTGAATCAGTTTTTACGCCACCAATAATTGAATAGTCTGGGACATTCTCACCAAAATAAACGCGTGGTTCAAATGAGCCAAGGCCTTTAGTTGGTGGCAGATCGCCAACAGCAAAGTTTGGTTTTCCATCTAGATCAACAGTGTTGCCATAAGCAGCGACAAAACCAAAACCGTGTGTGTAAACAAGGTGGTCGTTAATCCAGTTACGACTTGGATTGCCATCGATGTTTAATTCACGAACTGCAACAACGGTATCACGCTGAACTCCGTTAACGTTATAGCGATCAATATCAAGTGAATCTGGGAAGGTGTAATAAGGCTTGATCTGCTGTAATTGGCGGAAAGTTGCTGAAATTACATTTGGATCCATTAAGCGAATATTTGCAATTGTCGCTGCATCATTTGCTAGTTGTCCAGTAGTTGTCTTCAAGGTAGCTGCGTAGTCTTTTACTTCAACGCCACTTAAATCATAAGCCGCACGTGTGGCATCAATATTGCGCTGAATATATGGCGCTTCCTTTGATGATTCCGATGGCTTTACTTGGAAAGTTTGAATCGCAGCTGGGTAAATACCGGCAATTAATACCGCCGAAATCACCAGAAGTGCAGTTCCGGCTGCTGGGAGGAACCAAGATTTGCGGAAGATATTGGCAAAGAAGAGTAGTGAGCAGATAACTGCGATGCCAGCCAAGATAGCTTTTGCAGGTAGTAATGCATTTACATCAGAATAAGTTAGACCGGTAATTAGTTTGCTCTCTTTTAGAGATAGCGCATATCGATCAAACCAATAAGCAGCACCCTTTAGAAGAACTACTAAACCAAGCAGCACCGAAAGTTGTGTGCGCGCAAATGGCGTAGTGCGATCTTGGCGCATTTGTGGTCGGAAGCCACCGTACAAGTAGTGAACGGCAGCAGAAGCAAGCATTGCCAAGATAAGTGCTGAGAACGCCCACGAGATTAGCGATTGCCAGAATGGTAAGCGAAATGCGTAGAAAGAAATATCTAAATTAAATTGCGCATCTTTTACGCCAAAATCAGTTGAGTTCTTGAAAAGTAACCAAGTGCGCCAAAGTGATGTCCCGGCACTTCCTGCAAAATAAAATACTGCGACACCGATAGCTGCAAAAGCTACTTTACGAAGTGGCTCAATCTGTGACCGATAACGTTCCAAGTTGTCGCTTTCAATTGCCATGGATACATAGACCGGGCGGCGGCGAAAAGCTAAAAAGATATTTAGTAGAACAAATAGTGAGGTAACTAAACCAAAACCAATGAAGAGATACACCTTAGTAAAAAGCGTTGTTGACCAGACATTCGTGTAATTAACTGATTTGTACCAGAGCCAATCTGCGTAAAAACCACTAAGTGAAACTAGGGCAATTGCAGCCGCTACCAAGATTCCGACAGTGATCGAAAGAGGGCTAACGCGTCGGCCACCCGACTTGCGTCCAAAACTCTTTGCAAAATCAAATTGCGGATTCGAGCTCATCTATTTCTCCATTTTCTAAAACCAACTAGTTTGATTAACCGGGTTGGGTTAACCCAATTTTGCGCTATTTAAGGGTTGAACGCTAATTAGAGCAACCGCTAGGCTCTAAAACAACCACTCGTTAATTAGAACTACCACTCAGTGGGGGTTAATTAGAACAACCACTTAGTGGGGGCAGTTTTGCCAACTCCTGAGCCGGCTTTTTAAGCAGAGTCACAGCCTGCGCCAAGGTCGAAACTGCCACAATTTGTAGTCCGTCTGGAATATGGGTGATATCGACGCAGTTATCGATTGGCGCGATGAACAAAGTCGCCCCTGCTCGTTTAGCCCCAATTAATTTATCTTCGATACCACCAATGGGGCCAACTTCACCCTTTTTATTGATCGTGCCAGTACCGGCGATCATGCGCCCATTAACGAGTTGCGCAATATTTAACTTCTCAACAATTCCGAGTGCAAAAATTAAGCCACCACTTGGCCCACCAGTATTTGGCAAGTCAAACTTGACTTGCTTGCTGCTTAATTCACCAGATCGCAAATATGGCGCTAGCGCTGGTTCGGTCATGTTTAAATAATTAAATGCAGCAACTACTGCGTTATTTTGAGAGCCATCCATTTCGGCCAGACTCGCTTTATTAACTTTTTCAATATCTACATTTGGCTCATAAATAACTGATTTAGGCACTACTACGCCATCAGCTTGCACCCATCGCACAATAACTTCGAATCCTAAAACTTTGGAATTTGGAGTTGAGATCGAAACAGTCGTGAGCATTAATTTCCCGGTAGGTGCTGGAACTTTGTTGGTGAATCGAGCCGGAATTTTAACAACTGGGCCTAAAACATCAGTAACTGGACCAGGCAAAATAATTGCAAATGGCAGCGGAATGAATAGTGACAAGATCAAAATTA
>Ga0304728_1000737_pt1 | contig 26340 bp, 26 predicted proteins | sample C_130625_MF_Meta_FD_190476 | JGI IMG/M metagenome (GOLD analysis project Ga0304728, IMG submission 190476) | Freshwater microbial communities from Lake Croche, Canada to study carbon cycling - C_130625_MF_MetaG (v2) (version 2) | ecosystem: Environmental > Aquatic > Freshwater > Lake | place... | reverse complement strand
CGATATGAAATCGCAAACATTTTTACCGTTTCATATCGCTTACTTACCTAAATGGGGTAAAAATCTATATAGATATATAAATACAAGTAAAAAAAATATTTTTTTTACTATTAAATACGATACAAATCTATACATATTTACCAAAAGTAAGCATATTAGCCAATATTGTAAATAACCCAGCCCAACCTCATTCCCCCGGCTCTGTAAAAAAGTTTATTACCCGGCTGATTTTTTATGTCATCCACAGTCATAAAAGGATGCCCCGCCTCGCCAACGCCAACGCCCAAGCGAATACCCCGGTGCGGAAAGAAAGCGAAACAATAAGCCACGGTGAGGTCATAAGCAGTATGGCAACCACCACCCCAGCGACCAACTGGCACGACGGCAACCCAGTATTTAGCCTTTACGAACGCCTTAACATTAAACTAACGAGCATTAGCCTATACCCAGAGGTAGATAAGACTACGGGCAAGGTAAAGAAAGCATACAAGCCGTTAGGAAAGTGGAAGGAGGAGAGCGACCGCATAGCCAACCTAAGGGCTGGAACGGGCTACGCCCTTATTACCGGTAAGCGGGGCGGTGTAAGCGTAATAGATATAGACGACCCTAATACGGAAACCGCTAAGGAACTAATGGACTTAATGACCGAATGCGAACTCGTAGCCAAAACCCGCAAGGGATTTCACTACTGCTACGCCTACACGGATAAGGTAAAGCAAACTACCAGCGAAGAATACAAAATAGATATACGCAACGACGGCGGTATTATATTTTGCCAACCTACCCAACTACACCATAAGGGTGAGGTATTAGCCCACTACGAATGGATTAAAGAGCCGATGGAAGACGAACTAACGGAAATGCCCCAAGCAGTAATAGACTATTTAGCAAGTAAAGACCAGCGGTTCGTAGGCGTAGAAGCACCTAAACCAAAGCCCAAGGCGAATATAATAGTAGAAACCGAAGTAAGCGACGAAGATGTAGGCGAAAGCGTAAGCCAAGTAAGCAATAGCACCAGCACAGAGCCTAAGGAAACGGAAGAACACGAACTAATAAAGGTGGTGAACGCCCTACCAGACTCGGTGCTAAAGAACTATAGCGACTGGTGCGACATAGGTATTATATTTTATAATATGAAACTAACATGGCAAGACTGGGATAAGGTAAGCAACCGCCCTAACTGCGGATACGAAGCGGGTGCGTGTAAGGCAAAGTGGGGAACATTTACGGATAGTAGAGCAAAGAAACTAACAGACGCTACATTATGGCATAAACTTAAGAAGGCGAATCCAGCCAAGTTTTACGAACTAATGGAAACCCGCAAGGACTTTTTAAATATGCTACAACTACTTAATAGCAACGATATAGCCAAGTATTTTTACAATATATTACCGGACAAATATGTATATAACGAGCATTTAGGCTGGTATAGCCTAAGCCCTACTAATGTATGGTCGCATAGCGAAAAGCCTACGCCAAGCGGTATTAAGGGCGATATTAGTAATACCTTCCAGCAGTTATGCTTAGATACAAAGAAAGCCATATTAACTAAGTTCGCAAGGGACGCTGGTAAGACCGCCGACCAAGAGGAGCATAAGAAACTAAAGGCGGAATGCGACGAGAAAATAACGCTAATACACAAGTCCTACAAGACCTTAGGTGGTGCGGACTTTTGTAGCGGTGTTATTAGTTTTTTAGATACATACTACAACGACCCAGATTTAGAGGAGAAGATGGATATGAACCCGCACCTTTTTGCCTTTAGCGACGGGTTATACGACCTAACCGCTAATAAGTTTAGACCCATAAAGCCCAGCGACTACATTAGCACTACAACCGGCTACGAATACCCTAAGAAGAGCGACAAAGCCGTTAAGGAGGCACTAATGAAGTTCCTAAAGGGGCTACACGAAGACGAGCCAACTACGGATTACCTACTAAAGATATTAGCCTCCGCATTATTAGGCTACAATAAGTTTGAGAAGTTTTATGTATTTACGGGTAAGGGTGGAAACGGCAAAGGTGTAATAGCCGACTTACTACGCATAGCGTTCGGCAACTACTACTACCCAGCCGACGTATGTATATATACCAAGACCAGAGAACGAGTAGACCAGCCTATACCAGCCTTAGTAGAAGGGCGGTGTAAGCGGGTATGGGTAAGCACAGAGCCAGAGGAAAACCAACGCCTACAAGTAAGCGTTATTAAGAAGGTAAGTGGTGGTGACCCAGTAGAGGCAAGAACGCTACACAGTAAGCACATATTTAAGAGTAAGCCGATGTATAAGCCTATTATACAAGCCAACGATATACCCAAGTTAAGCAAGGTGGATATGGGCTTACAACGCCGTATGGAGGTGCTTAAGTTCCCCTTTAACTTCGTAGCGACCCCTACGCAACCGCACGAACGCCAAGGCGACCCAGATATTAAGTATGTAAAGTGCGTAAGCGACGAGTGGCGTAATGAGTTTATGCTAATACTAACCGAATACTACTCCAAGTATATACATACGGCTAAGAGCATAGTAGTCCCCGATAGTATTAAGAATAGCACGGGCGAATACATAGACGATAATAACCCGCTAAAGTTCTGGCTAAGCAGTTATTACGATATAACCAATAATGTAGCCGATACAATAAACGCAACCGAACTAAAACAAGCATACAAAGCCGATACAAATACGGATAAATGCGACGACCGCTGGTTTAAGCAGATGCTGGGGTTTAACGGAGTAGAACACGGTAGAACGGGGCAAGGAGCAGTTTATAAGGGACTAAAGCGTAAAGAGGTTATAGCAAAACCAGAAGTGAATACCGTAGCACCAACCACCAGTATATACGGGTTTAGCCCAGATATGTAAGGTAATGTAGGCTAAATCGCAGAGTTTGGCTTAGGGTGATTAACTTTATTTACTTGTATATGGGTATTTACGATTTACCCTACATCAGCCTACATTTTAAATGGGTATATTTAATATACCTATTTAATATAGAAATGCCTTATGACATAGTTAAGTTTCCAGACGGCTATAGGGTGCGAACTAAGAGCGGAAAATACCTCTCCGATAAACCGCTTACCCTTACTGAAGCGGAGAAGCAACAGTCGGCAGTAGGAATAAGTGAGAGTGCTAAAGGGGGTAGTAAGGGCATCAATATTCCGTATCGTGATTTTGTCAAAGAACATAAAACTCTGCTCGGTGTTCTAAAGCACCCTTCCAAGGCTGGATTAAACGGCGAAATAAAAGACCAATCCGCAGAACTAAAGAAAGTGCTACTAAAAGGTGGGGCATTACCTACTAACGATACGATTGCGGGGCAAATGGCTGAAGATTCGTATAAACCCCAAGGGACAGCAAATATAGGCGGATTTACCTTAGTGTATAATACCCCTACTATTAAGGCATATAAACAAGGTAATAATATTGTAATCGCCGTGCGTGGAACTGTTCCAAGCGATAAGGTGGATTTAGGGGCTGATGCTTCTATCGCAATAAACAATCTAAACAATACTCCACGATACAAAACCGACGCATCAATCGTAAATGCTATACGACAGCAGTATCCAAACGACCGGTTTTTCGGCGTAGGGCATTCGCTTGGAGGGGCTATAGTAGATAATCTTATACAAGATGGTCTAATAGAAGAGGCTGTATCGTTTAACCCAGCAGTAGAGAGTAAGTTTTACAATAATACTAAGAACCAGCGTATATCGCATAAAGACGACCCGCTGTATAGGCTAATGACTAAGAATGCCCGTAATGTGCGTGTAGTTAATGTGCCTATAAAGAAAGACCCCGTGCCTATACCTAAGGTGGGTATATCTTGGCTGGACGAAGGCTTACAGAAAGTCGCACAAAAGTTTAACCCATTTGGCTATTTCCAAGATAAACTAAAAGCCCATAGTGTAGGTAGTATATTTGGTCGTGGTTCTTGCGGTAAGCCCTATGCCAACTGCGGATGTAGCGGTGCGTTTAAGGAGCAACTGGAAGCCGATAAATATACTTGTGCTAAATACCTTAGCGACGCACGTAAGAAGGCAAGTAAGGCTGGGTTAAAAAAGGCTAATACGCTGGATTTTGCTAATGACCCCACGCATAAACTCCGTATAACCGCACCAGATGGTTCTATACGCATGTTCGGTCGTGTAGAGTATGGTGACCACCTAATCTGGTCGCATTTAGAGGCACTTGGCAAAATACCCAAAGGGACAGCAAATAAGAAGCGTAGCGTTTTTCAGAAGTCGCATAGGGCTATAAAGGGCGAATGGCAAGATGACCCATATTCCCCTAACAACTTGGCACTCAATATACTTTGGTAAAAAAGACCCCGGTGCGTTTGTTTCCCCCACAAATAATCCCGGCAACGTGTATAACCACATGGACGCTCCCCACGCCTACGCCAACTGCCCTAACCCAGAGGAGTGTAATAGATGCGAACGCCCGGTCGCACCAGTAAGGGAAACCCGCCCACCGCACCAAGCCTACTATAGGGCTTACGACCGTAGGGATATTACTAAGTATTATAGGTGTATAGATACACCAGAGGGCTTAGTATGGCAACCCGAAAACGGTAGGGGCAAGTCCTATAAGTGCCATAGTATCGCTGGGACGATGGGTTCTACCGGCTGGGGCTTTAGCGACCCCAAGGTAGACCAAGGGCGATGGCAACCGATGAACCCCTACGGCTTCTAAGCGTAAGTGTATATACAGTTTAATATTATAGCCTACAAGGCTCTAATGCTAAACCGAACCGCAACCCAGCCGACCTCAGAGTCATTCCCCCGGCTCTGGTAAAAATGTTGTAAGTGCGTTTGTTTCCCCAACTTATTATCCCGGTAGTAAGTATAACACGATGCCCCGCCCAGCCAACGCCAACCAACGCACCCCGCTACAGAAGATGGACGCTCAACGCAGATACGCATGGTGTAGGTATTACGAGGAGGCACGGACTAACCACGAAATGGCACTTACGCAAGTAGCCCGTATAAGAAGGGTAGTAGCCGGTGAAATACCCCAGCACCTTAAGACGGAGATGGAGGAGATGGCACAAGCACTAAGTAAGCCTTACGAATGCCCTATATGCTTAGACCTAATACCCAAGGGCGAACTGGATATTACTAACTGCGGACATAAATACTGTAAGCGGTGCTTAACTACACTAAAGGCTACTACCCAGCCCAAGTGTGCGATGTGCCGAACGGAACTATGGGTCACACGCCCAGAGCCTACTAACTAACACTTAAGTAAGCATACTGATTTAGTCTGGTATTTAAATACCGACATAAACCCGTATTTTTGTAATATAAAATGGGACGCACCCAACCTACGCCAACCGCCTACAAAACCAAGGGGTTCTCTGGAGTTTTCGTCGCAGTCGCAGTTAATAGATAGTATATATTTGTATTTTCCAGATGACAGCACTTTATCCAGAAATCGGGTGACCTCCTTGTCTAACCAGTGTTGTAATACATCTTTAACAATAAGTAGGTCTGCCTCTACCATCGTATCGGCTTCCAGTAAGCAGTTCTTAACTTCAAAAGTCCAGAACCGGCTTAGGGGCTGGTAGTTCTTATTAAGACTATCTATTAACGGCTTGTAGCAGTCGTAGCCCGTATATTTAACATCGGTTTTATAGTATATAGCCTTACCACAACGCCAGTCGCCACACCCCACGTCAACTACGCTTTTTATGCCTTGCTGTCCTATGAATCGCTTTAAAAATGCGATATACTCCTCGTTAAACTCCATGCTACTTCCATTACCACTCTGACCCGGATAATCTTCGCATATATCTTCGCCCCAGCCCTTACGCTCGTAAATACTCTTAAAAGCCTCTGGGTGTTCCATTTATACTTAATGTAAATACTTTTATTTACATTAAATCCAAATATTGGGGAGCGTTTTAGAAATACTTAAACTCATAACATTCAGCGACCTCAATAGGGGGCATATTTGCCAAAGTGGTGATTGTCGGAATGTTGGCTAAGTTTAACTGACTGCCTCCATTAATACCGGAGGAAATAGTTTCAAACTTTATTGTGCTTCCTACCACGTGTGTAGGGGCTTTCACATTACCGCCTACGACTGTATCCAGATGCTTATACCATAGCGAAAGGTCGGGGGTCTTGCGATAGTGGTAAAGGGGTGATTCGTGGCAAGAACAACAACATTTAAAAGAGGTGCTTGTAGCCATTCTTTTCTATATTGTAAAGACATTATTTTTACGCTATTTACATCATTCCGCCGTGCTGTCCCATAAGACGCTGGGCAAGACCACCGCTGTGCTTACCACCGCTCTTAGCACCGCCGATAGGTCTGCCGTGACCACCGCCCTCTACCGCACCGCCAGAAGCCTTGCCTCCATACTCCTTAACACGGTTAAGCACGTTGCCAAGGCGGTGTAAAGCACCACGACCGCCGACGATGCGGTTAAGGTTGCTACGTGTTCCAGCAGAGGACATAGGTGCGTTAATAACATCAGCCTCGTTAAGCACACCCTTAATCACACGGGAACTGCCTTTTACGGTTTCAAAATAGCCACTATTAGCCGTCACGATGTATAGTGTGGCGTTATTTACGGCTGAGTTGCTGTTGTTTAGGACTGTAGCGTTAAACTGGAGAGTGTAGTTTCCTACGACACTTGGTGCTTGTCCCTCTTGGAGTGTAATATCCTTAGAAGGCTTTAGCACAAGGAAGCCACCAACTAACTGGGACTTGTAGCCAGTAGCCGTAGGAGGTGTCGCACCGTTGTCAACGGCGGACTGACCGAAGCCCAGCCAAGAGTTGTAGTCCATCTCAAGACCGTTCATTACGGACATCTGGTATAACTGCTCCGTAGTGTGGGAGGCAAGTAGACCGGAGAAGTTGTCAAAGTTAATGGAAATCTGTGTAAGGGGTAAATACCAGTCGCCGTCCGTTCCAGCACCAGCGTATGTCTGGGGCTTACAGTAGATGATTAGCAAGTCGGGGATACAAGGGAGTGTAAGGGTCTGGGACTGAACTTGGGCGGACTGTCCCTTGGTAATGCCACCGAGCGTCTGGTTAGAAACATAACGGGGAAACTCGTAGTAAGGCACGATTGACTTAGCGGGAAGAGGAATGGAAAGAGAAGGGGTTAGGAACTGGACGTTAATGCGTGAGCCAGAGAAGGGAGAGCCGTTCGCTGTCGCATCGTTATAGGCTACACTGGAGCATCCTACAATCTTATTACAGAAGCGGAGAACACGACCAGAAGTAGCGGACTGACTGGGGTTAGACATATTCATTACTAACTGGATGTTCTGGACTCCAAACATACCAGTATCCAGTTCGTGAATGTCGCTAAAGATAAAGGGAGAAAGCACCAGTTTCTCGTTGGAGTAGAACTGGACGTAGATAGAGTAGTTGGCAGTTCCAGCCACTTGGACGGGAACGCCGTTAGTGTATGTCACAGTCGCACCGAAACCGGCTGTAGCGGAACGGGGGTCGGCGTATGTGCCGTTGCCAGAAAGCACTACACCAGCGGGGTTAGTGAAGTATAACTGACCCCAAGCACCGTTGGGGATATTATCACGCCCAGTAGAAGCCCCAAAGTCCGCAAGAGGGTTGCGGATTGTCTGGAAAGCATCGTTGTAAGAGCCGTATGTGTCAAGCATATTCGGGCAAGTTCTCTGGATACGATTTTTGTTGTAGTCCGTTAGGCGGAGAACCTCATAAAGCACATCTCCAGTATTCATAGTCACAGTTGCGTCGTTAATAGTCGCAGTCATAGTCTGGACGAGGGAGTGAAGAGGGAAAGGAGCAAGGGAAACATCACGACCAAACACAACGCAAGGCGTTCCCGTGCTGACAGCAAGGGGTGTAGCGACGAAACCTAACGCACAGTTGGCTCTCCACTCTACACCTCTATCAATAAATACGCCCTCAGAAGGAACGCTAATATTATAGGTGTGCTGGGAGGCAGTCTGAGAGAGTGCCGTAAAGGGGGCGTTCGTAAGCGATAATGCTCCCTTTTCTACCGCATACTTAGGCTGAGTCTGAACGATGCGGTCATCATAAACGGACATCTTCTGGACGGAGTCGCTCATTTTATATATTATAGCCATATTTAAAAAACGCCCATTTTCCTATTTTATTATTTCTTACGGAACATCATTTTGATAGAAACACTTGTAAGGTTAAACATAGTAATCGGGTATAACTGGTTGTTTATTCTATTCTTAAAGAATACTTGTATGTCTATATTACGCAGTTCCGTGCGTGAGCCGGTAAAAGAAGAAAGGCGATATTCTCCAGTAGGCGTGTAGGATAGGAAACCACGGTAATCGTCCGCTCTATCCATGGGTAAAGCAATATCCGTAATAATGGGGGCGAAGGCGGAGGTGGATTCTTGCGGGGCATTTGTATTACCCTCCCCATAGGACAGCGGTGTGCCAGTTTGTTCCGGGAAGATTGGAATCATAGTAGAAGAAAACACAATCGCAGAAATAGGCGACCAGAGCGTGGAGGTGCTATTGTAGTTCTGGGTAATCTTAACAAAAGGACTTAGATTTGTAGCGATTGCTGGTCTATTACCTATCGTGGGCGACCAGACACCTATCTGTTGTATGGTGACAAGGTTAGTCCCAGAGGGCTGAAACAATATCTTATTAACCAAGCCGGAAGGCAGTTCGTCACCATAGTATAAGTTATTGAAGTTTGTAAATAAACCGAACATATTAGTGTTAAAATAGAGTTCGCCTATCTCTGTGCCTTGGTTAGTAGAGGGTGTGGTATTATCCGCATACACGGGAACACCACCATTCCAAGACCAAGCCGTAAAGTCAGTCGCAAGTGGAGGGGTGCTTACTGGTGTGCCAGATAGATTGTCGCCGAAGCAGTAAGAGTTGCCGTATATGCTAAAAAGCCCACTATCTTGGTTATACTCCAAGAATGGAGCAGAGCCTTGTAGAACTGGCTGATTACCAGCAGTTCCACCTACCGTAAGCCAGTAGTTCGCCCACTGCGTCCGTATAGATAAACCGCCGTTAATAGGTGCTGTCGCTACTGAATCGTTCATAGCATCGCTTATAGTCTTATTAACAAGGTTCGTCCAGTGGTCGTATGTATATACCCAGTAGTAGCGTCCACGCAAGTCTTGCCCTACTGCCGTGCCATCTGGAAGCACCGTATTCGGGGGCTGGGGTAGAGGGGCATTTATGGTTTCGGACTTATACATAACGAAACGCTGGGTAGTAAATGTATGGTCTTCATTAGCACCAGAAGACGGGTTCTTGTAATACACTCTATACACAAGTGTTATAGCGTAATCAGTTAAGTTAATGTCCGCTTGTGTATCATTAACAGAAGGAATAAATATCGGCAAATCCTTACCAGCACCGTCCATCGTAAAGCGAATGATACTAAACACGTATTTGCTAATATCGTTGATTAGTGGTGTTGAACGGGTTTCTTGGAAGCGGATTGCTGGGTCTTTGCCAAGTCCAAGAGAAGTAGGGCTTTTAGCGTCAGCCACTATATCGGCGTTGTAATACACAATATCGGGGTCGGTGTCCTTACCTACGGTTTCTACAACTGAGCGATAGTTGTAAGCCATTCTATTATATACTAAGCATATATTTTTACATTTGTTATTTGTTTAGTTTAAGATAGGTCAATCCAGCGACAAACTCATCTGGCGATAGACCGCTTCCTAACACTAACTTCTTATACGCATCTAACGATAAATCTTTATACATTAAACGGGCGATACAGTGGCGACCACAAGTATTAACTGCCTTATCGTCTTCTTGGAACTTGTATGTATTAAATACGACCTTATATTCAGATTCATCAAATAACCGTGTTAAAACTGGCTTCTCAAGGTTTAACTCACGACGCAAACTACTACTCATCCACTTAAGTTCTGTGTCGGGGGCTTTACCATAAGGGTCAAAAAACTCTATTTCGTTAGGGCGTTTAATCATACATACCCAGTGTCCGTTAGACTCAGAAGATACTGGATACAAGAGCATTACCCGACCAAGACTATCAAAAATCTCGTCAATATCATTTACAAGTTCTAACGCAGAGTAAATCATAATATTTGTAGGCGGTTTCAAGATATGGTTTATATCGCTGTCTGATAGTGGGTAATCTACTACACGCTCTGTAGCCTCTACAGTATCTTCCATTACTAATATATGTAAGTTATTTTATTTGCGTTTAATATATAGAATGTCCCTAAGACAAGTCCAGCCGTTAGAGGTAAAGCAAGTCCTCGGTTTCAGCACCGCACAATCTACGGGAGGCTACGATGTGTATGTAAGTGGTTTATCATCAGCGACTACTATAAGCGTTGAAAATGCTGGTGAAGACCTTACAACATTTGATATTTCCGACCTAATCCCTATTATTAACCTACATGGTGGACTCGGTCAACTACAAATCGGCTTCCAAATCGGCACTATTCAGCCAGAAGCCTCCACTGGTGTTATACAGTATTACCTAAACTGGGGACAAGACCCACTCCTACCTATTACCGCCTTTGAACAAATAGCAACTGTGGATTATGCGAACGTCCAGAATATTATGAACTTAACTGGCACATATAACGCACAAGCGAACATTTTAATGAAAGTTCCGCCAAACTTAGACCCGGCTGTCGGTCTATATATAGCCATTCGCTGGGAAAACATTAACGCACCAGACAATACTAACTTAACGGTAGTCGCTTACACACCAGTAGTAGCATTACAACCACCAGCACCATCTCCACCCCCATCTCCAATCTAAATCTTTACATTTTATATATTATGTTATAATATAAGAAATGCCCGTGAAGAAGTATAAAGCACCAGCGACACCAGCACCAGCCCCGCTCCCAGTCGTAGCGAAGCCAGAACCAGTCCCAGCAAAAGAGGTTGAGGAGGTTAAGGTCGCTGAGAGCATTATAAACCACGCTAAAGAGGTTCTTATTACCGCCAAGCAGAAGAAAAAGAATGCGGTTTTAGAGGCTAATAAGGGCGGGTTTATGGACGGTTATACACACCCTTTCCCAGCACCAGTTAAGACCACGGTATTCCCTCCTAACGAGGCATCATTTAAACCAACATTCTGGTTTAATAATAACTAAGGCATATTATATAGATGGATTCTACAACTTCTTCTGCTCTTGCGATAGGTTCTATGGTAGTATCTATCGGTGGTGCGATACTAATGGCAATAAATCACAAGCGTGTTCGTAGCAACTGTTGTGGTAAGGAAGTTGTAGCGTCGTTAGATGTAGAAAATACAACGCCTCCAGATGGCGGATTAAAAATCTCCATACCAGTAGTAAATGCCCGTGACCATCAGCACCCGGTGGCTGACAGCGATAAGAAACATACTAACGAACATGTATAGTGATATGTGTATTACGCACCCCTATTTTGACACCCTTGGAGAAGTTCTTTCCGGCTTGAATAAAATCTTGGCAAATCCCCAGAAATATCAGTAAATAAATATATTTACCATAAATATAAATGGTAAAACTCGTATGGGTAGGTAATCACTACGACCATGTTATAGGGTATTCCAAAATAACCTATGACATACTCACGACCCTATCAAAAGAACCAGAGATAAAACTGTATCACTTTGGCTATAGGCGACACGATACATTTAGACGACCACCTATTAAGGGTGTATCGTCTTATGTAGGGTGCGAATCCACTATCCACCGAGGGCAACTGGGTTTCGGTGAAGATAAAATCGCTAAATATTTGGACGTTGTTAAACCCGATATAGTCGTGTTCTACGGCGAACCCGGTTCTACCGCTGAAATCCTTAAGTCCGTTCCAGTCAACCGCCCCTACAAACTATGGGCGTATATAGACCAGAACTATAAATATGTTAATCTTTCTGGTTTAGAGCGTATTACACGCTACTTAATATTTGCGGAGCAGTGGCGTATGCCTATTAATACACCCCAGACCGTGCTTAACCACGCACCATCGGCTTCTTTGAGAGCATTAACGGCTGAGGAAATCGTAGAGGCTAAGACTTCTTTAAGGCTTCCCCAGAATGTTCCTATCTTTATGTCTATTAACCGTAATAACGAACGAAAGCGTCTGGATTTACTACTACAAGCGTGGAAGGTATATAAGGACAGCGGGGGTATAGGGCATTTATTTCTACATACCGAAACCCACGATAAAGCGTATTACCATTTACAAACGGTAGTAATGCTTGACGAAATCCCTATAGACTGCCTTACGATTAGCGAAGGTGATGTAAGCGACGATACGATTAACATATTTTATAATATATCCGATTATGGCGTTAATAGTTCTAACGGCGAAGGCTTTGGCATTATGGCGTTAGAAATGGCTTGTCTGGGTAAGCCACAACTGGCTCTGGATATAGGAGCATACAGAACTTACTTAAATGATAAGACAGCCGTGCTTCTAAAGCCTACAATCAGAAATCACCGCAAGTTTAGCGATAGGAATGGAGCATACACCGAAAGCACCAGTCCAGAGGCTTTCGCTGAAGGCTTTAGGCTTATACAAAGTAAGGATAAGCCGATAGTATTTTTATCGTGGGATAATGTCGTAATAGATTTAGTAGCGGAGATTTTAAGGTGCGGATAGAGGGAGGGCGATACAAGTGTAGCCCATCTTACCACCGCCCCAGCCGAACCCAGCGTCTGGGGTATTAGCGGGGGTCTGGCTCTGGAACAGTTCGCAACATAGATACACATTCGCATCGGAAGCGGTAATCACCGTCGTGAATGTAAAGGGAGAACCGGGTAAAACGGCTTGACCCGTAGAGGTGTGGGTGTATGTGGTTGAGCCGTTGGCTAAAGCACCACTTCCAGCAGACTCGGAAAGACCCACACCAGCGAAAGTGTTATACACACCGTTGACCGTAGCAGTCACATAGGGGTAGAAGTTGATTACGGAAACTGAGGTGTTTGTCGCAGTAAGTGCGTTAAACTCCCAGTCAGTCGCCGTAAAAGTAATCTGATATAGAGAAGCGGGTGTAAGGTTCATAGGGACTGTGAGGAGGGGAACGCCTCCAAGGGGATTGTCTGTGGAAACACCAAGAGCCTTAGCAGTCATGTTGGAAACTGCGGGTTGAGGCACGACAAGTCCCTTGGCATTACCAGAAAGTGCCGTAGCGTTAATAACTAAGCCACCACCAGCGGTTGTAGAGCATGTAATAGCACCAGTTCCAGATACATTAATAGACGCTGTATTAGTAGCGACTGAACCGGCTTGTGAGCCAAGAAGCCCAGTCACCGTTCCACCACCGCCACCACCACCGCCAGTCACTTGGAGGTCTACTGTTCCAGCACCCGGTGTAATAAGCACGGAGTTATTTGAAGAAGAGAGGGTCATAACACCACTAACGCCGTTAAGGGATGTGACACCAGCACCACCGCCACCACCACCTCCAGCACCTACATTAAGGGAGGACTGAACTTGCGTATTGGAAATCTGACGCAACGACATCTTTTATATATATTAGCCATATTTAAAAATCGCCCTATTTTCATTTTTCTTGGTGTAATATTTTAGCAATATGCTGGGATACTAAGAACTGGGGATAGTTCTTGTAGATACATACCCACCGCCCCATCTTTCGGAGTTCTGTTATATCTTCTTTTGACATACCTACTCGGGAGGCTAATAAATACCGCAAAGAGGAGAAAGATGTTGATTGTGGGTATATAATGTAATACATAGCCTCGTTTAACATCAAAGCAGTCTTTTTATAGTTCGTGATATAGTGCGTTAAAAACAGACAAGTCGTATTAGTGTGGCGACCAGTAATACTTAAATCGTCTATTAACTGCTGGACTACCTTGCCCTCCTTGCCGGTAAAGCAGTCGTAGTCGTCAAATATAACCATACAATCTTGGAACTCCTCAATCTTCGGGTAGTTGTCTATTAAAGTCTTAACATCAATACGCAGAGGCTTACCTATCTTCATCGTATCCAGCGTGGAATCGTCCGTTAGTTTGCTTATAAGGTATATCTGGCGGTCGGGAAACAGTTTTTTATAACCTTCTGCTAAACCCCTTGCGATATAGGATTTACCAGAGCCGGAAGCACCCGCAACATAATACACGGAACGCTTTTCGGGGTCTGGGTTTGGTATTAGATTAAATGTGCTGTCATCTGGGAGTTCAATAGTTTTCGCATCTTTCTCTTTATGGTCGCTAAGAATGCGACGATAAAGCGACCGTATCTCTTCGTTCTCCGTAAGGCTTTCGGGAGAAACTCCACGCTCTTTCGCCTCAGACAACTTGTTAAATAGGGCTACACGCTGGGCGGGTTTCAAGTGTTTAACATCTTTCGCATAGTTAATAGACTCTATTTCACGCTTACTGGGGTTCTTGCTCTTCTTAGCCTTTTCGTCCTCCTCCGTATATACGCTTAATATCTCTCCATCGTGGTCACCGCCCCTTACAAGTGCTATAGGCATACCTTTTTCTCCAGTCTTGCCTAATGATAGGAACGACATCGTTTATATTATTAGAGAATATTTTACGGAAGTCGTATTTGTATATAGTTTTCGCCCCAAAAGCACGAAACTACGGTAAATACTTGGAAGGAACTGGGAATAATCTTTTGGCTTTCAAGTAGCGTAATGTATAGTTAGACAATATAATAAATATATAATAACGCAATCTATCCAGTAAATCTATCATTACTGGGTTATTATGCTTATAAATAGTTGTATCTCTTAACTTATTAACTACCCGTAATATTTCGTCTTCACGGCGTAAGTAAGTAGGTAAAACTATGTTCGCTAAACGCTGGATAAACTGGCTTACCTCAAAATCCACTTTCTCCTTGGGTATATCCGATACATTTTCAATAATATATTTTAGGCTATTAGCGTCGCCGTATATACCGTATAACCTCCCCAAATCGCCAGTAAATAGGTCGTTAAGCGGTTCTAAGTCGTGCTTGTATCCAAAATAACGGGCAAGGGCATACATACGCTTAGCCATTTTAAAGTAGTTCCCCTCTCTACGCATTAATAGCACGGATTCCCTTATCGCCAAATCCATATCACGAAGACCCGGATTTATTATCTTACCCCTTAGTTTGAACTCGTAAATCATCTCAAAGTCCGTAAAATGATTACCCGCAATCCACGATACAACGTCCATCTTGGTAATCGTAGGGGCTTGTATTCCTTGCTCCAGAGTATATCTACGACCATCTTGTAGCGTCTTGTATCCAGCGATTATCTCTTTTAGCGACCAGCGTAGGATATTGTAGCGTAGTTCCTTTCTTAGGGCTAAAAACTCCACGGCATTTACATTATCTTTCAACATATACTTTGCGATACGAAGTTGTTCGGTAGTGATGATTTTTGTATCGTATAAGTGAAGCACCTTATCAAGTATAAGGCTTTTATCATAGTTTTCCACCTTTCCCTCTTTAATCGTCATATTATCGGGAACTACCTTCCATTCATCTACAGAGCCACATTTTATATCGCTAATATATGTATAAGGGATTTTTAGGACTTCCGCTACTACCCCTTTGAACCGCTTAACGCATTCGCCTACAGATTTAATAGGCACTAACTCAAGTGCGTCTACGTCCCCAGCATATATCTGGTTTCGGAGGGTATAACTTCCGACCAGTTTTACTTTTTTTCCCTTGGTAAAGGACATCGCCCTTATAACAGTAAGGACATCATCACTATAGTCCGCTGGGTATTTCTTAGTAATGATACGCATTCTCTTATATAAAGAGTTTATAAAATAAGCACTTTATATCCGTGTAGGATGATGTAGGGTAAATCGCAGAGTTTGGGTCTGGACTAAACCTCTTTTTCTTGTTTTCCTAAGGAACTTTACGATTTAGCATACATTAGCCTACACAAAAAAATAAGAATAGCGAAATCCTTACGTGTAAGGGGATTTCTGCTATTCTGCGATTTAGCCTACATCGTTAGTATAGACCGTGGGCTTTTACATATTTGGAGGCTTCAATCATCTTTAATCCCCTTTCACGCATTACCCTCTTAACGATTTCAGCACGGGCGTTAGGCTTCTTACCTCCTACCGCCTTTTGTATCTTATTAACCGCACCATAGGCTTTGCCGAGCGTCTTTAGACTATCCATAGGGTGTTTTAACACATTAGTTATTCCGCTAATACCCATAGACAGCAAACTATCGCCCCAAGATTTTCCCCTACCCCTACGCCTATGGCGACCCTCTCCAACCGCTTCACCCTCCGCTGGTTGCTCGTCTATTACCTCAATAAGGGGCTGACCCGGTTGTCTTGGTGCTGGGCGTGGTGCTGGAACGGCTTCCGCTGGTTGTGCGAACGCTGGGTTATTGTCCCTATCCCAAGCCTCTAAAACGGCTTCCAAGTTAGTCACATTCATCTTGGATAGTCTACCAGTAATAGGCGGATTACGGGTCTGTGCTAATGCGATTAAATCCTTCTTAGTCATACCTCTATACGGGCTTTGTCTAAAGTTTCCACGGCGTGTAGAAGCCTCCGCAAGTTCCGCTGGTTGCCCCCTACGAGGTGGTAAGCCTATATCGGTTTCCAGCGGTTCTTGGGCTAAGTCGCCAGAGGGTCTGTATTCGCCTCTATCCATACCCTCCGCTTCGTCCGCTCTATTACGGGCTACAACGCTTATTCTGGGAGCAAGTTCTATGGGAGGGCGACCATCTTCGCCGAAATCCCAGTCATCTAAATCAACTAACACTAAGCCATTATCGTCAATACCGGTCACTTTAGCACCAGCAAGGATACGCATAATATCTTGGCGTGATTTCTCAATATCACCAGAACGCATACCAACACCGAACCGCTTCGCTAATGCTTGGACGGCTTGTTCCCTTGCCTCTGGTGGTGCGTCTATGGGGTTAGGCGATTCAACTGGCACTAAACGCTGTCTTAACTCAGCCTCCTCTTGCTGGAGTGCTACAAGCCCAGACTCATCTAACGCACCATTACGTGCTTGTCTGCGTAGCCCTATAAGTCTTGCGGACGGTTGTTTAGACTGGGGAGGCTGGGGCATCATATTAACGCTTGTATTAACACCAGCACGACCATCATTTCCGATATATGCGTGTAGCACCTTAATAGCCTTGTCTAACTTAAGTAGCGTAGGGGCTAAGCGTGTAGCAGTTGCTCTGCGTTCCCTAACATTAGGTATTGCCTCTATCCGCCTTGTTCCGTCGGCACTTGTTATAGCCGGTGCTGGTGTGGTGCGTAGCCCCTCAACATAACCATTATACAGTTCTCCAAGTGTATTCGCTATTTCTTGTATCTCTCTGCGATAGTTAGAACCAAGTGTGGATAGAGATGATAAGGTCATAGTCCACCACTGGTTAAATACATTCGTTATTTTAGGGTCGTTAGTTCTTAAACTATCAACAAGGGCATCATACAAGGGGTATATAGCGGACAGCGTAGCATTTCCTATATCCGTATCGGTATTAGCGTTCTCAACCGCATTCGCTTGTCTATCCCCAGCCATTTCCGCATATTCCTTCTGGCGTTTGTTAAGCAGTTCTTGTAGGTAATCTTGACCGGCTTTGGTGAACATAATACCACCACGGAGTTCTGAACCCCCACGAACTGGTCTGGGTTCGTATTCGGAGGCATACTTCCATATAGCATTACCACCACGAGCATTAGGTTCTGATAGGAACTCTCCACCAAAGGTATTGATTCCGAATGGTTTGATGCCAGTGCTATTGCGAACCAGTCCAAGGCGTTGGAACGGGCGAACGCCTAATAGGTATTGGTGTTCCGCTGAACGAGTTTGCTTAACCCTATCCATAGCCTTCCTTCGTGCGTCTTCAGCCCAGCCATATTCATCACCACCCATATCTATATCCCATTCAGTCTGGGGTGCTTCTGGATAGAATCCACGTGGTTCACCATAGGCACGAATGAATACCTCTGGAAATGTAATCGCTTGACTGGGTCTTGCCATCTTCTATATATATAACATACATATAAAAGATAGTGTATTTATTTGTTCCTATGCGAACGATATTATGATTGGGGTATTGATTACCTTAATACCCTTCAGTTGTTCGGACTTCTTCACATACTTGCGTTTAGGGCGTTGTGCTTCAGCCTCCTTCTTAGCCTTGCGTTCTTCCTTTGTGAGGGTCTTCTGGTCGGAGTCGGGCATTCCTTTCTAATGAACCGGGAGAATGTTTTTGTGCTGTCTGAACGCACTTAATACAATCCATGGGCTTTTACATATTTGGAGGCTTCTATCATAGATAAACCCTTCTCACGCATTACCTTCTTAACGATTTCAGCACGAGCGGAGCGACCACGACCGCCGTGGGCGGATAGAGGCTGACGGCGTTCGCTGGAAGGATTAGCATATCCGCCCCCATTCATACACTCTTCGTCAGACTCACTATCATTACCACCGCTACGCCCAAGCCCAGCAAGTTTTAAGCCTTGGTCTGCGAATGTTCCAGCCATAGGCATACCTACCATAGCACCAAGGGCATTACCAGCGGGTGCTACAACCGCACGACCAACCTTCTTAACGCCGTTCCATACATCGCCCCAGAACCCGCCTCCAGACATCTTGTGTGCCTTTAAATCCTTAACGGTCATACGACGGTCGCCGATATACCAACTCTTACCGTGTCTGTAGCACATTCCAGACTCCTTAGCCATCTTATGGTGCTTAGCAGACAACTTACCTTGTCCTACCAGTTTTAGCCCCTTATCTGCGTATGTTCCAAGGTTGTCTACACCAACTTGCTTTCCTAACTGGTTTCCAACGCTTTCCACCAGAGGACGGGCGTGTTTCCAAGCCTCAGATGCGACCTTGGGTGCGATTTCCCCACGGAGTTTGCTATTAGGGTTAGTGAACTCATTCTTAATCTTGTCCCACCAGCCACCGCCTTCCGCACCAGAACCCATTAGTTTCTTAGCAACGGGAGAAGTCGCCTCAGCCTTAGCCCAAGCCTTACCAACTGGTGTAGCAAGGGCAAGTAGACCACGCATTCTTGCCCCCATATCGGGCAACTTAGGCTTACGAGCCTCCGCAAGTAGTTCTATATCATACTGGCTATGCTGTTGTGCGTTAGGATTACCTCCGGACATACCACCATCGCCCCTCCAGTGTGAATATCTGGGGTCTTCCATACTACGCATTCTTGCCCTATCCCTATGTGCCATACGAACGCTTTGGTCACGGAAACCCATACCAGAGCCTACCGCTCGTGAAGGGTTCTGCTGGATTGTTTCAACGCCGTTAATAACTTGGTTCTGGCGATGTTCTACGCCACGCATATCTTGGAGCATGTGGTGCTGTCTGCGTCTTGCTCCGCCAACTGGTGCTACATGTTCGCCACCGCCAATCATTCCAGTCCCATTACAAGAAGAGCATCCGCCAGTAATGTTCTTCGGCATTTTCTATATATATACCGCATATTTAAAATCCATAAAATCTAAATATTGTATATAGATAGAATGACTGACTTGGAATCAAATGGTCGTATGTGGGGCGAAGGTATGCCAAAAGGTAATAAGAACGCTGGGTATATCGGACTTATGATTGCTAAAGAGCAAGGCAAAAAACGCACAGATTATGACCCCACACAACGCCGAAAGCGTATCGGTAAGTTTGATATTAACAAGATGGTAGAAGAGCCATCGGATTACCTTAAATCTGCGTATATTGATAAATACAAGAAACTATATACCGGAAATCCCAGAAAAACTTGGGAACAAGTAAGAGCAGAAGCCTCCGACCTAAAACACGCCGTAGCGACTTGGGCGAGGCTACATCCAAATAAGGATGAGCGTATGATTGCTCGTGAAACCGGAGTATCTCAGCCATCTGTTAATCGCTGGAAACGCTTAACGGGACAAGGTAAGGAGGCTAAGGCTAAGCGTAAGGAGTTTGCCGATATGTATAGCGATTACGAAGGGTTTTATACCGACTTTTTAGAGGCTGGAACAAATAGTGCGGAAAATACACGCATATTGAAGCATTTGATTAATGTGGAGGCTCAGAGTTCTATGGAAATAGGCGATGATATACTAAAAGGCATGGAAGACGGTGCTGAAAAAGAGGCAGTTAGGGCTTTATCTGGGTCGCAGAACGACTGGGGAAAACACGCATACGATAATATAGAGGAACTCAATAAGGCGGTTAAGGCGGTAAAAGATAAGAAATCCGCTATGTATGGGGCTGACAGCGACGATGAAGAAGCCAGAAATGAGATAATAGAATATGGCGACCAAAATCCGGGCGAGTTTAAGAGGGCAAAGCAAGGTTCTTTAGAGGATTTGGAACATACTATGAATATAATAAAGGAGGAAATATTCACTTCCGTTATGATGATATTACAACTCCAAGCGACAATAGAGGATATTTGGGACGCAGTATCTGGTGAAGCGGAGGAAGAACCAGATGGTGAAAAACCGGACGCACCGAAAGCCCGTTCCCGCTACGATTTACACCCTTATACTGGCGAAGAAACCGGAACACGCCAAGGGTTCAAGGAGGGTAAGGACTTTACAACTATCCAGCCAGAGGAAGCGGAGGACGAAGAGCCTTCTGGTGCTGGGCGTAAGCGTATTATGAAACTCTACAATAGTAGTGGAAAGGTTCATAAGGGTAAATACCATATAATGGGCGACGGCTCAGTTCATAGTGGGGCTTCGCATACTGCCCGTTCAAAACTTCTCACCGTTAAATAAACATATCGGTAGTAAATCTTCCTTAGGTATATCTATCTTAAGGCTCTTCTCCGTGTAGCCTTTTTCTGGTCTGTATGCGGTTGGGGTGCGGTTTTCGTCGTATTTATCCCAGTCGTCGCTATATTTTCTGTAAAATATACCGTCGCTATAAACCCATACATAATAGTATTCTACGCCCGGTTTTTGTGCGTCTACCTTATGCCGGTCTATAAACGCAGTTTCGTAGTAATCGTGGCGGTAATCCACCCGTGTTTTAACCTCTACGCTTAGCGTCTTATCATCGTTCCACATATCGTGTTTCGCCGTGTTATTTTCGTCTAAGGTTATATTGGTTTTAAACCACTGGGCTATTATATGCCTTACTGCTATTTCGTTCTTCTTACCTATAAGTAGGTTTTGCTGGAACGGTAAAGACTTACCCATTTCCCAGTCCTTGTATCCTAAGTGTTGCTTAGTTGCTTTCTGACCTATAATGTATAGGGTCTTAGAGCATCTTTGCCCATTCGCCGGGATAGTAGGCGTATCGGCGACTATCACCATCGGGCATCGTAATCTGCGGGGCTTGGGTGTCGGCGACTCTGGGACTGGGCTTGGCATCTCCTTTATGCTCTGTAAATATTTTATTTTCGGAGTTATTTACCGCACCGGGGTCTTTCCGTTGAACCGTTAATATCACATCGCCGACTGCGTTTAGTTTAACATCCACCACTTTAGCGGTTGCGTGTTCGCCGTAGGTTGGTATGTTATACACGATATGATGTTTAAACACATTTACATTTATATTACGGTTATGCGAATATAACATTTTCACAAGTTCCACAATCTTAGGCATTATATTATATGTAAATATTATAATGGAGAGGATTGAACGCAGACGGGAACTTGCCCGAATCCGCTACAATAAACGACTGGAGAACGCAAATAAAGAGTTTGTGGAAGCCGTAATGCTACAAAGCGACCACCCAGACATAATAGAACTGGCTACATCTTTACTGGCAAATGGGGGTTTTAAACGGCTGGATATAAATACCCGGAAAATGCTGTCGGGGCATCTTCCGGCGAAAATATGAAATATTTATTTTCACCCGTAAGAATATACAAATGGCTATGCGTGTTTCCGACTTCATGGTAGACCTTAGCAAGAAACTTATGGCTGGAGATGGCGACAAGAAGAAGGCAATAGCGGAGTCGTCCGCTAATCTTTACATTAAAAATCTATGGACGCTTAACGGTAAGCAACCTTTTAATAATCTGGCGTTCTTAAAAAACTCAGATACTATAGATGGATTACTTGCGGGATATAGCGATAATACTAAGAAGACTTATTTATCGTCAATCGTCAGCGTCCTATCGTTGTTTAAGGATAAGGCAACCTACAAGAAGATATACGAGCATTATTTTAAGGGTATGATGGCTAAGGCGGAAGATATGAAGAAGGGTGAAAGCGATACAAAGACCGATAAGCAGAAGGAGAACTGGCTTGAGTGGGCGGATGTTGAGAAGATACGCCAAGATAAGAAGGCAGAGGTAGATGCCTTTAGCCAGAACAAGTTAATAACCCCTAAGCAGTATGCGGACTTGCTATGTTATACGCTACTCTCCCTATACACCCTTACACCTCCAAGACGCAACGCCGACTATTCCGATATGTTTGTGGTAGGCAAGTGGAACAAGGATATGGATACTAACAAGAACTACTTAGATATGGCTACAAAGCGGTTTATCTTTAACAAGTATAAGACGCAGAAGAAATACGGACAGCAAGTCGTGGATTTAAGTGAAAATGAGAAGATGTGGACTGCGATTGCGGATTACCTTAAGCATACACCCCTCCATAAGGGAAAAATCACGAAATCTACTGAGTTCCGGTTTCTTTGTTATGAGGACGGGTCACCGCTTACATCTGTAAATGCGATTACACGCATACTAAACAAATGCTTAGGCAAGAAGATTGGAACATCTATGCTCCGCCATATCTTCCTAAGCGATAAGTATGATATTAAGGATATGAATGATACTGCGGAGGCTATGGGACATTCCGTTAATGAAGCCTTGAAATACGCCAAGGAATAATATGTATATACAGTATAATGCCGTTCTTCGTCAAAAATACTGTAAATCCAAGAACCCGCAAGTTCGTTGTATTTGCCCTATATCCAGACCGCAGATTGGTTCAGTTTGCGACCTTTGATAAACGCACGGGAACACTGGAGAATATTATTCCAGAGAAGCGTGTTAGAACTGGGTTAAATGTAGACAACTATATTAACACACGATTGGTGTTTATACCTATGGAAGTAGAACACGCCCTACACGAACAGCACTGGGTAGGGGACGATGGTGAAGATATTGACCCGGCTTTTGCGGACAGCGAAAACGAAGAATAGGAAAAATAATAATCTTCCGGGTAAATATATAAATGCCAAGCCCCGCTCCCATTCCCGAGTTTCTTACGCCGAACGCAAATGACACCGTCCCCGCTGAGGTGCTACTTAACCGTATCGCAGACGACTATATTGAACTTACAAAACTTCGTATTGAATACGAAAAGAAACTCCAGTCACCCGACCTACAGAAGGCTTACAAGTTCGTCGTGGAGCATAAGGGGTTTCTCCTAAGCCAGTTAATGGTGGAGTTCTACATGTCCCTTATGAATGCGATTACGGAACTTGAGTTCACCGATAAGGAAGACCCTACACTTAATCTAAAGTTAAAATATACCCCTCTTTCATAATGGGTAGGTTTGATATAATACCAGCATTTATCGGCGTATTTATAGCGATTGGATTTTCAGAATACAACCGCTACAAGATGGATAGATACTACGAAGAACAGAACCGCAAGAATAAAGAGGAGATTGAGAAACTTTATAAACGCTATGTAAGGTGATGATGGCTAAATCGCAGAATAGGCAGTAGAGAGAGTATTTTTAGAGTTCCCAAGGGGTTTATTTACGATTTAGCCTACATTAGCCTACATCGTAAATAGATGGTATTTTAAATATTGTTATTCTATATATAGAATGAGTATCGCTAAGGTGTATAAACAAGGCGGTGGAAACGACCCTCTTGTTGGTGCTGGATTCTGGGAAGATGTTTCAGCACTTGGTTCTAAGGTGGTAAAAGGTATTTCCGATACATTTAACCCGCCTCCAGACGAAAGTATGAAGAGGCTTGAGAAACTGAATATGGAAGTAAAGGCTATGAATGCTAAGCGTTCCGCTATGAATGCTAATGCGACGCAAGTAAAGGCGAAACCAGTTGTTGCTCCTAAAAACACTTTCGTAGCGACTGCTCCGGTTATGGCTTCAAAACCTATGACAGCAAAAGCCCAAGCGATACGGAAATCCACTTCTGTAATGATGGAAAAGATACACGACACCGCACCACCAAAGGTCGCAGTAGCGGTAGATAATGGAATGGCTAAAATGTTAGAGATTGAGGCTACGCTTAACGAAATAACCGAAAATCACATGAGTAGCCCAGAAGGCGTAGAAGATGTAGCAGTTTCCGGTAAGATTAAGGGTATAGATAAGGCACAACCCATTTTATGTAGAACTGGGACTAAAAAAGATATTGCGTGGTGGTTAATAGATAGATTTGACCCGGTTTATAAGCAGAAGTATATAGAACCCTTCTTCGGCGGTGGTGCTATATTCTGGCAGAAACCAAGGTCAACTACGGAGGTGATTAACGAATATAACCCCCAAGCGTGTGATTTCTACCAGCGTCTACAGAAGGGGTATGCGACTTCGCCTAACCTAATACCAGAACTGGAACAATACCCTAATGCGATAGAGGCAGTTGGTGCGGATAAGTGGCTGAAGGCGTTATACGACTATTATTGTGGTGCTTCTGGGCGTTATATTTCATCAACGCCTATCAACATTAACGCTGATAAAGGCAAGGGTCAGATGAAGCAAGTAGACCGTATTGCTCGTATTATATTACCATGGTTAAAGGCTAATCCAGTAGTTATTAAGAAGGTTAAGGATTTATTCAATCCTAAGGTAGAATACGACGTAATCCAGAAATCTGTAAATGGCGGTGCTAATGATAATCTGATATGCCTATATTGGTATATGTTCTCTTTTTGTAATGGTCAAGGCGGTTCGCAAAATATCCCCTTGCGTGATATGATGTGCGTAGCAAATAGCCCTAATACTCTTGTTATGATGAGTGGTAAGGAGGATGTAGCAGAGGAAGACGATGATGAGGGAGAGGCTGAAGATTGGAAGGAGGGCGATGCTAAGCCACAGATGCCTATTAAGAAGTCGTCAGACCCTTACAGAAAACTAAACTTGGCTGGGAATGGTTCTTGGTATATTAACCGTATTAAGGGTGTTAAGATTTATAACGGAGATGCCCTTGCTGTCTGCCCTAAGGAGGATTCGCCTAACGCATTCTTTATGTTAGACCCACCTTATGAGGCTGGTGGAGGTTATGGTATTGGTGCTACAGTTGTTAAGGGTAAAGGCGGTGCTAAGAAGGCTAATGCTGAACCTAAGAAGGCAGTTCCGACCCAGAGCGATGTTAAGAAGCCTAACGAAGAGGAAATATACCAGCCTTTACGTGCGGACGACGATGCGAAATCCGTATTTCCATTCCGTGCGTTCGTTAAAATGTGTAATGGATTAAAGGCTAAGGTAATGGTGACTATTAACGGTAGTAAGAACATTCTGGAACTATTCCAAGGCAAGGGAGATGTAAAACACGATAAGGTATGGTATGCGTGTAAGATTTGGGTAGTTAATAAGGCATCAAAGGGTAGTCAATCCGCTCGTTTTGAAATAGTATATGCGAACTATAAATATAAGGATAGTGAGGATGTAAATAGTAAGGCATTTATAGACGCACCAGAATATATCGTATATTCCCCTACTAAGACTACTAAACACTCTGCTAAACAGATTACTGCTATTACATATTCTAAGCCCGTATTACCTTACCAAGACTCCAAGTTTGTCGCTGGTGCTACAATAAAGGGAAAACCAGCGGATTTTATACTGAAACCTAAGAACGAAGATAAACCAGATAAACCCCCACGCCTTAACCCTTGTGTAGCGTCCAAGGAGCGTAAGCCTCCTATACCTAATGAACTTGCTCCGCTTGATATGAGTGTCAAAAAGGCGAAAAAGACAAAAGACAGCAAATCTGCTGTCATAGCCGAACCGGTAGAAAGTGCTACAGAAATAGTTGTAGCCCAGCCAGTCGCTAAACCTAAGCGTGTTCGTAAGCCAAAGAATGAGATTGTAGAGGCTTCTACTGCCGAGGCAAACTTAGACAACGCACCAGATTTAGAGGTAGGCTTAGGTAGACATAGACATAACGAACTGCGTGGTGGATACTATACACAATCTAACCCAGCCCACTTAGGTAGTCGTATGGCTTACGCTCCTACTATTGTTGCCGACGAAAAGCCTATAATGTCTGGAGGGTCTGCCTACGAATCTGGCGACTGGTGAAAAACGGGCTGAAATCCCAACTTTTCCTTATCAACCCCTTACCCCAACTTTTTTACGATATGAAATCGCAAACATTTTTACCGTTTCATATCGCTTACTTACCTAAATGGGGTAAAAATCTATATAGATATATAAATACAAGTAAAAAAAATATTTTTTTTACTATTAAATACGATACAAACCTATACATATTTACCAAAAGT
>Ga0304728_1000735_pt1 | contig 26377 bp, 24 predicted proteins | sample C_130625_MF_Meta_FD_190476 | JGI IMG/M metagenome (GOLD analysis project Ga0304728, IMG submission 190476) | Freshwater microbial communities from Lake Croche, Canada to study carbon cycling - C_130625_MF_MetaG (v2) (version 2) | ecosystem: Environmental > Aquatic > Freshwater > Lake | place... | reverse complement strand
CAAATAAAATCTAATAAAATAAATATAATTTAAAATATAAAATATAAAATGAGTAAATTTTCAGAAATTGAATCAACTAGTGATAAAACAAGAATACAATCTTTATTAGAAGAACAATTAAGTGAAATGAAGAATTATAAAAATGATACCGCAAATATAAGTAATCTTGAAGGTCTTACAAAAGGTAAAAAAGAGGCATTTTATCAATTAAACTACATGCAACCATTAACAAATCATATGCCAAATTTATTTTCAGAAGATCCGCGTTATGCACAAAATAATTCAAGAGATCAATCTAGACGTCAAATAAATAATAAACAAAACCTTCGAATGGTAAAAACATTACCAGGAATGGATAATGGAAATAGTTTTGAAGAATTTAATGAAACAAATTATGAAGATCCAAAATTTACAGAACTTAATAGAAATATTGAATTAGGACTTGTTCCAATTAAAGGATTTGGTGATATTAGTCCAGTTTTTATTGAACAAAAAAAAGAAAAGAAAAAACAAACTGATATTGAAAATATTATTCTTAAACTAAATAAACAATCAGATGAATCTACTTTGAAAATGCCAAATAAAGATATCAATATAGGAAATTTTAAAGGAAGAATCTTACAATTCAAAAATTGTCCAGAAAATGTTAAAGATTTAATATGTTCCGAATTTATTAAAATATGGAAAGATGATTTTATACTTAAAAAAATTACTTCAATGATTGGTGTTAAAAACTTCTTATTACATAATTTTAAAGATAAAATGAATATATTTTTTGTGTTGTTCGACGACGACGGAGATTTTGTTTCAACATTTGCAATTGATACTGAAAACTTTTCACCATTTATATCCCATCTTTTTGTCAATCCAAATTTAAGAAATAAGGGATTTGGAAAAAAATCCCTTAAATATGGTGAAAAATACATTAAAAAGTTAGGGTTTGAAGCAGCAAATTTATGGTGTGAAGAACCATTAGTATCATATTATAAAAAAAATGGGTATGTTGTTGATAGTCCTTTAAGAATTTCCGAAAAGAAAATGGTTTGGAAAATGACTAAAAACTTATCATAAAATTATTCAAGAAAATATGTTTTATTTTCCATATTCTCCTCAATAATCCATCTTCCATATTGAGACATTCTATCGTAATGCCCATATCCATGAAGTTGATATCTACACTTGGAACCAATTATTATTCCACATATATCAGTTATCAAATATTTTAAAAATGTATTGTCTTCAGAAGCAGTATAAACAATTGTTTCAATATTAAATCCTTCTAATATAGTTGTTAACTTGTTTAATTCATCATCATTCGTTTCATTTGTTAACAAAAATACAGACTTTAAATTATTCTCTAAACATCTATATAAAATATTCTTTGATAAATTATCTACAGAACTTAACTCATTATACCTTTTATAATACGCAATTGTTTCCTCTGTATCACCTTGAGATAACTTAAAATCTCCTCTTCTCCAATGAACCATAAGAGTATTATCAAAATTTAGTGTTGAGTTCGCTTTTGTATAATAATATTCATTGAATTTAATACTATTACGTATTTTATAATAGTTTATCTTATTACTCTTACACCATATAGGATTACCCATTCTATTGTAGTTGTGAATTATTAAATGTGTACAAGACTCATATCTATTCGCAAAATTTAAAAGATCTAAAGAACTGTAATCAATTTCAATCTGTTTATCAATCTCTAAAATACCATATACTGTATGATACTTCTTTTTTACTAATGGAATATCATCTTTGGGTTTACTTATAATTGTTGATTTAACTTTTAATTTCATATATTCTGATAAACTAATACATTCACAAATCTCCTTTATTTTATCCATTTGTAAAATATTTGAGATATCTATTAATTCCATTCTATCAATACATAAATTATTTGTGCGAGTAATTAATTCATTATTTCGAGGGGTGAAATAAAAATTTGGTAAAACAAGAATTTTCTTTAAATGTTTGGCAATTAATATTGTCTCCATTAATCTATATAGTGAAGCACATAACTGTTCCGTCTTGTAAATATCATAGTTTTCGTAAAAAAATATATAACTCATTCTTGTTATAATAAGAATCTTTTATATAAAATAAAATATATAAGGAATAGAAATTATAAGAATGTAGAGAATGTTTCGATTTATCTAAATGTTGTCTTATTAAATTGATTAGAGAATAAAAAAAATTGAAAAATACATATTTTGATTGATAAATATAATAAGAATAAGCACAATAATGTGCGAACGAGGATGGCCGAGCTGGTCTAAGGCGGTAGTCTTAAGATCTACTAGAGTAATCTGCGTGGGTTCGAATCCCACTCCTCGTAAAAAAGCACATTTATGTGCGAGGATTATTAAGTAATCCATTTGTTTAATAACCATAATAAGCACAATAATGTGCGAGCGAGGATGGCCGAGCTGGTCAAGGCGGTAGTCTTAAGATCTACTAGAGTAATCTGCGTGGGTTCGAATCCCACTCCTCGCAAAAAAGCATGGCAACGTGCGAAGGTTACAAACGTAACCTATTCTTTTATACAGAAAAAAATAATATATTTATATTATTTTTATTTATAAAAATTTAATAATAAAAATTGAAAAAAAATAAATTACAAGTCTATTTATAATTTTAATATATGATAAAAAATATTCACAAAAAATGTGAACATGATAAACGTAAATCAGTATGTAAAGATTGTGGTGGTGGATCATTATGTAAACATGATAAAGAAAAATCACATTGCAAAGAGTGTGGTGGTAGTACATTTTGTAAACATGATAAACGTAAATCAACATATCACGAAGTATAATTCTTTTACAAAAATAATATATATTAATAATATATATTATGAATACTTTGTTTATTGCCTCATTATTGATATTACTATTATTTATTAATTCTGGATATGGAAAAATGTTTAATATTAATGGAACTGCAGAATTATTAAAAAGTAAAGTTAATTTAGATCTACCATTCTTCTTATATACATTAGCTATTGTAATAGTTGTTTTATTAGAATTGGTTGGAGCATCATTAATCTTATATTCTTCATTGACAAACAAAAATAAATTATATGCATATTATTCTGTATTAGGATTAATTGGATTTACAATTTTAGCATCATTATTATTTCATTTATCTCCATTTGAAAAACAGAAAATTAATTTATTAAAAAATATTAGTATAATTGGAGGTTTGTTATTATTATTAGATAAATTTAATAATTAAGTATATAATATGGATGAAATAAAGAGTCAATTAAATAATATAGAAAAACTTATTATTAACTTAGATAAAAAAGTAGATGAAATGAATGTTAAATTACAGAAAGTAGATTCATCTTGTAATAAAATGGATGAACATATTGTTTTTATTGAAGATACTTATACAGTGCTAAAAACACCATTAAATTATATTAAAAGGAGTGTTGATAGATTAATTGGTAATAATCAAAATACTGATTTACCAAGTATTAAAGATAAAGAGGTTGGAGTAGAGATAGATAAAGATAAATAAATATTTATAAATTATTAAATGAAAATTATTGGTTTATCGGGGAAAATGGGAAGTGGTAAGAACTACATTGCTGAAAAAGTATTATATCCATATTTTAAAAATAAGTATAATATTTTAATAATTGGATTTGGAGATTTAATGAAGAATGAATTGTATGCGCGAGATTTAACGTTAACATATGATGAATTATATGATAAGAAAACATATGAAACAAGAAATAAATTACAACAATACGGAACTGAAAATGGCAGAAACAAATATCATCAAAATATTTGGATACGAGGATTAGATATTCAAATTGAAACATTTAGTAGAAGATGTGATGAATGTTTAATAATCATATGTGATGTTCGGTTTAAAAATGAATATGATTATATTATTGAAAAAGGAGGGAAAGTTTTGAGAATTGAAGCAAAAGAAAGAACTATGAAACGATATTTAAATGAATCGGGAAATGATTTAGAAAAATTAAAAATAATTCAAAATCATATATCTGAAACAGAATTAGATAATCAAAAATTTGATTATATTATTAATAATGATAAAATTTTAGAGTTAGATAGTTTGTTTGGTTTATTATAATTTTATAAATAATTTACATATGGAGAATAAAGAATATTGGATTGAAAAATACAAAAATATTAAAGATAATTTAGATTTATATTTAAATGATATTGAAGAAATTGTTATTAATTCTAAAGATGAATACATATTGGAAGGTAACCTATTTTATTATCATGGTTCATTATTAAAATGTGATAATAATTTACCAAAACAAATTAATTTATTTTGGATAGGTTCTTTGATAAATAAAAAAATATTAGAAATTGGATTTAATGCTGGACATTCAGCACTTTTATTTATTCTTGGTCATGATAATACTTATATTGATTTTACAATATTTGACATTGGAGTTCATCCATATGTTAAACCATGTATTGATTATTTAAGTTCAAGATTTAATAATATAAATTTTGAATATATTGAAGGAGATTCTATAATTGAAATTCCAAAATGGATTAATAAAAATAATCATCTATTAGAACAATATGATATAATTCATATTGATGGAGGTCACATGTATGAATGTATTAATAATGATATAATTAATACAATAAAATTAATAAAAATTGGAGGTATTATTATTATTGATGATAGTCAAGATCATATTATAAATGAATGTGTTAATAAACATTTCAATAATAATGATAATTTTAAAGAAGAATTTAATATAGTCCCTCTACATTTTAGTTCTCAACATCGATTTATTAGAAGAATCAAATAATTAATTTAACTTATTTAATTCATTCTTAAGTGCATCTACATTTGCACCTTGAATTCTTGTAATAATATTTCCATTTTTTAAAAATAAAAATGTTGGTAAGGCATTTACATCAAATGCTTCAGCGAGATCACCAACTTCAACATCTACTTTTAAGAAAACAATATCAGGATATTTTTCTGATAATTCTACGAAAGTAGGTGCGATCTTTTTACAAGGACCACACCAGTCGGCATAAAAATCAATAACTACTTTCTTATCTTGTGGTATTTGTTTTGCATCAATAATTGTTTGGGGCATTATAATATGATTATAATAATATATTTTTATATTATTATAACTTTGGATTTATATATTTAAAAGATTAAAAATAATATATTTAATGCAAGAAATTAAATTATTAGATTGTACATTGAGAGACGGAGGATATGTAAATGACTGGAAATTTACAGATGAACAAGTTAGAAATTGTTATATAACATGTTCAAAATCAAACATAGATTATATGGAAATTGGATTTAGAAATATTAAAAACGTAAATAATTTAAAAAAATATGGTTAAACATTCTTTTGTGATGAAGAATTTATTAATAAAGTAACAAATGAAATTGATGGTACAAAAATTGCTGTTATGGTAACAATTAATGAATTTGATATAAATGATTTTGTAATTAAAGAAAAATCTAAAATTAGTTTAGTTCGTGTATTAATGGCATATCATGGTGGTAAAAATATAAATGATGATATATTAGATATTAAACAATTAAATGATGGAATAAATCAATGTAATCAGTTAATTGAAAAAGGATATGATGTTTCTTTTAATCTTGGAAGAATAGATAAAGTTAGTAAAAATCAACTATATGAAATATGTAATTTATTATCTAAAACAAAAATAAAATATTTTACAATGGCTGATACATATGGGTCAGTTGATTTAAATTATATTGAAACACTTATACCATATGTTAATGATTTATTCAAAAATGTTTTTCAAAATAATATTATAAAAATTGGATTTCATGCACATGATAATTGTTCTAATGCAACAAGTAAAGCATTGTATTCTTTGAAATTTGGAACTACTATTATAGATGGTTGTATATTAGGATTTGGAAGAGGTTCTGGAAATGCTAAAACCGAATTATTAATAATGGATTTAAACAAAAATTATAATAAAACATATGATTTAATAAATGTATTAATTCATGGTGATAAATATATTATAAATTATAAAGATTCTACATCCTATAATATAATATATGCATTATCAGCATATATGGGCTGTCATGTTTCATATGCAATTGATATAATAGAAAAATATGATAAAATGAATATTATTGATATATACAATATATTTAAACAAATGAAAGAATTAAACAAACATATGTTTTACGATGATAAATTATTTTTAAAAATATATAATAAAGAATGAATTCTTCATAAATATAAGAAAATATTATTAAACAATATAATGAAAATCAAAGTAAGTAATTACATTATTAATTTCTTAGAAAAAAATAATATTAATACTGTTTTCTCTATTACTGGAGGTTTTGCAATGCATTTAAATGATTCATTTGGTAAAAACAAAAATTTTAATATTTATTATCAACATCATGAACAAGCCTGTGGATATTCTGCTGTTGGATATAGCAAAACTAATAATAAAATATGTGTTGTTTGTACAACTGCCGGTGTTGCAGCAACAAATGCAATATCTACTTGTCTTGTTGCACATCAAGATAGTGTACCAATTTTTTTTATATCTGGGCAAGTTAAAAGTACTGAATCAATAAGAAAAATAAATAATGACAAAATGATATTAAGACATTATGCGGGTGCAGATTCTGATATAATATCTATGGTACAACCAATAACAAAATATAGTTATGAAATATTAAATATTAATGAAATTAATGAAGTTTTAATATTAGCAATGAAAAATTTAATTAATGGAAGACCTGGACCTGTATGGTTATCAATACCTGTTGATATTCAAGGTATGTTAATTGATGATATAGATATACCAATTATTTCAAAAGAAATAATTAATGATTTAACAAATATTGATATATTAGATAATGTAAAAAAATTATTAATTGAATCAGAAAGACCAATAATAATTGCTGGCAATGGAATTAAATTAGGTGGATGTAATGATAAATTTTTAAAATTTTTAAATGATTATAGAATTCCAGTTGTAGTATCTTTTCATGGAACTGATTTAATAGAAACATCTAATGAATTATTTATTGGTAAAATTGGACTTATTGGAGATAGATCGGGTAATTTTGCAATCCAAAATAGTGATTTAGTAATATCTTTGGGATGTAGAATGGCTCAAGGAATTATTGGATATAGAAGTGAATGGTTTGCAAGAGAAGCAAAGATTATATATATTGATAATGATCAGAATGAATTAGAAAAAAATAATTTAAAATATGAATTAAAAATTAATATGGATTTAAATATATTTTTTGATAACTTTAATTTTAATTTAAAATCATATGAGAATTGGATTAATAAATGTAATTATTGGAAAAATAAATGGTTATATGAAACACCTCCAAAAAATGATAGTATAATTAATCCATATAGTGCACTTAAAATTTTATTTGATCGTGCACCAGAAAATAAAGTAATAATTTCCACATCAGGTTCAATAATTACGAATGTATGGCATATGATTAATATTAAAAAAGGAGATAAATTTATTATTAGTGGTCAAGGTGATATGGGTTTTGAATTGCCTGCAAGTATTGGAAGTATTATTGCTGAAAAAGAAAAAATTGTTATACCAATTATGGGTGAAGGATCATTTCAATTAAATATTCAAGAATTACAAACAATTATTCAATATAAATTACCTATTAAAATATTAATATTTAATAATGCGTCATATGGTGCAATTGAAATAACACAATCAAATTTTTTTAATGCTAAATTTGGTGTAGATTTAAGTAGTGGAATATCTTTTCCAGATACTCAAAAAATAGCAAATGCATATAGTATTAAATATATTAGTGCAGTAAAGGAAGAAGAACTTGAAAATTCAATAAATGAATTTTTAAATTATAAAGATACAATTATATTAGAAATTTTTTGTTGTATTCAAGGAAGATATCCAAGAATGAGTGCAATTAAAAATGATGATGGTACATTTACAAATAGACCATTTGAAGATATGGATCCATTTATGGATAGGGAAGAATTTAAGAAAGAAATGATTGTTAAAATTGTTTAATTAAATAATGGAATAATATTAATTTTTTTATTAATATTTTTTAATTTTTCTTTAATTTTATTCTCATGAATTACAGCAGTAATTATAATATTATCATTATCATTAATTTTTTCTTGTAACATTTCATAATTAATAATTTCAATATTATTAATTTTTTTATTTTTAAACAATGGATTATCATCAACTATATTTATTATATCACAATTTGAACTTATTTTATTAAACATTTTATATGTTAAAAATCCACATCCATATATATATAGATTTTTAAGTGTTGGTATATTTATAGATTCTATTTTTGTTAAATCATTTTTTATATAATTATCAAATGATTTATTATCAGATGATAGTTTAAATATACTTCTAATTACCCAATATTTAGAATCATTTAAAATAAAATAATCATCAATTACACTTACTGGAATAAAATTATGTTTAAGCATTAATTTTATTAATGCTTTCTTTGAAAAAAAATTTATATGTTCATGATTTATTTCATGTAATGGTTCATGACTTTTAAATTTTTCATAATATTCAGTATTAGGAACCTCAATATATATATATTTATCTTCATTAATATTATTTTTTATATTATTTATAAAATTATTCAAATCATATATATGTTCTAATACATGAGAAAGAATTAAACAATCATATTTTTTTTTTAAAATAGGATCACCTATTTCATAATTATCTACATTAAATTTCTCTGATAATAATTTAGTTAATAATCCCTTTCCCGATCCATAATCAATAATAGATTTAATATCAAAATTTAAACTTTTTTCCAAATACAAAAAAGTTTTATTATTCATATCATTAAAATGATATGATCCAAAATTATTATTAAAATTTGTATAATAATTATCATAATCCATTTGATTATTATTTGAATCACTATAATAATAATTACAACTTGTACATTTATAAATAGTTGATCTATTATTTAATACAAAATTATCTAAAAAAGAAAATTCTATATCAAATATTTTAATAATATTATCGTAATTATCACAACAATTACATATTCTCATTATATATATATGAATATAATTATAATTATATTTTTATATAATAAATGTATTGATATCAAATTTTTCTAATTTTTTTTTAATTAAATTGGCATAAATTTTAGTTGTTATTATAACATTATCATTACTTTTAACTTTTTGTTCAAATTCATTAAAATTAATTATATAAATATTATTTATTTTCTTATTAATAAAACATGTATTATCATCAATAATATTAATGATATTACATTTTTCTTTTATTTTATTTAAAATTTTATATAAAAATTGTCCACATCCATATATATAAACATCTCTATTTTCTGGTATATTTAATAATTCCAATTCATTCATACCATTATTTATATAATTTTCAAATGACTTATTATTATTTAACATTTTAAATATACCTCGAATAACATAATATTTTGAATTATTATTTAGAAAATAATCATCTTCTACAGAAATTGGAATAAAATTATGTTTAATCATCAATTTACTTAATGCATATTTTGAAAAAAAATTAATATGTTCTACATTTATTTCTTGTAATATACCAAGATTTCTTAATTCATCATAATATTCAGCATTTGGAATTTCAATATAAATATATCCATTATCATTTATTATTGGTTTTAAATTCAAAATAAAACTATCAATATCATATATATGTTCCAATACATGAGATAATACTACGCAATCATATTTTTTATTAATATTTGATTCTCCAATATCATAAGTATCTACATTAAATTTCTCTGATAGTAATTTTGCTAATACACAGTTTCCTGCACCATAATCAATAATATTATGTATATTTGAATCTAATTTTTTTATTAAATAATCGGCACATCTTTTGTTTTTATCATCAATAATTTCTTTTAATTTATAATTATTATTTTTTTTATAATAATTATCATAATCATTTTGATCATTTTTAGAACTATTATAATAGAAATAGCAATCATCGCATTTATAAATCTCTAATTTATTATCTAATTCAATACTATTTACGAAAGATAATTCTAATTCTAAAATTTTATTATTACTAAATTTATTACAACAATAACAAGGCCTCATATAACTATAATTTTAAAAATTCCTTTATTTTATCGCATACATAATCAACATCTTCTATTGTCATTCCGTGATGTGCTCCTAATAAAAATCCTTCTGCCATGATAAGATCTGCATTTGGAAATACTTGTAAATATTCTCTGTATGCAGGATGTCTTGTTATGTTTCCAGCAAAACATACTCTCGTTTGAATATTATTCTCTTCTAAAAAAGTTAAAAGTGGCATTCTATCTTTAGTCATTAATGCAATTGCTAACCAATCACTATTATATTTATTATTTGGTAATAAAATTTGTTTTACATCTTTTAAATTTTCGAAATATCTATTAAATATAGTTTTTCGTATTTTTCTAATTTCTTCTAATCTTGATACTTGTACTAATCCAAATGCTGCATTCATTTCTGAAGATTTAAAATTATAACCAACAACTTCATATAAAAATTTATAATCATAAGGAATTCCATCAATATTATATTTAAATCTTGGAATCATTTCTTCGGTATTATCACCAATTCTTCCCCAATCTCTAAACATTAATGCCTTATTTAAATATTTCTCATTATTAAACATAACCATTCCTCCAGATCCCGCAGCAGTTATTAAATGACTAGAATAAAAACTTGTAATAGAAATATCAGTTTCTGATGTATATGTTATTGTATCAGCGGAATCTTCAAATAAAATTAAATTTGTTCGTTTTCTAATTTCTACCCAATCTGGTTTAGATCCTATTAAATTTGGTAATAATATTAATTTTGTTTTTTCTGTAATCTTCTCACATACTTGATCAGGAGATGGAACATATGTTCCTAAATCGACATCACAAAATACTGGTTTTAGTCCACATTGGAGAATTGGTGCGACTGAAGTTGCAAATGTACATGCTGGTGTAATAACTTCTGATCCTTTTTCTAAATTAAGAGCACTTAAACCAAGAAGAATTGCACTTGATCCACTATTTACAAATAATCCATATTTTTTTCCAAATAATTTTGAAACCTCTTGTTCAAATTGAATTGTTTTAGGTCCATTTCCTGCTAACCACCCATCATTCAAACAATCAATAACAGCATTTATCTCAGCAGATCCATATGCTTCTTTTTGATTAGGTGCATACCATACTTTCTTTGACATGAATAAATATATATTTATTTATTTATGTATGAATTAATTCTCTTTAAAATATATTTCTAAATCTTTTAAAAAATCATATACAGTATCCTTATATGATTCAAAGAATTCTTTATATGCAAATTCTCCTTCTGCAAGAGTATCTGTAGCAAATTTAATTTCTTCTTCTGAATTTCCATATGCTATACCATAATTATAAATTTTATTATTTCTGTTATAAGATTTGAAATATTCTTCTTTTGTTTTATCTTTTGTTGGATATAATATTGTTATACATCCACAAATAACCGCATATATCGTAAACATACTATTTGGATCATAACAATAGAAATATTTACATTCATTAAATATATCACATATTTCTTGATGACTTGCCTTATAATCAATAAATATACTATCATTTGGATGAAAAAATGTGATATGACCATGATACTGATATCCTTTTTTTATAACATAACATGTTTTTATTCTTTCTGTTTTATTGTTATTTTTAAATATTTTACTAAAATACACATTTGATAATATTTTTGCTGTCTTATTATTAGTATAATTATTCCAATTATAAATTAAATCTGTATTTTTCCAAGTTGAAGAATAATTATAAATATACTGCAATAACCATCTAATGACATGTTTACAATTTAAAGGATTTCCATCAACAAATTCAGAATATACTACAATTGTATTATCGTCAAATATTTCGTCCTTATCTGTATAAAATGTATTTGGAAATGTATATGTTGGTTTGCTTCCATCTGGTATATATATTTTTGAATAAAAATTTGGATGATTTAAATCATTGATATTTTGACATAAATAATTCATTACAACGTATCCTCCACAATTCCAATCTACTGGTAAAGTATCAATAACTATTTTTATTCTTCTATCCTTCAAATCTATATATCGTTTATCATATATTTTTAAACTTTCTTCTAATCCTAAAAATTCAATGTTATATTTATTTAATAAATTATTATTACCAGTATAATTATTTATAGATGTTTTTTTAATTATTTTAATATTATCATGATTGTTTATAATCAATTTTGCAATTTCTGATAACTTATATTTCTTTTCATAACAAAGATTTACAGTTTTTTCTAAATTAGGATAATTTTGAATATAATATTTTATAACTTTAATAAAATCTAATTCATAGAAAAAATCAAAATATTTATCTTCATTTATTGTTAAAATTGTATTATCATTTCCTGCAATAAAACATGCTTTAATAAATCTATCTTTCTCTTCATTTGCATGAAAGATATTGAACAATCTCAAGTTATAAACATTTTTATATTCTAATGACTGTTTATGTATTAAATATTTTGATTTTCCATATTTGTCTTCAGGAATTGTTTTCAATTCATTTTCAAATCTATTTAATATATCTGTTGATCGATCATAAATTGCTGCTGAATCAAGATTAATTATCATTTTAAATTTATCCGATAATTTCATCAAATTATTAAACATTTCTACATTTTTTTCAACTGTATCTTCTGGATCATCTTTTGTTCTTCTACCCCCTATTATTGCTGTATGAATTAATATATCAAACTCATTTGTTTCTAAATAACTCTTTACATCTTCATAAGATAATATATTTAATTCTGTTCTTCCTAAATTTGTTATATCATATAGATATGATAATTTATTTTTTATTATTTTTGCTATATTACCATTACCACCTGTTATTAATATTTTCATATATAAATATATAAATATATAAATTAAAAACTCTATATAAATACAAAAGAATTAATTAATAATGAAGATAAAAGTTAGTGATTATATAACAAATTTTCTTGAAAAAAATAATATTAATACTCTTTTTACAATTACTGGAGGTTTTGCAATGCACTTAAATGATTCTTTTGGTAGAGGAAATTTTAATACATATTATCAACATCATGAACAAGCATGTGGATATTCTGCGGTTGGTTATGGAAAAATAACAAATAAACCATCAATCGTTTTAGTCCCATTTCCTGCTAACCATCCATCGTTTAAACAATCAATAACAGCATTTATTTCAGCAGATCCATATGCTTCTTTTTGATTTGGTGCATACCATACTTTTTTTGACATAAATAAATATATATTTATTTATTTATGTATGAATTAATTCTCTTTAAAATATATTTCTAAATCTTTTAAAAAATCATATACAGTATCTTTATATGATTCAAATAATTCTCTATATGCAAATTCTCCTTCTGCAAGAGTATCTGTAGCAAATTTAATTTCTTCTTCTGAATTTCCGTATGCTATACCATAATTATAAACTTTATTATTTCTATAATAAATTCCTGATTTAAAATATTCTTCTTTGGATATATCCTTAAATGGATACAATATTGTTATACATCCACACGCAACCGCAAATATAGCATATGCACAATTTGGATCATAACAATAAAAATATTTACATTCATTAAATATTTTTGCAATTTCTATATTATTAATACCTCCAAATGTTTCTATATGATTTTCAATTCTAATACTATCATATGGATGAATAAAATTAATATTTTTGTGAAATTGAAATCCTTTTCTAATAATATAACATGTGTTTGTCCTTTCTTTTTTATTAAAATTATAAAATAAATTATTATAAAATGGAAAACAAAATTGTTTATATGTTTTATTAGTTGGTTTTTCAAAAAAATAAATTAAATCAGTATTCTTCCAATTTGATCTTACAAATAATTCATTATCATTACTATTACAAATATATCTTACAACATGTTTACAATTTAAAGGATCTTCTCTATGAAATTCACAATATAACACAATTGTATTATCATCTATTATTTCATATTTTTCTAAAAAATCATTACAAAAGATATTTTCATATTTTGGAGTCTGGTCACAATATAATTTAGCATAAAAATTTGGATGATTTAAATCATTTATTATTTTTGCTAAATAATGTTGAACCACTGCTGCTCCCCAACCTAAAAATAAAGGAAAACAATGAACAAGTATTTTTATTCTCCTATCCTTCAAATTAATATATCGTTTATCATACATTTCTAAACTTTTTTCTAATCCTAAAAATTCAATATTATATTTCTTTAATAAATTATTATTACCACTATAATTATTTATAGATGTTTTTTTAATTATGTTTATATTACTATGATTATTTATAATCAATTTTGCAATTTCTGATAACTTATATTTCTTTTCATAACAAAGATTTACAGTTTTTTCTAAATTAGGATAATTTTGAATATAATATTTTATAACTTTAATAAAATCTAATTCATAGAAAAAATCAAAATATTTATCCTCATTTATTGTTAAAATTGTATTATCATTTCTTGCAATAAAACATGCTTTAATAAATCTATCCTTTTCTTCATTCGCATGAAATATATTAAATAATCTTAAATTATAAACATTTTTATATTCTAATGACTTTTTATATATTAAATATTTTGATTTTCCATATTTGTCTTCAGGAATTGTTTTTAATTCATGTTCAGATCTATTTAATATATCTATTGAACGATCATAGATTGCTGCCGAATCAAAATTAATTATCATTTTAAACTTATCAGAAAATTTCATCAAATTATCAAACATTTCTACATTTTTTTCAACTGTATCTTCTGGATCATCTTTTGTTCTTCTACCTCCTATAATTGCTGTATGAATCAATATATCAAACTCATTTGATTCTAAATAACTTTTAATATTTTCATAAGATAATATATTTAATTCTGTTCTTCCCAAATTAGTTATATCATATAGATATGATAATTTATTTTTTATTATTTTTGCTATATTACCATTACCACCGGTTATTAATATTTTCATTATACAAATATATTGGTATTTATTTATATATATATTAACTTAATGTTCCATAAAATATATTTCTAAATCTTTTATTAAATCATATACAGTATCCTTATATGATTCAAATAATTCTTTATACATAAATTCTCCTTCTTCAAGAGTATCTGTAGCAAATTTAATTTCTTCTTCTGAATTTCCATATGCTATACCATAATTATAAACTTTATTATTTTTTTCTAAAAATCCTTCTTTAAAATATTCATATTTTGTTTTATTTTTTTTAGGATATAATATTGTTATACATCCACATGAAACAGCATATATAGAATACATACATAAAGGGTCATAACAATAAAAATATTTGCATTCATTAAATATATTTGATATATATTCTAAATTATCCCAATTATTTATTAAAATACTGTCTTGTGGATGAAAAAAAATAAGTTTATCATGTAAATAAACTCCTTTTTTTATAAGATAACATGTTTTTGTTCTTTCATTTTTATTTTTCTTTTTAAATATTGGATTAAAATATGGAACTGCTAACATTTTTTCTGTTTTATTTTTAAATTCTGTTTGACACGTATCCCAAATATAAATTAAATCTGTATTTTTCCAACTTGTTATTAATTTAATAGTAGACTGTAATAACCAACGAATTACATTTTTACATATCAACGGATTGTCGATTACATCTTCGGGGTATATTACAATTGTATTATCATCTATTTCATGTTCATCAAATACATAATGTATATTTGAAAATGGATAAACTTTTTGTTGTCCATATGGTAAATACAATTTTGAATAAAATATTGTATGATTTAAATCATTTATACATTTACATAAATAAAATAATACTAATGTTCCTCCCTCATTCCAACTAAATGGATGATTCGTCCAAATAACTATTTGTATTTTTCTATCTTTTAATTCCATTATATTATAATTATTTTTGATTTATAATAAAATTAAAATATATTTTAGATTAAATAATGAGTTTATTTTATCTAGTCGAATTAGAATCTTCCCACCTAAATTACAATGAGATTTTAGGGAAATTTAATTCATTAATAAATTCATACGAATATATATCACAATACGCAAAAAATAATAATTTTACAATCATAATAGAATATTCAATGTTGTCCGAAGATCAAAAGAAAGGTTCTATAATTGCTGTTAATAATTATAGAAGACCTACTAAATTAATTTATATACGGTCAGAAATTTTAAAAAAGAGAAAATTAACAATGTAAATTTATGTTATGTAATTAATATCTGGATAAACAAATTCTTCAAGTTTAAATGGTTTTCTAATAGGTAAAGCATTTTGTTGTATATTTTGTAGATTATTAATTTTTTCTTCTATATCATTTAACTTTTTTTCAACTTTATCTAATGTTGCTTTTATTTCATACATATTATCGATTAATTGTTTCAAAATTATATCCATTATATTATTATAATTATGTATTTAAAACTATAAAAATATTATTATTAATGTTTACAAATATAAATATATCCGAAATAAAAGAAATAGTAATACCAAATGTCCTAATAAATAAATATACTCCAACAGAAACAGATACATTATTTATAGAAAGATCAAGATTAGATATACAAGCGATTTTAAGTGGTTATGATAAAAGATTAATTGTTATTGTCGGTCCATGTTCTATTCATGATTATGATTTAGCAATTCAATATGCGAAAGAATTAAAAAAAATTCAAGAAAGTTCAAAAAATTTATATATTGTCATGAGAGTTTATTTTGAAAAACCACGATCTAGAGTTGGTTGGAAAGGATTTATTTATGATCCTGATTTAAATGATACATTTAATATTAATAAAGGATTAGAGTTAGCTCGTAAATTACTCTTAGAAATTACTAAACTAGAAATTCCAATTGGTTGTGAATTTTTAGATACAATTACACCTCAATACTTATCTGATTTAGTTTCATGGGGTGCGATTGGCGCAAGAACAAGTGAAAGTCAAATTCATCGTCAATTAGCGTCTGGATTATCAATGCCTATTGGATTTAAAAATTTAACTTCTGGAGATTATGAAAAAGCAATTGATGGAATTGTATCCGCAAGTTTTTCTCATAATTTTTTAGGAATTGATGAAAAAGGTATTGCAAGTCATGTAATAACAAAAGGAAATAAAGATAGTCATTTAATCTTACGTGGTGGAGATGAACCAAATTATAATGAAGAGTATATTGAAAAAATATCTAAGAAATTAGAAACTGAAAATATCAAAACTGGAATAATAGTTGATTGTTCTCATGGAAATTCTCAAAAAGAATATAATAGACAAATATTAGTTGCATTATATATTAAAAGATTAAGATTAAAAAATAAATATCCAATTCGTGGAATAATGTTGGAATCAAATATTAATAAAGGAAATCAAAAAATATCATCTAATATGAAAAAAGGAGTTAGTATAACTGATGCCTGTATTGATATTGAAACTACTAAAAATTTATTAAATATATTGAATGAAAATATTTGTAAATCATTTGATATATTAAATAATATTCGTAAAATAATTAAAATATATGATTCAATAATTAATATTATAATAAGAAATGATGCAAATATAATGATTAATGAAAGTGTTATTTTAAAATATACAATTGAACAAGATAAAGAAATTTCTGAAATATGTAAAGATAAGAAAAATGAAGAAAGTCTCCTAATGATGATAAGTATGAGACTTGGATTATCTGAAAATGTTGCAGAAATAAAATTTAAGGATAATCCATTTGATTATTTAAATATCAGAAATGATTTCTTAAAATTAATAACAAAACGAGAAATTGAGAAAGATATCTTAGATTTGTATAAAGATCCGATTTATTTAAAAATAATAGAAATTTCTAAAAACATTCAAGTAAAATTTTTAGAAAAATATGTAAAAGATATAAAAATTGGATATTTATTTGGGAAAGGAACATTTTCTCATGAAGTTATTACACAAAATTTAAGAGGTAATCATATTGTATATTCAAGTATTGAAGAATTAAAAATTGCTTTAATTATGAAAGAAGTTAATTTTATTATAATGCCAACATATAATTCTTTAATTGGTGAAATATACCATGTTGATTCAAATAGAAAAGTAGTTGGTACAATTGATCATAAAATAGAATTATGTTTATATTCTAATTGTGAAAGTAGTAAAGAATATGATGTTTTATATATTGAACCTCATATTTTAAAAGAATGTAAAAAATATGTTGATAAATTAAAAGTTAGACAAATAGAAATTGTTAAAAGTTCAGTTGAAGGTTGTACCAAAATAATTAAAAGTTATTTAAAATGTTTAACAATATCATCAAAAAATAATGAATCAAATTTTTTAAATACTCTTGATTCTAATATAGTTGATCATAATATTACTACATTTACGTTAATACAATAAAAATTGATTATTATTTATATTTAAAAATATAATATTATGTATATATATAGATTAACTCAAAATGGTTAAATATGGGTGCGATAAATGTGGTCATGAATTTAAACAAAAATCCCATTATGATAGACATATTAATAAAAAGAGGGAATGTATTTCTTCAAATAAATTAGAAGAAATAATAAATAAAGTTGTTGAAAAAAAAGTTAAAGAATTATATTTAAAAACAAATGATGATTCAGATGATGATTCAGATGATTCTGATAGTTTAGATGATGAAGATCGTTTAAATGAAGAGGATTTTATGGATTATTCAGATATTGAATCTGATGATGAAGAAGATGATACAATTAATGCAATTGATTTATTTTGTGGATGTGGAGGAATGTCATATGGATTAACAAATGCCGGTATTAATATTATAGCTGGAATTGATGTATGGGATGTTGCAATTAATAGTTATAAAAAAAATCTTGATCATATTGGTATATGTGCAGATTTAACAAAATTACCTCCTGAAAAATTTCAACAAATATATAATAAAGAAAATAAAAGAATTGATCTTATAGTTGGAGGACCACCATGTCAGGGTATGTCAATTGCTGGCAAACGTGATGAAAAAGATCCTCGAAATTCTTTGTTCATGGAATATGTAAAATATTTAGATTATTTTAATCCTAAAGCATTTATTATGGAAAATGTAATTGGAATATTATCAATGAAAAATGCAAAAAATGAAAAAATAATTGATATCATTATGCAATTTTTTAATAAAAATTATAATTGTATTATTTGTAAATTATATGCAAGTGATTTTGAAGTTCCACAAAATAGACGTAGAGTTATTATTATTGGTATTCGTAAAGATCTTAATATTAAACCAACTGAACCAAAACATATTTTAAATGAAACAAATAGAATACCTGTTAAAAATATATTATTACCAAAAGACAAAGTTGATAAATCATATTATTTATCTGAAAAAGCTATATTAGGAATTAAAAATAAAAAAATTCATGCACTTGAAAAACATCAGGGTTTTGGAGCACAATATTTAGATCTTAATAAACCATCCTATACTATTCCTGCAAGATATTGGAAAGATGGATATGATGCATTAGTAAAATATAGTGAAACTGACATTCGCAGATTATCTATATTAGAATTAAAAAGAATTCAATCATTTCCAGATGATTATATTTTAGAAGGATCTAAAAAAGATCAAATTATGCAAATTGGTAATGCTGTTGCATGTAGATTTGCATATCATCTTGGAAAACATATTATTAATATTCTTCAATAATTAATTTATGCCAAAAATTATTATTCGCTCTAAATTGAGAATAATTACGATTATTACCTTTATACATTCCACTATCAAAAAATATTTCATTTGTTTTAAATTTTTCTATAAAAAATTCAAAATTAAATGGTTTACCAAATCCAATTTTTTCATAAAGATTTGTTTTTTTATTTTTCATACAAATAAAAAATCCTTTATTATTAAATTTATTATTAATATTATTTTTTAATTTATCATTTGTCCAAATTGCAATTAATTTAGGACTACCTTTTAAATAATCTGGAATATTTTTCTTTCTTTTATCTTCTAATTCTGAATAATAAATACATAAATCATTGTTTTCATTTATTTTAAATATCTGTCCACAATTATTATATTTATTATATTTTGGAATACATGCTCCCGACCATGAAGGTCTATCATCTTTGTCAGTATTTTTGTCACCAAATACTTCAATAAATTCATCTCTTGTCATCTTTATATTTTCCCAATTATTTTCTTTATTTATGTATTTTTTATTATCACTAAATGCATATTCTAATGCAGAAAAATCACCAAATGTAATTTTTGCAGAATCTTTCTTCATCTCATATCCATACAAATCTGGTAAATTATCAGCATTATGTTTTATACCCATTAATTTTTCTAATGCATGCCCTTCTTTACCATCATGATTTGCATTTAAATTGGATATATCTATTTTATTATTCTTTATATTTTTATTAAAACGTTCTATTATTTTTTGTTTATCTGTTAAGTCTTCCTCTATTAAGTTTTCATTATCTATATAAAATTTATTTAATGCATAACATATATCAAGTATTTCATCTTCTTCATTTGACATTTTAAACATAATATTAATTTAATTTTAATATTTAAAATATCAATTTTTTATTAATCCAATAGTTTAATATATATATCTTTTTTATTTAAATAAGATATATTTATAGGATTTATATTATTACAACTTAATTTAACTAAATTTAAACTACTTGATGGTTCATAATAATTATGAATATTATATTTATCTTCTGTTAATCTTTCTTTATCAAATGATTTTATAACAACAACTTTGTCTCCTTCTAATAATAATCCATATGTATCTTCTAAATGCCATCCTAACTGATTACAAAATGCTATTCCATTTTTAAATACTTGTTCTTTCTTCTTTGTTGTAGTACTATTATAATAGATTGACGGTATATTCCATCTATTAAATTCATTTACTTTATCTAAAAATTCAAATTCTAGTGTGTTTGTAAAATTTGTTATACAATATGCATCACATATATTTCTTAATTGATCCATATATTCATCTATTATCATATTTTCATCATCGATTATTCCTAATAACATAATTTTTTTATCATTCATTCCATACATAGAATTATCATGATTTGCTCTATAAAATTGAATCAAATTAGTATGATACTCTACATTTGCCCAATAATTTATTTCCCAAGTAATTTTACGTAATGATGAGAGCTTTAATACTTCATTTGTTTGTGCATCATCAAATGGTATCACTAAATGACGAGGACAAATAAATAATGTTCCTAAAAAACGCCAATATGTTGTTCGAAATAACATTTCATCGTATAATAACTTCTTTGGAAAATTCCCCCCAGGCATTAAAATCTTATCATATTTTTTTAATTTTTCAAAGTTTTTCTTAAAATGATTTAAATTATCTGTTAATTTTAATCCTCCAAAATCAATCCAAACTAATGTTTCAGCATCTGTATAAGATAATGCCAATTTTACAATATATGTTTTAGAACTCATCAATATTAAATAATTAATATTATCTTTTGGATTATTACATGGAATTTCCAAATTTTGAATATTCGGAATAGTCTTATTTAAATACAAATCATTCCATTCTAAGATATACACTTTTAAATTAGAATATTTGGAATATTCTTCTAATTTATATTCTAATTTTTTATCCAAAAATAATATTATTTCAAAATGACTATCTATTAATTTTTTAAACTCATTAAAATAAAATTCATTTCTAGATTTATTTAATTCAAAATATGCTGTAACAAATACAAATGACGTCATATAATTTTATATTATATTTATAATATAAAATTTATATCAATTTATAACTTAAACATTTAAGAAATATTTATCTAAATTATCAAGTCGAACACGCAGCATAAATGGATCTTTATCATTTTGAGAAAAGAGAATAACTGCTTCATTATGTTTTATATATAATCCAACACAATATTCAATTGCATAATGATTAAAATATAATGGTGTGGTATACTTTAACGGTTTATATGTATCTTTATCCAAAATAACAAACTGATGGAAATATTTACGAGGAGTTGAATATTTAACACCATGAGTTATACACCATATTTGATTATTGTATTCAAATACATTTGTTGATCCCCGATAATGCTTCCAGAATTTTGGAGTATCGTGTGTAATTGTAATATTTAATTTATATTTATCATCTAATTTACCTATCCGTAATGGATGCCAATTATAAATGAATAACATTTCCTCATTCTTATGATTAATTGGAATCCAGTTTTTCTCACATACTGTTTCTTCTGGTGGATATAAGGTATGGTTATTTAAATGTTTTAATTTATTTATATCATATTCTCCTAATACAATACGAATATTATCATTATATGAGAATTCTTTTGAAACAGCAACATAATGTAACTTATCTTTGAATTTAAATAATCTAATATCTTCTAATCCTAAAATATATGTTGGAATAGATGGAATATCTGTTAAATTTGTATCCATTAAATATACACTTGTTAAAATATTATAATCATTATCCAAATATATTAATCCATTCTTTGTTTTAACATTATGATCACGCGATAATTTACCATTTTCATACATTAAATATGATCCATCATGTTGGATTCTATAATTGACATATCTAACATTTACAATTAATTTATTATTATACATTATAATAGATGGTGATGACGCAGTATAATCATCTAATACTGGAACATCCAATTTTGACATTTTACCATCTGATCCTAAACGTTGAATATAGAAATCTATATTTTGAAGAACATTTTCTTCATGATGATTAAAATTATTTAAATAATTTACACTAACTTTTAATCCTTCAAGTCTCTCATTGGGAAATACCCAATATTGTAAAATAGTCCATTCATAATCAAACATATATTTATAAACATTCTTCTCTACAAATAAAGAATCAAATGATTCAGGTATACTTTTTCCAATTCTATAATAATGATATGCTTTATAATGTTGAGAACGATCTCTAAATAAATTTGTTAAAAAATATATTGGTTCTGCTCTTGATTTTCTGTATTCATATGCTTTTAATGCCCAATATTCTGATTTCTCAATATTGCCTAATAAAATCCAACATTTGGCAATCATATAATGAGCATACCAAACTTCTTCATCCCATCCTCCAATTTCAATTCTTTTCTTATATAATCTAATTGCCTCACGAAATTTTCCTAAATCTTTACATGTTTGCGCAAGATAAAAATGATAACGCCCATTTTCAGGTTCATCTTCTATTCCTTTTATTAATAATTTCATATCACGTTGGAATTTATCATCTTTACATCCACCATCTCCAACATCATTTATATATACAATATCTTTATCTAATGTTCCTAAATCGGGACCATCCCAATATTCATGAGTAACTCCTAAACTTTTCCATGTTCCATTTAACTTGACAAAACGAGTATTGTGATATTCAAGATGTCCATTACCTTGAATAATTTTATATCCATTATGTGTGAGTGATTGTTTGTCAAATAATGGCGTAACAATTAATTTCATATCAGCATCTAATAATAATCCATATGTTTTTTCAGGATTCCATCCAAGTTGTTTACAATATTTAACAGCATTATTATACGATACAGTTCTATTTGAACCAAAATCACGCCACGTGTCATGATATATTTTACAAGGAACTGGAACAAATAAATGTGATAATGTATGGAAATGTTCACTTAATATTTTAACTGTATTATCTGTTGATCCAGTATCAGTAACACATAATGCATCACAAATTGTTCTAACAGTTTCAATACATCTGATAATAATTTTTTCTTCATTTTTAATCATTGATAATAACATTAATTTTGTATCATTAAACCCAAACATTGTCTTTGTATGATCCGCACGATAATAATGAATCATTCCTGGATTATTATATTCAATATTACACCAATAATTTACTTCCCATGATATTTTACCTTCTGCAAATAACTTTTCCATTTCTACATAATGATCATCATTAAATTTAACAATTAACTCACGTGGACATATTAATACACCACCTAAGAATCTCCAATAAACACAATTAAATAATTTAGCATTATCTAAGAAAACTGGTTCATCAAAGAATCCTCCTGGAATCATAATCTTTGTGATATTTTTTAGGGATAAGAAATTTCTTTTAAAATGATCAAGATCATCTGTTAATTTTAAAATACAAAAATCTACCCAGATTAATAATGGAGAATCTGATTCATCCATTGCTAACTTTAGAAATTCAGATTTACTGTTCATTAAGATTAAGAATTTTGCATTATCCTTTTTATTTCCAGTTGATATTTTTAAAGATGATATTTCATCTTGTGTTAATCTTTTATTTAAATATAAATCTTCCCAATTCATAAGAATAATTTTTACATTTTTATTATCTTTATAATCAGATACCTTATCTGATAATTTTGAATCTAAGTATAAAATAATTGGAAATTCTGTAGTAACTAATCTGTTAAAATGCTTAAAATAAAATTCATCCTTTGTTGGATCAAATTGAAAATATGCTGTTACAAACGAAAATGACATTTATATAAATTTTATATAAATATTTTTTTAAATGGTTAATTCTTTAATTATTACTTATTTTCTAATGCGGTAACTCTTGCTGTTAATGCAGCAATTTGCGCTTGCATTGTTTGAACGGTTGATTGTAAACTAGTCACATTTACGTTTGTATTTGATGTGATTTTATCTAAATCTTGGATTGCTGATATACCAACTGTAAATATTGCGTTTTTATCTAATGAAATGAAATCATTGACTAATTTACCAAATACGAATACATTCTCATACGATATTAATTTATCAATATATATATTTGCATCTTCTATGATAGTTATATTTGCATATATTAAATTATTTTGTGGATCTATCAACTTTATGTAACTATTTGAGGATAAATCCTTTGTGTATATATTAGAAGTAAAAACCAATTTTGTAGTATTATTACTGTTTGGAATACAATTTGCTAAACTATAAACATTTGGAATAAATTCGAGAATCTTTGATGTTGCATATGGTAATACATTTGCAATCTGTTGGGCAATAAATCCAAATACATTTGCTGTTCCTCTTGATTTATAATCAATATATTGATATATCTTTGGTTCAATTTGTCTGATATAATTTAATGCCATATCATCATCAACATCTACAATATTTTTCTTAATACGTACATCTGAATACCATACGTAATTTGAAGCTAAAATACCTTGATAAGTTGCAAGTGCAATATCGAACCCATATGCATAATCATAATGACCCCCTGGTACAAATATTGGATACTCTCCATAACTCATATTATATATATCATAATAACCAGCACTACTAAAAGTAAATGTCATTGAAGAATAAACATAAATGTGTGAATCTATCGCTTCTATTGATGCCGTTTTTATTCCACCAGGAGTATTAATTATAGTACCTGTTGTGGAAATTGTAGCTTCACCAATATGTATTGTTCCACTACCAACATATAATGACTGCCAAATATTATCTGGATCACCTAATGTGTATAAGTTTGATGATAGTGGTAATATATTTGCTGCATAAACATTTCCGGAAAATGCTCCAATTGTTGCATAAACATTTCCGGAAAAATTTCCTCCATTTGCATATAAATTATTCCATGTTTGAGCAACATTACCAAGATCATATGTGGTTGTTGTGTCTGGTATTAAACTACTATTAATTGTTCCTCCTAGACCTCTAAATCCATCGATACCTTGAGAACCTTGTGAGCCTTGTGAACCTTGAGAACCTTGTGAGCCTTGAGAACCTAGGGAACCTTGTGAGCCTTGTGAGCCTTGGCTTCCGCCTGCTCCTTGAGCTCCCTGAGATCCTTGACTTCCGCCTGCTCCTACTGCTCCTTGAGATCCTTGAGATCCGCCTGCTCCTACTGCTCCTTGAGATCCTTGAGCTCCCTGAGATCCTTGACTTCCGCCTGCTCCTACTGCTCCTTGAGATCCTTGAGATCCGCCTGCTCCTACTGCTCCTTGAGATCCTTGAGATCCGACTGTTCCTACTGCTCCTTGAGATCCTTGTTTTCCTTGAGATCCAATTGAACCGTCAGAACCTTGTTTTCCTTGAGATCCAATTGAACCGTCAGAACCTTGTTTTCCTTGAGATCCTACTGTTCCTACTGCTCCTTGAGATCCTTGAGATCCGACTGTTCCTACTGCTCCTTGAGATCCTTGAGATCCGACTGTTCCTACTGCTCCTTGAGATCCTT
>Ga0304728_1000734_pt1 | contig 26399 bp, 38 predicted proteins | sample C_130625_MF_Meta_FD_190476 | JGI IMG/M metagenome (GOLD analysis project Ga0304728, IMG submission 190476) | Freshwater microbial communities from Lake Croche, Canada to study carbon cycling - C_130625_MF_MetaG (v2) (version 2) | ecosystem: Environmental > Aquatic > Freshwater > Lake | place... | reverse complement strand
GCTAAACGTTAGTGTCGCTCTAGATCCCGTATTGGTCTAGGGTTGGCACATTAAATCAATTTAATACAACTAACCCTCACAAACATTAAGGTGATGTAACCGGCTCTTAACCGGTAAAACACGGATCGTTACCGTGGTGTGGGACCAATATGGGATCGTAACTTAAAAGTAAAGTATCGGACTTTTAATCCGACTAAGAAGGGGCAGTACCTTCCGGTCTCACCATTTCTATATAAAAACATACTCAGATCAATGGCCATTGGTTTGTTAGTATAGCCTTGTTGAACGAGGTAACAGGTTCGATTCCTGGAGTGTGTTTCTATATGGTAATGTAGGACAATGGTAGTCTTCCTCCTTCATACGGAGAGTGTTACTGGTTCGAGTCCAGTCATTACCGCCAAATCAATGCCGCTGTCGTCTAATGGTAGGACGCCTTATAAAAGGGTGACTCTGTGCAGAGTACGTTCAGCAATTTTCTTAATCCATGTCTAGGGGGTTATCTTGGTTCGAATCCAAGCAGCGGCACCAGTTTCGAGATAGACGTAGAGATTCGAGTCCCTTGTATTCTAGTGCATTAGGCTGATGCATGACACACCAGTAGAATTATACAAGGTAGTTTAAACTCGCTCATACGAGACACGCCAGTGAGTCCTTCAGAAAGATAGCTGGTCTCTCGAAAACCTATAATGCCTTCGTACGCTAATTGGTAGTGCGGCTTGCCTTAGAAGCAGGTGGTTGGGGGTTCGAATCCGCCCGAAGGTACCATATATAAAAACACATTGAGATCAGGACCGAGAAGTCCGTGGCATTTGACCTAAGACGTGACGTGCCTAGTTTAAGTGCCTCAAAACATCAATGTGTTTCTATATATGCCCCGTTACGCTAATTGGTAGTGCGGATTCTCTCAAAAGGAGTTGGATGTCTGTTCGAATCAGACACGGGGTACCAAACAATCTCTGGCGTTCGTATAGTGGAAAATACAGGGAACTAGGTATAAATAAGTAGAGTGCTTAGTGCGGCTGTAACTCAGTTGGATAGAGTAACCGGCTTCTACCCGGTTTGCCGCAGGTTCGAATCCTGCCAGCCGCACTAAGCACTCTACTAAGGAAAACATGAAAACTACCGAGTGCAACAAGTGCAATATTAAAATTAATAACAAAGGGTTTGCCCAACATCATAAAGCATGTAATGGTACTGGACCGGCAGTTAAATTTATTAAGTTAAGTGTATGTCCACATTGCGCGGTTGATTTAAGCATATTTAATATTGCTAATAGAGCAAACCATGTTAGATGGTGCAGTTGTAATCCTAAAAGAAAAATGTATACAGAAGCAGCAAATTGTTTGCAGATGCAAACAACTGAATCAATTGCTAAACGCACTATTGGAATTAAGCAAGCATGGGCCGATGGCAAGTATAATGGAGTAAATCATTCTTATCCTGGGTGGAAACATTCTGAAGAAACTAAACAGCATCTTAGAGAAAAAGCATTAGCAAGTCCACATAGGCGCCTTGTAAGATCTATTAAAAAATATACTCAAAAAAATGGTACTATTATTAGTTTGGATTCTTCTTGGGAGGAAGCATTAGCAATTCGACTTGATAGTATTAATGTAGAATGGAAAAGACCTGATCCGATTAGATGGACTGACAAACAGAATGTAACACATAATTATTTTCCAGATTTTTATTTGCCTGAATATGATTTGTATTTAGATCCAAAAAATCCGTATGCCATTAAAGCACAGCAATTAAAAATTGATTGCCTTACAACTCAGATAAAAAATCTTATAATAATTAAGAGTTTAGAAGAATGTAACAATTTCACGCCAGACCACACACCTCGCTGTAGTTCAATGGATAGAATAGAAGTTTCCTAAACTTTTGGCGGCAGTTCGACTCTGCCCGGCGAAACCATACAACATCTATGATTTGTGATCCAAAATAGTAGGAAACATTGTTGGGTGTTTTTTCAAGTTAAATACATGATGATAAAGATCATTGAGCCATATTCTATTACTACTCTTTTAGATTGCTATTTTCAAATTGCAAAAGATATACAATGGACAGAGTACGGGCATAAAGGAAAACAAACAGGACTGCAATATAAAATGGATGAAGATCCGTGGTCAAGTGCAGTTGGAAAAAACAAAGGGCAAGAAATTGATTATAATAATCTAAATCCATTTTTCAAAGATACTGTATTTGAAGAAGTGATTAATAAATATAGGTTACTTAGAACTAGACTAATGTGGGTTGGACCATATGCATGTTATAGTATGCACCGAGACCAAACTCCGAGGATTCATATACCGTTAATAACTAATTCAGAATGTTATTTTGTTTTTAAACTAGGCTTTGCACAACATATGCCCGTAGGTGCAATATATTGGGTTAATACTACTAAACAGCATACCTTTATGAATTGTTCAAGTAATCCGAGATTACATTTAATTGGAGTAGTGAATGATCCCAACTAACGATCAACCATGTTTTCTTCGTCTTGCCGACGATATGATTTAAAAAGATCTAAGTAATCTGTATTAGGCTCTTTACCTTCCTCTTCACAACGTTTAACATAATTCTCTTGCTGGAAGGTATGCCGTTTAGGGTTTTTCGAAATAGTCATACTCCCTTGCGGTGTTATTTCTTTTTAGATATAACTTGTGCAACTACTTCTGCAATACTGCCTAGTGTTCTAACGCCAGTCATATCATCTTCTGGAATTTCGATGCTAAAATGATCCTCGATGTTCATTACTAATTCAACAGCATCTAAACTGTCTCCTTTTAGATCATTAATAATATGCGTAGATTCATTTAGAGTCTCTATATTTTTCTTAAAGTGCTTTGCCGTAATTTTTAATACAATTTCTAAAGTTTGTTCAGTCATTTTTTTCCTCTTGCAGTTAATGATAATAATTTACCTAGATACCCTTCGAGATCAATTTCCCACCAACGCTCAGTTAAAATTAATTTACTTGCGTTAGCATGATGGTTATTATGCCATCCAAATCCTAATGATATTATTCCCAGTAATAAGTTATTATAACTTTTATCCTTTGTGTTGTGATTTCTATAGTTACCTAGAAAATTATCTGTATGGGTTATAGTATTAATTAGCCCTAATCGAACATGTTCTATGATAACAGATATTCCAAAACAGTATGCTATGTTAATATCAATTATACAAAATAATATTATAAAAATCAAGTTAATTGGTATAAAATACTTTGTAGTAAAACTAATAGCCGGGTCCCGCATGGCTGTTGCCATATTAATTATTGTAGTTCTATCTTTGAATACGCTATCTATCCGTTTATTATTAAAAGGCCAAAATATAAAAGATTGTAGAACACCATTTACTGGGCTGTGTATATCCTTTTCAGTATCAGTGTGTCTATGATGGTGTCTATGTTGTGCAATCCAATATCCAGTATTGCTGTACGCAGAAATAGTAGACCAACATGCTAAAGGCCAATGTAATGTTTTATGCACACTAAATTGGTTATGTGAAAAATAGCGGTGTCCTATTGTGCCGTTTCCAAATGCAATAAAAAGCCAAACATATAATAACAGGGATATATCTTTAATTAGAAATAGAGATAGTATACCAAATGTAATATATGCAAAATTAAAAATTATATGTTGTGTTGTGTTTTTCATCTTTTGCTTTAAAAAATTTGTCAACAAACCATGCACATATATCATATTCGCCTTTATTAAATGCTTGATTGTACTTTGTAGGATCTTGATGATGATTATTATGATATCCTTCACCTAAACTGCCCCAAGCCATAAAATGATTATTATGGCTATTGTCTGGAGTATTGTATGATCTATAACTGCCTGGAATTTTTAAATGATCTAACCCTACAACAGCAAGATTGGCCGCTAGATGGTAATGACCTGCTGGTAGGAGGAAACCGAACACAAAAAGCCTCCAGTCTATGCACAATGTAATAATTGCAGTAATGTACCAAAATTTAAAATAATGTCTTTCAATAAATTTTAATGTGGGATCTCGTACTAGATCTTTAACTCTAAACTCTACGCCTTTGTCAGCAAACCACTTATATCCCCTAAACTCCCATGCGCCTGTTATTGTGTGCCAAAAACTAGTCACAGGACTGTGGGTGTCTCGTTCTGTATCTGCATACAAATGGTGATGTCTGTGGTTCATTGCATATACTACAGGGCTTTTTGATGCTAATGGGATTGTCCAAAATGCTAGTAATTTATGTTTAAAAGCAGTTGTTTTGAAACTTCTATGGGTAAAATATCGATGGAATGCAATATTGTTTCCAATAACTTTATTAAATTGTGCAATGATGTAAGATACCCAAAATAGTGTGTAATCTCCAATACTATGGCAATACCATAATGTAAATGGGATACTCAGCCAAGCAGCTGATAATAATATTCTATGTTTCCATTCTGTGGTCATTGGGTGTATTCTTTATAAGAGTTTGCTATTTTAGATTGATATAAAAATTTATCAAAATCCTCGTCTGCATAATTTAATGTTTTTGCTAGTTGAAATAATTCTTCTACAGTGCTTATTACCACGTCTTTTGATCGCCTGCTTTGTTTAATTTCTTTCTTCATAGTTTCGTAATCTATCCCATGGTCAGCTAATGCTTCCTTATATCGGCAATAAGTGAATCCAAATCCAGAATTAACAACTATTTGTGCTAACATATAAATTATTATTTTAGGTTTGTTGTTATTAATATTATTTAACAAAGGTTTAAACTGTCTTGCTGCTATTGCATGGTTTGCCTCTTGAGACAGTACTACCTTTAAAGTATTACGCATATATTCGTTGGTTGTATTTTTGTATAGATGTTTCAGTTCACTTGGAATAATTGCTTCTCCTATACAATGTATTGCAATAAATTCTTCAATAGGTTTCGTATCTATATTGTGATCAAAAATTAAATTACGCATATCTTGGACTAATTTAGCAGCATCTATATCTGAAAAATTATTGATCAATAAATTTGTAAAAAACAGAAAGTGCTCGTATTCTTCTGTACCCATTTTTAATAAAGTATGTTTGAGTTCAGGTTCTGTTATTCTATTTGACGAATGAATTAACCAATAAGCAGATAATTCTTCTACAATCGACAAATGAGCTAAAGCCTTAGAATTTACTTCATATTCTATTGCCTGCAAAATGTTTTTGTCAATTTTGCATTTTTCAAAATAACTATAATCAGCTAATCCAACAGGGTCATCATAATTAATTTGACTTGATGTCTTTTTAAACAAAGATAAATTGGCTAATTGGACGTTTGGTTTAGACAGTGCTATGTATCTATGCACAATATCAAATGCAGAAAATAAATTGTTCATTTTTTTAATATCTTTATAATCCACGCAGATGGATCTAATTCGTACCAATATTTACTAAAAGTAAAATTTGCAGGATTGTCGTGATGATTTTTATGTAATGTACTACCGCCTGCAACTAGGGACAACCATATATTGTTTCTGGAACTCCACGTTCCTTCTTTCTTTGAGTGTAAAAATGTATTGACTAACATCTCAAGGTGGAATGTTATACTCATTGCTAACATTAATGAAAATGCAATGCTATAATCAACCAACATTAAACATACAATTCCAATTAATACAATCTCTCTACAGTACTTGTCTATCTTTATAAGTAAATGATCTCTAATATGATCCTTAACAATTGTCATAGGTGGCAAGGGAGGATTTAATAACCATCCAGCATATGCATGAATTAGCCCACTGTTAGGACTATGAGGATCTTTATCAGTATCAGAGTTAGCGTGATGCCATCTGTGCATACTGGCCCATATTACCGGACCCCCCATCATACCAAAACACGAAATTATTGCTACTAGATATTTTACCCAACTATATCTAGGCTCCCAGCTTTTATGTGTGAATAATTTATGAGAACCTGCTTGAATACCTAGCCAGGACACTAGTATATAAAAACCCAACACACTTGGCCAATTAATTAATCCGTAGAAAGTTGCCAAAACAGCAGTCAGTTGAATTGGCAAATTAAAAAGAAGGTAATAGTATCTAGACTTTTTTGACAGTTCGTTCATTTCAAAAATTTATCTACAATTATTGCACTAAGGTCCCATTCGCCGGGTTTCTTTGTAAATGCAAAATTATATTCGCCCGGCCTAGCATGATGGTTGTTATGAAGTCCTTCCCCCAATGTTAGCCAATTCCAAAGATGACTGTTAACTGTTATATCAGATATTTCAAAATTTCTATATCCTTGACTCTCTAAGTGCAAAGGAAGACTTAGAACTGCACTTGACCACCAACTAAATCCTGCAGGAATGATATAGCAAAAAACAACTAAGTTAGGATCAATTACAGTTAACATTAGGATATATGTAAAAATCACGGCAAAGTAATATTTGTGTAAATGTATCAATAACGGTTTTCTTAATAAATCTTTTATAGTTGCAGGTCCTGCTAGATCTATAGGATTGGTTTTATACCAATGCCAAAAACTTCTCCAATATCCTATTTCGTGAGGACTATGTAAATCCTTTCCATTATCGCTATTGCCATGGTGGTATCTATGTACAGTCACATATTGGAGAGTAGTTCCTGTGGTGCTCAACGCGGCCAAGACTGCAACTATGTTCTCTTTCCACTGCACCATTTTAAAACTTTTATGAGTAAAGTATCTATGTTGACCTATGCTTGCTCCGATCTTACTAATTAAAATAATTGAAAGAATTAGTACTAGATAGTAAGGAAGATAGTTAAGGTAAAATAGATATGCTAACCCGGGAATAATTCCCCATGTTGTTATTTGTTGTATAATTCTTAATAAAATAGTATTGTTCATTTTTTCATAAAAAGTTTTTCAATCAAAAATGCAGGGAAATCAATATCACCTTTGTTAACTACATAGGTATAAGAACCTGCGTTTTTGTGATGATGGTTATGTAGTCCTTCATTCCATGTTAACCATTGTAAGAATTTATTATTAGTACTTTGGTCATCTGTATTAAAGGTTCTAGTACCGTATGCAGGCTTGTGACCTAACACATTTACTAGACCAGCCGCAATAAAATTATAAATTACTACAAAACTTAAGGACCAACCAGTGAATACTGGGCCAAATGTTATTAAAAATATAATCAGCAATGCTGTATTAATTTTAAAGTAATTCTTATGTGTCCACTTGTGCCACGGGTCTCTAAGTAGGTCTGAAACAAATCTATTTTCTATAGCATACATTTTATTTCTTACATAAAAAACAACTTTCCACCAAGGGCGAGTAATATGCGGATCGCGTTCAGTATCAGAATAGGCATGATGTTGCCTATGAATTCCTGCGTAAGTAATACTAGTTCCATATAACAAGGGTATTGAAAATATGTGCAGTACTATCTCTTTCCATCTTTGAGTAGAAAAAGATTTATGACACCATAGTCTGTGTAATCCTATTTCATTTCCTACTGCATTGAATATTTTAGATATAAAAAATATAACCAACAGCCATCCCCAATTCCATGTGGAGTACATAGCGTAACTCACTAGTACAAAATGAATGAAGAGTAAACTCATCAATTTTTGGTGAAATGTGATTGATTTCATAGGTATGCGTTATATCGTTCTGTTATTTTAGCATCATCTAAGTATTTTTCAAAATCATCATGTTCAATAATATTTAGTGATTTGGCCAAATTGAACATGCCCTTTATGACAGATACTACATAGTCTTTTGATTTTTGACTTTGCTTAATAGCTGGGAGCATTTCATAATAATCGATATTGTATTTTTTAAAAATTTTCTTATATCTGTTACTACTATAATGATTCATACCCTGAGTTAACAATCTTTGCAATCCTAGTTCGTATTCAATAGTGTCCCGAAGATCTTTACTTAAATTGCAATGTTCGGTGTATGTATAATGACTAGTTCCTAACGGATCATTTAAATCTATAATTGTGGTATCTCTAGAAATTCCTGTTAAACTTTTTAAATTAGGAAGATTTTCAAGATTACTAAATTTTATTTGATTGTTATTCATTTTTTAATTTATAGTACTGGTCCAATACACCTGCATTTTTTAACGTTGTTTCAAAGTCACTATCTACTATTCCAAATAGCTGACCATACTTATAATACATTAGGACCATTGTTAATATAAAATCTTTATTTCTGTTACTATCTTTTATGTTTTTTACCACATTATTGTAATCAAGATTAAATTGTTGACAATACTGCTTAATGTAATGCAATAGGAAACTGGGATAGAATTTTGAAAACAATGCCCGGAAACTTGCATAAAGTGTATCCTTATACATAGGTTTGTAGCGTTCAATTTTTTCTTCTTCGATAAAAATAGTACCGTATTGTAAGTGTTCTATTTCGTCAGACACAATAGATTTTAGAACCTCCTTTAAAGGTTCTAAAGTTGTGTTTTGTTTAATCTGATCAATATAAACCAACACTTCAATTTCTTTAATTGTGTACTCAAATAAAGATGAGGATAACTTTTCATTCTGATATTCAAATTTTCTTACATTGTTGTAGTTATTCTTAAAAAATAAAAATTCTTTATTCAGTGTTTCGCTATCGAATAATTGATTGATAATACCAACTAATAATGAAAAATGCTCTTGTTCTTCATATGCTTCTTTAAGGAAGAATAATCTCTTAACAGGATCTGTGGTTAGTTTATAAAGCTCAGTTAGCCAAAATGCAGCATTTTCTTCCTTCCATGCCATTATAATGAGTGCGTTTGTATCAACAAACGAAGACATCTTTTCTTTATCTTCTGTGTTTAAATTTAAATTTTCAAAATAAGAATAATGATTTAATCCTAATGGATTGACACTATTCTTATCAATAACGCATTTAGGTAAATTAAAATTTGTATCTAGACTTAAATTAGAGCATGTAGGTAATGTGCTTGCCATTATTCAACACTCCAAATAAATTTTGCAGTCTTCCTTTGTTCAGCTGTCATAAAAAGATAATAGATTATCCAAGCACCGACATCTAAGTTGGTTTTTTTAATCATAAACGTCCACGAGCCGGGATTTGCATGATGATGGTTATGTAATCCTTCATTTAGACTAAAAATCTGTACGATCCAATTATTAGAACTTTGATCATCGGTTTTAAATGATCTTGAACTTAGTTTATATTCTGGCCTATGTCCCACAACATTTAATACAGCGGCTGCAATAAAACTATGGACAACTATGTAGCTAAGAATCCATCCTGTCCATACTGGCCCAACTACAGCTAAAGAAAGTATCAACAACGATATATTGATAGTAAAATAATGCTTATGTGTCCATTTATGCCATGGATCTCTAATTAGGTCTTTTACAAATCTAGTTTCCACTTCGTATTCTTTGTTTCTTACATAGAATGCAACTTTCCACCACGGTCTTGTTACATGCGGGTCTCTTTCAGTATCACTGTATGCATGATGCTGTCGATGTACCCCTGCGTAAGTAATACTAGTTCCATACAACAACGGTATTGAAAAGATATGTAATACAAATTCTTTCCATCTAGGTGTTTCGTAAGACTTGTGTGCCCATAGTCTATGCAATCCTGCTTCATTTCCAATCAAGTGCCAAACCTTGTGTATTAAAAACATAGTAAGGAATATTTTCCAATCCCAGTGAAATACTACAGCATATATATACAATACAGTATGTACCGCTAGCAGTGACATTAACTTTGTGTGAAATTTAATCATATCTTTTCTATCCTTACCGCAGCACTTACTCCGCCGAATCCAAAACTCAACTTTGCAAAATTAGTTTGTTCTTTTTCTAAAATATTATGTAATACAATTTGATGTTTAGAATCTACAGGATCAGTTGTTGATGAAGTATATGGAACCCATCCGTTATTAAGACCTGCAATTGAATATGCAATTTCGACTCCTGCTGAACTGGCCATAGTATGTCCGACTGATCCTTTTAGTCCGTATATTGGACAAGAATATGGTAAGTTTTCGAGACTCAATATTTCGGCTTCGTCACCTACTTTTGTGGCAGTAACATGGCAATTAATTGAGTCTAACATAATATCATTGTTATTGGTTATGTCATTTAACAAAATTTTACCAGCAGATCCATCTGGACTGGGAGCTGTTAAATTGTAATAATCATTATAAACGCTCATCTTAGCTAAATTAGCAAGAGCTTGCCTTGCACGATTTTCTTTTGTTAATACATAGCATACTGTGGCTTCGCCGAGCGCCATACCCGATCTATTTTTATCAAATGGTTTAACAACATCATTAGTATAAACACTCATTGAGCTAAAGATGTATGATGTAAAAGGATGAGTAGCACAGTCAACTCCTACTACAATTACTGCTTCTACCTGCCCAGAATTTAGTAGTAAATCTGCAACGTTCATTGCGGTAATAAATGCACTGCACGCCTGATTAATCATAAAACTAGGTCCTGTTAAACCTAACGTCCGACTAACAGTTGTGCATATTGCACTCTGCGTAACCGTAGCGCCCCACCTGGGACTTATAAACTTTTTTTCATTAAACAATGCTTTCCAAATTTGTCCACCTGTTTCTTGAGAACCCTGCAGTGTTACCCCAATGACCGCAGTATTTTTAGGAATATCAATATTCTTGCAGGCTCGAATGGAAGATAATACCGCTAGCTTAATAGCTCTGGGCATATAATGTTCTTCGTAATTTTCTAATTCTAACTCAGTTTGCAACTCGTCATCAGTTAATGGTATGTCAAATTTAGGTAGACCAATTAATATTGGATCCGTATGTTGAGTAACATTTGCAGCATTACCTTTCTTAAAAGTATCTATGCAGGAGTTATAAGAGGTTCCGTTTGCATCCAATAGTTCAATTGAATTAATTATAGTCTTCATTTTTTTACCATTCGGATAATCCATGACGCCGGATCAATTTCCCACCATTTCTCACCTTGTTTCCAATGATATGGGTGTGCATGATGGTTGTTATGCCATCCCTCACCTAAACTCATTATATTTGCAATCCAACTATTCTTAGCAGTATCATTGGTTTTATGAGTCTCATATCCATGAATGTGTCCAATGACTGTTACAGCAGCAACACCGTTTAGACAACCTGTTGCAGGAATTGCATAAGCAAATATAACCAGCCATGGGTTTATTATAGCAAGAAGTATGACGTATGTAAAGATTACTTTGAAATAATGTTTGTGCAAAAATACAACTACTGGGTCCTTAATGACATCTCGAATGAATTTTTTACTAATTTCAGTCCTATTCCAATCATAAGTATAGGCTCTCCACCAGCCTATGTATCTTGGACTATGTGGATCTCTTTCAGTATCTGCGTGTAAATGATGATACCTATGAATTGCGACCCAACTAATGATGGAACCTAATGTGGCTAGTGTTCCAGTGACAGCAAGAAAAATTGCAACTGGTCTAGATGTAGTGTAAGATCTATGGCTAAAGTATCTGTGGAATCCTGCGTTCGCTCCTACAATTCCAAACAGTAAAAATGTTAAAATAGCAGTTAAGAAATAAAAGATGTTAAAGCTGGTGACAAGTAAAACTATTCCAATTACGGATAGTATCAGATTAATACCCTGTAAAATTTTAATCTGTTCATTGAATGTTTTGGGAAGAAAGTTAGTCATATGCTAGGTACCGGTTTATAACAATATTTATTTTTTATAAACTGGGGGAGATTTTTATTACCTTAGCAGCTCTTTGACTATCTCTTCAAAGGGATTGAACCCTGATTTTCCAAAAACGTTAAATGTATTACTATATATTGAAGGACTAGAATTAATTTCTCCTAATACATATCCGTTATTAGTTTCAAAAATATCTAACCCTGCAAGATTTAGTTTATAGATTTTATAGACTGTATCAGCAATGTACTGTAATTCACTATCTATTGGCCTGTTAATATCATGAAAATGATCTGCAGTTGTATTACTGGCCGGCAATGTTAAATTTGTCTTCCAATGTGTGCTACTCTGTCTTACAAAGCAATGTACAATTTCTCCCTTCCACATCAGAATTCTTATACTAGGACAAAACTTTCCGTCATTATTGATAAATTCTTGTGCAAAAAAATCTATACCCGATTCCTGTAAACCAAATTTGCTATTAGTTAATGAAATAATTGAATATAAATCTCCAAATTCCACCTTGTCTTTTGCAAGAAAATGTCCTTGGCCATAACCCCCAACTGGATATTTTATCGCACATGGAAAACCTAATTGGGATTCAATTCTTTCTGTTACTTCACCTTTTAAGTTTGCACCAATACCTGCAAGGATATTTAGATCAACATTCTTTGGAGTCCTGATATTAAATTTACTGCACTCTAATGCTGACAAAAACTTATCGTCGGCCCTTGTAGAATTTTCAATATCATTTATGTACCTTACACCTCTTGATTCTAGAGTTTTTAAAAATCTATAATGAGAAGTATTCACGGGTCCCATCATATTGAATACGCCTATTGGATCAGTTTTTTGAGAATATAAAACTCCAGGAAAAACGGGAACAATAGGAACATTGAATTTTTTTGACATATCATTCCATATGTGCATTTCTTCAATTCTAATAGGAAAAAATGCCTGCGGAACATTAAAAGACAAATAAATCATAAATTTTTTTAAAATTAAAAAATTTAAATGGAATAATCGTCAAGAGATTCTTTACTAGAAGGAGGTTTCATTACTGATTGGGCATAATGCAGTATTTTTTGAACTTCTTTATTTCTCAATTCTAGGTGTTTCTCTAGGTTATCTACTCTAGATTTTAGAGATTGCAGTTCTGTTAGTGCGTCATTGGTCATAATATTTTCTTCCTATTATAACTGTATTTAATACTTAAGAAAGTACGACAGATTTTTTTGAATTTTTTAGAGGTTAATGTTTTTAATAGTTCCCACAGCAGTAAAATTATTGTTGGGATCGTAATTTACAAATTTTGTTACTTCTCTAGTAATGCCCGCGCCTTCATTATAGGTTGTATTTGCAGTATAATTGTCGATAATGTTCTGATCTTTTGATAACGTGACAAGAAGTCCTGGAGAAAATTCCCAAATGTATGTAATAGTCTTAGTTAATTGGTCCTCACTTAACTCTACTGTAGGTGTCAATAACACATCTATATCTATGTATGTTGATTGTATGTGCTCTGAGTATTCAGAAGGATTTTCCCAAAAAACTACAGATGTGTTAGGTCGGTGTTCTATTGTTTGCATTTTTATTTTAGTTAACATTATTCAACTCCAGGGAAGGACCCCGCTGAAATAATTACTCCACTACTATCATATATTTCAAAATTCAATAAACTTTTTTCTATTCCTAATGAATCATTATATTCTTTATTTCTTTTTAAAACACTTTTAATATAAAGATCTTCCGCTAATATTTCTGTTAATCCAGGAGTTGCATTCCACCATTGGACCTTTAATCTAGTTAATCCGTCTTCGCTCAGAGTTGCACTTTCTGATTCTAACAAGTTCGTAACTTTATATGTCTCTGTATAATAATCTTCATCTGCCTGTGATCTCTCCCAAAAAGACACATCCACATTTGGCCTAATTTCTTCTCTCCACATTTTTATTTTTATTGTCATGTTTATTTTTCCTAAATTACTTGGGTATAATTAATCCTTAGATATAATTATTTATTTAAAAAAGCCACTGCAAACGCATATGCTTTTTCGTGACTTATACTAACTGCTAGATTATCATTCTCTAATACATAAGGTTTTCCTAAATTATCAGTCAAAATGCTAATGTTAACTACTCCGGCTGCTTTAAAAATTGCTTCTTTAACAGCCCATCTTCCTGACAGATATTCTAGCTTATTTGTTTTTTTAGAATATTCTTCTAATTCTAACGGTGTAAGTACCTTTACTGCCCACCTATCTAACTTTTTTGAAAATCTATTAATTTTAACAACATCGCAGCCTATCATATTAATTTCCTAAATTCATTTTTACAACAGGCATGTGTTATTACTAATGAATGTCTGCTCTTGTATGCAACTGACGACACAAGAGATTGATAAATTTCATATTTTGAATTACTGAACGGTTCTATAATTTCTGCAGGGTAAAAATGATATCTGTCAAATGTAAGTTCTTGTAATAATAATCTGTTTCTGGAAATATGTGCCGGAACATGTCTAGTTACATAATAGAAGTCGTAAGCATGTTGTTCTTCTGCTATCAGCATCATTTTATTCATAACCATACTATAACTTCTAGAAATTTTCTTGCTTTGTGTTAAATCATACGATGTATAAGAAATTGGTATAGACCAAAATGGGATTTTTGCCCAAAAATACATTGTACCAAACCCTATAAATTTATCATCTATTTGATGTCCTATAACTTTTCCAGGAAATTTCCCTAACAACACCTCATCAATTTTTGAAATATGCATATCCATAATTCCAGACGACCTAGTATCGATGCCGTATAGTTGTGCATTGTCCTGTATTACTTTTACAATACTTTCTCGATCTTGTTGATCGCACAAATAAATTTCTTCCATACCAATATTTATATAAGTAGTTGATGCAGATATTTATTTTTAAAAATGAAACCATATACATTAGATAATAATTTAGTATACGGGTATAATAATGGAATATTTAACCCCAACGACAAAATTAAGATTGACGCTTTACAATGCTCCTATGCCAGAGCACAAAGGATTCCTAGAACGTTTCAGGAAGAATGTCATGCAGTTGCAAAACTACTGTCTGTAGAATCTCAGAGATTGAACAGAACACCTATGGTGTTCCTTAGCGGAGGTTATGATAGCGAAGTAGTGGCTAAATCATTTATAGAAACTAATTTAGATTTTCAACTTGTTACTTTTAGATTCAAAAATGGTCTCAATCGTCATGAGATGTACTATGTAGATAAATTTTCCAAACGTCATAATCTTAATGTTATGTATGTTGATATAGATATACAAGAATGGTTGGTTAACCCCGAAGCACTTGAGATGTTCAATATTAGTCATTGCCATTTTCCAGAAATGCTGCCCCACATGAAATTAATGGACATTGTATGGAACAACTGGAATGGACTTCCTATATTAGGCAACGGTGATTTATATGTATCGAGAGAAATTAATCCTATTTGGAGATTATACGATAACAATGCTGAAAAATATGTGTGGAATTATTTGGAATATGAATATATCTTAGCATGGTTTAGATTTGCTATTGCAAAACAAATACTAGGAGGGATAGGTTTTTTCCAACACACTCCCGAAATTACACTTAGTATGATTTTAGAACCTGAGATACAGAATGTGTGCAATAATAATAATCAATATCGAATGAGTTCTAGGTCTACAAAATATCTCATTTATAAAAAATATTGGCCCGATCTTGAAGATAGAATCAAGTATGATGGTGGAGAGCTTTCGAGAGGGTTACATTATAAATTTATGTTCACTCACACAATGTCTAGAATGATTCCATATTTGGATATATGGAAAGAATCATTTACACAGTTTCAAAATAGGTTAATGCCATTATGATTAGATCATTACTACCCAGTGATACTGACAGTATCTTTAAATTATTACATAATCAGAATACTGTTATGGATGGAGAATTTGATAAAGAATCCAGGCATATATTAGATATGAAAATTTCTAATTATACTCAGTGGATTGATGACCCGTACACTAAGACATTAGTATATGAAGATGACGGTATTATACGTGCTGCGTTATTTGCACATTTTAACTTTTACATTAACGCATGGAAGATTGAATTAATTTTATCTGATCTAAAGAATTTCTCAGGCGGTAAAATTACTTCTATGTTAATATCTGAAATGATCGATTATGCAGAAGCTAAAGGGTTTTATCAGTATTATTACATTAGAGCATTTGATAAATTAATGATGGACAAGAGTTGGGGTAAAAAAGATAGCAATCAATTCCTATGGTCTAGATATCAAAAAAGTATTGATGAATATGTAAAGGCATCTTCTAGACCTGTTACTGGAGTATATTGGGATTGGCTATTTAATAATAGATGTAAACCCAATGATGTAGTAGTAGTGCATAGATTTTTACCTGCTGAATATAGAAAAAATATATTAGAGTAGTCCGTCTTTTAGATACGATTCTTTATTCAATTCTAATACCCATTGATCGGTATAATATATTTCCTTCATTCCCAATGGCATTAGATGTTTAATAAGAGGTACATGACTCCATCTTTTTCTAGATAATGCTTTGTACCATGTATGATTATACTGGTTAATAGTTATCCACTGATGGTGATATTCCCAAGATTCGTTAATACATATAGGAAGAATATTTGTTGAAATAATAGTTTGATGTCTATATTGAGGTAATACATAAAAACGTGTGCCCAATAATACAGTGTCATTGTGGTAAGGATTCCATCCGGCACTAGCAATATACTTTCCATCTTCGGTTATAACAAAATAACCTCCAGTTTTATATCTGCCCTCTTTAAGGATGTAAAATAAATTTGAACTTGACGATGCGTAATCAGGATGATAATTTTTAATAATATCGTTGTTATTTTCCATCATCCTGAGACCATTTTTTAAAATCTCTATGACAGCATAGTTAGTATCATCTGTGATCCTATGAATTTCTTTCATAGCACCTTAATTAAAAATTCTGGAATTTTGTTATATAACGATATACTTAAACATATTCGTTTTCTAGTTATTCCTTCAACGCTGTGAAAACATTTATTATTCATAAGTATCCATTCGTGTTTTTTAAATTCAAAAACATCTATAGGTTCTGCCAAACTTCTTTCTAATCTATTACCTGGGCTGAGAATTTTACTTTTTAATTCATCTGTTGTTTTATAAAATGTAGTTGTTACGCAATCTCCACCGGGGTCTAATACATACATTAGATTATAATCTCTCGGCGCACCCCTGGATGAAGGACCATCAATATGTGGTTCAAATGTGCCTTGACTAACAGTTTGAATAGCACAATTATCTATTGATTTATCAATAGCTTCTTTAGCCCAAATTATATAAAAAATTTCAGAAGATGATTTCTTCATTTCAAAAAGTCCCGCTCCGGACCTATATTCTAGAAAGGGTTTTGCATTGTTTTTTACAACCGTTAATACATTTTGTTCAATCTCGTTGGGTAATTTACAAAATGGTAAATTTGTTTTAGCGGTAAACATAGTTCATATTACTTGTCATACGATGGTTTCCATACGTAAGAATTATCGAGGCCAAGTTCCTCTTGCAATTCATCAGTAAATACACCATCAATTCTTAGCGTATATCTAAATACCGGTTCAGGGTCTACGCCGTGATAATCTCTATTATTAAAAAAATAGCTAGTAGATCCTTGTTCTAAATATATCTTGTTTTTATTTTTTGCATCCCATATGAAACTAGGCCTATCACCACTTGTAAAAAATAAGTTAATATTATGATCTTTATGCTCTTCAACAAAACTGTCTCGATGTATTGCAACCCCTGCATTAGGATAAGTGGCAAAAAACAAAACTCTTCCAATTTCTTTAAATGGTAGCGTGTCTAAATATTTTATAAGTTTTGGAAAATGTTGAGAAGCGTGGGTCCATGTTCCGTGTTTTGATTTTGAACTAAACCAGTTTGATTTTAAAGTCACTTCAAAAAACCAAGGAATAACTGCCCCCATGGCAAAATATGCATATTTGTACATTCTAGAAATTCTTTGATTCGGTTCAGATGTTTCTACTATTTCTTCTAAAGATTTCCGATGAAATCCAGTGGGGTCATACTGATCTAAATATCTTATCATTTCAGACCAGCTATCTTTATTATTAAATTGTAATCTAACCTCTGGTGGTAATGCTCCCCAGAACATAGACATGTTATACGATTCAACTTTAGATAGACCTATACAGCATTCACGATGTAGTTCTTCATCCTGGCTATGATCGATATATTTGTCCATGTTTACTAACGGAGAATGATTCACACCAACACCCTTAACATCGTATTCTATATAATCAAATGACGGGAATGATGTCCCTGGAAAGTTTATAGTTCCACCAGTGTGTTTTTGTCTTGTCATGAAATATTTATAATAGGAGAGACTACTTATAAATATTTCATGTCTAAATATTATAAATTTTTAAATTTACCAAATAGTCCTTTAAAAGATAAAGTTAATCTACTAGAAACGGTTAACAAAAATGTAATGCCACAGATAACAATGGATCCGTATGAATGGTTAACAGATGAAATTTTAGATATATTTTATAATCTTGGGGTTAAACCCTCAGTTATGGTAGTTTTTAAAATGGAAGCTGCGGGTCGAGATTATTCTCAAGCACTGATGCATACTGATATTATCAGAGATAACAATGACTGGAAAATAATTAATTGCGGAATTAATTGGGAAATTACAGATATAGATGCAGAACTTACATGGTGGTCAACAAGCAAACAGGCGCTATACCCCACTGATCCTAAATACTTTAACTTAAATCCACATGGCATACATTACCAAGAACGATTAAAGTTTGGTGTAGACCTATCTACAGATATTAAGTTAGATAGCGTTAACACATTATCTACACCACTATTGATTAGAACAAATATCCCTCATACTGTAACAATACCTAAGAAAGAATCTTATCCTAGTCAAACACGATGTTGTATCAGTATTAGATTTGATCCCGACTTTAGTACATGGGAAGAAGCTGTTGATTTTTTTAAACCGTTAATTAAAGTCTAATACTTTTTGAATTTCAAACGAACCTAATCTACTCTATATTGTTTTAGGTTATATTTTATAACACGTTGTTCTGCTTTTGATATTTCCATTACACTCACTCCGTGTTAACTAATTTTTTACATTCTGTTAAAATTAATTCGTATGTGTTTGGATACTCAAACCCAATACTTAACATATATCGTATGTTGTGCCTATTCAGTACAGCATGTGTTTTCTGCGTGTTTAGTAAGTAATAGATATTTGGTTCGTATATTAATTCAGTTAATGCTAGTATATCTGAATTAACTTTTTCACCAAAGAAGCTCTGACTATCTTTGCCCTCTATTAGCATATTAATAGAGCATTGCCTAACTGCGTCAATGTGCCAATTATACCATGTCATTGGTTCAAGTTTAATAATAACAGGAGTTCCGTTAAACTTTAAAATTAACTTAAATAATAAACTATCTTTAAAGAAGACCGGAGGTAGTACTCTTATAGGAAAGTTATATTTTTCTTGCCAACCTTCTTTTTTTGATTCTTCTCTTAGTGCTGAGAGAAGATCGTCTTGGATAGTCAATTGATAAAAGTAATCGTTCATGTGAATATTTAATTATTTATTACTGTGTACATGTGTATATTACACTCCCTGTTTTCTTGATATCCTAGCTCTTGTAGTTAAATGGCATAACACAGTCTTGGTAAGACTGAATAGAAAGTTCGATTCTTTCCTAGAGCACCACTTGACACAGATAGAAAACTGTGCTATAATAAACACATGTTAAGAAATTAACATACGCTCTTTAACAATTAACAATAAAATTTTGTCCCTATCGTCTAGAGGCCTAGGACACCGGCCTTTCACGTCGGGTACACGAGTTCGAATCTCGTTAGGGACGCCATATATAAACATACTTCGTAATCGTTGATGGTTGCTTAACAGAAATGTTATTCCCAAAGCATAAAGTGTGTTTATATATGCCAGCGAGACTTGGAAGTCAGGGAGGTTTTATACGCCTTTTAGGGCCAGATTAGGGTTCTTGAGAGAGTTTGATCCTCTCCGCTGGTACCATAAATAATCATATGATAGTACAAACAATACACACCACAATGGGTCTTACCAGCACCGGTTATCGTAATACCGTGTACACAACATTGGAAGATCCTGTAACTCACAAACGACTTGTAGAAGTTGTTGAACACCTTTATAGTGCTACAGGTCGAGTAGAACCTGCAGAAACTAAAGGTCATCATGTGGATATAAAAGCATAATTGGAGATGTAGGAAAACTGGTAACCCCAGAAGACTGTAAATCTTCCGCCCGAAAGGCACTGCTGGTTCGACTCCAGCCGTCTCCACCAAGTTTTGTTAGAGTGTTAGCAAGAGAATGTCATGCTATAAAGGTTTCTTCGAAGGACTGATATAGTAGAAGGTGATGGGTTCAACTCCCAACCACTCGGAAGGGTGGTGTCTGTAACGGAGACAAACTGGACTAGTATCCCAAGTAACGTACCGAGTCCCGGCCGGCTTAATTACACGGGTGAATGGTTCCTATAACGATGGGGGAACTACTTTAACAAATTTAACATAGAGGTTGACAGGCCCTTAAATACCCTGTATAATAAACACATAGGCTAACAAGTTTAGCAGAATTTAAAGAAAGATATTTTTCTGGTAAGGGATTCTTAGAGTTAATTGGGGATGTGGCGTAATCGGCAGCCGCACCAGATTTAGGTTCTGGCGTCGAAAGATGTGTGAGTTCGAGTCTCACCATCCCCACCAATTTGCCCTACAGTCGATCGACTGTAGAGACCAAACTAAAATATATTCATCTAGTATATTTTAGTTTGGTAATGCCCGAGTGGTGAAATGGTAGACATAGGAGACTTGAGAGTAAAATTTGAGTGCCCTATTGGAAACGATAGGAGTAGAACCCGTCAAATTCGGTGAAGGCTGTAAAATGCTAATACCGAGCGAAGCCCGAAAGGGAACGTGTAGAGACTAGACGGCGGGCATCTAAAGTAGCAATACTATGATGAAGGTATAGTCCAGACCAACAAACCGCAAGGGTAGTGAAAACTATAGTGGTAAGAAAATCTCCCGCTTGTAATAGGCGTGCCGGTTCGAGTCCGGCCTCGGGTACCAAATAATATATTCCCCAGTAGCTCAGCGGTAGCAGCAGACTGTTGGTCGGTAGTTCGATCCTTTTCTGGGGAGCCAAATTTTAATTAAGGAATAAAATGAAAACAACTGCAACATTTAAATTGAGTAAACGTAACAAAACGCTGTTAGCATTGTTACCTTTTAAAAACGAAGAGCAACGTCACAGCTTTCGTCGTATGATGATTGAAGCACAGGTGATAGGAAATACAGTAGTTAAGTCTCCTAAAGAACGTAATACAATTAAAGGTGAATAATGATTACCGTGGTTGTACCTACGATGTGGCGCTATGCACCATTTTTGGATTTTGTAAAATACATTCTCAAAGTTGATGTTGTTACCGAATGCATTATTATTAATAATGATAATACACGAACACCCAACCATCCTGTACTAACTGACTCCAAGGTTAAATTAGTTGATTTTGGTAAGAATATATTTGTTAATCCTGCTTGGAATTATGGTATTCAAAATAGTAGTAATAACATTGTATGTATACTCAATGACGATCTAATTTTTGATTTAAAATTGTTTTATAAAATGGCAGAGTTTGTTACACCCGAGATGGGCGTAGTGGGTAAACTTGCAGGGGATACAACACTTGGACAAACTCCATTGTCTAATGGTGAGATTAATATTGAACCATTTGTGGGGCAAAATTGCCAAGGGTTTGGCGAGTTAATGTTTATTCATAAAGATAGATGGCAGACTATTCCCTCAGAATTAAGAATAGGATTTGGTGAAGTGTATGTGTTTGAAAAATTATTATATGCCGGTTTTCAAAACTTTATGATTACTAATTTATTTCAATATCACGCAGGTTCAACCACTGTAAAAGAAATTACTAGAAAAGATGCCGATGCACTATATGTACAAGAAAGTGCAGCTTATGAAATATATAAACAAAGTTTTAGACCATAAAGAGGTAAATTAAAATGAGTAAAGGTTCAAAACAACGTCTTACCAACTTGAACAAGTTTAGGTCAAACTATAATATAATTTTTGGAGAGAAAGATATGCAAGTTAGAGTAAAAGAAAACGACAGTGATGTTGGTAAATGTGGTTGTGGTCGTAGCCCCACTGGTAAATGTATTGGGTGGCATGGACTAACTGAAGAAATGTATCAGCATAAGAAAATGCTTTGGATGGAAGAAGAATTTCGTAAAGATAATGAAGTAAAAGATTCAACCCAAGGTGGTTGATAAATAGATTATTGCCGGTTTGATTCCGATAGTCGGCACCAGAAAACCCGTTTACACTTTTTCGTTAATAAAGTGGGCTATGATCAAATGCCAGATAACTGATCAAGTGCGTAGGGACTACTACACGATCTCGTTTTGAGATACGGAAAAAGCCCTAGGTGAGGACTAACAACCTTTTCCAGAAGAATAAATGTTATGGACGGGGTAACAACCTAGTCTAGGGCTTGTTGTGGTGACAAGTAGCTAGACACTAATTTATGCGGGGTTCGTATAGTGGCAATACCTTAGATTTCCAATCTAAAGCGAGGAGTTCGATTCTCCTACCCCACTCCAAGTCTATTCAATATGTTTAAGGCTCTGGTTCTGAGTTTATGAATAAACTCGGATTCAGATAGTACACCTTTATCTAGGTTGCACTTACGACATGTTACTTGAAGATTATTGTAAGTAGTAGCGCCACCCTTTGATTCTGGTATGACATGATCCATATGTATTTCAGAATCAGAAAGATCGTCATCACAGTATACACAGTGGAGGCCATCTCGTTCAATGACGCTACGACGAAGGTTCAATGGTATTCTTTGTTTTAACATTAAGAATATTTATTGGACAATTTTTATAGGATATAAAAGCCTGGTTGCGTAGAAAGGTTATACGTCTTCTTTACACGGAGAGCGATGTCAGTTCGAGTCTGACACCAGGTACCAAATATTATGAAAATTGCTATAACAGGTCATACACAAGGAATAGGTAAAGGGGTATTTCAACGCCTTAGTCCTAACGCTATTGGGTTTAGTAAGTCAACAGGTTATGACATTACTAAAAGAGAAGACAGGCAACAAATAATTTCTGAATGTTCAGAATGCAATATATTCATTAATAACGCAACTGAAGATTTTGGACAAACATATATGTTTCTAGAATTGTTCCAAGAATGGAAAAATCTTAACAAAACAATTATTAATGTAGGAAGTAGGATTGCTGACGCAAAAAGATTAACAGATGATAAACACCACCTACTAAAATATCAGGCAGAAAAACTTATATTAAAAGAAATGACTTTTCGAACAGTGGGTAGTATTTGTAAAATAAAATATCGATCATTTGCCTATGTAGGTACAGAGAAAATATTATTCAAATATCCACATTTTACATTGGAAGATTATATAAGTATAGATGATGCGGTAGATATGATTTTATCTTAAGTATCGGTGTGTAGCTCTGCGTTTGGGACGCAGTGGTCGCATGTTCAAATCGTGTCCACCAATTTTAGAATTCTCCCTTACATACGGAGTACAATGAGATAAGTAGTATGTAACACATATCGCAGAGAGGGTCTGGTCACCAGCGAGGTCTCATAAGCCTTTGCCATCCTTGGTTCGAATCCAAGCTCTGCAACCATTTTAAAGTATATGAAAATAGTAGTTAATGGAACATTTGATATATTGCATCGTGGACATTTAGAAATGCTACAGTATGCAAAAAGTCTCGGCACCTATCTATTAGTGTGTATTGATACCGATGAACGTGTTAAACAACTTAAAGGACTCAAGCGTCCTATAAACAACCAAAGTGATAGGATGTTTATGCTAAACAGTTTAAAATGTGTAGACTATGTTAAAATCTTCAATACCAAAGAAGAACTGATCGACCTTATTAAACTTTATAAACCAGACATTATGGTCAAAGGTAGTGACTGGAAGGGTAAGAGCATAGTTGCACAAGAACATGTTAATCAAGTGATATTTTATGATAGAATCGGCGAATACTCAACAACAAATACAATTCAAGATATTATTAATAGGCGATAACTGTACTGACGTTTATCAGTACGGCACAGTAGATCGATTAAGTCCCGAAGCACCTATTCCTATATTTGTTCCTACTTATACAGAAACTCGTGACGGCATGGCTGGTAATGTGTTTAATAATCTACTAGCACTGAGATGTGATGTGGACTATTTGCATAACGAAACTAGTACTAAAACTAGACTAATAGACCAACGTAGTAAACAACAGATTGTTCGTATTGACAACGATATCAAATCAACTCCTATTACATTTGAAACTGCAATCCCTCTTATATACAATGCTATTGTTGTTAGTGATTATAATAAAGGAACTGTTAGCTACGAATTAATAGAAGAGCTAATCGAAACAGGTATTCCTGTATTTGTAGATACAAAGAAAACAGACTTGGCACGATTAGAAGGTGCATGGGTAAAGATAAACGAATTAGAACACAGCAAGATTACCAGTGAGTGTACTGGATTAATAGTTACTCGAGGAGCAAAAGGTGCCAATGCCATACACTACGGTATAGATGTACCTGCTCCTCAAGTAGAGGTAACAGATGTTACTGGTGCAGGTGATACATTCTTATCAGCTCTTGTATTTGAATATTTAAATACATCCAGTATAGAACAAGCAATTAAATTTGCTATACGAGCAAGTGCGATTACTATACAACATTTAGGTGTGTATGCGCCTAGTCTAGAGGAAATATGAGATTAGAAGGCTTTGTAGAAAAAGGTTGGGGTAGTGAATTTATTTTTGCTACCAATGACAACTATTGCGGTAAACTTTTAAAGTTTGACGCTGGTGCAAAATTTAGTATGCACTTTCATGCCCACAAGGACGAAACATGGTATGTACTTGATGGTAAGTTCAAAGTTATTGTAATTAATACTGCTAATGCCAGTCAAACAGAATATGAATTAGTCGGAGGAATGACCTGGCATAATCCTCCATTGTTACCTCATCAGGTCTTTTGCATAGACGCAGGTACTATCATTGAAGTAAGCACACCAGACAGTGTGGAAGATAACTATCGCATAGCGAAAGGTGACAGTCAAACATGAATATATTACTAACAGGACATCGAGGGTTTATCGGTAGCCGTATGTTAACCGCATTGGAGTCTGCTGGACATAATGTGTCAACCTTTGAATGGGCTAACGGTAATATGCCCGGCGTCATGGAACAAGACTGGGTTATACATATCGGTGGAATCAGTAGTACTATTGAACGAGATGTAGACAAAGTATTTCGACAAAACTATGATTTTAGTTGTCAGCTCTTTGATGTTTGTAAAACATTTGGTGTAAACTTACAATATTCTAGTAGTGCCAGCGTGTACGGCTTAACTAGTTCATTTAAAGAAGACGCCCCTGTAGATCCACGCACACCATATGCATGGAGCAAATATCTATTTGAAAGATATGTACGTGATCACATAGGTGGTAACATTGTACAGGGATTTAGGTACTTCAATGTATATGGGCCTGAAGGCGAAGAACACAAAGGTGATCAAGCTAGTCCATATTTTAAATTCTCAAAACAAGCCAAAGAAACTGGTGTAATTAAAATATTTAAAAATAGTGAAAATTATAAAAGAGATTTCATACAAGTGCAAGAAGTAGTAAAAACCCATTTGGACTTTTTGAATATTAATGCCAGTGGAGTATGGAATCTTGGTTCAGGAAGAGCCACATCATTTGAATCAGTTGCACGTATGATAGCTGACCAATATGGTGCAAAAATTGAGTACATCGAAATGCCGAACATTTTAAACGATTCATATCAAGCATATACATGCGCTGATATGCAAAATTTAAATGACGCCCGGCTTACCAAATTGACTTGACAAGACACTAGTTTTGTCATACAATATACACATGTTAAGAAATTAACAGTGAGTTTTAGGTTAGGTACAGCAACTACATATTACTATGGATCGCTACACTTACCCGTTACTAACTGGAGCCTGTATGGGCTTTGAAGGTTAGTAACAATGCGTAAGCAAGGACAGTGTAGATAGAGGAGTTTCGATAAGTCTCCTCGATAAAAACAAAAAGTAGACAACTAACCTGTTGAATAATAGAATGTTAACAGCAATCTTATATTTCAATTCTATCGAAAATAAAATACATTCTGAAAGGTAAATTAAAATGAACGCATTTGTAACTGCAATCGCTAACCAAGAAGCCCGTACCGATAATGGCATGAAGGCTCGTGAATCAACCGCTAACAAGTGTGTTGATCTGTTCTACAACATCGGTGCAAGCCGTGGTAAGAACATTGTACCCGCATTCACTGCGGCTTATGTCGAAAACTTTGACATGGCTCTACGTATCGCACAATGGGCACGTGATGTCCGTGGTGGAGCGGGCGAACGGGAATTGTTCCGTTCAATTCTAGTACATCTAGAAAAGACTGACCCAGATGCCGCACTGGCTTTGCTACGTAAGGTGCCTGAAGTAGGTCGTTGGGATGACATCTTTGTCTTCACTACCCCTGCGTTGAAGAC
>Ga0304728_1000725_pt1 | contig 26570 bp, 25 predicted proteins | sample C_130625_MF_Meta_FD_190476 | JGI IMG/M metagenome (GOLD analysis project Ga0304728, IMG submission 190476) | Freshwater microbial communities from Lake Croche, Canada to study carbon cycling - C_130625_MF_MetaG (v2) (version 2) | ecosystem: Environmental > Aquatic > Freshwater > Lake | place... | reverse complement strand
TGCTGCTGCGGCAGCGAGAGAATTTGTTAATCGTGAAAATGTATTAAAAACTACATCAGACATCGCAATAAATGCAGTAGAACTTGCCTTAGAACATGCGGATGTTGCGACTGCTGCTGCGGCAGCGAGAGAATTTGTTAATCGTGAAAATGTATTAAAAACTACATCAGACATCGCAATAAATGCAGTAGAACTTGCCTTAGAACATGCGGATGTTGCTGCTGCTGCTGCGGCAGCGAGAGAATTTGTTAATCGTGAAAATGTATTAAAAACTACATCAGACATCGCAATAAATGCAGTAGAACTTGCCTTAGAACATGCGGATGTTGCAAAGAATACAGTAGGAGTTGTTTTAAATAAAGGTGTTTCTGACTCTGGTTCTGGGGATAATGTTGTTGTTAATAATGCTAGTAGTTCTATTAATAATGCTAGTAGTTCTATTAATAATGCTAGTAGTTCTGTTAATAATCATGATAATGTAGATGATGATGATGATGATGGTGATAAAGAAGATGATGATGGTGATAAAGAAGATGATGATGATAAAGAAGATGATGATGATAATTTAGATGATGTTCATGATGATGATCATGATAATAATAATAATAATTCTACATTGTCAGACCCGTTTGCTTCGCTTAGTAGTGAAGATAGTGAAGGATCCAATATCAATAGTCCCCCGTCATCACCATCTTCGCCCCTAAGCGATAGAAAGCATAGAAAAGAATACAATCCATTCCAGTCATAGTCACAATACACGTAACCCTATAATAAATAACGGAACAAAAAATGTACACCCTCTAACCCATTGAAAAATAATTTCATAATAACAAAATAGAATGAGACAAAACGAAGTTATGATTTATATACATTATAAATATCTTTCATGTAATTTGTTAAATGTTCTTGTGTGATTTTTTCTCTAAATACTCGTAATTATATTATAAATATATTGATAAGTATTTGAACTTTCTTTTTTTATATAATGTTTTAACCCTTTACTTGGGGTATTTATTTCTATATAATATGTTTATTATATAGAATAACACCAATTATGCTTTAATTATTTTGATTGAACTTATTTTAATTTTATAAATTGTTCCACAGTGGAACACCCCCAAGTAAAGGGTTAACTGACTAAAAATTCTTGTCAACAATTCTTGTTTTATTTTTGGTTAATGTGATAGAATTCGTCATGAATCAAATAAATAACCAAAAAATCAAAAAACTTCCGGAGTTGATTTGGAAGGTCTAACCATAGGCGCAATCCCAGTAGTGGTATAGTTCCCTACTTCCGGAGTTGTTTTCGATGGTAATTGAAAACACATCTCCCGAGGTTCAACCTGTCTAGTATGTCCTTGGGGAATCACGACATTTTTACTTATCAATTGCCGTTGCAAATTCCCGACTGATTCTTCCAATTCCTTGATTTTTCTATCCATTTGCTGAATCGTTTCTTGTTGCGTCTTCAATATTTCTCCCACACTTTTTTTCGTCAATTGAATCGGACCACGTCCATCTTGCCGGTCCAATGCAATTCCGATTGGCATATTTTCATCTTCGTCCATTTTCAATTTCCGATCTGCGTCTATTTTCTTTATTTGTTTCAATACATCCGGCTTCGACGAAGGACGTCCCTTCGGATATTCAGCCAATTTACGGTCAATCTCTTCCACGAAGAATCGATAAATACCTTCTTCCAATTCTCCGACCCCCCCCTTCCGAATAAAATCCGCAACCTTTTTATCGCTCTCCTTGAAAAACTGGGGATGTAAATTTTCCAATAATCGTTTTTTATCAAATGTATTGTGCACATGGGAAAATACCAATATCGTTTTTAGCGGGTCTAATTGAACGAACGGCACCGTATAATCTTTCAAAAACGCGCGCTCTTCCGCCAAAGACGCGTCTTCGTCATATTTGGTCGTTTTCAATAATTCCGCGCGGAATGCAAACGTCCCCGCGGTTGCGTGATTTGGGCCATAAGGACCCGATTGAAACATCTTGTTGCTATGTTGTCCGGCATCCTTGTAATATATGTATATTTCACTCGCACCCGCGCACATCGCTTCGCGATTTTCAGTAAGCCGTTCTACTGCATGTTCTACGCGTTCAGGCGGATAGTAATCGTCGTCGTCCATATATACAATTATCCCCCCCTTGGCATATCCATGCATCATATTGCGTTTTGCGCCGAGTGTCATTTTTTTCGCCACTGGAACATATTTGATTTGTGTGATGCCCGACGCAGAAACCAAATCCTCGATTTTATCAGTTCCGTCGTCGAGAATAATCCATTCCATCCGGTCGCGCGGGTATGTTTGATTTTTGAAACAATCGAACATCATGGGAATAAAAGGGCGGCGATTGAAAGTGGGCGTGCAGACCGATACCATGGGATAAAACTTCCGTTTTAGTTTTGGTTGATGAACGACGTTTTTTACCATACACTATATGATAAAAAACAATCAAAGTGTTTATATACGTTTTTTCGGACTTTCTATTCAATAAATAAATGGTATATTGAACTAATCGTTCCACTTAATCTTACTAATAATATTCGCATGTATTTTTGTTGACTTTGTTCTGCAAATTGCGTTAATACTGCCTGACATATTATTAAATAATTCTTCTTCGGAAAATATGTAATACGAAAATATATCGATTCCTTTTTTTTTGATTTTTTCGTCTTCAATAAGTCCTATATTATTTACATTGGTTTTTACCATATATTCAAACCCTTCAATTGGGAGAGTAGCAATTGGGAGAGTAGCAATTGGGGGAGTAGCAATTGGGGGAGTAGCAATTGGGGGAGTAGCAATTTGAACGGCTATTTCTTTTATTTTGTCAATATGAGAATTGTATAATAATATATCATATTGGGGTTTTTGTTCTGGAAAATTTTTGAAAAAATTGTCTTCATGCCCTTCATTTATGAAATATTTTAATTGAATGGGGGTATAATCAACATCATTTTTGGTTTTAAAACAAAAAACGTAATATCTTTGTGTTTCTATGTATATAGCTGCTGCTGCGGATAAAATAATCAAATTCTTTGCGTCAGTTATTATCTTTTTTTTCTGAATATCTTTAAGATAAATATATGTTAATTGACTTATTGTGTATAATTGTCTTGTTTGTCTTGTTTGAATAATTTTAAGATATCTGTATGTTAATTTAGCTATTGTGTATAACTGTTTTTCTTCTTCTGTTGCTTCTTCCATAATCTATAATAATTCATGATTTTTCTTTCATTCAAAAATCGAATTTCAAAGGAATTTTCTTGCTATTCATTGTAATATACAATGGTTCCCTATCCATTCGCGAAATCCAAAAATGAAATATACGTTCTTTATCGCTCCCGCTCTCCACGAAAAATCCAATACAAAATTCAATCCCGATTTTCTCAAAACAGAATATTTCCGAATATTTCAAAGGTTGCAATGTAACCTTATCTAGTAATACCATTATATGATAATAATGCCGCGGTAGAGTTTCCTCGCTAAAATGAACTAATCCAAGAAGTCCTTCTTCAACTTCGACGTATCCAGTCGACCCCCGCACTTTCATGAAAAAAGGCGCATTGATCACATACTGAATCTTGATTTCCAATTGATTTGTCTCGGGATTGATTTGACCGGCTTCAAATGGCCACCATTTATAAATAAACCATTCTTCTAATTCTTCTAAGCCTTCCAAGCCGGTTCCTATTTTAGTTACCGGTATCCAATTTTTTTCACACCAACTATCCAAATTGGGTGGATGTAATACTTGACAATTTTTATATATTCCTAAATCGGGGTCATAAATACCTCGAATCATTCGGTTTCTACCCGTAGGCGAATAATTGATATTCGTGCAAATAAACCGGATTTCATCCCCATATGCATAAAGACGAATATCTTCCAACCCGAAAAAGGCGGCATCGTGGCTTTTCAGCCCCACTGTGGAATCATCCATCTCAATATAATCAGTAGGATGCAAGTCCAGGTTGCCCATGTTGCCCACGTCCTCCAGAATAGAAACGAAATTCTTGCTAATTATCCACCCATGTTCTTCGAGTATGCGGCAATGACCCGAATCCCAATACCAGTAGTTTACATATCGCGTATTTAGTATATGACGCCCTTTATAATATAAATGACATGCAGAAGAAGGTTGGTATGTTTCAACCGGAGGATAAAAATAGGCGGTCTTTGTCATTTCGGGATGAGATAGACATACGGAGCAGATATCCGCCGATATTTGTATTATACTATCATTATGGTCTCCCTTGAACCAGATTGGCGACCAGTCGCAATTTGCTTCTAGCCATGCCCAGAAATTCACTTCCCATATTAATTTATGGTGCGTTTCCACGAATATCGGAAAATACGTCAAATATTTATCGTGGAAATCGATGATGGCATTTTTCGAACCTATGAAAAACCCACCGCAAAATCGCCAACAGATATCATCTAAGAGCGCCGATGTATTTTCCGCATTCTGTTTTTCCCAACATCCGGGGATAGCCACAAATTCGGGGGCAAATGTGCGTCTAGATAACACCCGCAAATATTCTTGGACATATGTGAAATTTTTGAAAATATACGCCACATTAAAATCAATCCACGCAAAATGGGTGGAATTCCACGGGTTTTCGTCAATCGCCATGCGCAAAAAATCGACTTTCGAATGCATCATAGAAATGTATTCCACCGTATCTTTCGGCATATTTCGCCGTTCCGGGAGTTCAACCGATTCTCCGATTTCTCGCAACATTTTCACGGTTTTATACACCCACATATCATTCATTGTCACATACTTCATTATTTTAATATTGGGATATCGCAGTGCGAACCGTTCTAAATATTCGCGGCAATCCGGACTGCAATATACGCATAATTGAATACCTGTTTCAGCTATCTTGGCGAAATGGCCGAATCTCCAATCTGCGTCTTTATTTTCAAATGGTGTATCATACAAATTCATATAACAAGTTACAAATGTGATGGTAGAGGTATTCATTTTGCCGAACTAATTAATACAATATATATGAAGATGCATTATTTTTATCCTTTTTTACACGAAACATAAAATTGATGAATTTAATTTATTTTAATATATAGTATTAATTAGTTCGGCAAAATGAATATGGAAATGAATATGGAAAAAGAAACTGAAATCGTCTCTCCGACATTAGAGATGGAAGAAATAACAACGGTGCAACCTCCGTTACCAGCCATCAGTTGCAAACGAGTTCTAGTATTTGACACGGAAACAACGGGTTTGATGCCTAAACGTGCGTTCAGAAATACACCCGTGAATGAAGTCGAGTTGCCTCATATGACACAGCTAACCTATATTTTGTATGACATCGAGCAGAGATGCATTCTCCAAGTGTTTAACTCCTACATCAAATTGCCGGATTCGGTCGTAGTTCCCGAAAAAGCGACGGAAATAACTGGTATTACAACGGAAAAATGCGCAATAGAAGGCCGCGACATTTGCGATGTTCTTCGGTCTTTTTATGCGGCATATGAAACGGCAGACCATGTTGTCGCTCATAACATCGCGTTCGATGCGGAGATCATTCACTTAGAATGCACGCGAAATTCGCATAGCTTGATTGATGAATGTCCAAATATAATGAAAATGTTGTATTTGTCCGACAAGATACGGGAATGCACGATGAACATGACAACCGCGTTCTGTAATTTGTATAGGACAAATATACGCGGAAAACCGTATTTGAAAATGCCCAAGTTGTGCGAATTATATGAGAAGCTGTTTGGAACTATACCCGACAATTTGCACAATTCTTTGGTGGACACTTTGGTATGTTTGCGGTGTTATTTGAAATTTCGATGGTCGATTGAGGTGGACGATTATGATGGTTTGGTTAAAATGTTGTGTTGATTCGGTTTCGTATCACCCCCAAACCCCAGAAAAAATGAAAATAGGTTTGTAATTCGGAATTCCGAATTACAAAATACAAAATATAAATAGAAAATATATGAAACAATTTATTCAAATATCATTATTGATTGCATTTTTATATGGAATTACACCTTCGATTGCAAAATATGTTTTGAAAGATATAAATATCGTTTCATTCATATTATGCGAATCAATCGGAGTGTGTTTTTTCACGGTTTTATTTTGTTTTTATCATTACAATGAATTCAATAAAGACATTCATTTGATCACATATCAATCTTTTTATTCTATTCTATTATTGTCAGCCTTGCTGTGTTTCGCGAATATTCTTTTTTATTTTGTATTAGAAGGTCACGATACATTTATTATATCTTCAATTGTGGCATGTAGCCCTATTGTATCTTTGTTGGTGTCGTGGATTTTCCTAAAAGAAAACGTGTCTTTATTTCACATTTTAGGGGTTGTTTTAATTACTCTAGGCATTATTCTCATTAGTAAATAAGTTGGCCGTTTTATTCTGTATCACTTTCTCCTTCGGAATCATATTCGGGTTTTTGAATCGCGCGGGTCGGCGTCGACGAAGGTTTTAAAAATTTAGAAATGGTTTCCCAAATATTATTTATAAATTGAACCACGATGAGAATCCATACAAACCACATGAGCCAATTGTATAGTTTGAATTTGAAATATCCAATGACAATTAAAAATGCGCCTAAAATAGAAATTCGGAATTGAGGAAATTGGATGAGAATATCGAAAATCACAAAGAAAATACCTAAATATAAGAGTGTTTTATGAGATGCCATATTATATTATATATAATATGATTTTTATATTTTATATCGGTGAAGTGGCGCCCCGTTTCCAAGGGTTAAGACGAACACATCTCGCAAATATCATCCGTGTCTTGAGCTGATTTTGCGTTTTCGGGCTCAATTGTGAATTGCTGGGCTTGATGTTTGGCTCTTCTTCGTAAATAATAAATACCCGTTTTCAGCCCTTTCGACCATCCGTAAAAATGCATCGAAGTAAGAGAATTATAATTCGGGTCCTCGAGCCATAAATTCAAACTTTGACTTTGACAAATATATGCACCACGGTCAGCGGCCATGTCAATCAATTGCCGCATGGGCAATTCCCAAACAGTTTTATATTTTTCGCGAATATCAAGAGGGATTGAGTCTAAATGCTGTATACTACCGTGGTTGGCAATAATACTATTTTTCACTTTCTCGTTCCATAGATTGAGTTGTATAAGATCAAGCATCAAATATTTATTCGCCATGATGAATTCGCCCGCTAATGTGCGCCGGCTATAAATATTACTCGTGATTGGCTCTATACATTCATTATATCCCAAGATTTGCGAGGTAGATGCAGTGGGCATTGGGGCCAATAAAAGCGAATTGCGTATACCATAGATTTTGATGTCCGTCTTGAGTTCATCCCAGTTGTATTTGGGATAATCTATAGTATCTTCCGAGGTTTGTGTTTGGTCAATATCCCACATATCAAATTGAAGAATGCCTTGACTCGCGGGTGACCCGACAAATGTCTCATATTCTCCGTCTTTCTGAGCAATTTCCATGGACGATTCCAACGCACCGTGGTAAATCGTTTCGAAAATCCGGCGGTTCATCAACTTTGCTTGATCACATATAAATGAAATTCCCAACCTCATGAAAACATCGGCCAACCCTTGAACCCCAATCCCGATGGGCCGGTGTCTCATGTTAGACCTCCTCGTTTTTTCAGTAGGATAGTAATTTATATCAATAATGCGGTTCAGATTGTATGTTACTATTTTGGCAATTTCATGGAGTTTGGCATAATCGAATTGTTCGGCCATACCCTGTTCTGTAGCCGGAAGGATGAATGCCGGAAGAGCAATGGATGCCAAATTACACACGGCGGATTCATTCTCGTCCGAATATTCGATGATTTCCGTGCATTGTGATGTCATAATTCCATTGAAAAAACCCACGTTTTTATTTGGTTCATGGAAACAATAGGTATCGTCTGTCTCGCCATTGTCTTCTACCGCAACTATTTTCACCGGGGGCGGATATACCAATGTATTTTTCGATATATTTTTAAAAATAGAAATTATTTCTATCGCACTAGGACGGAACCCGATGGAGGTCAAATGCGCGATATCGCTCGTGTAAATGCGCATAATATATTTCGAGGTGCTTAAAATATAGTTCGATGTGCTTGAACTATATTCTATCCACGCATTCACCCCGCAAAATTGCAATTTCAATTTCATATCATATAACAATTCGCGGTCAAGTGAGATGATGCCAAATGTTCTGCCGTTATATTCATATTCGCATGTATTACACATATCATTGTATTGGATCAAATATCTGGCTACGCGCAATATGTCTTTTGTGTCAATCGATTTCGACATATCGGGATATTTGGTGATTGCGATTTCATCATCGGGATTCAAATCGGCGGCGTCTTTCACGACGACGGAATCAGTTGTATGTGATCGAATGAAAAATTTGTGATATGGCGTGCATCTTAAAAACCCGCCGTCACTCGTATTAACTGTTACCAATGGGCGATTTTCACCGGTTTGCATTATATTCACATTGACGAAATCCTCTCCATTCCATATTTTTGTATAGAGCGATTCTTCCGTATTTAGGGACAACTCCGCCAATGTTTTGATTGGTATATATCCTTTATCTGTCAATACGGGAGTTTCCGGGGCAACGCACAAATTCGACGATTTAATTGTCCCCACGTTTTTCTGATTCGATTTTCGATTGGCCGCGTCTTTGAACAATAAATAGGGCGTTCCAGTTTCCATTTGCGCATCGAGTATTTGAAACCATAAATCGCGGGCTTTCACAGTTTCGCGGCCTCTTCCCTGTTTTTCGTATGATTCGTATAATTCTTCGAATGCTTCGCCGTATACATCCGCCAACCCGGGACATTCATCGGGACACATGAGAGTCCATTCTGCGTCTGTTTTCACGCGCTTCATAAAAAGGTCGGGAATCCAAAGCGCATAGAATAAATCGCGGGCTTTCATTTCTTCATCCCCGTGATTTTTTCGCATCTGCAAAAATACTTGAATATCGCCGTGCCATGGTTCCAAATAAATGGCAAAAGACCCATTGCGTTTGCCCCCGCCATTATGAACTAATCCGCATTCTAATAAATAATTATGTTCATTTTTCATCTGAAGATCATATAAAATACCTCGATGTTTCGTTTGTCTTATTGAAGTGACGGGTGTCGTAATAAATGTTTTTGCGTTATCTCCCTGTATAAAGTTCATTTCTTCGGGTAAAGATGACCGAGCTAACCTCAATGACATATACCGCAAATGGGATTGAATAGATTCTATATTGCAATCTTTTAAAATAGAATATATCACTGATATTTTCTCAATAGGTAGATTCAAACAACGCCTATGGATGCATTTATTGCCACATTCATCGTAAAAATCATTGTAACGGAAGGGGAACTGAACTGTAGATTTCCATCCAATATCTCGATTTGTAATTCCCGCGTAAATAAATTTGTTGTTCAAATATTGCTCCACATATTGGGTTATATCACAACCGGGTTCGGCTGGTGGTTGAATAATATATGTCCCATCTTTTAAAATTTGGCCATGCTTGATCATATATCCGTATATGCGGCAATCGTCTTCGCTAATATTTGGGATTTCTTTTTCGTATGTTGGAATTGAATATATTATATTGTCACCCACTTCTATCTTTCCCGCATCTATCCATTGCGGATATTCATCTCGTAGAATATAAATGGGGTGTTCGGAAGTGACTTGTAATTCATTCGGAGAAAAATCGGTTTTGATATTTAAAATATCTCCCTCATAATAATGTTCTAATACATTTTGGATGACTTCCGGTTCGCCATTTCGATTGAAAATGTGCGTCTCGCCCATGGTGCAATTCTGTATCTGTTTCGGTCCATCGGTGGTATAGATGACTGTTTCCGGCGAAATGCATTGGTCGACGTATTTCGCCGTATTATTGAATACTCGTAACATAGGAACAATTCCGTTTGACGTTCCATTGGTTCCGCGAATATGACTGCCAGTGGAACGGATGTTGTGTATATGCAACCCTATTCCCCCCGCCATTTTCGAAATGATTGCGCAATCTTTGAGTGTATTATAAATGCCATCGATGCTATCGCTCTCCATGGAGAGCAAATAACATGACGATAATTGTGGTCGGGGTGTTCCTGCATTGAATAATGTGGGAGTGGCATGAGTGAAATATTTTTGGGACATGTATTCATATGTTTGTTTTACGCGAACTAAATCGGTCCCGTGAATTCCAATGGCCACTCTTAACCACATGTGTTGCGGTCTTTCCATGACTGTTTTCCCTATGCGCATTAAATACGAGCGTTCCAGTGTTTTAAATCCGAAATAATCGATGAAGTAATCGCGCGAATAATCGCACAACGCATTCAAAAAATCCGCATTTTCTGCGACGATCCTATACAAATCATCGCTGACTAACGGGGACGGTTTCCCGATTTTGTCCACGTAATTATATAGTCGTTCCATTACATGGGAAAAAGAGGGTGTCGTATTTTTATGGTGATTGGTTATGATAATGCGACTAGCTAAAATATTATAATCGGGGTGAATAGAAGACATGGAGGCACATTGTTCGGCGGAAAGCTCGTCGATTTTAGTCGCGGCGATTTTGTCATATAATTGGTCAATGACTTTCATCGCGAGTGCGGTATAATTCAATTTTTCTACTTTGGGCGTCATTGCGCCTACTGTCTTTATTCGATTGAGAATTTTATCGAATGAAACTGGCTCGAATGAACCGTCGCGTTTTGTCACATACATATCATCTTCCAAAATTTCCGACATTCGTAGTTGAATATATATGTCGAAATTCTTCTATGTTGTTTTTTGGGGGGTATTTTTTGCGATGGTTGCCGAAAGTTGTAAAATTGATTTGTATATTATGCATCATTCTATAAAATACAACCCATGCATAAATCGACCCAATTTTCGAAAAGTTCCGTTGCGAAGGGGGGTGGGGGAAAAGAGGATGTATTTTGCAAAGGCGGCGAGTGTATCGACCATGAATTATACAACTCTACTTCTCTTGCCCTTCCCTTCGCATCAAAGGAAGAAAAGAAAGCCGAATTCATCAAACGAATGAATGATGAATATGGTTACCCATGGTTTTTGCGTTGCGATTACGATAAACTAAATGATGAAGAAAAAGAGATTTGCAGAGAATGCGACGACGAAGATATAAGGTTTCACAAAGCACGCGAGAAAGAACAGTTTGAAAAATGGACTATTCGCCAAAAAGAACTTGAATCCGAGGATGAACGGTTAGAACGGGAATTCGACGAGAGAGAGGAAATGTGCGAAATTGAAAGAGAAAATAGATGCAATAAATGCAATAGAAAATAGAATCCATGTATCCGAATTTTGGTTAACCCTTGATCTGAAATCGCTAGTCGTATTATTCAATAGTTAAAATTCATATTTTACAGTTGCTTTTTTTATTTTTTTCGTTTTTTTCGTTTTTTTATTTTATTGATAAACGAATATATAACTAATTCGTATTTTGTAATATATATGAATTCTCTTAGTTATTCTAGTTTTAGTAAAAAGGTTGCAACCCTACCTTGCGAACTCAAACATAAAATATTAGGATATACGATGCAACCGCAGAATCCGACATTATGTGCCGATATTGTTTCTTTCGTTTCCACTTATCATAAATGCCGCGAATTGTATTATAACGTCTATATAATAAATTTGGGGGAAAATGTAAATGAAGATATTTATTGGTTCGCCAATGATTTGGTTAGTTACACCAACGATTTTTATGCGACTGGAATTTACGGATATAGAGAGGAATTTTTCGAAATATGGCGGAGGAATTGGTCCATGCGATTATGGCCGAATAATCGCATACAAGCATATTTGAAAAATATCGAACCGAAAAATACCGATAAAATAATGGTGGGACAATTATTCGGACTTTTAACGCAGGAGGAACGGGAATTTTTTACCAATAGTCGATATGATAATTATCTATAAATCAGCCAACCTTTTCGATAACCATATTTTTCGTAAAAAGAAATCGTTCAAAATACATTGTTCGTCTTCTCAAATTGCACGACAAACACGAAATAACCACATTGTCGGCAGTATGCCCAATCGAATTATCAATCCGTTCTAATGTCCACTGTTTGGGGTCGCGCACATATTCGTATAAAAGCGCAACCTTTGATTTACAATAAAAACAATCGAGAAAACACTCGCGCAATTTATCCAATACATTCCCGACTTTGGCGAAATTGTCTCCGTCATATCGCCCTTTTTCCAAATCTTGGGATTTATAGCTATACAATTTCGTGTGAATTTGCGCAAGAATAAATGTATATGATCTATCTGTTATAGTAATATCGGAAAGGTTGCTCATTAATATTTGCAATTGAGATTCTGGCGTCAATTCGTAGGGCGAAAATGTCCACCGTTTGGTAGTTGTAATTATTCGCTTCTTCTTTTCTTTTTCTATTTTTATTTTCTTCGGCGGCTTCGACAACATCTCGACTGTTTTTGTTTCCGACATGAGTAGTCCCCTAATTATATATATATTCAAAAAAGAAGATAAATATTATTTTTTATATTATATAAAGAGAAGTCTCTAAAATATGTTTACAAATCATTCTTCAACAGTTGCACAATCGTCTTCACAAGAAAAAGAAGATAACATCCCAAAAACACTGAAATATAAATCTATGATACAAATCAGTGATTATGACGAAACCACCAATTTCACGACAATCGACAACTTATTAGAAACGGAAAAACAGAATAATAAATTGGAATCGTGGAACCGAATTAACAAAACGGTGAAAATGCAAAAGTTGCACGAATTCGCCGAAAGATACGGCAAAGAACACACTATCCCGGTGAAAGATATAAAGACATTGAAAACCTTTTTCACGGATTGTTTGAATAAAAACAAACTGGCAAAGGGGAAAGATGTGGTATATGACAAAGACCGCCAATTAATCACTTCTGTTCCCGCATTGCAATTCAATACGGCTTCGCGAGCTTATACATTACGCATCATCGATGAAAAACGTATAAACACATTAAAATGTTTAACTCCAAAACGCATTATACCAGATTCTATTGTCGCCTCCCCCGCAACAGTAAATAATACACAAGGACAAAAGCAAGTATTATAGAGATAGAAAATATATAAAAATATAATTTGATACATTTTTATATTATGGATTCTCCGATTTTAATCGACAAGAATTATATTGAAGAATTAGATGAAGATGATTATTCCGAACTAAAGTCCACTACCATTGAAATGATTGACGATTATATAACTGAACACGCAATAAAAATGTCGTCGCCGTCTTTTACAGAAGATTTATTATTGGATATTACCCACATTATATATCAAGATTTATATCAATCCGATTTATGCAATTTGAACGATTTCGATTCGATTATGGATTTCGCAGAGGAATGTTTCGATATTGTATGTATGTTTCGTAAAATCCCGGAAAGGTCGGAAATAAGTGTCGATGAAGTAATTGAGACAGTAACGGCGTTGACATTACAAAAAATCGGCGAAAAACCCCAACCCGTGCAAAAATCCAGCGAATGGTATGAATATAGAAAACAGCATATCACGGCGAGTAATATATGGAAATTAATCGCCAGCGAAACGCAATATAATAGTTTTATATATGACAAATGTGCCAATAGTTCTGCGAACGGATCCTATACAAACAATCCGGCTTCGCCTTTGGCGTGGGGGAATAAATACGAGGCCGTAACCACCATGTTATATGAATTAATATATGATACAAAGGTTGGCGTTTATGGCTTGATTGAACATGACAATTATGCGTTTTTGGCCGCTTCGCCGGATGGTATTAATTGCGGTGTAGAGGGGGGCGCGCGGTATGGGCGTATGGTGGAAATAAAAAACATTGTGAATCGGGAAATAACGGGGATTCCGAGTGAACCATATTGGGCACAGATGCAAATCCAGATGGAAGTGTGTGGATTAGATGAATGCGATTTCGTGGAGACGCGGATTAAAGAATTTGCCGATGAAGACGATTTTTATAGGATAAAAGAGGACGAAAATGATGGCGCAACAAATAGATGGTGTGGGGTCATTGCGTCATTTGTTGAAAAAAAATCGGTGAATATGTGGGAGTATCCGACATTATACAAATATATGGCTCCTTCATTAAATGCATCCGCACGGGAAACGGTGTCGGATTGGGTGGAAAGTGTCAAATGCGAGATGGCAGATACTCACATTTTTTACGGGGTGAAATATTGGTATTTGGATGAATTTTCATGTGTGCTAGTGAGGCGTAATAAATTGTGGTTTAATGCTATATTGCCCATTATTTCCGAAGCATGGAATACGATACTAAAAGAACGCGATGGGGGGTATGAACATCGTGCGCCTAAAAAAAGGGCCATATTGCCGGATATGGTTGTGAAAATCGATGGAAATAATCACGTTTTTCAAAATATACCAAATTCCAAATCGATATGTTTGATTAAATTGGAGGAAGAAAAAACTCCGTAGAGTTTTTGTCGAATTCGAATCGACATTTTTTCGGCGAAGGATTTTATGTTTCTTTTTTTGAAGTTTTTTTGGCGAAGGATTTTATGTTTCTTTTTTTTGAAGTTTTTTCGGCGAAGGATTTTATATTTCTTTTTTTTGAAGTTTTTTTGAAAAGGATTTTATGTTTCTTTTTTTTGAAGTTTTTTTGGCGAGGGTTTGGTTTTTATGTTTCTATTTCTATTTCTTTTTCATCGCCAAATAATAATTTCATATCTTGAATAAATGCACCGTCATTGGAAAATACATCCGTAAAACAGCTTCGACAAAATGGACAACACGTTTTCTTGCGACAATCTTGTTTTACAATTTCCAAGGACTTTTTCACACATTCTCCGCAAAACTCGTGTTTACACGACAAATACGTAGTTTTTATATTATCATAGCAAATTTCACATTCGGTATCCACTGGTTCAAATGCTTCATCTTTCAAAAACTTGATATCCAGCTTCTGGATTTGAAGAACATCTTCAAACGTAATATTTCCTGCATTTTCCATATAGGTAGCAATCGCCGGAACATGATTCAATATATCACTCGCCGTGATAGTATTGCCAAACAATTCCCGAATCATATTCGGAAAATTCAAAGCCCGTATGGTATTCACAAATAGAGGTGTTCCCGGTTGTATGTCATCTCTAATGTTAACCAAGTATGTTATCTGGCGGATGCGCTGTAAATTCAATGCAAGTTCTTCGCCAATCCGGCGGAAATTTTCATACGCACGATCATATGAAAAGCCCTCGCGAAGATAATAGAGGAACCGCCAAAATACATAGTCTCGCGGGGAATGATATTTATCTGGGGCCTGAGGAAAATATAGATGTATTGTCAATGATGCAATCATTTCATAGCTGGTTCGGTTTGTCGTGACAATGTTGCACTTCGCCACAATTGATTTGAGTCGTTGAGAAATGACGAAATTTAGGGCATAGGTATTTTTCATATGAATAAAGAAGTCTGTGCAAGAAACTTCATGACGCAACCGAATCGTTTTTTTCCATAATTCAATGACACTCGGGTCATCACACTTGCGAATGTTATGCGAAGGGTTTTTGCAGTTTGAACAAGGCATGTTGAACAATAATATATTGTTGAAAATGCATACGAATAAAGAATAATAAAGATCATCAATTTTGAAATTTATACCAGTGAATGAGTTCAAATGTTTAAAAATCTGGATTTCCAGTAAAAACGGGTGCATCTGTTGGGATAACGTGGTTTGAATCTGTTACTATGTTAAAAAAATCATTCATTTGTGAATTGAAATTCTCGAAAATAAATGCAATCAATGCAGTTACGCCAAATACAATAATTGATTCACGGATGAGAATTTTGAGGCCTTTTTTTTCCTCCGATACGTATTTCATTTCGATAAACTTTACAAGTCCAAATAAAAGTGCGGTAAAAATGGCTAAAAGTATTATTTTATCCATAATAAAATAATACTCAATTTTTGTGGTATATTACAAACGCATTATAATTCTTCTACGCCGTCTAATGTAATATCATTGGTTTCATTGAATCCCCCCGATTTGCCGTCAATATCAAATATTTCTAAACTATTGAGGTCAACATCATCCGTATGAATTTTAATTCTATCTTCCAATTCATCATTATCTTCTTCTAATTTCCGTTGTAAATTACGCTCAATCGCAATCTCTTCCAACCTTTCAATCGACTTTGGCGCTTTTACGGTTTTTTCGTTATTGTCATCCAATAATACGGAATCGTAATCATTAAATGTTAACCTAGAAATAACAGGTTCATTGTCTAAATCTTGGATAGAAGGAATAGCAGAAGGCATTTCCTCTTCCTCTCTCTCCTCGTCCTCTTTCTCCGAGTCAGATTGGGGCTTCTCGACTACGGATTCCGGGTCGATGGATTCTTCGATATTTTCAATAATAACCTCTTCTTCTTGCTCAATACTTTCATCCATATACGCACGAATTATCTCTTCCGTAGGAATGCTCTCGCGAATTGAAACCATAATGCATTCTTGCACAATCATTTCTAACTCGCGGTTGTGTTTCTGTTGTTGCAATGCAGCCACACTTTTGTCAAATAAATATACATTCATGAATATCTTCCGTGCGGCATGAATATACACCTTATGAATAAATCCGTCTAATTTGGGTATAGATATATCTATTTTCTTCTGTTTATTGCCTACACGTATTGACGTAAGAACTTTCAATTGTATAATATGAACACAGGATATCAAATCTTCTAAATAATTACACCCACTTTTCTCGACAATTCGCAACCTTTCCTCTTCCACGATAATAGAATTCCATTTGGGCACACGTGAAAGAAGATTCTGAAATGTCATTAAATATTTGTTCGGCTCATTCGTTTGGTTGCATAATGACCACGATTCATTGAAAATAGAACGAACACCATCAATAATAAGGGGGGTAAATATAGAAACGAGACGACTGCACCATTCATTGCGAGCCTCATGCAAGTTAGAAATCACAAAATCGTCCATATAGAAATACCGACGGAATTATATTTTCTCATTTTACCGCAGCATATTTATGTAACCATGTAATATTTATTCAATATATACAACATCAACATCTTCTCGCAACGATATTCCGATTTTATTTTGTGATATTCCATAATAATTTCATTCTTTTTTTGTGCGGACACCCCATCGCCAGCCGCGGGTGAGTGGGGGGTGCGTATCCATTCGATTAAATCAATACATGAAATACCCAATTCATACATTTTCTCGACAATTTGCACTAAAATACTGTGATTTGGGGGGTCACAAAGAGTTGATATTTGATCATATACAATTCTTTGCCTCGCTAATCTGTGATTGGCAAAATCAAATGTATTTTTCAGATGCAATTGATGTAGATTTATGACTTCATTTGTCTCGGGGTCTATGTATTCAGGGACGTATATTTCACAAAAGCGCGATAAAATGGGGTTCAATAATTTGTGTTTGTTTTCTACAATGATGAAAAAACGCGTATTATTACTGAATAGTTCAATACATCGTCGCAACGCACTTTGAGCGTCAATCGTGAGATTATCCGCGTTTAGTAGAACAATCGTTTTGAATGGCACTCCTTGATTAAATTGTATATTCGATTTGGCGAAAAATTTGAGTTCTTCGCGGATGAATTTAATGCCTTTCCCGTGCGCGCAATTGACAAACATAATATTGGACTTCATTTTTGCCTTATCATTATTGTATATCTGATGGAGAAATTGTTGCACAATTGTGCGTTTTCCAGTTCCGGATGAGCCGTGGAAAATAAGATGGGGGATTTTCTTTGTTTGAAAAAATGAGTCGAGTTTGGATTTCACCGTTGGCTGAACGGGTAACATAAATATTGATATGTGATAATACAGTATTTGTCTAAATGACTTTTCATAAAATTGATTGTATTTTATATAATATTATCTTTACAACAAGTTAACCAAACAGTTTATGCAAAATGTCATTTCAACAATCCATGTCATCGCAACAATCCGCCAGAAGAAGTGTCACGCGTGATATAAGCAATTATTTGAATAACGGACATCTTATCCGACACGTTTATAGAGAGAGGATTATATATGCCAGATACGCCCAAATTTATACAACTCGGTATAAAAGCCGGAAATTTGGGTATGTGGATTATAGTCCAGCAAAGTGCGGAGTTCGCAACTTTCTGATATTATGCAGCCATCAACAAAATAGAGATGAAATTCTCAATTGTTTCGACCAAGAACGGCATGCGCATTACAAAAGTTTGAGCGGATTTGCCAATGCACACAAAAACGTCATAGACCCATCGAAAAAACATATTAGCTCAAACGGGTGGAAAGAATGCGAAATACTAACTACAGGCGGAGTTTGGACGTCAATCGCCCGTATTTATCCGTAATAAACCGGTATTGTATCGATATTTATGCAGCTGTCATCTTTTATCCCCTTTTTCAATAAAAATTGTTTGAATTCGGGAAATTCCAATTGAGATTGGGGGTTATGTTTATGCACAGTGCGCGCAATCATTTTATATAATTTAAAATCGTGATATCGTTCTTCTCCATTCCGCTTATACATGACATTTTTACCCGCATCGTCTTGACACCATCGATTGATTATTTTCTGAAAATCGTCCAGTGTTTTGATATCGGTATTTATATCCAATACAAAATTATAAATAGAGCAACCCAGACGACACAAATCAAATGAAGGATTCGGGTCAATCCTTTTTTTATCCGCCGCGAAAAAAGGGTCGGTATTATATTGGTCGGATGCATCCCCCTCCGGCGCAAAACTGTCGCTGCAAAAAATGGTTTTGTCGAATTTATAGATGGCGCGTCCAAAATCGATGATTTTGAATATGCGGCCATATGTCGGAACTTTATAATATTTGTTTTTATAGCAATATACAATGAATTCAGCTTCGCAATTCGTATACATAATGTTGTTTGTATGCAAATCATTATGCGTGAATGAGAAGCACTTTTGGTATGTGATCAATATCATGATAATTTGCATTAATGCGGCTATACCTATCTTACTGTCGATTTTGTCAGATGTAAATAGTTCATCTAAGGTTCCGTCACATTTTTCAAGACAAATTAATTGTATGGGGAAATTGTGTATATAAACAAAAAGCGAATCTTCTGAATATGTTGACGATGAAGCAGACGAAGAAGTAGAAGAAACCGTATCGAAATCATCACTGTCTGTAATACTTGCGGTGTCGGATTCGTCATCACTATCGGTATAATTTACTAAACTGTTTGATGACGTCGATGAATTCGATGTGGTCGATGAATTTAAATTCGGTATTCCTTGAATAATTTCACAAGTTTCATTTTCATTATGTTCAATCGACTGCGAAACATCGAATAAATCCGGTTCATCGGAACATTCCTCTTCCGCTACTGCATCTAGTTCAATAGAATCTACATCTATAATTCCATCATCATTTCCAATAATAATCTTGTTTTTATTTCCGCGTGACCCGAAATTCGCAAAAGGGTCATATTTAGTTTCTATATCGAAAAGTTTCCCTTTATTCTTCTGGAAAAAAGGCGATTGATTTAAATATTCTAATTCGTCCAATACATCAAACCGGTATTTATTCTGAATTCCCAAAAATGACCCATAGTAATCTACCGCATTGTAGAACCCATGCGTATTTGCCAACTGCGAAGAAAGATAATAGAAAAAGTTGTCCGTATATGATGCATTCTGTGTATTCAAATACTTATCCATTATTTCATCGGGCACACTATCGTATTTTGGCAATTTCTGAATCTTGTCGGAATGAGAGTCGTATTTTCCAATCAAGTAACGTATGGGATCAAGAAGTGGCGAAAATTTGACGAAAACGTTTCGGGGCACAGTTTCGTTTGTGGCAGAATCCCGAACGGTTTGTAAATCAATAATGTGATATTTGTGGTTGAATGCCACAGAATCATAATTATGCGGATTCATTTGAAAAAAAAGCGAATAATTCGGATGATAACATTGAACCGAATTAATGGAAAAGGGGGAATATTTTATAGCTTCATTTGTCTCTTCCCGCTCACTTGAACCGGGGGAGTATTTGGCTAAAGTTTCAATATCTATTTTCTTTATTTTACAATAATTTATAGAAAATTTTGCAGTAGATAATCGCATTATAGAATGATATACAAGATATACAAAAAAATGGGTTATTCTAAACACAGATATTAGTTGTATAATTAGTTTAGCATTATAAGTTTATTCGTATAATATTTAATGTGAATCATATATAAAATCATAGGAAATGACGTTGGAATTAAAAAAGTTTGATATGCGTTCAATTACATTTAAACCCGATGAAAATAAAGGTCCAGTCATTGTTTTAATTGGTCGACGTGATACTGGTAAATCATTCTTAGTAAAAGACTTATTGTGGCATCATCAAGATATTCCAATCGGAACTGTCATTTCTGGAACGGAAATGGCAAATGGGTTTTATGCGAAACACGTTCCTAAACTTTTTATACATGACGAATATAATACGGTTTTAATTGAAAATATATTGCGCCGTCAGAAAGCGGTTTTAAAACAAGTAAAGGGGGAAATGGATATGTATAAAAAAACGAATGTTGACCCACGAACATTTGTCATTTTGGATGATTGTTTATATGACAATACATGGACGAAGGACAAAATGATGCGCCTGCTTTTTATGAATGGTCGACATTGGAAGATTATGCTTATTATTACGATGCAATATCCTCTTGGTATCCCGCCACAATTGCGAACAAATATTGATTTTGTTTTTATATTGAGAGAGCCGTATTTGACGAACCGCGAACGTATTTGGAAAAATTACGCATCTATGTTTCCGACTTTAGAAAGTTTTTGTTCGGTTATGGATCAAACAACGGAAAATTATGAATGTATGGTAATAAATAATAATGCAAAATCAAATAAAATAAATGACCAAGTATTTTGGTATAAAGCACAAGACCGTCCGGATTTTAAATTAGGTTCAAAAGAATTTTGGGATATTTCGAAAAATATGACGGAGGATGATGATGATGATGTATATGACCCAACAAAAGGTAAAAAAAAGGCGAACCCAATTACAGTGAAGAAGACGAAATGGTAGAGGGTATATTTTACAGTTTTTTTTGTTTGCGTTTTTTTGTTTTTCGTTTGCGTCTTTTTGAACCACCTGCTTTTTCGCTCTTTACGCTGTTGCTTTTTTTTGTTTTTTTTGTTACTGCTGTTTCTGTTGATATTTCGGGTGATGTTTCTCTTGATATTTTGGCTGCTGGTCTCTCTCGTTTTGTGGCTTCTACCTTGGCTGGTGTCTGAACGTGATTTGTTGCTACAGTGTGTTTTGTATCTTTCCGTGTATGGGGTGGTATCGGCGGTGGTGGCGGCGGCATCAGTGTATAGTGTTTACTGTGGGCAGGAGGGCGAATGGGTTCTATTTCACAGAATCTTTCGTGGTTTGTAAAAAGTTCTAAATATTCTGGTTTATTCAAATTAATAACAGAAATATTATTGTATGGGAGAATATTAAATCTATCACCAAATTCAGGCGGATAAATATAAAAAAAATCGTGCATCGGCATAATTCTAAAAACAATTTTTTCATCTTCTTTTATAGGGGTTTTCGTTTTGTCCCAGAAGGTATCGACATTAAAACCAGGAGGAAATCCACGCACATGTGTGTCAAACGGATTTATATTATCCTTTAACCATTTCGCAAATTGTCCTCTTGTTGCACTATTATACTGACAAAGAGATATACTACGGTTACCAATTGGTGTTTTAAAAACAGTAGGGTTATAATGCACTTTACGCCAATAAAATAAATAAAAGGCGTTATCGACCGGTTCAATAAAACATCTCATACAAGGTATTTTTTTGTCACCTATATTAAAATAAAATGGTTGGTCTTGTGTGTATAATCCGGGCATTGTTCCTGTAACCCTTTTTCGGTCAATAGTGCCATCGAATTTGCTCACTGGTATAATTATTGTTAAGTCGTCTAAACTAGGAGTTACAATTTGTCCGGGAGTTATGGTCTCTTCAATTTTTGATGCTGATGCCTTTCCGACCCCAACTACAGGTTCAGGGTCAGGGTGTGCTTTTTTATCCGATTCGTTGGCTGATGCCTTTCCAAAGTTAAATACACTTTGTTCTATTGGCTTACGCGATGCTTTACTCATTATATATTATATTTCTATTTTATGATAAATAAATCATAACTTCGATCATATACAACTACTTCTATCTCCTCCTCTTTTACAAATTATCCATCATTTCTTCGCAAGACGTTTTCAATTCTTCGACTTCTGTTCTACACATCGGACAAGATATGCAGGTATTCAATTGTTTTTTTCGTTGAATATACTGAATTATACACCCCTTACAGAATTCGTGGCTACATTTTAGTTCAACATTGCTGACTGTTTCATAACAAATCACGCATTCCGTAGTTGAAATATAATTGGAATCGAGAATACACACGATTTTTTTAGCATTCGAGTTTGATTGTTCGGACTCCACGGATGAATCTCGTAAGAAATATTCTTCTATCATTGGAAAATGCCTAAAAATATCGTGTAGAAATACCCCGCGGCCGAACAATTCATTGATAAAATTCTGCCCCTGACGAATCGCCAAAATAATATCTATCTCCATGTGAAATGTATAATTCGCAACCATTCCCCGCATGTTCAAAAGCGACATCTCGCGCTCATCCGCGTATTTTTCTATACGAAATTCGCGAATGGATTCTGCCGTCAGGGGATGGCTAAATGGGTGCGAAAATCCCGTCATATAATATTGCCCAATCATTGGGATATGTTCAAATATGTCATGTATTGTAATCCCATATCCAAAATGTTCGATCTGGTCTTCGTCAATCACGCGAATAATGCTAAAATATTCTTCGGATTCTTCTACTATATTATCTCCGCAAAAACGGAGAAGCCCTATATTTCTATCTCTCTCATTTCTCGCCCACATCCGCGACAATGATTCGGCTTTCGGAACATTATCGCAAATATTTGTCAAATATATATATTCTGTATATTTGAGATAATCGCGTTCATCGACGCCCAAATGACAATACAATTTCAACGCAATATTTCCACATATTTGCAAATAAGTTTGTTCTTCTACACAAATTTCAAAATGTGCGGCGCATTCCATGACCCTCATAATCGGGTATGTTTCAAGATGGTCGAGGAATTTCACGCTACTCAACACTTTCGACTGGTCAATCATATTGCGAATCATTCTGATTTCGGGGGGTGTATAATATCCTATATTGTAAGAACAAAAGCTTTCAATTTTTCATCCTATATTTCGCATGCCTCGTATGTCTCAACGCCCCCCGTTTCTTCGTATTAACCGCCATTTTGTAGGCCGTTTTTCGATGGTTGCAACCCTTGTCTATAATATCAAAATCGACAATTGCCGCTTTACCTCCAGTCAATGAACTCGCTAAACGGGCATATCCCCAAGATTGTGCGGTTTGATTTGGCCGCGAACCCGATGAATAATAGGCCCCCTCCCCTTTTCCCACTATTTTACGAAGGGCGTTCAATGAACACCCCGTTTTACTCGCCAATTTAGTTGACGGGACGATTTGAGCAACCCCGTAAATACGCCGGGCGTCGGATAGATGGTTCGACGGAGTAGATGTATAGGATCGTAATTTAGGTCTATCGACATATTTGCCTTTTCGGTATAATTTCCGCGATTTTTTAAGGTTGCGTATTTGCCGGATTTTATCGCGGGTTGTAAGTTTTGCCGGTAAATATCTTACTGGTGCCACGAAAACGTTTGTCATATACAATACTTGCGGATAAATATAAAGGTCTTTCTCTATTTTACTATACCATGGATAACACGGATACCCCCAAGAAACCCTGTTTCGTCTATTTTTTAATTTCCACAAAAGGGGCGACTTATATTGGCGCAACGGTCGATTTGGACCATCGACTGAGACAACACAACCGCGAAATCAAAGGGGGCGCACACGCAACAAGCGCGAAAGTTGCACAAGGCGAACTTTGGAAGAGAGTGTGTTATGTTTCCGGATTCCCCGATTGGACCGCTGCATTGCAGTTTGAATGGCGATGGAAACAACTTTCGCGAAAAATATCGCAGAAAATGCGGCCATTAGAGCGCAGATTACACGCCCTTTGCAACCTTCTCAACCTCGAACGACCGACCTCGAAAGCGATCACATACAACTCTTGGGCTACGCCTCCCGTTATTCGTTTCGAAATAGAAGAAGCCGAGATTATGTATAATGTTATTTCTATATGATCCGTTGTATGGGGTCACAGCCTAGATTGAACTCGCGTATTTTATATAGCAATAATCACACCAAGTCGTTCGATGACTTGCAAGTGTTCCTTCGGTCCATGCATACAAATATTTGTTCGCAAGGTTGCGCGATTCCATTTGCCGCCAGAGACCCAATTTGACATTTAACACCGCGTTCATCACCCCCATTTCATTCGACACCCATATGGGGAATTTATTCGCCGATTCTATCATTTCATTCTTAATATCTGCTATTTTGAGAATGGCCGTATCATATATCCAAATACAATTGCAGAAATATTCGGCGTCCATGAAGTCGGGGCCATATTCATCGTATAATTCAACCATCATATCCACCGTTGCTTTTGGATAAACCAGTCGCCGAAATCGCGAATCGGTTTTTGGACCTCTATCTCCATCGGGAAATCCGGCGTCGTTCGGCGCAATGATGATTCCCGTGGAATCTCGTTCCAACATATAATCTACACGGTCAACCACGCGAAACCCGGCATCGAAATAAATCACGCGTTCCCATTGAAGAAACCAGGGGTCAAATACGTGTATCTTTTCCCATTGGGTCGTTTTATTCAATTCGCGATGATCCGTTTCGTCAAACCCGCGTGGACCTATTTTTTGCATAAGTTGTGTTAAATCGATGTTTGCGAACTTTTTCTCTTGGATCCTATACAAATCCTTGAATTCAATGGGCAAATCGAAACCCACCGATATTATAACGAAATCGCCTGTCCATTGACCACGTCCGCGGATATCTCGCGTGGTTGTTTCTGCTCGGGGGAAATAATTTTGGTCAGTTACTAAAACAACGACAGAGCGTAGGGGAGAAGAGGGAGGAGAAGGAGAAGAGGGAGGAGATGGGATATTTATTGTCATATAGATAATATTCTATGTGACAATTTTACAACGATTTTACCCCTCCCCCTGTCTAAAGGCGCCTTCGGCGCCGGGGAAGAGATGATGTATATGATCAATGCGGGAAAAAAATATATATAGGAGATAATCGCACTTATCACAATAAAAAATATTTATCACAATTATATTATAATCGGCACTTGAAATGTTAAATACATGGTTCGAATCCGATATATTTTTCAATATATTTTATTTTTTTTTTAATCATTTTAGACCTTACGTTTCTAGTTGTTAAATCAATCTGAAGAAGTCCTTTATTCATGATTCCAAGTTCAAGTAAAATATATTTTATCCATAATGGAAATTGTGATATTAAATGTTTATCGCAATGTGTCAAATAGTTTGTTGTATCTGTTAATAATTCGGGTAAATGTGTTTCCCAATCTTTACAATAAACCTCGATATTTTTCCTATGGCAAAATATACTATTTATAACTTCATATGCATATTTTCCATTATATTTATTTTTTAATTCAGAAAAGAATAACTCTTCGATAATATAGTTAACACTTGATTCTATTCCCCAATTCGAAAACATTTTTTGTTTACACCTTTTCTCATTTAAAACTCCCATTTTATTAGGCAAAAAAATAAGAAAAAATGTAAAATCAATAGTAGGAATTTCACCTACGATGGTCTTACTTTTTCATCTTCCTTGTTTTTACTTGAAGATGTGAAAGACGAAATTTGCAAAGCCGAAGGCGAGCCCATGGAAAAACATAATGGTCGTTCTTGTTTCTCTATCCAACAACTCGTTAAATTCATTATGTTTATGGAAGAATTAGCATCTCTGGTTCTAAATACGATTTTTTTGTGTTCGCAACTCACGCAATTAGAACAGACTAATAACCTAAATACCTTCTTCCCTTCTTTATCTTTATAATATTCCAAATCATTATTACAATCACAACACTTTTTACTTGTATTACATTCGTTAATCGTAATTGTATCATATTTCTTATGGATTAGTTTCCTTAATCCTTTATTCATAGTCGGCATAAAATGTTTCATTTGCGTAGACCTACTCCAATTTCCATAACCGATTATGATATTTTCTCCAAAAGTTTCATTTATTCTATTCAAAAATGTATCTATTGATTTTTTACTATAACTATATTGTCTGAATTTCATTTTTCTCCATGTTTCTCTTTTGTAAAATTCTATTGTTTCTTTGTTTAATTTATTCTTTTCTACCAAATATATTTTGAATTTGTCATAATCAACTGATTTACTATTTTGTAAAGATAATCCAGTTTCTTTTTGAATAATTTCTTTTCGGTTTT
>Ga0304728_1000724_pt1 | contig 26607 bp, 26 predicted proteins | sample C_130625_MF_Meta_FD_190476 | JGI IMG/M metagenome (GOLD analysis project Ga0304728, IMG submission 190476) | Freshwater microbial communities from Lake Croche, Canada to study carbon cycling - C_130625_MF_MetaG (v2) (version 2) | ecosystem: Environmental > Aquatic > Freshwater > Lake | place... | reverse complement strand
AATGGGAAAATTGCTGCAATGTTGAACCAGAAAATTAGTTGTACATAAACAGGGGTTCCACGAAAGAACCAGGTGTAACTCCAGGCGGTTGCAGAGAGCAGACGGCTTTCCGAGAGGCGCATTATTGCAATGGTGACACCAAGTGTGATCCCAATTGCCATTGAGATCACCGTTAGTAGAAGTGTGCGACCAAGTCCCTGGATAATTTCTGTAACGGTGAAGTAGTGAAACACTACGTCCCAGCTGAATCTCCAGTTAATAACGTTGTGACAAGTACGAACTGTGTCGATGGTGTGACAAGCAACTTGTCCATTAGGAATTTTGGATAGGAGAGTGTGGATGAGCATTGCCACCGCAACGACGGCAAAGAAGCTCGCAACCCACCTACCAAAATGACGAACGGGGACAACCTTTACGGCAGTGTCCCCGTTCGTAGTCATTTCAGTTTTCTAAAAGCTCTTAGGAAAGTGCTCCGTTTAGAACCATCTTGTCTGGTGTAAGTGCACCTGAGCTCACGCCCCACTTAGCAAGAATTGCTCCGTAGGTTCCGTTTGCAGCGAGTGTCTTAAGTGCAGCCTGAATAGCAAGGGCGAGTGCCTTTCCTTCAGGAGTCTTCTGAGTTGCAAAGCCGTATGGTGCAACATTTACTGCGCTACCAAGAAGCTTGAATGCACCCTTTGAAGTTGAAACTACGTAGCCAGCAATTTGGCTGTCGAGGAATCCAACAGTTGCCTGACCTGAAGAAACTGCAGTGTTGGCTTCAGTCTGTGTTGCGAAAGAAAGAATGCTGCCAGTCTTGTTTGTCGTGCAAGCCTTTAGTGCTGCAGCAGCGTCAGTCTCTTCAACAGTTCCCTTTTCAACAGCAATCTTGAGACCACAGAAGCTTGAGAAGCCTGTGAACTTTGTCATTGATGATGACTTGGCGTAAACACCTTCACCGGCCTGGAAGTAGTCAACGAAGTTAACTTGCTTCTCACGTGTCTTGTTGTCAGTGAATGATGAGTTTCCAACCTGGTACTTCTTAGCAATGAGTCCAGCAATGATGTTGTCGAACGTTACCTTGTTGTGCTTTACCTTCAGCCCAAGTGTCACGCCAACTGCGTTCATAAGGTCAATGTCGAAACCAATGATCTTTGATCCGCTCATTGATTCGTCTGGTGCGTAGGAAGGGTCAGTTGCAATCTGCAATGTCTTTCCAGCTAATGATGCAGGAACCAACTTGGCGTTAGCCGCGTTGTATTTTCCAGTTGTTGTTGCAGCACCTGCGACAAGTGTTGAAGACAACATGAGTGTTGCAATTCCGCCAGCAACGAGTGCCTTGCGAACTAGTGAATTACGTAGCATTTCAGCTCCCAACTTTCCCCGCCATTGTTGACGTTTGGTTCTCATTTTTATCAGCAATTCGTGTTCACGACCAAAAGGCCACTATTTAGCCTTAATTGCAGTATTTCCGCCTAATAACGCCTGAAGATCAAGTGACCTATTTCTATGTCAAACGTAAGCATTCAGTTAAGTAATAGCGAATTCGTGAGTTGCGTATTTAACCTATCTTTAGGAAAGACGAATCAGGGGGCACCATGAAGCAGTACGAACCATTTGAAGGAAAAATCGGACGCAAGCTTTCGGAGTCAACTCCGTGGTGGCCAACACCAAAACACCCAGGTGCAGATGCACCAAACGTTGTTGTCTTTCTCATTGACGACCTTGGCTTCTCGCACTTCAACTGCTTCGGGTCTGACCTCGTTACTCCGAACATCAACAGACTCGCTGAAGGTGGACTTCGTTACACGAACTTCCACGTAACACCTCTTTGCTCACCAACACGTGCAGCCCTTCTTACTGGTCGCAATCACCACACTGTTGGTATGCGCGGAATTTCTAACTGGAGTTCTGGTTTTCCAAGCATGCGTGGTGAAGTTTCAAAGCACGCCGGCACCATGGCAGAAGTTATGCGTGAAGCTGGGTACACAACACTCGGTCTTGGTAAGTGGCACTTAACTTCAATGGAGAATGCATCATCAGCAGGACCATTCGATCAGTGGCCCCTCGCTCGTGGGTTTGACCGCTTCTTCGGATTCCTAGAAGGAGAGACTGACCAGTTCTCTCCAGACCTTGTCTACGACAACCACCGCGTTGAACCGTCGAAGACCCCTGAAGAGGGCTACCACGTAAGTGAAGATCTCGTTGAGCACGCTATTGAATTTGTGCACGACACCAAATCAATTCGTCCCGACCGACCATTCTTTATGTACTTCGCATTCGGTGCGCAACACGCACCGCACCAGGCACCTGCTTCCTACATGGCCAAGCACCGTGGAAAGTATGACGAGGGTTGGGACATTGCTCGTGAACGCTGGTTCGCTCGCCAACTTGAAATGGGCATCATCCCACCAGACACAACACTTGCCCCACGAAACCCAGGAGTAGATGCTTGGGACACGCTGCCAGAGAACCAGAAGAAGCTCGCGAGCCGACTTCAAGAGGCTTACGCCGCATTCTTAGAGCACACTGATGCACAAATTGGCCGTCTCGTAGATGACCTCGAAGCTATTGGTGAACTCGACAACACACTCATCTTGCTCATGAGTGACAACGGTGCATCACAAGAAGGTGGAGCATTCGGAATCTTGCACGAGATGAAGTACTTCAATGGCCTTATTGAAACTCCAGACGAGGCTGTACTTCGACTCGATGACATTGGTGGACCACACAGTCACTCGAACTACCCATGGGGTTGGGCACAAGCTGGAAACACACCATTCAAGTGGTACAAGCAGAACACGCACGAAGGTGGCGTCCACGTTCCACTCATTGCGCACTGGCCAAAGGGTATTAAGGACAAGGGTGGCATCCGCAACCAGTGGCACTACGTAACTGACATTGCTCCAACCGTCTTTGAAGCAACTGGTGTTACTAACCCATCCGTGATTAACGGTTATGAGCAAATGCCCGTTACTGGTGCATCAATTGCCTACACATTTGATAATCCAACAGCACCCGGTCAAAAGACCAAGCAATACTTCGAAATGGGTGGACACCGTGCGATGTATCACGAGGGCTGGAAGGCCGTAACTCGCCACGACCCTTGGTCAGTATTCCAGCCGGGCGCTGACCCAGATGCGTTCGAAAATGATGTGTGGGAGCTTTACAACATTGCTGTTGATGCTTCTGAAACAAATAACTTGGCAGAGCAGATGCCCGAGAAGCTAAACGCAATGATCGAAATGTGGTGGGAAGAAGCCGAAGAGTACGGCGTGCTGCCACTGGACGACCGAGGCATTGAGTTGTTTGGAACTCGTTACCGTGACAATTCAGCGCACCCACTTTCAAAGCACTACACCTACTTGCCACCACTGAATCCAATTCCAGCGCAGGCTGCAGCAGGGCTCGGTGGTCGTAGTTGGGACATGGAAGCAAAAGTCATTCGCAGCGCGGGCGAAAATGGGGTCATCCTGGCAACAGGAACTGAGAACTCAGGCATCAGTGTGTTCATGAAAGACGACCATCTTTACTTTGACTACAACTGTTTCAATGATCACTACGTAGTGAAGTCTTCGAAGAAAGTGCCAGAGGGTGAATCAGTCGTAGGACTTAAATTCAGACGCGGGAAAAGTGACGCTGACGCAACTTTGGTGATTAACAACGAAGAAGTTGGATCAGTTCACCTGCCAATCCTTATGCGAATCATCTCAAGTATTGGAATGAGTCTGGGCGCCGACGTTGGCTCACCGGTTTCACTTGAATACAAGGGTCCATTTAGGTTTGAGGGAACACTTCGACGAGTAGACATTCAGCTCATCACTCAAAGTGACAAAAAAGAACAAGAAGCAGCTGCACGAGAAGGCATGGCGCGTCAATAAACGTTGTAACTATAAAGGAGCATCATGAACAGAGTCCGTACACCAGATGATCGTTTTTTAAATCTTCCTGATTATTCATACACACCGCACTATGCAGAAGTTAAAGATCCAACCGGAGGCGACCCGCTTCGTATGGCCTACATTGACGAGGGTCCACGCGACGGTCAAGTTATGTTGCTGCTTCACGGTGAGCCGAGCTGGTCATTTCTTTACAGAAAAATGATTCCGATTCTCGTTGCTGCAGGGCACCGAGTCATTGCTCCAGACCTAATTGGTTTTGGACGTTCCGATAAGCCAGCAACTCGTGCTGACTACACCTACCTTCGCCACGTTGAGTGGGTGCGTGAGCTGATTTTCGACAAGCTTGATCTGCAGAACATCACGTACTTCGGTCAAGACTGGGGAAGTCTTCTAGGACTGCAACTCGTTGGTCTTTACCCTGAGCGTTTCGCACGTGTAGTAATCGGAAATGGTGGACTTCCAACTGGTGATCACAAACTCAGTGATGCATTCTTTGCGTGGCAGACCTACAGCCAGACAACACCTGAGCTGAATGTCGGAAACATTGTTTCTGGCGGATGCAAGAATCCACTTCCAGTCGAACTTATTGCAGCGTACGACGCACCGTATCCTGACGACACATTTAAAGAAGGAGCACGTCAGTTCCCACTCCTTGTTCCATCAACTCCTGACGACCCGACACACGACACGAATGTTCGTGCATGGGAAGGTCTAATGAAGTTCACCAAGCCGTTCCTGCTCTGCTTCTCAGACAGCGATCCAGTGATGGCCGGAGGAGACAAGGCATTTTCGTCTCTTGTTCCTGGAACAAAGGGTCAAGACCACGTGACTATTAAAGATGCTGGTCACTTCTTGCAAGAAGACAAGGGCGAAGAAATCGCAAACTTGATGCTTGCGTTTATTTCCAAGAACTAGAAGTAGTTCTCTCCGAGAGCTTCACTCCAGGGGGCGACTTTAAGGTCGCCCTTTGGAACGCTCCAGCGAAATACTGGTTTGATGTCAAGAACTGGTGTGCCGTCAATACCGTCAAGCCCGCGCACTGTTATTGAACGCTCGTTTACTGACTTGATTGCAACCGTTGTTAGAAGAATACGGTTCGGGCGGTCCTTGTTGCGCTGCGCAAAAATTCCTACATCTGGCCAGTCGGTGTTGCCGCGAGGGTGGCGGTGCCAGGGCCCTGGCGGGACGTCTTCAGCCCAGTCAGCGAAGAATACGACTTCGATGTGCGAGAACTCCGAGAGCCCCTTCAATGCCTCTGAGGGGACGTCTTGGGCGAGCTCAATGGTGCTTTCGATGTCATCCCAATTGTCGTCTAACGCCTCACTGCGGTCGTTACGGATATATGCGATTGGTCTAACAATGTGTTCCATGCACCTAATCTAGTGAAGCAATCGAGCTCTGGGGGTATCGTGTACTTTCCTAGAAGCAACCTGAAAGATATATGGCAGAACTGACTTTTACATACGGAACAATGGCAGCTGGAAAGTCCACTCTGGCCCTCCAGCTCTGCTGGCAATTACGTGAAAACCGAAGCGACATTGCCCTATGGACATTCGGACAGCGGAGCAATAACGGCAAAATTACGAGTCGAATTGGTATTGAGGCTGATGCTGACGCCATTGAAAATGGTGAAGATCTAACTCCTCGGATAAAGAAACTTCTCGCTGAGGGAATAAAAATTCTTGTTATTGATGAAGCACAGTTCGCAAGTAAAGAACAAATCGACCAGCTTGGCCAATTAGTCGATGACGACGACGTCGATGTTCACGCCTTCGGCCTCTCGGCTGACTTTCAGCTAAATCTTTTTCCAGGTTCTGCACGACTGTTTTCGATCGCCGACGTCGCGCGTGAGCTTCCACTCACCTCAACATGCTGGTGTGGCAATAAGGGTCGCTGCAACGCCCGCGTCGTTGACGGTGTCATTGTCAGAGACGGTGACCAATTCGTTATCGGTGACGTTCACCACGGGGTTGTTCACTACCAGGTGCTTTGTCGCACGCACTACCGCACAGGAAAATTGGGACCTATTTAAGAGTGGACTTGTATCCACCCAAAGTTCACTTTTGAACGCCAAAATAGATTCATGTCAACTGAACAAGAAACCAGCGTTGGTCAAGGAATTAATTGCATGAATCGATTCGGGATCTTCTCCGAATGTCAAAACTGTGGTGGAAAATTATCAGCTGAGCACGCTCATTACCGCTGCACCGCATGTGGCTGGCGCGATAGCTGCTGTGACTAGTCCTACTTTTTAAAGAACTTAACTATCAATTTTTGAACTTAGGGCTAACCACACGATGCCGAGCAGCCCAGAAATTATCGCTGCAAAAAATAGTCCAATTCGTGCTTGATCCAGTTGAGAAGAAGTAGTCAACGTAATCTGTGCAATTACTAGAGACACGGTAAGTCCCATTCCTGCGAGCAGACCAACACCAAAGATTTCTCTCAAATCTAAACTCTCTGGAAGCTTTAAGCGTGTGAAGCGTGTGAGCAACCAAGCCGCGAGGAAGATACCTAGAACTTTTCCGACAATTCTTGCGACTACTAGTGCAACGCTTATTTTTTCAAAAGCAAGAGAAAAATCTAAGTGTGACAGCAGATTGATCCAGATGTACACAGGAATGACTACGAATGTTGCCACCGGGGATAACAGTTGAATGAGCTTCACTCGCAGAGGTAAAACAAATCCGATTATCGCTGCACCAAGCGTGTAGATGGTGCTGGCCAAATGTAGGTGACTTCTAAAGAAAATTCCTATAACTAATAGAGATAAGAAGTCGTCGGCTACTGCAAGCGTCAATAGGAACAGCCTTACCTTCGGATTCACTCGCTTACCAAGCAAACTCAGTGCACCAATGGCTAGAGCAACGTCGGTAGGCATTGCTACTGCCCAGGCGTTTGATCCGGTGTTAAGTCCAACGAAAATAAGTGCGGGGACCAACATGCCGGCGAGTGCACAAAGTCCAGGAAGCACCACCTCTTTTGGGTGCTCAAGTCCTTCGCGAATTTCTAGACCAATCAACACAAAGAATATGAAGGTCAGAACATTTGAAAGCATGGCCAATCGTACCCCTTGATTACTTCAGAAAGGGTGGTTAAACGATTGTGATTTCTCTTAGATCACCATCGTCAACATTGAAGACAAAGCCACGAATTTCAGTTCCAATGACGAACGGACTGCTTCGTAGTGTTGCAACGGTTTGTTTTACGTCTTCGTCAACATTTTTGTATGCACCAAGTTTGAATGGCGGACGCTGCCCGAACTCTTTTTCTAGCTCCGCCTGTAGCGCTGCTTCTTCAAATGTCTCAAGCCCACACCTGGTGTGGTGAATGACCATGATTGACCTCGTCTGCAAGAGGCGCTGGCTGAGCAGTAGCGAGCGAATGGCGTCATCAGTTGCGAGCCCTCCAGCGTTACGTATGAGGTGAGCTTGTCCGAGTTTCAGACCTAGAGCTCCAAAGAGATCGAGGCGCGAGTCCATGCAGGTGAGCACCGCTAGATGCAGTTGTGGCTCAGTGGGGAGTTCGTTGTGTCCATGCTTAGGGACATAGCTGTCGTTATGAGCAAGAAGGTCATCGATTGCAGTCATGGGGTACATCTTAGGAAGAAACTCCAATGTGGCTACGCTCATTACTGGAGGCACTTATGAATAGCAATGAAGAAATCCGTGAAGAATTACGTCAACCAGCATTAGACCTTCGAGGGCTAATCCCAGATGTAATGAAAGGCTTCGCAACGCTTTCTGGTGCAGCTATGGCACCAGGCGAACTCAATGTAGGAACCAAAGAACTACTCGCTCTGGTGATTGCGATTACTCGTGAGTGTGACGGGTGCATTGTTGCTCACGCACGTGGATGTGTGCGAAATGGAATTACTCGTCAACAAGTCGCCGAAGCAATAGGTGTTTCAATTTTGATGAATGGCGGACCCGGGACCGTGTGGGGTCCACGAGCGCTACACGCTTATGACGAAGCTGCTGCTACTGCTTAGAAGCTGTAGGGGAGTTTCTTAATTCCGTTTACGAATGTTGACTCCAACTGTGATGGAGCACCAGTCATCTGAATGTTTGGTGTGCGAGCAATAAGGTCACGCCACATAACTGTGATTTCACGACGAGCAAGGTGAGCACCTAGACAGAAGTGCGGACCAGGAGCACCGAAGCCGTAGTGATCGTTCGGTGTGCGACCCACGTCAAATGTGTAGGGATCAACGAATGCGTCTTCGTCACGGTTGGCTGAGCTGTAATACAACAACACTTTGTCGCCAGCCTTTAGATCCTTGCCCGAAAGCGTGTAGTCAGTTGCGAGAGTGCGGCGCATCCAAATAACTGGTGATGCCCAGCGGACAATTTCATCAGTAGAAGTCTTGGCCAAACTTTCGTAGTCAGCAACAAGACGTGCCTTCTGGTCTGGGTGCTCGCTGAGGGCTCGAAGACCGTGCGCAATAGCGGTGCGAGTGGTTTCGTTGCCAGCAGTAACGAGGAGAACAAAGAATGAAGCGAGCTCTTGGTGGGTCAATTTTTCAGACTCAATCTCAGCGTTTACGAGGGCACTGGTGATGTCATCAATTGGATTGTCAATTCGGTGCTTGCCAATCTCTTCCATGATCCCGGTGAGTGTCGCTCCAGCCTCCAAGAACGCGAGGATTGGATCGGTGCCTTCTTTGACGAAGTCAGGGTCACCAGAAGAAAGGATGACGTTCGAGCAGTTAAGAACGGTCTGGTACTCGCTTGGTGGCACGCCCATCATCTGACAGATGATTTCGAGTGGGAAGGGTGCAGCGATGTCAGTAATGAAGTCACCAGTTCCAGACTTCATGGCGCGGTCAAGGACGTCAGCAGCGGTCTTTTCAATTGAGTCTTCAATGGAGCGAACGTTTCTTGGATTGAATGCATTTGAAACAATTCGACGAAGTCGTGCGTGCTTTGGGTCGTCTGTTGAAATCATTCCTGAGAAGTACTCAACCATTTCTGGTGGCAGATCCATCTGCGACACTGCACCGGGACCTGAAAGAAATACACCTGGGTTTCTCGATGCTTCTGCAACGTCTCGGTACTTGGTAAGTGCGTAGTAACCAGTTCCTCTTGGAAGCTCAATAGATGAACGTTCAATTAACGGCTCTTCGTAATGCCTAATTGGTGCATCGCGACGAAGCAGTTTGAAAGCTTCTTCACGTTCTGCCCATGGACGGCGCCAAAACGCCATGTCCGAGAGATCAATGTCTTCTAATGTCCAGTTCATGAGAACCCCCTGGCTGACAGCGTAGTGAATATAAGGGTCGGTCACGCCCGGCTATTTATACGGCAAACTAGAGGTATGTCAACTATCACCGATGAAGAACGCGCCAAGCGCCTGAAGGCACTGAACGCACTTCTCGACCTCATGCGTCCAGCTGTTCAGGCTGACGGTGGTGACCTCATGCTTATTCGTGCCGACGTAGAAAAAGGTGTTGTTGAAGTCCAGTTAGGTGGCGCATGTTCGAGTTGTGCAATTTCATCTTCAACACTTGAAGGTGGCGTGACTCGAATTCTCACTGAGCGCCTCGACTGGGTAACTGAAGTTATTGGTGGCGTTGATGAAAGTGTTGACCCAGAAGACTCAATGTCACTGGGTGTTGGTGGTTACGTTCCTCGTTACCGCCAGCTCTAAGTTCTAAAACCTAGAGGAGAGTAGTGAGCGCTGAGAAGCGGTCTTCAAAGACCTTTGCCGCACTTGAGGTTCGCAACTTCCGTCTCTTTTTTGCCGGACAGATGATCTCAATTTCTGGCACATGGATGCAGACCGTGGCCCAGAGTTGGTTAGTGCTGCAGATAACTGGATCCTCCGTTGATCTCGGAATTGCAATTGCGCTTCAATACGTTCCAATGCTGTTGTTCGCTTCATACGGTGGACTCGTTGCCGACCGCAGCAACAAGCGAACAATTCTCTACTGCACTCAGACCGCTGCAGGGCTACTAGCCTTTGCACTTGGAGTTCTAGTCAGTACGCACCACGTAACGCTGATGGGTGTGTACATTCTCGCCACGCTGCTTGGAGTATCGAACCTCTTTGATAACCCAGCTCGACAGTCCTTTGTTCAAGAGATGGTCGGAAGAGAGCACATCGCAAACGCCATCAGTCTCAACAGTGTGCTTATGAACATTGGTCGACTCATTGGCCCCGGCATCGCTGCAGTACTAATTGCGTTCGTGGGAATTGCACAGTGCTTCTACGTAAATGCCTTTTCCTACCTCGGGGTCATTGTCGCGCTCTACATGATGAACGCTGAAGAGTTCTCACCACTAAAAACAGTGAGTCGTGAAAAAGGACAACTTCGTCTCGGACTTAAATACGCCTTCACGACACCCATCCTTCGTGGCGTGTTGATCTCAGTGGCGATCGTTGGAACATTCGCCTATAACTTCACCGTTACGTTGCCACTCTTGGCACATGATTCGTTTCATCAAAAGACTGCATCGGAATACGGACTGTTTCTCACTGCAATGGGCGTTGGTGCAGTGCTTGGTGGTCTCTACATTGCTCGTAGGTCGCGTCCAACACCGAAACTTATTGCGGTGGTGGCGCTGGGATTTGGAATCTCAATGTCACTTGTTGCATTGTCGCCGAACGCAGTGTTTGCAACACTGTTACTTATCCCGACAGGCTTTTTCTCAATTGCATTCATCTCGACTTCGAACGCAACGCTGCAACTCAATTCCAGCCAAGAAATGCGTGGGCGAGTAATGAGTCTCTATGTGACGGGTTTTTTAGGTACGACACCAATTGGTGCACCACTCATTGGTTGGATTATTTCGCTAACAAACCCACGAGTTGGAATTCTCGTGGGTTCGTTACTAGCTATTGCAACTGGTGTCTGGCTGTCTTTGTCGCTTCGAAATAAAGTGACGCCAACGACTTAAGCGTTTTGTGGCTTAGGTTCCTTTGGAAGTCCAAGTGCACGCTCACCAATGATGTTGCGCTGAATTTCTGCAGTTCCACCCCAGATTGTCTCTGAGCGTGAGAAGAAGAATCCTGCCTGAAGTTCTGAAACTGGGTAGTCCTCGCGTCCACGACGTACTCCTGTGAGTGCTCCGCCTTCAGACCCGCCGTTACCGGTGAGGATCTGACCTTCCATTCCAAGAATGTCAACAGCGAGGTTCATTGTCGAACGGTGCATTTCTGACCAGAACATCTTGTTACACGCACCGAGCAATGCTGAGTTGTGTGTTCCTTGAAGTCCGTCAGTGAGTGAACGGTAACCATTGATCTGCATGATCTTGACGCTCTGCCATGCCTTAACAAGGTCGTCGCGAACCATCTTGTCTTCGTTCTTCTTGACGCGCTTTGTTTCTTTAACAATGTGTTCCCATTCCTTCAAGAAACGGCGGTAACCAGTTGTTGAAGATGCTCCACGCTCGAATCCGAGAGTGGTCATTGCAACCTTCCAACCGTTGTTTACGCCACCAACAACGTTGCCCTTAGGGCAACGTGCGTCGGTGAAGAACACTTCGTTGAATTCTGCTGATCCGTCAACCTGAATAATTGGTCGAACTTCGACACCAGGTTGGTGCATTGGAACGAGGAGGTAGCTGATACCGGCGTGCTGTGGTGCCGTTGGGTCGGTGCGGACCATGAGGAACACATAGTCAGCGTGCTGAGCAAGTGTCGTCCATACTTTTTGACCGTTGATAACCCACTCGTCACCGTCGAGCACTGCTGTGGTCTTAAGGCTTGCGAGGTCTGATCCAGAGTTTGGCTCAGAGAAACCTTGGCACCAAGAAATTTTTCCACCCAAGATGCCAGGAATGAATTCTTGCTTCTGCTCTTCGGTGCCCCACTGAAGAATTGTTGGTCCAACAAGAGTGTCACCAAAGAAGTCAGCGCGCATTGGTGCTTCTGCACGTGCGAACTCTTCGTTCAATACAACTTGTTCAATAAGAGAGAGTCCCTTGCCGCCGTACTCTTGTGGCCATCCTGCGCAGATCCATCCACCTTCGAAGAGCTTCGCGGTCCAACCTGCGTTGAATGCGGTCCTCTCTTCAGCGGACATTTTGAATCCAGGTTCGAACCATCCCTTAGGGAGATTCGCTTCGAGCCACGTCCTAACTTCGGCGCGGAATGCTTCTGATTCTTGGGGGTATGTGAGATCCATACAGGGCATAATAGCCATGTTTTATAGGGGTTACTCACGAGTTGGCGTCTGCGTGAAAATTAGGGGAGAATGGATGACTTCGCCGAACCGAAAGCAGCTTTTCGTGCCCCGTCCCATCAAACAGGTAATTGCCGAGACCAGAGCGTCTTGGGCCCTTTCTAAGACCATCACGGTCCCAGGTCGTATTGAGCCACGTCCGGCGCAGCCCGGCAAGCACCGTATTGCTTTTCTTATTTACCGAGGGAACCCTCAGTGTGGTGGCCAGGGTGTCTACACGCGTCACCTAACTCGTGAACTTGTTCGACTCGGACACAGCGTTGAAGTTTTCTCTGGTCCTCCATGGCCAGAACTTGACGAAGGCGTTGGCTTCACGCCAGTGCGTGGACTCGACCTCTACCGCAACCCAGATCCATTCCGCGTTCCTGCAATGAGTGAGTTCACATCACTCGCAGACTTAGCTGAATTCGCGGTGATGTGCACCGGCGGATTTGGCGAACCGCTCGCGTACTCACTTCGTATTAAGAAAATCTTGAAGAAGCGTCGCGCTGACTTTGACATTATTCATGACAACCAGTGCATTGGAACTGGCATCATGAGTCTTCACAAAGCTGGATGGCCACTTCTAGAAACCTTGCATCACCCAATTACTGTTGACCGCTCAATTGCACTCGACCACGCAGAGGGAATGTGGAAGCGCTACACCACGAGACGCTGGTTTGGTTTCCTTCGCATGCAGGTGCGCACTGTAAAACGACTTCCAGCGGTGCTTACTGTGTCTCATAACTCGAAGAAAGACATCAACGCACAGATGAAAGTTCCACTCGAGCGTCTTACGGTCGTTCCGGTTGGTGTTGATCACACAGTCTTTAAGCCGTACGCCGATGTTGTGAAGAAAACTGGACGCCTCATGGTGACTACCAGCAGCGATGTTCCTATGAAGGGCCTCGTTCCTCTCCTTGAAGCAGTCGCGAAACTTCGCACCGAACGCGACATTGACCTCATTGTGATTGGAAAGCCCAAGGCCAAGGGCCGTGTGCAAGAAACTATGGACCGCCTCGGACTCAATGACATCGTGACAACAATTTCTGGCGTTACTGACGAAGAACTTGCTCGCCTCTACGGTGAAGCAGAAATCGCAGTCGTGCCAAGTCTCTACGAAGGCTTCTCACTGCCTGCCATTGAAGCAATGAGCTGTGCGGTTCCAGTAATTGCAACAACTGGTGGCGCACTGCCCGAAGTTGTTGGTGTGAGCGGTGAAACGGGAATCCTCGTTGAGCCAAATAATCCTGAAGCTCTTGTGGCTGCTATTCGCGACCTGCTTGATGACGCACCACTTCGCAAGAAGCTCGGTGACGCTGGGCGAGTGCGCGTTACGGAGCGCTTCACGTGGGAAGTAACTGCACGTGGAACAGCTGCTTGCTACGACGCAATTCTTAACAAAACCCCACTACCAGCATCGATGGACTTTGAATAATGCTTACTGCTAATTACGACATTCTTGGACTGCAGACCGGTGACAAGATTCTTGACCTCGGTTGCGGCTTCGGACGCCACGCATTCGAAGCAGCTCGCAGAGGCGCCAATGTTGTCGCACTTGACGCAGGGCGCGAAGAGGTTGAAGGCGTTGCCGCAACGTTCGCTGCCATGGTTGAAGCAGGTGAGCTTTCAACTGAGAACCTGCACGTCGCCTCAGTACAAGGCGACGCACTAGCACTGCCATTTCCTGACGGAACATTTGACCGTGTTATTTGTTCTGAAGTGCTTGAGCACATTCCTAATGATGTTGGCGCAATGCGCGAACTTGCTCGCGTGCTTCGTCCCGGTGGCACCATGGCCATCACCGTTCCGAGATTTGGTCCAGAACTAATCAACTGGGCGCTCTCAGACGCATATCACAACGTTCCTGGTGGACACATTCGTATCTTTAGAAAGTCGCAACTTAAGAAGCGACTTACTTCAGTAGGCATGCAAGTAACTGGTCACCACTACGCGCACGGACTGCACAGTCCTTACTGGTGGCTTAAGTGTTTAGTCGGCACGAAGAACGACCAGAACTGGTTCGTTCGCCAGTATCACAAGCTTCTTGTTTGGGACATTGTGAAAGGTCCTCGCACAACTCGTTACATGGAAAAAGTACTTGCACCACTCATGGGTAAGTCCATTATTTTTTACTTAGTGAAGCCTCTGTAGCCATGTCACTTACGTCACAGCACATGTCGGGTGTTCCGGGAATTCTTACCTCGGATCAAATTGCACAAACTGCGAAGCAGCTCAGCACGTTGCAAGTGACAAGCGGACAGATTCCTTGGTTTCCTGGCGGTCACTGTGACCCGTGGAACCACGTTGAAGCAGCCATGGCACTCACTATTACTGGGTACCAGCAAGAAGCTCGCGCCGCATACAAGTGGTTGTCTGACATGCAGCTCAAAGACGGCAGCTGGTTCAACTACTACGTAGGCGCACACGTCAAAGACTCTCGCCTCGACACAAATGTCTGTGCCTACATTGCTGCAGGTGTGTATCACTACTTACTCGTAACTGAAGATGTTGATTTCTGTGCAGAGATGTGGCCAACTGTTGAAGCAGCGATTGATTTTGTTCTTCGCTGGCAGCTAGGTGATGGCACGATTCGTTGGTCACTTGACTCACTTGGTCGACCAGAAACGTACGCACTGCTAACAGGATCATCTTCAATCTTTCACTCACTTCGATGCGCTGTGGCGCTCGGTGAGCGACTCGGACACGCTAAGCCTGCGTGGGAACTCGCTGCAGGTCGCCTAGGTCACGTAGTTGCTCATCACCCAGGAGCATTTGCTCCAAAGAACGAATTCGCCATGGACTGGTACTACCCAATCTTTAGTGGCGCCCTTCACGGCGCTGCAGGCGAGAAGCGCATTAAAGATGGCTGGGAGCGTCACGTAATGGACGACTTCGGCGTTCGCTGTGTTTCTACGAATGACTGGGTCACCGCTGCAGAAACTGCAGAGTGTGTTCTTTCACTTGATGCACTCGGCCTCACAACACAGGCACTTGATCTCTTTTCATGCACCACTCGTCACCGTCGTGAAGATGGTGCGTACTGGACAGGCATTGCGTACCCTGACGCGGTTACGTTCCCTCACGCAGAAACTTCTAGTTACACCTCAGCGGCAATTATTTTGGCCGCTGACGCACTCAGTTCTTCTTCACCAGCTGCTGGACTATTTCGCCACGAAGTACTCGGCGAACCACTTGACCTTCCTGAACCAGGATGTCGAATTAACTAACTCGTCGAAGTACTCGAAGCGATCCTTCGTCACCGACCTCTTCGAATTTTCCACTCTCTAGAGCGGCTAGATAAATCTCGTATGGTGGTCGCCCACCATCTTCTGGATTTGGGAACACGTCGTGGATGAGCAGTAGCCCGCCACTAACAATCTTCGGCGTCCATGCTTCGTAATCTGCCCATGCAACTTCTTTACCGTGACCGCCATCAATAAAGAGAACATCGAGTGGTTGCGCAAAATGCTTTGCTACAACAATTGACGGCCCAACTAGACCTACAACGGTGGCTTCAAGTTTGGCGTCAGCAATTGTTCGCTGCCAGGTGGGAAGGGTATTGAGTCTTCCGTCGACTGCGTCAACGAGAAGTGGGTCAAAGTGTTCCCATCCAGCTTGGTTTTCTTCACTCCCGTGGTGATGGTCAAGTGAATAGAGCACTGCACCGGTTTCTTCCGCAGCACTGCCAATGAAAACTGCTGATTTCCCACACCAAGCTCCAACCTCAAGCCACGTCCCGCCAGAATTACTTTCTCCATGGGAACGGGTGTATTCGTGAAGCGCCAGACCTTCATTTGTCGGCATGAACCCCTTTACGCCTTCAGCGAAAGTAAGCAGTTCTGATCGACGGCTCATTCAGCAATTAGCTGGAATACCGAATAAATTCCGAGACCCGCAAAAATAATCCCTCCGGCATAACGAATTTTTTGAAGAGAGAACTTTTTGACAAGAAACTGTCCACCGTACACTCCGACAATCTCAACGAGGATTAGGCCAATTGAAGAAGCAAAGAACACCGCGATAGGCAGGTGAGTCTTTGCAGTCAAGTTGGCAGCCTGGATTTGAGTGATGTCACCAAATTCACCGACGAAAATAACACTGAAAGCAACAGTGAATTCTTTCCACCACGTTGCTGATCTTTCAGCCGAGGCTTCTTCCTCGCCTTTTTCTAGCTCCACTTTTTCTGGAACGAAAAGCAAGTATGCAGCACCACCTAAAAACAAAATAGCGATAACTATCTCTTTAATCGTTGTAGGAAAAGTTGCAATCAGTTGACCAGCAGCACAGGCAATTCCCATGTGAATTACAAGCGCGAGACAGGCTCCAAAAAGTACGGGTATTGGTCGAGCCTTAGTGGCCATCACAATTGTTGCAATGAATGATTTATCAGGTAGCTCAATTATAAAAAACAGTCCGACAATGAATAGGAAATAGCCAATGCTCATGTACTAATCCTAGAACTGCAAACGCATTGCTTTGGCGAATGCAACTCCAACGTACATGCGCTCAATCTCTTGGTCAATTGTCTTTTGACGACCAGCGAGTGCGTGCTCATTGTGGAACTTTTCGACTTCACGTGAGAAATTCTCGTCTGTTGTGAAGGTTGAAATTCCAGTTCCAAGACGTGCGTGTGCATTCGGAGGGAAACGATCCATTGCTTCGTCCCATCGCTTAGCGATTACCTTCCAAACAGCAGGGCCTGAAACTCTGTTGCGACTGTAGAAGCCGAGCATCATTCCACCATCTTGGTTACGGAAAGTCGAGTAACACATTTCTGCAGCACGAAGCAGCAACGTCTCATCAGTAAAGAATCCAAGTGCCATACGGTAGTTATTTTCGTCCTGAGGTGTTGCGGCGTTCTGGCAACGCTTCCAGAATTCATCAAAATCTGCTGCCTGGTTTTGTTCAGCAACAACTCGAAGAACAGAAACCATAATGTCACCGTCAATGTTTCCTGCATCAAATCGCTTACGTGCTTCAGCAACAACGTTTGCGTCCTTAGCCACGCTGCCCAAAATAGTTACTGTGAGTCCACGCAATTTTCCATCAAACGTATCTTCGTTTGGTTTTGGATCCCAACCGAGAGTTGCAAGAAGTGGAGCGAAGAGCTCACTGGCAATCTTGGCAATCTTTGGCTGTTGGTCGGCTGGTAGCGCTCGATTCACACTTTCAATTGCCGCAGCAATTGTTTCGAGTGATGCAACCTCGCTGAACTGAGCAGCGCTGCGTGCGAGTTCTTCAAAACTTGCCCAAGTGATTTGACCCGCAAATAGTGAGGCCCAAGCATCAAGGATGATGTTGGCACGTTCAATCTTCTCTAAGTCACCAAAACGAGCAGCAAGTGCTGAGGACTCTGATGCGCCGTATCGAGTACGAAATACTCCTGATGCGCCAGCGTTTACTACCACTGGAGCTGCGTCACTCACCGCAAGTGGCTTGTCACTCAGCAAATTACGAGTAACAGTCTTTGAGTCGATCGACCTCGTGAGAACTGGAACGAGCCACTGCTTACCAATTTCACTCTTAGGCGAAGTAGGTGTGATTACCGGGCTTCCATAAGCAAAAGGCTTCTGTGTTAGCTGGCCATTTTCAAGTGTCACCAATGGGTGACCACCTTGCAAGATGAAGGTATTCATGATGTCTCGAACAGGCTGGCCAGATTCTTCCTCAAGTGCATCCCACAGGTCAGTAGTAACGGTGTTCTTGTAACTGTGCTTTTTCAGGTAGCGACGAATACCGTTTCGGTATGTGTCTTCACCTAGGAATTGCTGGAGCATTCGAAGAACGCCACCACCTTTTTCGTAGGTGAGTACGTCAAACATTCCCTGTGTGTCGTCTGGGGAAATTACTTCGTACTCAATTGGTCGAGTTGAGTGCAGTCCATCAACCTTCATTGCCATTTCACGATCAATTACTGCGAACCACGTCCAGATGTCCCATTCAGGACGGAAATCTTCCATGGCGAGTGTTGCGCAGAATGTGGCGAAGGCTTCGTTGAGCCAAATTCCTTCCCACCATTCCATCGTTACAAGGTCACCAAACCACATGTGAGCAATTTCGTGAGCAACAACTTCTGCAACGCGTTGTACAGCACTCAGCCCAGCAACCTTTGGATCAACGAGCAGTGCAGTTTCGCGGTATGTAACGAGTCCGAGATTTTCCATCGCACCATTGGCGAAGTCTGGGATTGCAATCATGTCGAGCTTCTCGCCAGGGTAGGCAATGTCGAAGTATGAAGAGAAGAAGCGAAGTGCGTGCGCACCAGCCTCCATTGCGAGGTCGGTGAGGTGTCCCTTGCCAATCGGGTAGATAACTCGCAGCGGCACGCCATCAACATCAACGGCTTCGGTTGATTCGAACGGACCAACACAGAAAGCGACGAGGTAAGTAGACATCACCATGGTTGGCGAGTAACTAACTGTTCGTTGACCGTTTCCTAAATCTGTGTTTGAGATTTCAGGATTATTTGAATATGCAGCTAAGTGTGAAGGAACTGTGAGGTTTACCTGGTACGTCGCCTTAAATGCAGGCTCATCCCAACAAGGGAATCCTTGTCTTGCATAGGAGTGCTCAAACTGTGTGGTCGCGATTCGGTGCTCAGTGCCGTCAGCGTCAGTGAACTTTGAGAGGTAGAAGCCATGAAGGTTGTCGTTGAGTATTCCAGTGAAGGCAATTTCAATCACCGCAGGTCCGGCGGGGAGCGCACTTTCGAAACTAAATGTCGCTGTTTCGTAGGTGTCGTCGAGGCTCAAGTTGCTTGAGCGAAGTGATGTTGATCCAGACGTTACGGTTGCATCGCCCATTTTGAGGGCTTTAGCGTTCAGGGTGAAGGAAGTATTTGACTCTTTTACGTCAACATCGATTTCAACGCGACCTGAAAAGGTCGCTGACTCAAGGTCTGGGGTAATAAAGATTCGATAGGCCGAAGGGACTATAGAACGGTCGAGGCGGTACGGATTCTTAGTTGTGCTCATAGGCGTCCACCCTAGGGCAAAATCTTCTACGCTCGCTAGGTGACAAATTCTCAGACGCCAGTTTCCCTACGTAAAAAGCCCGGTCCAAATCGCCTTGCGGTTACTGGCATTGGTAACGCCATGCTCGACATTATTTCTCGTGATTCAGATGAGGTCTACGCAAGTCTTGGTTTCGTTAAAGCTTCGATGAGCCTCGTAGGTGTTGATCAACTCGACACGATTTATAACGCAATGGGACCAACAACACAGATGAGTGGTGGGTCGGTTGCAAATTCAATTTCTGGTGTTGCAAACCTTGGCGGTACGTGTGGGTTCATAGGCAAAGTCGCCAACGATGAATTCGGTGAACGTTTTCAGCACGACCTCAAGTCTCTTGGTGCAGAACTCGATGTTGCAATTGCAAAACCTGATGAAGGCGCAACAGGACGCTGTCACGTTTTTATTACTGACGATGCACAGCGCACCATGGCTACGTACTTAGGTGCAGGCAATCAGTTGCGTCCAGATGACATTCACGAAAACCTCATTGCTCGCTCAGAAATTACATATGTTGAGGGTTACCTGTTTGACCTACCGCCGGCCAAGGAAGCAATCAAAAAAGTTGTCAACTTTGCGCACGAACATGACTCAATGGTCGCGCTTTCTCTTTCCGATAGTTTCTGCGTTGACCGGCACCGCCGTGACTTTTTAGAGCTCATCACCAACGATGTTGACCTCCTGCTTTGCAACAAGGACGAAATCCTCTCGCTCTTTCAAGTTGAAACGCTTCCAGAGGCGTACGAGCTCATTGACGAACTTGGAATCCTTGCGGTTGTAACTCGTGGGCCAGAGGGCGCAGACGTTCTTTCGTTCTCTGAAGTAATCAACGTTCCAGCAGCTGACGTTGCACACGTGGTTGATCAAAATGGTGCGGGTGACATGTTCGCCGCAGGATTCCTCTACGGCATGGCACTTGGCTGTGATCCAGTTGAAGCTGCGCAGCTCGGATCGTTATGTGCTGGAGAAGTGATTCAACACCTTGGTGCACGACCTGAAGTTGACCTCGAAGAACTTGCGATTGAAGCGGGACTTCTGTAGTTCTTAGAGTCCGAGCTCGTCGAGCTCAGAATCTATTTCACGAGTTCGAATTGTTTCCCATTTAACCCACATCACCACGAGTGGAATGCACGCAAGCAGCATCAGACCATCGCCACCAATCCACATGATGGACCCACCGAGTTTGACGTTGTCAAGAATTGATGCGGGCGTTGAACCCATTGGCGCCATTGTGGCGTAACCAGGGAACGGGTTCTTCACCGACATAATCAGTGCAAGTCCAGTGAACGTATCAACGGGAACTGCTGCCATTACGTAGACCAAGCGAAGACCGGGGTGAAGCTTCATGCCACGCTCGAGTCCAAAGGCCACTCTGAAAAATAAGTATCCAATAACGAGAAAGGCAATCTGTTCTGCGTGGTGGACAAGTGAGTACTTCATCATGAGATCAAATAGTCCCGTGAGATGCGTTGCTGGAATAAATACTAAGTACGCCACGAAACCAAAGAGTGGGTGCAGCACAACACGCATAATGCGGCCATCAATGAATTTCTTCAGCCACACGGGACCTGTTTTGCTAATGAGGTCGAGTGGTCGCGCGCAGGCGAATAGTGGTGCTGCGGCCATGATCAGTAAAAGGTGTTGGACCATGTGTGCACTGAAATACTCCATGTCGAAGTAACCAATGACACTCTGTGTCGCAATGAAGGTGACCGCGAGTCCAAGGTAAAAGAAGATCGATGGCGCTAGTGGCCAGTTCTTCGCTCTGCGAGCTCCAACCGCGTACAAGGTCCCAGCACTAAGTAGAAGAATGATTGGCACTACGCCGAGATGCCAGAGGTTTAAATGGCTCCACGAGAACTCATTCATTTGCATGTTTGGCACTAGTTCATCTTAGGTCTGGGCTAGGAAATCTAAGTTCACTAGGTAGGATGTGGATGTGAAGTCTAAGTATGTAACCAAGCAGGCATTGATTCTGCATATTTGTTTAATTGCTTGGCTCGCCATGTGTGCATCAGCGGCGTACTGGCAAGTTGGTCGAGCAATACAAGGCAATTCGCTTAGCTTCCTCTACTCAATTGAATGGCCTTGTTTTGCGGTCCTCGGAGTCTTTGGATGGTGGGCACTACTTAATCAGGAAAAAGTTACTGAACATCAAGAAAAAGCCCGTCGTGAGTTTGAAGATAATCAGCGAGCACTGGCCCAGGCCGCACGTGCAGCAGAGTCAATGTCAGAAGATCCACAGATGAGCGCGTACAACGATCACCTTGAAAGTATTGCTACAAAACCTAAAAAGAAACTGTTTGGACACTAAATGTTAAAAGCCTTTAATCGCTACCGAATCATGTCGTTTATTACTGGAACAACATTGCTGATGCTTTGTGCAACGTTGATTCTTCACAAGGTTGACGCAACTGCGTGGCATCACATCAAGTGGTTCGTAAGCCTCGTGGGCGTTGGTCACGGAATTGTTCTGTATCCGATCTACCTCGTAGCTTCATTTAATTTGGCCCTAAAAGCAAAACTGCACGTTGGATACATTGCCTTGATGCTGCTTTCGGGATTTGTTCCAGGGCTCGCTTTCTACATGGAAAGCCGCATGGAAAAGAAGTTGTTTCCACAAGGTCGCACTAACGCGTGAGTAGTCCCTGGCTCGAACGCAGAGTTATTTCCTTTGCTCACCAGGGTGGGTCTTTCGAAGGGCCGTCATCAACTATTTCTGCAATCTCTAATGCACTAAAAAATGGTGCCACCGCAGTGGAACTTGACGTGCACGCAACAAAGGACCGAAAGATTGTGGTCTGTCACGACGAAACTGTTGACCGCACTACAAATCATCAGGGAAGTATTTCTAACTTCACGCTGGCAGAAATCAAAGAAATGGATAATGCCTACTGGTGGATTGCGGGCGAAGCCGTTTCACCTGGCCACAGTGACAGTGAATACGTGCACCGCGGCAAGGCACCTAAGGATCGTAATTTTGCAATTGCAACGCTTGAAGAAGTGAGCGAAGCATTCCCTGGGGTTCTGCTGAACATGGACATCAAGCAAACATCTCCTGACGTTGAACCGTACGAAGAACTTCTGTACAAAGAGTTGCAACGACTCGAAAGAACAGAGTCAGTAATTGTTGCGTCATTTCATGACGACGCGATTCAGAAATTTCGCTCACTCGCACCAGAAGTCGCCACTTCAGCGGCGACGAATGAAACTTCAGCGTTCTTTTTCTCAATGCTGGAAGGTGGGGAACTTATAGTGCCACCGGTGTGCTCATTCCAAGTCCCTGAAACGTTTGGTGACATCACAGTTGTTAATGAGCAGTTTGTTGAGTCAGCTCACAAGTCTGGTGTGGCAGTCCATGTATGGACAATCAATGACGTTGCGTCGATGTCCAGACTGGTGGACCTCGGGGTAGATGGCGTAATAACCGACACGCCTACGCCACTTAGCGCCCTCTTAAAAGAGCGAAACTGTGGGTGGGACGGGAAACTGTAAGGGTACGGCTTTAGCCGCGACCGCAGTTCGGCTTCTTGCCGTGGTTAGCCTTTTTCTTGGCTCGTAGCTTGCGCTTGTTAGTCCGCTTTGACATAGGTGACAATGTTAGTAGGTAAATGGCCTACTAAGCCAAACGAAGGGAATTACGTGCAGATGCAAGGACAACTTGTGGTGGTAGCGACCCCGCTTGGCAATCTCGGTGACATCTCACGCCGGGCCCTGGAATTACTGGAAAAAGCCGACGTGGTCTACTGCGAAGATACGCGACATTCGAGCACACTCTTTAGCGCGAACAACATTCCCGTCAACGGTCGACTGAAAGCCTTACACGAGCACAATGAAGCATCCCAGTGTGAAGAAGTCATCAAACGAGTCAGTGAAGGTCAAGTTGTAGTTCTGATCAGTGACGCTGGTACTCCGGGAATCAGTGACCCGGGAGCACGAGTTGTTGCTGCTGTTGCAGAAGCGGGACTCTTTGTGACAACCGCGCCTGGACCTGCGGCTGTTATTGCGGCACTCACGATCAGTGGTCTTCCAACCGAACGATTCATTATGGAAGGTTTCGTTCCTAGAAAAGCTGGTGAGCGAGAAGCGCTCTATGCACAGTGGGCAAAAGAACAGCGCACGGTGGTCTTTTATGAATCACCACAACGTCTTGTTACGACGCTGAGTGAACTAGCGCTTCATTATCCAGACCGCAGAGTTGCTGTTTGTAGAGAAATTACGAAGCTCCATGAAGAAGTAATTCGCGGAACGCTTAAAGAAGTGCACGATCGTTACTCATCAAGAGAAGTCTTAGGTGAAATTGTTGTTGTCCTTGACGGTGCAGAGCCAGCACCCGTGGTGGATGATGAAACGGCCAAAAAAGCCATCATTGAGCAACTCAGTAGTGGCGCCACCCTGCGAGACGCTGTTTCGTACGTATCTGAGACGCTCGGGGTTGCACACCGAGTTGCGTATCAACTCGGGCTCGATGTTCGAGCCGAGCAGGATTCATAACTTAGTAACCTTTAGTTAATGGCTCGCTTCTATATCACTACGCCGATTTATTACGTCAATGACGCACCACACGTAGGCCACGCCTACTGCACGGTGAACGCTGACGCTATGGCCAGGTGGCACCGACTTATTGGTGACGAGACCAAATTCCTCACTGGTACAGATGAACACGGCCAAAAGGTTGCTGACGCTGCTGAAAAGAATGGCGTTTCACCACAGGCCTGGGCGGACACCACGTCGGCACGATTCCGCGAAGCCTGGGATGCACTCGGGATCAGTTATGACGACTTCATTCGCACCACTGAACCACGACACTACGAAAGCGTGCAGAAGTTTCTTACTGCGATCTACGACAACGGCTTTATTTACAAAGACACGTACTCGGGCCTCTACTGCGTTAGTTGCGAGGACTACTTCACCGATGAAGCAAGTGACAACGGCAAGTGTCCGGTTCACGCAAAACCTCTTACACAGATGGAAGAAGAAAACTGGTTCTTCAAACTCAGTGCCTTCGAAGACAAGCTTCTTGAGTACTACGCGAAGAACCCAGAGTTCGTAACACCTGGAACAAAAAGCAACGAAGCGTACGCATTTATTAAGGGTGGTCTTCGTGACATCTCGATTACGCGCACATCTATTTCGTGGGGTGTTCCAGTTCCGTGGGACGAGAAGCACGTCTTTTATGTTTGGTACGACGCCCTGATTAACTACCTCACCGCAATTGGCTACGGCCGAGAAGATGATGAAGTCGAAAAGTGGTGGCCAAATTCTCACCACCTCATTGGTAAAGAGATCATTCGTTTTCACTGTGTTTGGTGGCCAGCTATGTGCATGGCTGCTGGACTCGAGCCACCTTCACACGTACAGGTGCACGGCTGGCTCCTTGTTGGTGGCCAGAAACTCTCAAAGACCATGGCTCAAGAAGGTGGCGTAAAACTCACTGATATTGCGCCTGTTGTGCTTACTAACGAATACGGCGTTGACCCGATTCGCTACTACCTGCTTCGTGAAGCGGTGCTTGGAAATGATGGAGATTTCTCACTCGAAGCAATCACTGCTCGCTACAACACTGACCTCGCAAACAACCTCGGAAACCTTGTAGCTCGCGTGGCAACTGTGGTGCAGTCAAAGTGTGACGGACTTTCACCCGGAGCACGAAGTGACTCAGTTCTTAGAAGCGACGCAGAAACTGCAGTTACTGAAACTGCTGCTGCGTGGAACCGCTTTGCACCACAAGCAGCACTCGAAGCAACATGGCGACTCATTGGTGCAACGAATTCATTCCTTGAGCAGAACGCGCCGTGGAAAATGGAACCAGGCCCAGAAGTTGAAGCTGTGATGGGCGATGCACTCGAAGCAATTCGAATTGTTTCAATTCTTGTGACACCGGCAATGCCAACCGTTGCAGCTGAAATCTGGAAGCGCCTTGGACTTAGTGGGCTCCCTACTGATGGCGACTTCACCGAAAACACCAAATGGGGACTCTTCCCTAAGGGCGTGCAAGTGGAGAAGGGCGATCCTCTTTTTCCGAGAATCAAGAGTGAGTAATGAGTAACTGGACTGACGCACACTGTCACATTCAAGACAGTTTTCTGACTGATGAAAAAGTTGCACTCAACATTCAACAAGTCATGAATAATGCAGTCGCCGCTGGTGTTGACCGACTCGTTGTCATTGGCACGGGTGCAGAAACTTCACGCGATGCACTTGCTGTTGCTGAAATTGAAGGTCCTGTTGAGCTCTACGCAACCGTTGGACTTCACCCGCATGATTCGTTAAGCGACATTCAGCCAATTATTGAAATGGCGAGGTCGGGGCACCCCAAATTGGTGGGAATCGGCGAGTGTGGCCTTGACTACTTTTATGAACATTCTCCCAGGTCAGAGCAGTTTAAATCCTTCGCCACCCAGATAGGTTTAGCCCATGAGTTAAACCTCGCACTTGTAATCCACGCGAGAGATGCCTTTGACGATCTGTTCGAAGTTTTTAAGACCGAAGGCGTTCCGCCAAGAACAGTTATTCACTGCTTTACTGGCAACCAAGCTGACGCAGAAGGTTGCCTTGAGTGGGGATGTGATATTTCAGTTTCTGGAATCGCAACATTCAAAAATGCCGAGTCACTTCGTGATGCAGTAAAAATTGTTCCGCTCGATCGACTTCATGTTGAGACTGATAGTCCGTTCCTCGCTCCAGTCCCACATCGTGGAAGGCCCAATGAGCCGGCATACGTGTCGCTTGTGGGTGAATTCGTTGCAAATCTACGTGGTGAAGAGGTTTCAGTCGTTCGTGACGCAACTGCTGCAAATTCTGCTCGTTTGTTCAATCTACCTGTTAAATAAATAACCTTTAATCAGGAACTTTAGAGATACATAAATCTCGTATTGCCTTCTTCGTGGTACTTGCCTAGCGTTATAGGGCGAGTTGTTGCATAAACACTCGTTGTCCCGACGGAGGGTGGAGATCTGAGGGCATTATTCCAGCGAGTACCCCGGTACTTGTTGACGCTTATGACCGTGAGCAGCTTGTTCGCTGCTTCACTGGTTTTCTCGACGCCTCTGATCGCTGAGGCGTCTACTTCGCACGCGCCGGTTCACATGCCTAACCTCATTGGAACTTCACGCGCCAACGTGTACGCAGTTATGTCTTCCAAGGGGCTCTATTTCACCACCAGCGGCCCGGGAGTAACAAACGGAACATGGGTAACTGTTGCCTCGCAGAGCCCGGCGCCTGGCGTTTTGATCGCGTGGCACGGGCAGGCGAAAATCGTTACTTCAATGAAGCCATTTGTTGGCCCCAGAAGGGTGCCTAAGCTCATTGGCCTCTCAAAAGCCGCTGTCTACAAGGCAATGCACAATGCCGGCCTCTTCTTTGACACCACCGGTCCTGGCGCATTCAGTGGAACATGGACCAGGGCAGTGGCCCAAAATCCAGCAGCTGGAACGATTGTCAAATTCGAGTCAGTGGTGCTTGTCCACGTTGCCCTACCAGTTGTTCCAAAGAAACCAACTCCTAAGCCGACCACAACAACCACAACCGCAACAACGACCACAGT
>Ga0304728_1000717_pt1 | contig 26783 bp, 21 predicted proteins | sample C_130625_MF_Meta_FD_190476 | JGI IMG/M metagenome (GOLD analysis project Ga0304728, IMG submission 190476) | Freshwater microbial communities from Lake Croche, Canada to study carbon cycling - C_130625_MF_MetaG (v2) (version 2) | ecosystem: Environmental > Aquatic > Freshwater > Lake | place... | reverse complement strand
TTCCAATGCACTTTGAAAATCGGCATTTTGTGCCGTCTCTTTTCTCCAATGCATACTATCCAACATCGCTTTTAATACTGCTGGTGTGATTTGTTGTTTCGCATCACTCCATGCATTGTCTGGATCAATATGTGATTCTATAATTAACCCGTCAAAATCTAAGTCTATGGCTTGTTGGGCTACTGCTTGTAAAATATCGCGACGACCACAAATATGTGAAGGGTCATTGATCATGGGAATACCAGGGAATCTACGTTTCATCTCGATAGCCAAATGCCACATGGGTGCATTACGGTATTCAGTATTTCCATAAGAACTAAATCCTCTGTGGATTAATCCTAAATCCTCGATACCTGCTTTAGCAATACGCTCCATACCACCCACCCATAATTCTAAATCAGGATTTAATGGATTTTTAATTAATACAGGAACTTTAACGCCTTTTAAAGCATCTGCAATTTCTTGCACACTAAAAGGATTAACGGTTGTACGCGCACCAATCCACAACACATCCACACCAAAATGTAAAGCGTCTTCTACTTGTTTAGCCGTTGCAACTTCCACAGCTACTGGAATACCTGTTTCTTTTTTTGCTTGTTGCAACCATGGCAAACCTTGTGTTCCAATCCCTTCAAAACTTCCTGGACGGGTTCTTGGTTTCCAAATACCTGCACGCATGATATCTACTTTACCAGTTGCTGCCAAGCCTTTTGCTGTTGCCATTACTTGTTCTTCGGTTTCGGCACTACAAGGACCAGAGATAATCAATGGAGCTTTTTTTAATAATGCGCTTACTTTTTGTTGTTGTTCAGTTGAGGTTCCCATGATAATCGAATTTTAAAATGTATTGTTTTAAGTTTATCTTTCATTGTTAAATCCTCTCGGACCACCACTATCTGCATCATTCATACGAATGCGACGGCCTTTATAGCTTTTACCATCTATGGCACTAATCATTTGTTTAGCGGCACTTGATTCAATTTCTACCCAGCTGTTCATATCTCTCATATCTATTTTACCCAATACTTCTTTTTTCAAGTCACTCATGTCTAAAACAAATTGTAAGAAACTAGCTTTATAAAAACCGTCTTTAGTACCCAGGTTCACAAACAAACGAGTGGATCCTGCAGCAGCACGATTCGAAGTACGAACACGACCATCGATGTGATCACTACGATCAGCCCTATCACCACCACGATCGCCACGATCATTAGATCTGTCATTAGAACGGTCTCCACCACTTCGACGATCTGAATATTCATTACGTCCTCTTTCGCGATTACGACCCTGCATGCCACCAACATCACGACGGCCTTTTTCAGCTGCACGAATATTTAAGTCTTGTGCATTTTCATAATAGCTCAAGAAACGGTTAAACTCTAAAGCGGCGAAACGGGTTAAGATTTCTTCCTTGCTCATGTCTGCAAATTTCTCAGCAAGCATTGGCACATAAGTTTCATAATCACCATGACTAACATCAGTTGACATTAACTTATCCATTAAATGGAAAAATTGTTTTCTACAAACATCCTTACCACTTGGAATATCCAATTTATGGAAAGTACATTTATTGATATTTTCAATTTGACGTAAACGGTAAGACTCTCTAGCGTGTACGATTGAAATACAATTACCATGACTACCTGCACGACCTGTACGTCCACTACGGTGTGTGTATACTTCCACATCATCCGGTAATTCGTAATTAATTACGTGTGTAATTCCTTTAACGTCAATACCTCTTGCTGCAACGTCAGTAGCAATTAACAACTGTAAAGTTTTGTCTCTAAATTGACCCATTACTTTATCACGTTGTGCTTGTGTTAAGTCACCGTGCAAAGCATCAATATCATACCCTTCACGTGTTAAACGCTGGGTGATTTCTTGTGCATCCGCTTTCGTACGTGTAAAGATGATACCATAAATACCTGGATTAAAGTCAATGATACGTTTTAAGGTTTCATAACGATGTTGCGCAGAGGTTAAATAATATTGGTGATCAATACTTTTGTTGGTTGCATTTACTTTACCAATGGTTACTTCTACTGGTTCTTTCATGTAACGCTTGCTCACTTTTCTAATTTCAGGTGGCATGGTTGCACTAAATAACCAAATACTTTCGCGGTTTGGCGTATTCTTTAAAATAAACTCAATATCATCCTGGAATCCCATGTTCAACATTTCATCTGCCTCATCCAAAACTACATATTCAATTTGTTCTAGGTTAATGGCTTTGCGCTCAATCAAGTCAATTAAACGACCTGGTGTAGCCACCACAATTTGTACGCCTCTTTTCAAATCTCTAATTTGCATGCCAATTGAAGTGCCGCCATATACTGCCAACACTTGCACCCCTGGGACATGTTTTTTAAACAAGTTTAATTCATTAACAATTTGCATACACAATTCACGTGTAGGACAAACTACCAATGCTTGTGGGTGTTTGTCAGCAGCTTTGATTAATTGAATCAACGGCAAACCAAATGCAGCCGTTTTACCTGTACCTGTTTGTGCTAACCCAATAAAATCTTTTGTTCCACTTATCAAAACTGGAATAGAACGCTCTTGAATTTCTGTAGCGTGTGTGTACCCTAATTCTGTAACTGATTTTACCAATTGCTCATTCACGCCCAATTCGGCAAAAGTCATTTTTGTTTTCACTGCTTCAATTAATTCATTCTTATTTTCTATATCTTCTGTCTTCTTCATTTTTTTTGTTTTTACTTTTTCTTAAATAAGAATCCTATTGTAGAATTCTTTTAATCTCATTTGCATTTTCAATCAACTCAGCTAAATATTCAAAGTTTTCTTTTTCTAAACAAGACTTGAACTTTTTCAATTGACTGATATGCTCATTTAAAACGTCTAATACATTTTCTTTGTTTTGCATAAAGATGGGCGCCCAGGTTGCTGCATTGGACTTTGCCAAACGCACCGTACTATCAAACCCACCACTTGCTAACTCAAATATATTATCCGATTCTTTTTCCTTCTCTAACACAGTATTGGCCAATGCGAAAGAAGAAATATGTGAGATATGACTCACATAAGCCACATGAATATCATGCTTAGTAGCATTCATGTATACAATATGCATTCCTAAACGCGTATATAAATGTTCTACTGTCAATAGCGCATCTTTATCTACTTGTTCATTATTACATATTACCGTTGCTTTATTTTCAAAAGCATCGCTTTGTGCAGCACTAGGACCACTAAACTCTGTTCCCCACATAGGATGGGTTGGAACAAATCTTCCTTTTTTAGCGTGCGCACTGGCTATCTGCGCAACTGCTTCTTTGGTGGATCCTACATCAAAAACGATTTGTTGGTCAACTAAATCTAAAACTGAAGGCAATAGTCTTTCAGCAATATTTACAGGGGTTGCGATGACTATGATGTCCGATAATTTAACGGCTTCTTCCAAAGACCTAATCTCATCTACAATCCCTAAACGCAATGCCTCGGCTTGGTGATTTGGATTATTGTCCACGCCAATCACATTGGACACAAAGCCTTTCTTTTTCAAAGACAATGCCAATGAACCTCCCATTAAACCAATACCAATTACTGCTAAACGCATGCTTTCACTCTTTTAATTGCTTCATTAAATTTCTCCATTGAACCGCATAAGCTCACACGGATGTAATTATTACCTGCTGAACCAAAAATGCCACCAGGTGTAATAAAGACATGCGCATCGTACAAAACCTTATCACATAATGCATATCCATCTTTATAGGTGGCTGGAATTTTAGCCCAAACAAACATCCCTACTTGTTGTTTTGAATATGCACAATTTAATGTGTCTAATAATTCATATACTTTTTGGCGACGTTCGGAATAAACTTGATTTACTGAATCATACCAAGATTTAGTTAAGCTTAATGCCTTTGCCGCTGCTAATTGCACAGGTAAAAACATACCACTATCCATATTGGATTTAAATCTTAATATTTCGTTGACTCTTTCTTCGGCAGCTATCAACATACCTACTCTCCAACCTGCCATGTTTTGGCTTTTGCTTAAAGAGTTTAATTCAATCACCACTTCCTTTGCTCCTTCCACCGATAATAAACTTTCCGGTTGATCATTTAAGATAAATGCATAAGGATTGTCGTGACAAATTAATATTTGATGCTGCTTACCAAATGCCACTAATTTTTCAAAGAGTGCTTTCGTTGGCATTTGACCTGTAGGCATGTGTGGATAGTTCACCCACATCAATTTCACTTTTGATAAATCTGATTTTTCTAGATTTTCAAAGTCAGGCGCCCAATTTTGCTCGGCAGTCAACTCATAGTATAGCGGAGTGCCCCCTGCTAATTTAACTGCACTTGTGTATGTAGGATAACCCGGGTTTGGAATTAACACCTGATCTCCCGCATTTAAATAGGTCATACAAATATGCATGATTCCTTCCTTGCTCCCGAGTAATGGAAGCACTTCTGTTGCTGGATTAATATTATCAACATGATAATATTTTTTATACCACTCGGCAATAGCTTCTCTCAAAACTGGAGAGCCCTTGTAGGATTGATAACCGTGTACATTATCCTTTGCAGCTTCCTCATTTAGGGTAGCTAAGACAGATGGATGCGGAGGTAAATCGGGGCTTCCAATGCCCAAATTTATTATTTGCTTACCCGCTTTATTGAGTTCATCAATTTCACGCAGTTTGGTAGCGAAATAATATTCCCCTATTCCCTCTAATCTATTTGATAATGTTAGGTTCATAATTAGCCTTTTACAACTTTACCTTTTTTATACAATCCAAAAACTTTAAAACTATTGGTCATGCTTTTTACCGCTTCCAATACTTTTTCAATTTGTTTATTATTTTCAAATTCTAAATCCGCATAAAACCCATATTTAAAAGTACTCCCTGGTATCGGCATACTTTGCAACTTGCTCAAATTCACACCACCCAGTGCAATCTTCGCCAATACTTTTGAAAGTATCCCTTTTGAGTGATCCGTTTGAAAATAGATGGATGCTTTATTAGCGTTTTCAATTTCAACCTTTGTTTTTGCAGGTACTAAAATTAAAAAGCGCGTTATATTATTTTTCAGGGTATGAATGTCCGACTTAATAATTTCTAAATTATACAATTGTGCCGCCAACTTGCTTGCAATGGCTGCAATATGTTTGCTTTTGTGTTGATGTACTTTTTTTGCACTTAAAGCAGTATCCTCCGACTCCACTAATTTGAAATCCTGAAGTTCTAAAAAATCCAAGCATTGTAAAATAGCCATAGGGTGACTATGCACTTCTTTAATATCAGTTAATTTTACACCAGGATTGACCATTAGGTTTTGACTAATAGATAAGTTCACTTCCCCGATTACCTGCAAATTACTTTTTAGCAATAAATTATAATTGGGCAAAATACTTCCAGCAAGAGAGTTTTCAATAGCCATTACCGCACCGTCGGCTTTTTTTGTATCAGCACCTATTTTCACGACTTCTCTAAATGTATCACAAGTGATTACCTCCACTCCTTTTCCAAAATAATGGACCGCTGCCACTTGGTGAAAACTTCCCTCATATCCTTGTATGGTTACTTTTTTGATCATCCAGCTATTTACCTAATATGTTTATAGTTATTAATAAAAAATCCCGGCTTTTAAGGCCGGGATTGTATGTTTAGTTGTTTCGTTTATGCTTTTACAAATACTACCCGGCTACTTTGATTAAAGTAGAAATAAAAGAAAAAGTAAAACCAGTTGCTATTTGCTTTCATCCTGTTGCGAAGATACGTTAAAAAATACTTCATTACCTTAAATACAAAAAGTTTTTTACATTATACTAACAAGTATTCGTTGATATTTGCTTGTCTTGCTTTAACGATTTACCATTTTATTTAAATAAGCACAAATATGGGTGTATTATAGTTTTTATATAATTTTGTAAAAAAAATACTATGAAAAAAGAAGTTGGACAAGTACTTTTTGCATGCGTTAGTTATATCATTCTATTAGAATTGATCTTGTTGTTTGCTACAAACCACTAACATTTTATTTTCCCAATAATTTAATGGCTCAACAAAGCGTTAAAAAAAAGCCCCCCTGTGGAAACAGGGCGGCTTTAACGATTGCTTGCCATATGAAAATCGTTCGAAAAACCATTGGTTGGCAAGCATTTTGCAAAGTATTTATTTGCAAAACCAATAGTCAAATAAGTTTACTTACTTCTTAGTTTTAGCAGCAGTATCAACTTTAGCTTTAGTTGTATCTACTTTTACAGTAGAATCAGCTTTTACTACAGCAGAATCAACTTTAGTTTTAGTTGAATCAGTTTTAGTTTCAGTTGCAGCACCACCACAAGCAGCTAATGCAGCGATAGCGAAAATTGCGAATACTTTTTTCATAGGAAAGGTTTTAATTGTTTAATGATAACCTTAATACGCCCAAGTGTAAAAAGTAACCCTTCCCAATCGAAAATTTCCAAAAAAAATAAAAATTAATCTTTTTGGGTTACTTTTATATTATATAAGTATTAATATCTTGAAAGCTGATTACAATGAAAATACCCTCTTAAAAGGGTTAGCAAACAATGATTCGAAAGCAGTGGAAACACTCTATAAGCTTCATTTTAGTAGTATTCAGCATTTCATTGAAAATAATAATGGTTCATTTGACGATGCAAAAGATATTTTTCAAGAAGCAATGATTATATTATTCGAGAAGGTTCAAAATGATTCATTTGCTTTATCCTGTCAAATTAAAACTTATCTATTTTCAATATGTAAACATTTATGGTTGAAACGATTACATTCTTTACGTACATTCCATGGCCCATTGAATGCACAGGAAGAGAGTATAAACGTAGATTTTGATTTGGAATTGCATGAGAAAAAGGAGGCAACTTTTGCAATTATGGATAGCGCATTGAACAGCTTAGGTGAGCCCTGTAAAAGTTTATTGGAAGGTTATTATATACAAAAAAAAGGGATGCAAGCTTTAGCCGTAGATTTTGGATACACGAATCCAGACAATGCCAAAAACCAAAAATATAAATGTTTACTTCGTTTAAAGAAATTGTTTTTTGCGCAATATAATATAGGAGATTAACAAAGTACAGCATGAAAGTAACGGATGACATACAATTATTGGAATCAATTGAAAGGTATTTAGCTGGGGAAATGAACGCTTCAGAAAATGCTCAATTTGAATTATTGAGACAAAAAACACCAGAAATTGATCAAATGGTAGTCGAACATAGCATGTTTTTACATGAAATGGATAAATATGCTAGTAGAGTTAATTTTTCAAAACTATCTGAATCAACATTCAATAATTTATTTGAACAAGGTGAATGGGCGCCAATCGACGAGCAATCAACTTCTTATAAGATCATACAATTATGGGGCAAATATAAAAAAGTTGCTGCTATTGCTGCCACTGTTGGAGGTTTAATAGCATTATTTACATCAACTTTGATCGTTTATATTTCACCCAACTTTAATAGCTCTCATGTTTTACAATTAAGCAAAGACATTGAAGTAATTAAAAAAAATCAACAGGTACAGGGACATATTTTAAATGAAGTAAAAACCAAAATGCCAGAAAATGCAACTTTAATAAGTGGTGGATCTGGCTTTTTAATTGATAAAAAAGGATACATAGTTACGAATGCGCATGTATTAAAAGGCAATAGTGCAATAGTAATTAATAGTATAGGACAAGAATTAAAAGCAAGCATAATTTATGCAGATAAAGCAACTGATTTAGCCCTTTTAAAAATTATTGACTCCGACTATAAACAACCAAAAAATATTCCTTATTCTATTCGTGAAAAATCAACTGAATTAGGTGAAGAAATATTTACACTTGGTTACCCACGTAATGACAATGATATTGTATATGGAAAGGGTTATTTAAGTGCTCAGTCTGGTTTTGAAGGCGATAGCAATGCATACCAAATTCAAATTAGCGCTAATCCTGGTTATTCCGGTGCTCCCATTTTTAATAATAATGCTGAAATAATAGGTATCATAAATACCAGACAAAAACAAGCGGAGGGTGTTGCTTTTGCAGTGAAGTCTTCAAAAATTAATAATCTAATTGAAATCGCACAGGAAAATAATAAAGAGGATAAAAGTTTAAAAACTTTAAACCATTTATCATCACACAAAATCGAAGGAAGAAGTAGAAAAATTAGTGATCTTAAGCATTATATTTTTAACATCCGATCTTTTAATTAATTTTCATTTAATGATCTAATTAAAAAAGGAGTCAACAATTGACTCCTTTTTTAATATATATTTAGTTTACATTATTACTACCATAGTTTACTTGGATAAACCTGTGCGTTTACTAAAGCATCGATATTAGATTTTACCATTGGGGCATCTTCTTTGTATGTTACCCCAAACCACTTTGCTTCTGTAGGAATTACTTTAACATTACCTAATCCTAGGTTTGAAAATTGACCCGTTACGACTGGTATGTAAAATTCTGATTTAAGTTCCATTCCTTGCTTGTCTAAAAATATATTAAACTCCGATTCGCAAAGGTCAATGAAATTAGGAGCAAAACACATAAAATTCATACTCACTCTTGTATCCTCAGCTAAAGGAGTTTCAACACCATCTTCTTCAAAAAAAATAACACCTTCTTTTCTGTAAATTTTTGTACGTTCATTTATTTTAGTTAACACATTATTCGCATCAATACTACAAACGCCCCTACTTACTGTTCCGTTTTCACTCAATGTATTCGATAATTGATAACCTAAAATACAATACGTTTTTTCATTGCATTCCTTTGTTAAAAAAGTATATGCTTGTTCAAATGCTTCTTTACCATAATAATCATCGGCATTAATAACAGCGAATGGTTCATTCACCACTCCCTTTGTACATAAAACTGCATGTGCAGTTCCCCAAGGCTTTGTTCTTTCAGGATTTACCTGTTTGGATTCAGTAAATTTATTTAAAGCTTGGTAAACATATTCCGTTTTGATTTTACCTTTCAATTTAGGTTCAAAACTTTCTTTAAAGGCAACAGCAAAGTCTTCTCTGATTATAAATACTACTTTACCAAAACCTGCCCTCATTGCATCATAAATAGAATATTCCATAATAGTTTCTCCACTTGGACCGAAACCTTCTGTCTGTTTTTGACTGCCATATCTGCTTGCCATTCCCGCAGCCAAAATCACTAAAGTAGGTGCACTCATGATTACAATGTTTTTATTTTGTATTTTTAGCTATAAAAATATAGCGTACAAAAATAACTAAAATTCATTTAAAATAATAAGATTACCCTCCTTACCTACCATTGAATCAGTTTCAATGCTCAGCATGGCTACTATACAAGTAGATACCCTACGCTTAGATTTGATTCATCCCATCATTAGTGGCAATAAATGGTATAAACTTAACGATTACCTTCAGGACGCCCTTGCAAAAAATGCCAGGACAATTGCAAGTTTTGGAGGTCCCTATTCCAATCATTTAGTAGCACTCGCCTATGCTGCAAATAGTTTGGGTTTAAAAAGTATTGGTTATGTGAGATCAAATAAAAATGAACCTTTAACACATAGTTTACAAGCTGCTATTGCCATGGGCATGGAAATCATTTATTTAGGCAGAACTTCCTTTCAAGCAAAAAAACAAAAATTGCTTGAAGAAAACGTAAATGAACGTAATAAAGCAATTTACCTTATTGATGAAGGTGGTTACGGCCCATTAGGTGTTAAAGGAGCCACATCCATAATCTCTCAATTTGAACCTACCCAAAATAAAGAAAAGGGTAGTGTAAATACCAATCCACTGGATACATACCATTATATAATTTGTGCGGTAGGTACAGGTACCATGCTGGCTGGCATCCTGCAAGCTGCAAAAAAATCGCAAAAAATAATTGGTATTGTCGTGTTAAAAAATGAAGGTACTTTACAGACGGAAATTCAAAATTTATTGGTGGATAAAAATACCCCATTTTCACTATTGCATCAATTTCACCAAGGAGGTTATGCAAAAACAAGTAGCGACCAAATTGATTTTATGAACCAATTATGGGTGCATGCTAAAATTCCAACAGATATTGTTTATACAGGAAAAGTATTTTATGCAGTAGCACAATTAGTACAACAAAATTATTTCAAACCAGGTAGTAAAGTATTGGTCATTCACAGTGGAGGAATACAAGGAAACAAATCTTTAGCAAAAAATGTTTTACACTTTACCAGTTAATTAAAAAAATTAATAGACCAACTCAGCATCAAAAATAAGTTGAAAGTGTTTTTTAATTTTCTCTTTTACTTCTTCGAAATCAACTTTGTATCCTAACTCTTTCTCCAAAGAAGTGACTGTTTTACCTTGTATTCCACAGGGGACTATATATTCAAAATGGGAAAGATCAGGATTTACGTTTAAAGCAAAGCCGTGCATGGTAATCCATCGGCTACATTTTATACCCATTGCGCAAATTTTTCTTGCCATGAATGGATCATTGGGTTGTAACCAAACTCCCGTTTCTCCGGAACTGCGCTCCCCTGTTAATCCATATTCGGCAATCGTCTCAATAATAACTTGTTCTAAACTTCTTAAATACCAACCTAAGTCGGTTTTAAATTTATCTAAGTCTAAAATTGGATAGCCTACTAATTGTTGGGGGCCATGATAGGTAATATCCCCTCCCCTATTAATATGAAAAAATTCAATGCCCAACTTTTGTAAGTGTTCTTCAGAAACCAACACATGCTCTCTTTTTCCATTTTTCCCTAATGTAAAAACAGGTAGGTGCTCCACAAACAACAATCTATTTTCAGTGGCTGTTTGTCTTATATCCTGTTCCTTTTCTCTTGCCTTTGTTTTGATTTCTGTGTTTTTTGCCAAGAGCGCTTCTTGATAATTCCAAATGGGCTGATAGGATTTTAGCCCTAAATCCTCGAAATATACTTTTTGGTGCATACTACAAAGTTACAAACTACACTGCAATAACTTACTTTTGCAACATGTCAACCGAACAAGATTTAATACAGGACGAAAATAACGAGGAAGTATACGAGAAACTGACTTTCATGGTAGATAAAGGCCAGGAACCAATGCGCATTGACAAATGGGTTCAAATGCGCATTGAAGGGATGACACGCAGCAAATTACAAAACGGTATTGATGGCGGATTTTTAACAGTTAACGGCAAAGTCGTAAAAAGTAATTACCGTACTCGACCAGGCGATGAAGTCACTTATATGAATTATGTCAATCCAGAATACACTGAATTGAAGCCTGAACAAATGAATTTAGCGATCGTATATGAGGATGAGGCTGTAATGGTAATCAATAAACCACCCAATATGGTGGTACACCCCGGTATTGGCAATTATACAGGGACTTTGTTAAACGGGGTTGCCTATCATTTATTAGCGCAAAATCCAAATTTAAATGAAGAAGTTTTGCCTCGTTTTGGATTGGTTCACCGAATAGATAAAAATACAACTGGATTGATTGTGTTGGCAAAAACTGCCGAAGCCGCAAGTCATCTAGCTAAACAATTTTTCAATCATACCGTTGAAAGAAAATATGTTGCCTTGGTATGGGGCAATATCGAACAAGATGAAGGCACTATAAATGCTCATATAGCGCGACATAAAACTTTTAGAAAAATGTTTGACGCTTATCCAGAAGGCGAAGTGGGTAAACATGCCATTACACACTATAAAGTATTAGAAAGATATAATTACACCACCCTTGTATCTTGTATTTTAGAGACAGGCCGCACACACCAAATTCGTGTACACATGAAACATATAGGGCACACATTATTCAATGACAATGAATATGGCGGAGATAGAATTTTAAAAGGCACTATTTATACAAAATATAAACAGTTCGTAGACAATTGTTTTGAAGCCTGCCCAAGATGTGCACTGCATGCAGCAACACTTGGATTTGTCCATCCAATAACTGAAAAATTAATGCGCTTTGAAAGTGAATTACCAGCTGACATTCAGGCGGCCATTACAAAATGGAAGTATTATAAATCAGCTGCGCATCGTTTGGAATAATATAAAACAAATAGCCCCTCAATATTGAGGGGCTATTTGTTTTATATCGTTCAACCGTTTTTTGTCTTTTTATTTCTTCGTTGCAGCAGCTTGCATTGGGGACAAACCAATCGACTGTCCACGACCTACCGTTCTTGATTTAAATAAAGCAAATTTGCTTGGCACTGCAGTTGAAGGCCAACTGTTATTTGTTTCATCAATATCAGCAGTTTCACGCATTGGATCTAATTGTATGGAGACAGCTTTTTTGTTTGTATAAAATACCCTAGTTACTTTGTTTTCATTTTTTCTCCAAATTTGTGCTGGGATACGCTTGATTTCTTTTGTTCCATCTTCAAAAGTAAATTCTACAATAATAGGCATTACCAAGCCGCCTTTGTTTAAGAAAGTAATTTCATATAAATTGGCAGTGGCATATTTAGCTTTTTCTTCTTCGCTTAAAACTGTTGGCATTCCATAATTAGGTGCAGGTTGTTTTGTAACTGAATCATATGGTTCCAACCCTCTGTCATATCTCCAATAAAAATCACGTAAACTTGTGTCAGCATCCGTTAAGAATACAATTGACTTATCCGTTTTGTTTCTTATTTTAGAAATATCTTCAAAGGCGTTTACAGCAGGTTTATCTAATCCACGTAAACCACCATTGTTCATACCATTGGCTCCACGCGGGCCCATTCCCATACCAACTGATGGTGCAGCAGCATTGGGATCAAATATTGCATGTTTTACAGTATCTATGGCAATATCACATGGTTCGATGCCATAAAACCAGCCTCTCCAAAACCAATCCAAATCTTCGGCACTTGCATCTTCCATTGTTCTAAATAAATCAGCAGGAGTTGGATGTTTAAATGCCCATCTTCTTGCATATTCTTTAAAAGAATAATCAAATAATTCACGCCCCATAATGGTTTCACGTAAAATATTTAGTCCAGTAGCAGGTTTTGTGTAGGCATTAGGTCCAAATCCAATAATGTTTTCACTATTGGTCATAATGGGTTCTAATTGTTCCTTTGGTAATTTCATGTAGTCTACTATTGACCATGCTGGACCCCCTCGAGAAGGGAATTTATTGTCGTATAATTCTTGTGTTAAATATTGTACGAAAGAGTTTAAACCTTCATCCATCCAAGACCATTGACGTTCATCAGAATTAATGATCATAGGGAAAAAATTGTGACCTACCTCATGAATCACAACCCCTAACATTCCATTTTTTGTAGCTTCAGTATATGTGCCGTCTTTCTCAGTACGTCCATAGTTAAAACAAATCATTGGATATTCCATTCCGTTTGCAGCTTCAATACTTTGTGCAACAGGGTATGGATAAGGAATAGAGAACTTAGAATACGTTTTGATAGTATGAGCAACTGCCTTGGAAGAAAATTTACGGTATAAGGCATACGCTTCTTTTCCATAAGCACTCATGCTCATCACTTTTTTACCTTCAACATTTGTTGCTAAAGCGTCCCAAACAAACTTACGGCTACTTCCAAATGCAAAATCACGCACATTTTCAGCATTAAAAACCCATGTTTTTATTGTGCTTACTGGATTTTTTTCCGCTTTCTTAGCTTCCTCTAAAGTAACCACTTCTATAGGTTCAGTAAAAGAAGTTTGCGCTTTGTTCCATCTAGCCAATTGAGCTGCAGTTAAAACAGCTGGATAGTTTTTACATTCACCAGTGGCCATCACTACGTGGTCACCAGGTACGGTAATGGCCACTTTGTAGTTTCCAAATGTGAGTGCAAACTCACCTCTTCCCGTAAATTGATGATGTTGCCATCCTTGAAAATCAGAGTATACACACAAACGAGGATACCATTGCGTCATAGTAAATAAGTAGTTGCCGTCTTCAGGAAAAAACTCATAACCCCCACGACCTCCCACAGTCATACGATCCGTAATTTTATAATTCCAATCAATTTTAAAAGTAAACTTTTGACCTGGCTTTAAAGCATTAGGCAATTCAATACGCATCATCGTTTTGTTCACTGTATATTTTAAACTTGCACCCAATGCATCAGTTACTTTTAAAATATTATCTCCTAAGCCATTGTCTGTTTTTTCTTCTACTAATTTATCAATGCTTGCCGGAGACATCGCTCTACCTAAAGAACTGCTTTCTGGATACCCTGCATTTTTTGTTGAACTATGTTCGTTCTCGTCCAATTGTAACCATAAATATGTTAAAACGTCTGGAGAATTGTTATAGTATGTTACTGTTTCGAAGCCAGTAAGCAATAATTTTTTTTCGTCTAAGGTAGCTTTGATATCATAATCTGCACGTTGTTGCCAATATTTTGGGCCTGGGGCGCCACTCGCAGTACGGTATTCGTTAGGCGTTGGTAAAATGGTACCCAATTGTTCAAACTTGTTTCCATGGTTTGAAGTGGGATTGTTGCGGATATCTTGTGCAACAGCAACTGCACATGTGCTGAATAAAAGAAATCCGAGGGACAAAAGTTTCTTCATTAGACGCTTCATTTGTTTTGTTTTTCTATTTAATAAAAGGAATGATTCTTTCTACAATCATATTGATCGAAAATGCAATGGCAATTCCAGATCCAATTTGCACATAGCGCACTCTTTTCAATTTAAATGTTGATACGAATATAAATGAAATTATTAAAATAATGCCAACAACAAGTAATTGACCAAGTTCTAGCCCAAAATTAAAGCTAAATAAGGGTCCTAAAATTGAATCTTCTTTTCCCAACAAACTTTTAAGGTACGTACTAAATCCCAATCCATGAATGAGGCCAAAAAAGAGGGCAAGAAAGTAAATTAAAGGGTATTTAGCCTTAAAATCGAAAGATTTTACCCAAAAATTTGTGATTGCAGTGGCTAAAATGGTGATCGGAATTAAAATTTCAATAAGATCGGAGGGAAAATCTATCCATTGCAAGGTACTTAAGGCAAGGGTAACTGAATGGCCAATGGTAAAAGCAGTCACCAACCCCAATAATTTTTTACCATCAGTCCATTGATAACGTATGGTTAGGGCTAAAACAAACAAGATATGGTCCCAAGCTCCCCAATCAATTATGTGCTTAAACCCAATATGTAAATAGATCTCCAATGATTCCATAAATCTAATTTTAAGACTCGTTTTTATTTAAGACATTTGCAATATACAAATTTTAAATTATGACTTTATTTGGGATTAAACCTCTTACAACATTGCTTATTGCTCTATTACATCCCTTTTATGTATCTGTCATTGATATCAATCATAATGACAAAGAAGCAAGTATTGAGATTAGTGTACGTACTTTTACAGCTGATTTAGCCACCAGAATTGAAAAAGAATACAATGTTAAACTAGATTTGAGTGATCCTTTACAAAAAACAAAAGCGGAACAATATATAAATTTGTATGTTCAAAAAAGATTATCCTTATCCATTAATGGTGTTAAGGGAAAATTAGATTTGATTGGATTTGAAATTCAGAAAGAAAGTACATGGAGTTATTTTGAAATAAAAAATGTAACCCAAGTAAAGCAACTTGATATTTTTTGTGAAATACTTTTTGGTATTGATCCTTCGCAAATTAATATAATTCATGCAAAAGCAAATGGACAAAGGAAAAGCTTTGAACTATCTGCTCCTAAAAACAAAACTCAATTTATATTTTAGGTTTTATTTTAAAAGCTCAATAACTTCAAAAGGGGTGATTTCTTTTTGTCTAGTTTCAGGATTTAAAAAAGGAAGACTCAACATTGTAACATGAAATCGATCAGATTTATATTGTTGAACGCTATGAGGGAATTGAGCTTTAATACTGGTGTCATTTACCAAATCTGTAACAACCCAATCCCCTTGTTTAAGTTGTAGTCGATCAGTTACTTTCGGAAAGATTGTTTGTCCGTAAAAATGAAATGCATTGCTATTGGGAATTTTGTATAGTACCATTTTACGCTTGTCCCAACCTTTTTGGTTAATGACGCTTGCCAATTGATTGCCCCATTGGTATTTAAGTAGATTTGGATAAAAATGGGTATTTAAAAAAATGTTGACACCAAGCATTACTATTACTGAAAGATAAAACCACTTTTGACCCATGTTTTTTTGGGAAAAAAACTGAAGGACTAATAAACCTAAAATAAATAACCCAAAAATGAAGCCTACCCAGTGCATACGCCCAAAGGGAACACTTGCCATTAAACCCATTGCAATTATTAAGATACAAAATAGAAATACATGAAAGCCAAAAAAAACTTTCACCCATTTTACAACTGATTGTTGTTGCCAAAGCCACTGTTGCCAATGACTAGCTGTTAAAATAGCAGCAAATGGGAATACTACAAAAATATAATGAGGCAATTGAGCCTGACTTTTAGCTAAAACTAAATAAGTAAAAATAAATCCAAAAAAAGTAATGCGTTCAGTGGAAGGGTTAAAAATTCCTTCCTTTATTATTAAAAAAGCTTTTGTTAGCATGGCCCATAAAAAAACAAAAATCCAAGGTAAGAAACTCCAAAACATATTCTCTAATAAAAAACTAAAATAGCCCATTTCTTTAAAAGCATTTTGGCCTGTATACCTACCAAAGCTTTGGGTCCAATAATAAAATGTTAAGCCCGATGAAATGGGTTGGTTATTTATTAATTTCCCCGGATGTACATCAAATTGTTGGTACAAACCCCAACTCATTGGCAATAGCAATAAAGCCAACAATAATAAGCCCAATAGATAAATAGGTTTATAAAAAAAAGCCCATTGTTTATTGCTGATCCAATGAGGTACGAATGCTAAAACAGGAACAACTAATGCAATTGGCCCTTTTGTCATCATACCCCCAGCAACTGTAATGATGCCCAAGAAAAAGTATTTGTTATGCTGCTTGTTATTTTTTGAATCTTTTTTTGACCATTTTGCAAATAAGTAAATACTTGCCATCACCCAGCCAACCAACATCGTATCGGTTCTTATATCATGTGCAATTAAAAAAAATGCTTGACAACTTGCTAAGATAAGAGTAGCCAATCTTGCGATTTGTGTGCTATAAAATAATTGGGCAAATTTATAAGTTGCATAAAGCGCCAATCCTAAAAACAACAAGGAGGGTAATCGATATGCCCAATCATACACTCCAAATATTTTCATGGATAAAGCCGACAACCAAAACAACATTGGGGGTTTGTCTAAATAATCTTTCCCTAAATCATATACTTGCAAAAAACGATTGGTTGATAACATTTCCCTACTGATAGAAGCATATTGAGAAGCGTCAATATCCATAAGCGGTATCATAAAGCTACCGACAATATAAATGCCAACACAAGCAGCTAAAATAACAAGGAAAGTGTATTTATTCATGAGATGCGGTTAAAAAATTTTTAAGTAAAAATATTTTTCCATTAAAATAACCAACTACAATTCCTATGATTGCACCAACAATGATATCTATGGGAAAATGTACTCCAACATATACCTGCGCATAGGAAATGAGGGCCGCCCAAGCAAAAAAAGTAAACCTATACTTTTTTAACAAAGGTGCCAAGGTCATCACGATAAACATAGCTATCCCAAAATGATTGGCTGCATGTGAGGAGGTAAAGCTAAAACCTCCGGAACAATGTTCGAGCAACAACCTAGTCTTTTGAATCATAGAAGGGTCTGCACAAGGTCTTAATCTATGAAAATAGGGTTTGAACAAATGACTACTAATTTGATCTGTAAGAGCAACATTGACACCAGCTAACAACAACCATTTCCACATTTGCTGCTTCCAATGTATAATTAAAAAAATAAGCAAAAAAAGATACAAAGGAATCCAATTGTTGGCATTTCTACACCAAGGCATTAGACTGTCAAAAAATGGATGGGTCCATTTTGCATTTATTTGATAAAAAAGGGCTTTATCCTGTTTGATTAAATACGATAGAAAGTCATTCATGATAGGATAAAGATACCAAGAAGTGTAAAAATTTGAACTAAATTTGTAAATCCTTTTAAAAAGTAAAATTAAACACTATGTCACTTATAAAAAGTATTTCAGGATTTAGAGGAACAATTGGTGGTCAACCCAATGAAAACTTGACACCTATTGATATTGTAAAGTTTGCATCCGCTTATGGAACCTGGCTCAATAGTAAGTCTCAGGGTCCCAAAAAAGTGGTCGTAGGAAGAGACGGACGTATGAGTGGTGAAATGGTGGAAGCCTTGGTTGAACAAAGTTTGTTAGCGCTTGGCATTGATGTGATTCATTTAGGCTTAAGCACCACCCCTACCGTTGAAATGGCAGTCGTGTTTGAGGGCGCCGACGGAGGCATTATTTTAACCGCCAGCCACAATCCAAAAGAATGGAACGCTTTAAAATTATTAAATGAAAAAGGAGAGTTTGTGAGTGGCGAAGAAGGTAAGATAATTTTAACCTTAGCTGCTAATGAAGATTTTAATTACGCATCTGTAGACACCATGGGGAACCTAATTGCGAATGAAACAAGTTTAGAAAAACATATCAAAGCAATCGTTGAATATCCGTTAGTTGATATTGAAGCCATTAAAGCAGCTAATTTTTCGGTCGTTGTTGATGCGATTAACAGTTCAGGTGCCTTTGCAGTTCCTGCCTTGTTAAACCAAATTGGTGTAACCAATATTAAAATATTGAATGCTTCAATGACTGGAAATTTTGCACACAATCCTGAACCATTAAAAGAGCATTTAACTGAATTGTGTTCAACAGTAGTTAATGAAAAAGCTCATTTAGGAATTGCCGTTGATCCCGATGTGGATCGTTTATGTTTTGTATGTGAAGATGGAGAATTGTTTGGTGAAGAATATACTTTAGTGGCAGTTGCAGATTACATATTACAACATAAAAAAGGAGCTACTGTTAGTAATTTATCATCCACTAGGGCTTTAAGAGATATTACCGAAAAATACGGATGCACCTATTTTGCGAGTGCTGTGGGAGAAGTAAATGTAGTATCAATGATGAAAAATAAACAAGCTGTAATTGGAGGAGAAGGAAATGGAGGTATTATTGTACCCGATTTACATTATGGAAGAGACGCCTTAATAGGTATCGCACTTTTTTTAACGCATTTAGCTAAAACCAACAAGTCGGCAGCTGCATTAAGGGCAAGCTATCCCTCCTATTTTATGAGTAAGAAAAAAATGGAATTAACGGGGTCATTAACTTTAGAAAGCATTTTTGCCACATTGGAAACCACCTATCATCAGCAGTCAATAAACAAAGTGGATGGCTTGAAAATTGATTTTGAAAACGCTTGGGTTCATTTAAGGGCCAGTAATACCGAACCAATTATTAGGATTTATACCGAAGCAAAAACACAACAAGCTGCCGATCAATTGGCGGATGAAATCATTGCTTTAATGGGTACAAATCAGTAATTTAGCGTATATGGATAGAATTTATTTTGACAATGCTGCCACTACCTACCTAGACCCCCAGGTTTTAGCAGCAATGATGCCATATTTGACAGAGAAATTTGGAAATCCATCTTCCATTTACAGTTATGGTAGAGAGTCTCGATTGGCCATTGAACAAGCCCGCAAATCAATTGCAAAAAATTTGGGTGCTAAACCCGCTGAAATATTTTTTACGAGCGGTGGAACAGAGAGTAGCAATACAGTACTTCAAGCTGCTGTATATGATTTAGGCTGTAAACACATTATTAGTTCCCCTATAGAACATCATGCGACACTTCATACCATCCAACACTTGGCTAAAGTAGCAGCTGTGACGATTAGTTATCTTACCATATTGCCTAATGGGCATATTGACCTTATCCATTTGGAACAATTATTAGCTTCACATCCTACTAAAACAATAGTGAGTATTATGCATGCCAACAATGAAATTGGCAATATGATTGACTTACATTCAGTAGGCGCAATTTGCAAAAAACACAATGCTTATTTCCATAGTGATACAGTACAAACGGTGGGCCATTTCCCATTTAATTTAAAAGAAACCCCTGTAGACTTTATTACAGGTGCAGGTCATAAATTTCATGGACCAAAAGGAGTTGGCATTTTGTATGTAAATGAAAATATAAAAATAAATCCATTGTTTCACGGAGGAGCTCAAGAGCGCAACATGCGTGCAGGTACTGAGAATTTGTATGGTATAGTAGGATTCGCAAAAGCCCTAGAATTAGCCACTGCCAATTTCGAAAAAGATAGCGTCTACATTTATTCATTGCGTGACTACATGTATCAACAATTGATTGAAAAGATCCCAAGCGTAAGTTTTAATGGTGATCCATTTGGCCACAGCTTATACACATTGTTAAGTGTAAATTTCCCAAAAAATGAAAAATCGGAAATGATGTTGTTTAATTTAGATATTCATCATGTATGTGCAAGTGGAGGAAGTGCATGTTCAAGTGGCGCACAACAAGGCTCACATGTAATGCATGCTTTAGGAAATAGTGAAAAAACAGCGACCATTCGCTTTTCATTTTCAAAATACAATACAAAAGAAGAGATTGACCAAGTGATTGGCATTTTACAAACATTATTGTAAAAATTGATGCAAAGAGAAGCGGCCTGCATAGCAGGCCGCTTCTCTTAACAATCGCTTTAAAATGACTACTAAGGCTTATTGGCAATCATCCCTTTTTTAAATTCTTGTTCCATTTTTTCAATAGAACCCATAATTTGATAAGAACTTAAGCTTTCCTGTACAAATGAAATTTGCTTATTTGTAAGTGCATTGGGTTTTCCTTGATAAGCCAATTCACAATTTTGTAAAAACTGTTCTTCAGACATTGAGTCTCCCAAGGATCTATAATAGGCAATTTGTTGGCGTAAGTCTTTTAACAACAAATCGCCAATTTTTTTTGCTAAAGGGAAATCCTCGGCCAAGAAGCAAGACTGTAAAAATAGATAAGAAAAATAATCATGTTGATTTCCCCTATTAGAAGTCATAGCATATGGAAAACTTTTTTCGTTCATTTCATTATCAACCTTTTCTAAGATGGCCCTTGCTTTTTCTTTTTTCCCTTCTTGTGCCAAGGCTTGAGCAACTTGTGCAACTGCATATCGAATAGAATTTAAGTGACGTCTATTTTCTTCATCATAATAAACGGATGGATTCTTTGCATTTCCAAAAGCAAATTTTGTCATAATATTGTTATAGGCAACCTCTGTGTCCACATTGGCACCATCACCAAGTACTGGGACCAATTGATATGACATACCGGTTTGACGCACATATCTATCTAATCCCAATTCTTTCAATTCCTGTACTGAAGTAAAGCAAACGGGTCTTTTAAACTGTGTCGTTGCAATGATTGCATACATAGCCATTTCATTCTTAACCATGTATTGACGATTGGGGTTAAAGTCAATCAATAACTCATCGACAACACTATCCGTAGGTTTTGCGATTCCGGCAGCAATGGCATTTGCTTTGTTTACAGGTACTTTAAATTTATGGGTTGGAAAAATGTTCACTGGGCCTTCATTGGTTGGCGCTGTGTATTTTCCTGTTTGATCTCCAATCACATACCGTAATATAGAGTCTAAACTATGGTAACTTTTTTCACCAAATTCAGGAAGATTGTTGTAGTAAGCAACATTTAATTTATTGCCAGCTACCTGCTCTTCACTAAAAATTACATCAAACTTATCGCTCTGATTTACTTTGTAACGTAGTTCTTTCATATACCAGTCTGATCCTAATAAACTGTTTACGACTACCCTAACATCAGGGCGAATGCCTTCCACTTCTTGTGCATACCATAATGGATAAGTATCATTGTCTCCAAAAGAAAATAAAATTGCATTAGGAGGACAGCTTTCTAAATAATTTTTTGCCAAATCACGTGGCAAGGTTTTTTGATGACGGTCATGGTCATTCCATTCCTGTTGAGCCATCAAGGTGGGAACTGCCAACAAACAAATGACCACTGATGCAATAGTAGCCACTCGTTGATTCATAAATTTTGTAAACCATTCCACTACTTGTAAAACACCCAATCCAATCCATATCGCAAATGCATAAAAAGAACCTACATATGCATAGTCACGCTCACGCGGTTGTAGACTCACTTGGTTCAAATACAAAACAATTGCAATCCCTGTAAAGAAGAATAATAATGCGGTAACCACAAAATCTTTTCTCGCTTTTTTATATTGATATAAAAAACCAATTATACCTAATAACAAGGGCAACATGAATAAAGTATTGTGCGCTTTATTTTGATTCTTAATGGAGTCTGGTAATTTTGATTGATCACCAAAAATTAAATTATCGATAAATGAGATACCTGTTATGAAATTGCCATCACGTACATTTCCAAAACCTTGAAGATCATTTTGTTTTCCTGCAAAATTCCATAAGAAATAACGCATGTACATAAAGCCAAATTGATAATTGGTAAAGTATTTTATGTTGTGAAGCAAGGTTGGCGGTTCCCCATCAACAACACCGGCAAATGCTCGATAGCTATCTAGTTGTCCGCGGTCATTTTCACCATCCCACATTCTTGGAAATAAATGTGCAGAAGGTGCACTTGACCAATCTCGTTTGTAATTTTTACCTGCTAAATCGTAATTTTTTGGCCCTTTAACATATTGATCTCCTCCTTCCACATTGTCAACCTTATCAACATAATCAGGCCCATATAAAATAGGCCAATCCCCATATTGTTCTCTACTCAAATACCCAACCAACGTAACTGGATTGTCAACATTGTACATATCAACTGATGGATCCGCATTGGAACGAATCATGGTTGTTAAATAACTAGTGTACCCTAGTAAGAAAAACAGGGTTGCCCAAATACCTAGTTTTAAAAAATAAAAGCCTTTTTTTTGTGCAAAATAAATTCCAAAAGAAAGGATAACAGCTACCAACACAAAAAAGAAAATAAAACCCGTAAAAAAAGGCAATCCAAAATTATTGACAAACAAAACATCAAAAGCTCCAGCCCACTTGATTGTGTATTGAATTAAAAAAACTTGTATAAAGCCAGTAATGGCAACCCCTATAAAAAATGCAAGAATCCCTCCTTTTAAACTTACTTTGTAGTTACGGAAATAATACACCATTACAATAGCGGGGATGGTCAATAAGTTTAGTAAGTGAACACCAATGGAAATACCCATCATATAGAAAATAAAAATAACCCATTTATCCGCACCTGGTTTATCAGCTTGATGTTCCCATTTTAAGATTGCCCAAAAAACCAACGCGGTAAAGAATGAACTTAGCGCATAAACCTCTCCTTCAACGGCACTATACCAAAATGAATCTGTAAATGTATAGGCTAATGCACCAACAATACCTGCACCCATGATTGCAATTAACTGGGCATTGCTTAAGGCTTCAGTACCTTTTTGTATCATTCTTTTTGCGAAATGGGTAATGCTCCAAAACAAAAATAAGATTGTAAAGCCACTTGCCAAAGCACTCATTATGTTCACTGCTTTAGCTGCAGTAAGGGGATTGTCTCCAAACAAAACAATAAACAGGCGCCCCAAAAGTACAAACATGGGCGCACCTGGTGGGTGAGGAATTTGTAGTTTATAGGCACTACTTATAAACTCACCGCAATCCCAAAAACTACCAGTAGCCTCGGTGGTCATTACATAAACAGTACAAGCAATAAGGGCGACGATCCACCCTGTCCAATTGTTCACTTTTTTAAAGTCCATTTTGACATTTTTAGTAGTTGCAAACTTAACTCAAACTCTTCAAAATTAGAAATTAAGGAACTTATTATGAATATTTTAAGATTTCGAGGTTCCCTTTAGGTTTTTTATCTTTGTCATCCATGAGTAATAACCAATCCGTCGCCTTTCATACCCTAGGGTGTAAACTTAATTTTTCAGAAACCTCTACCTTGTCTAGACAATTAATACAAGCTGGTTTTGAAAAAATGGACTTTACTGAAAAAGCTGATGTGTACGTGATTAATACTTGCTCTGTTACTGAAAATGCAGACAAGGAATGTAGACAACTTGTTAGACGAATTCAAAAAAGGGCTCCCGAAAGTTTTGTCGTCATTACGGGTTGTTATGCCCAATTAAAACCCACTGAGATTGCAAAAATACCCGGTGTCGACTTGGTTTTGGGGGCAGCTGAAAAATTCAATTTAGTACAGCATTTAGCCACTTTGACCAAAGGGCAGGAAGCAAAAATTTGTAGTTGTGACATTGAGGCTGTAACCGGATTCAATAGTTCATACTCTGTTAATGACCGGACGCGTACTTTTTTGAAAGTTCAAGATGGTTGTGATTACAATTGTTCTTTTTGTACGATTCCGATGGCTAGGGGAAAAAGTCGTAGTGACCTAATTGAAAATGTGGTCAAACAAGCAAAAAACTTAGCAGATTCAGGGGTACAAGAAATTGTGCTAACGGGTATTAATTTAGGAGACTTTGGAAAGGGCATGGATGGTGGGAAAATACGCAATGAAAATTTCTTTGCATTGATAAAAGCGCTTGATGACCAAACAAATATACCTCGTTATCGAATTTCTTCCATTGAGCCGAATTTATTAACCAACGAAATAATTGAATGGGTTGCTAACAGTAAAAGGTTTATGCCCCATTTTCATATACCATTGCAAAGTGGTTCAGATGCAGTGCTTAAATTAATGCAAAGAAGATACACAAGTTCACTCTATACAGATCGAGTTGATTTTATAAAAAAGCATATACCTGCTGCTTGTATTGGAGTAGACGTAATTGTAGGTTCACCTGGTGAAACCGAAGCCTATTTTAAAGAGACTATCGACTTTATACATTCTTTAGAGATCTCCTATTTGCATGTGTTCACTTATTCAGAAAGGGCAATGACAAAAGCCCTTGATATCAAGCCAATCGTCCCAATTGGTGTACGTCAGGAAAGAAATAAAATTTTAAGAACACTATCTTACCAAAAACAACAATATTTCAATGCCCTACATGTTGGGCAAACCAGACCCGTTTTATTTGAATCTATTAAACAAAAAGAACCTAATGACATTGCCATGTTAGAGGGTTATACCGATAATTATATTAAAATTGTAACACCTTTTAGAGAAGCTTGGTGTAATAAAATTGTTGATTGGAAAATTGGGTAAAGTAAAATTAAACAGGAGAAACTTCATTGATTTTAAATTCAACAATCATCATCATATGTAAGCTTTCCAATTTTACAAAAGCAGTGTTTTTACTTGATTTAATAATTTCTCCCTTCCGTCCCATAAACAAACCTTGGTTGATTAAAACCTTGGTTTGGGGTGATAAATTTGTCAAGCTGACTACCTGAATAGTGCTTGTATTTGCCAATCCTAGGAATTTTTTTATTTCTTCAATTTCATTATCCCTGATAATCGCAGGTTTTTTTTCAAAATATAAAAAATTCACCACCCCCATGGTGGACAATAATTTGGTGTAATCAGCTTTACTTGCCTTTACAAAAACATAGGACCTAAATAAAGGGGTATATATGATTTTTTTTCGATCAGACCATTTACGTTCTTCCATTTTAACTGGGCACCAACTTTCAAAACCACTTTGCATGAGCAATTCATCTACCTTTTTCTCCCACTTTGACTTTGTATAAATTACATGCCATCTTTTAGCTTCTTCTAATTTTTGATTCGCCTCCATCTTAATTTTTCTTTAACACAACTTTGGTATTCTCACTATTATTGAGTGGTTTAAAATTAGTTAACAATTGAATAGACTCCTTAATTTCATTGTCTTTAGCTACTAATTTTAACCAAGCTTGGTATCTTTCTTGTTTTGTTTTATCAGGGTTGTTATAAAATTTTTCATGATCAACTTTTAAAGAACTTACTTGCATCGAATCTTTTAATTTCAATATATTTTCATTTTGCTGTATAATAGATTGAACTTGTTTTTTATAGGCTATATATTTATCAAATTTTAAATAAACAGGATGTTCTATTTGAGTGGAAATCCATTTCAAATTTTTCTTGTACTTAATTATATTGGTATCCATCTCCATTTTTTTATTCGCAGCTTCAGCAATTTTATCAATTGAATACGTTGTCTCAAATGGTTGGAATTTAGCTTTTTGAATTACATCCCAACTTAAAGCAGCTGGATTGTCTTTTTCTCGGTATTTTAAAAATTCATAGGGATCAGGCAATATTACATCCGATTCAACTCCTTTTTTCTGTGTTGAGCTTCCTGTAATTCTATAAAATTTTTGAAAAGTTAATTTCACTGCACCATACTCTGTTTGAATACCCAATGAATCTAATGGTTTTCCGAAAGGTATATTTCTTTGAACCGTACCTTTACCATAAGTTGAAGTGCTTCCCACAATCATTCCTCTTTTATAATCTTGAATAGCCCCTGCAAAAATTTCACTTGCCGACGCACTAAACTCATTTACCATTACAACCAACGGGCCATCATATAAAGTGCCTGGTATTTCATCAGCTAAGGTTTGTGTGCGTCCTTCTTTATCTCTAATTTGCACAACGGGTCCTTTATCGATAAATAAACCAACCATTTGAACAACTTCGTATAAGGATCCGCCACCGTTGTAACGAACATCTATAATAATACTACTAACTTTTTCTGCTTTTAGCTTTTTAATTTCCGCTGCGACATCATTAGAGCATCTGTGTCCATCCTCTCTTTCAAAATCGGCATAAAAATCTGGTAGTAGAATATAACCAATTTTTTGATCCCCTTTTGTTATCACTGCACTACGTGCATAGCCCTCATCTAGTACAATTTTTTCTCTTTTTAAAGCAAGTATTTTGATACTCCCATCTGGTTTTTTGACAGTTAATCTCACCTCCGAACCCAAATCT
>Ga0304728_1000716_pt1 | contig 26848 bp, 46 predicted proteins | sample C_130625_MF_Meta_FD_190476 | JGI IMG/M metagenome (GOLD analysis project Ga0304728, IMG submission 190476) | Freshwater microbial communities from Lake Croche, Canada to study carbon cycling - C_130625_MF_MetaG (v2) (version 2) | ecosystem: Environmental > Aquatic > Freshwater > Lake | place... | reverse complement strand
ATCGCGTACGTCGATTTTCTCGATGCGCAAGGTGAAGAGCTCAGGAAGTACAAAGCAGAGGATTGGTACATTGGTACAATTGATCCAGAAAAGATGATGAATGCAACTTTAGAGAAAAAAGATGACACACGATCAAATTAAATACTTACAATCAGAAGAATATAAGCAAAAATATGAAGAGCTTATGAAGCGTTGTGCTGAGTTTATGCAGGAGTTTGCACCTCCATCTCCTTATGAACTTGGATTCAAAGCTGGATGGGAAGCAGCAAAGCAAGAGTTTCATAAAGATAACACTTACGTTCCTGACACGACTAAGCCAGCAAAAACAATGGATATTCAGTGGCCAAGAGATCAGCAAGCTTGGCCGACTACTACTCCATGGCCACAACCAATGTATCAGGCTTGTGGCGTTTGTGGTGTAGGTGGCGATATAAATAAAGCTATGTCGTTTGTATGTACTAACCCACAATGCCCAACAAGGGTAACATGTATCTCAACTACAGGAACAGCAACATGATTACTTGTAAAGAATGCGAGGCAGAGTTTACTATTACACATGACTCTGTTTCCGAACCAGAATATTGTCCATTCTGTGCTTTCAGGATAAATTATGACGAAGAAGACGAAGATATCGACGAAGAAGAAGATTGGTACGATGATCCCTGAGTAACTAAATATCGGGAGGAGGACTCCCGATGTGGTATTTTAATAATGAAGAGTTTCAAGACATTGGTGAATATGTAGGGTTCGTTTATCTTATCACTAATCTCACCAATGGTAGAAAATATATTGGCAAGAAAAATCTTTACTTTAGCAAATCAAGACAGGTTAAAGGCAAAAAGAAACGATTCAAAGTTGAATCCGACTGGCGTGACTACTATGGATCTAATAAAGAACTGGCTGCTGATGTTGAGAAACTTGGTAAAGAGAATTTTAAAAGGGAAATCCTAAGACTCTGCACTACCAAAGGCGAGTTTTCATATTTCGAAGCTAAGTATCAGTTCGATAATAACGTTTTAGAGTCTGATACGTATTATAACTCGTGGATTATGTGCCGTATTCATAAAAAACACTTGCCTTTTTTGAAAAAATAGGGTAATATTGATCATAAGCCCATGTAGGCCAATGGCAGAGTCAGGGGACTTAAAATCCCTACAGTGTCGGTTCGAGTCCGACCATGGGCACCAATTAACAATGGAGAGCTAAATGAAGAAGAGACCACATAAGAAGCTTATCAAGTTACAAAACAAGCTTGGTAAGATTAATGGCCGAATCCTTTGGCGTGAAATGAAAAAGAATGGATTACTGTAATGCCTCATCCTCATAAGAATCGCCCTCGTAAGGGTCGTCGTAAGGTTGGTTCGAAGAAGCGTAAGCAGAAGAACAATCGTAAGAAGAAGTAACAGAATTGCGGGGTTGGTATATGGGTTGTGCCCCAGCCTTCCAAGCTGTAGAAACGAGTTCGAGTCTCGTACCCCGCTCCATAAACAGGTGAAATATGTCTAGAGAGTTCAATATCGATGAAGTTAAAGAATTTATCATTCGCGCTTCAGATTCATCCAATATTTACATTGGAGCCGATAGCGAGCGGTATCGTGGTCGCGATAACCTCTGGTATGCTGACTACACAGTTGCTATCGTGGTTCATCTTGATGGCTCACGTGGATGTAAGGTATTCGGGCAAGTCGTTACTGAGAGAGATTATGACAAAAGGCATGACCGCCCAGCGTATCGGCTAATGAACGAAGTTTACAAGGCGTCTCAGATGTACCTTGATCTTTATGAAGCAATTGGCGATAGGCATGTCGAAGTCCACCTAGACATTAATCCTGATGAGTTGCATGGATCTTCTTGTGTTATTCAACAGGCAACTGGCTATATTCGTGGTATGTGTGGGTTCGCGCCCAAAGTGAAGCCAGAAGCCTTTGCAGCCTCATACGCTGCTGATAGGCTCAAGGAGATCCTTGCTTAATTAATATGCGCGAGTAGCTTAGTGGCTAAAGCCGACCGCTCATAACGGTCTTATCGGGGGTTCGAGTCCCTCCTTGCGCACCACTTTTAAAGAGGTAATATGAAATATTTTTTCGAGGATAAAATTAAAAATATACCTATTTGCGTTGAGTTAGTGGAAAAATACCCACTAATTAAAAATGAATTATTGAACTATATTGATACACCAGAGGCATTTTATCAACCAAAAAAAACTGATGATAAGAGTATTTTAGAAAATAATATATGGAAAGATTCAGAAAATTTTCAAACTTATTGGAAATCAACGCCTTTTTCTATATATAATGGCGATTACATAGATATGTATTGTTCGAAAGAAGTTCAAGATATAGCTTATCTTTATAAAGACAGAGCAAGAAAAGCCTGTCCTGTTTTAAATTCAATCGTAAAAGATTTGGAACAAGAAGGTATTTTAGCAAACAGTTTTATTAGCAGAATATTACCAGGAACAATAATTCCTCCACATTATGGTAGAACTGATAAATGGCTTAGAGTGCATCTAGGTATTATATGTGATCCAGAATGTAAGATAACAATTGGTTCTGAATCCAAAGCATGGGAAGAAGGTAAATTATTGTCTTTTATAGATGGACCTCCTATGGAACATAGTGTTCGACATAATGGTGTAATAGAAAGAGTTATATTTTCAATTGATCTCAGTAGAGAATATGTAAGAAAAATGATAAACTAAATATTATTACCACTTTCTTATACAAGTGGAATATAGAGCTTGAATGGATTCTTCAATCCACCCTGACATTCAAGCATTCAACAAAGGGAAAACTTAATGAAAAAACTTATATTTTTGCTAGTAGCAATACTAGTATGCATTAATTGTTCAACAACAGCTGATGCTAACCCAAAAGATAAGCCTGATCATTATGCTACTAAAGTGCATAAAAAGGTTAAAAAACAAAAAGTTGAACAGCCACCAAAGATTGATTATAGACAAATTAAGCTTAATGAAATGATGGCTATATATGATGAAAGTAGTCCTGGTGGTTTCTTTGCTATAGATAAAGCAAGACAAGAATATCGACAGAATGTAAAAGTAGTAAAAGTAAAGAGGCCAGAAGTAAAACAAGTTTACACTTCTCAGGAAAGTAAAGACTTGGTTGAAAGAGCTTCTAAATATCTTGGATTCGGTCCCAATCAACTAGGACTTCCAAGAAATCTATGGTGTGCTGACTTTATTAATATGTTGGTTGGTGGTCATAGCAGAGCAGCTGCCTCATATCTTAGCCGAGGAACATACGCTAAGTATGGTTGCGTAAACTGCGTTGCAGTATTAACACGTCGAGGAGGAAACCACGTTGGGGTAGTTTCTGGATACGACGAAGAAGGTAACCCAATAATAATTTCTGGTAATCATAATGGTGTCGTCGGCATCGGTGTTTACAGAAGAGAAAGAGTTATTGGATATCGTGTAATATAATATAGATGGGGCACAAAGCCCCATCAACATCTGGAGTAAATTATGGTAGATAAAGAAGACAAAGTCTCACCCATTCCTAATCTAGAAGACCACCATTACTTTATGTTATTCAGTGAGTTTAACTCAGATACTGCTGCAGATGCTATCGAATTTATTATTGCACGAAACCTTATGCGCAATAATCGCCCCAAATGCATTAAAATGATTATCAATTCTCCTGGTGGTGAAATTCCTGCTGCCTTCTCTATCATTGATACGATGAAAGGCTCTAAGATTCCAATTTATACATATGGTCTTGGCGAAATTGCCAGCTGTGGTCTTATGACTTTCATTGCAGGCGAAAAAGGAAAACGCTATATAACCCGTAACACTGCTATTCTTTCTCACCAATATAGTTGGGGGTCTTTTGGCAAAGATCACGAATTAATGGCTCGTGTTAAGGAATTTAACAATACACAAGTTAGAATCTTAGAACACTATAAGCGTTGTACTGGCATGGAAGAAAAAGATATTAAGAAGTATCTTTTGCCTCCTGAAGATGTTTGGCTTACCGCTAAGGAAGCTGTAAAATATGGGATAGCAGATGAAATTGTCGATTTCTACTAAAGATCTTGTAGCATATGATGAAGTATTTACATACCCAGAACGACAGTATTTTTATAATTTTATAAAAAGTTCTCATTTTTTCCCTCATGGAAAAGATTCAAATGATATAGAAAATAAAGGCGACTATAATTTAGTTTCTAACTATACTGTTGAAGAACTTCTTGGTATGGGGTTTCTTCAGAACAAAAACATGATCGAAATATTAAAACATGTTGAGGGGTTTGAAATCTCTCAAGTTAGAGTAAATCTTTCAACTTTAAACGATAAGAACCGTTTTCATGTTGATTGCGAAATCCCATCAATTGAATGTAAAACACTAATATATTACCCAAATATGAAATGGGATATAGAATGGGGTGGTTATACAATAATAACAGACGATTCGAAACAAAATGCAGAGCATTGTATATTTTATACTCCTGGTAGAGTTTTAATATTCGATGGAACTAAACCGCATTCTATATGTGCTCCAACAAATTTAGCACCAAGTTACAGATTTACCTTTGTTGTACAATTTACAAAAGAAATGAAAGAGGAGAAATAAAATGGCTATGATTCGTTTTAGTGATGAAGAAGTTTTTAGTACTGACTCTCAAGAGTATGAAATTCTTGCGAATGCTGCGCTTGAAGTTAAGGGAACACCAGGAGCTATTGTTGAAATTGGTACTCGTCGTGGTGGTTCTGCCAAGATAATTATTGATGCTCTCGCTTCTCAGGGTAATGTAAAGCGCCCAATGTTCTGTATTGATCCATATGGCAACATTGATTACGTTCAAACAAACAAGAGCTTGAGTGTTCATAATCCTGAAGTGCCTCTCGAAGGCGACCCTATGTCTACCGAAATTACGAAGCCCATTAAGCTTGATTATACGAATGATATGAGAAATCGTATTATTCCTTCATTGTATTTCTATGCTTTCCAAAAAGGGTTGAACTTTACATTCTTCTGTCTTGAGGATACAGAATTCTTCGAAAGATATTCTGATGGTGTTCCTGTTTATGATAACGTAAAAACCATTGTTAATGATTACGCCTTTGTGTTCTTTGATGGTCCTCATGATGGTAATTCTATTGTGATGGAAACAAATTTCTTCCTTTCTCGTGTTAATATTGGTTCTGTATTCGTTTATGATGATATTTGGATGTATGATAACGATGCAGTCGAAAAGATTCTATTTGAGAATGGATTCGAAATCCATGAAAAGAAGCAGATCAAAGCCAGCTATATTAAAATTAAGTAGTTGCTTTTAAACCCGTTATCATATATAATATAATTATGGAGGATAAAATGCAAAGCGATCTTGAACTTCTCATTCAGTATGATATGTATGATAATGGGTTTGATCCCTCTAACCAAGAACACGTTACAGAATATTGGAGAACACGACTATGAACGTAACAATTTATTCAAGAGAAAATTGCGGACATTGCACAAAAGCCAAGATGCTTCTTGCTTCTCGCAATATTTCATTTAAAGAAATGAAGCTCAATGAAGACTTCACTAGAGAATATCTTCTTGAACTTTTCCCTTCTGCTACAACCTTTCCTGTAGTTGTAGTTGATGGGTTCAACATCGGTGGGTTTGATCAACTAAGTAAGATGTTAAACGAACAAACTGAGTCAACAGGAAAATTCCTAATCGAAGGGTGATATATGATGTTTGAACGTGATACGATCCTTAAGGATCTTAGAGAATATGTGATTGAAGTTAGCTTTACTAAGGTAAATGGTGAAAATCGCATTATGCGTTGTACGCTTCGTCCTGAACTTCTTCCACCAAAATATATCGAAGAAATTACGGAAGAAAAGAACTTTCACCAAACTAACCCAGAAATGATTGCGGCTTGGGATGTACAGGCAAATGGCTGGCGTTCTTTCCGTATTGATTCTGTTATCTATGTACAAAATGTGAACGAGAACTACTGATGAAAAAGCTTGTTATGGTTGACTGCCTTTCACAGCATCGTCTTCGCTATTGTGTTGAAGTAGAAGATGATATTGAACATGCTCTTGATGAAGTGGTTATGAAATATAGCGATACAGAATTCCTAGAATTTTCACAAGAGCATCTTCAACCATCTCCTGTTATCCTCTCATATAGAGAGATAAGTAAGGAAGAGTATCTTCGTATGTTTAACGAAGATAATGACTATCTTAAAGATTGGTCAGAAGAACAAAAACTCAACTGGATTAACAAAATTAACTATGACAAGCCATATCTTGCTGGCGGCTAAGGAGATTACTATGGCATACTGGGGGTATCATCTTATTCTTGATTGCGCTGAACTTGATCATGCGTGTATCACTAGCGAGAATACTATTTACAACTTTGTTAAGCGTCTTGTTAATGATATTGACATGGTTGCTTATGGCGAACCGCAGATCGTAAATTTTGGATCTGGAAACAAGGCTGGGTACACTCTCGTCCAGCTTATTGAAACATCCAACATCTGCGCTCACTTTGTACCTGATGATGGTATGGGTGGTAATGCAATGTATCTAGATGTGTTCTCTTGTAAGGAATATGACGACCAAATTGTCATTAACCTAGTCAAGGAATTCTTTGGTGCCAAGTATGTTCGTCCTAACTATCTAACCAGACAGGCTTGATAATGAGTGGGTTTGAAGAAAACGAAATTTCAATTAATTCTAATGGCGGTACTGAGCTATCAAAGCGCAGTATCGCAAAGTTCATTCCAGAAGAGCTTTCGAAAGAATTTCAAATTATTGCTTCGAGAGTAAGAGATTTAAATCATGATAAAATCAGAATATATTGGCAACATGATTTACCGCAGGATCCAGAAATTGCTCATTTGAAAGACGCCTCGAGCAGAGATCGTTTTCATAATTTTGTTTTTGTTTCTAACTGGCAGCTTAACGAGTATGTTAAAGAGTTGAAGTTCCCACGAGATATCAAAACATCTGTCATTGAAAATCCTATTAATGTTTTTCCTAAAGTCCAAAAGAGCTTTGATAAAATCAGGTTGGTTTATTTCTCAACCCCTCAGCGTGGATTAGAAATTCTCGTACCAGTATTTACAGAACTTGCTAAAAAGTACGATAACATCCATCTAGATGTTTATTCTAGTTTTGCAATTTATGGGTGGGCGGATGCAGATAAGCATTTCGAACCTCTTTATGATAAGATTCGTAATCATCCTCAAATGACGTATCACGGTTGTGTTCCTAATGAAGAACTTAGGAATGCTCTTACAGAAAGTCATATCCTAGCATATCCTAGCATTTGGCAGGAAACTTCTTGTCGAGTGCTTATGGAATCTATGTCTGCGGGATTGCTCTGTGTTCATCCTAATTATGCAGCTTTGTCTGAGACTTCTGCTGGTCTAACTTCCATTTATCAGTATCAGGATAATATTGACGAACATGCTAATTTGTTTTATCAGTACCTAGATCATTCTGTCAGTATTGTTCAAAATGAAGAAACTCAAAATTACTTGAGGTTTGTTAAGGCGTATGCAGATCAGAGGTTCAACTTAGATAAGATTGGGTATCAGTGGAACCATTTGATGCAAGAGATGTTGGTGAAATATCCAACTACAGAATCCAGAGATTTTAAGAAACAGCAGATGTTTGTCTATAAAACCACTTGACAACTAAATAATAATAATTGACTAATACCCCTTTCTAGGGTATAATATTTGTAGAAATGGAATTTAGATGAATAGTAACAATATTGTTCAGTTTCCTAAAAACAATAACCAAGTCCAGCGTGAAGAAATAGTGCTTGAGGACATCGTTCGTAACGTGCAAACAATGAAGCATTATCATATTCAGGAAACTATTGCTAGTTTGGCTCCTATTATTTTCAACAATCTTGAAATTGCTGGGTTCAATATTCCTGACGACGAAGACGATGAAGTTATAAAGGATGGAGCTTTTATAGTAGAAGCTTTGAGATCTATAATGTGTAAACACTATGACATATATCATCCATTTCAGCAGATAGCTGATAATATCTTTGAACCGGATGAGGAAGAAGAAGGCGCTCTACGAATAGTAGATAAGCTTAATCTAAAACTGAAGAAAAGTGAAATCGTTTAACAGGTGAAATGTGATCATTGTTGATTTGAATCAGGTTATGTTGTCTAATTTGCTCATGCAATTGGGTAACCATACTAACGCCCAACTAGAAGAAAATATGGTTCGCCATATGATCTTAAACTCTCTCCGCTCCTACAGAACAAAGTTCGCTGATGAGTATGGAGAAATGGTTATTGCTTGTGATAACACCAACTACTGGCGCAAGCAGAGATTCCCTTACTACAAGGCCAATCGTAAGAAGGCTCAAGAGAAGTCCGAAATGGACTGGAAGTCTATCTTCGAATGTATTAACAAGATTCGTTCAGAACTTAAAGAATATTTCCCTTACAGAGTTATTGATATTGAATCTGCTGAAGCGGATGATATCATTAGTACTCTTGTAAGGATTCATTGTTTCGAGAAAATCCTAATTCTTTCTGGCGATAAAGATTTTATTCAGCTACATACATATGGTAATGTAAAGCAGTATGATCCTGTTCGAAAGAAGTGGATCTCTAACGAAAACCCAGATCGTTATCTGGCAGAGCATATTCTCAAGGGAGATAGTGGCGATGGCGTTCCTAACGTACTTTCTCCTGACAATTGTCTTGTTATTGGGGAGCGCCAGAAACCTCTGACACAGAAGAAAATTGATGCTCTTCTTGAACTTGGAATGGATAGTAAATTTGATCATCCTTTGTTCAATAACTATATGCGCAACAAACAATTGATTGACTTGAAACATGTTCCTCAAGAAATTGGCGCCAAGGTCATTGAGTCTTATGATAGACAAGAAGGCAAAGGCAGAGAGAAACTGATGAATTATTTTATCGCAAACAAACTTAAAAACTTAATGGAATCAATCGGAGAATTTTAATGGTAATCGGTATGGCAGAATTTTTAGAAAAAGTAGGTAAGCTTAAGAAAACTCAAGAAAAAATTGATGCTCTAAAGGCAAATGACAGTTTTCAATTGAGGGTTATCCTACAGTCTGGTTATGATCCTAATGTGAAGTGGGCGTTGCCACCTGGTGTTCCTCCTTATAAGCCAAATGATCTTGTTGATCAGGAACATGTTCTTCTTAAGGAATGCGAAAAGCTAACATATTACATTCAGGGATTCCATGAAAACCTTGCGCAACTCAAGCGTGAAACAATGTTTGTTCAGCTACTTGAAAACGTAGCACCAAAGGACGCAGAACTTCTTTGTACTCTCAAAGACAAGAAGCCTATTAAAGGTATCACCCTTCAGCATGTAACAGAGGCACTTCCAGGACTTATTCCAAATGAGCAAGCAGTTTAAAAAATTTCGTAAGAATGATTACTACGATGATGAGAATGAAAACTTTGTTGTAAGATCAAATTATATTCAGAAGAAAACTGAAAAGATAGTTGATAGAGCATTAAAAACTAAAGACATATCTGCTCTCTTGGAAGAAGAAAGTGATTATCCTTACGATAATATCTACGAAGAAATGGCCGACGATGACGGATGGCCAGAGGAAGATGGACGCTAATGCCAACTTATAAGTTTCTAAACAATGATACTGGCGAAGAGTATGAAGATTTCATGAGCATTTCTGCTCTTGAGGTTTACCTTAGTGAAAACCCAAATTTAACGCAACTAGTAAATGGTGCTCCTCTAATCCATTCCGGTAGAGGCTTACAGAAGCCCGACTCTGGCTTCAGGGATATCCTTAAGAATATCAAACGTGGTAACCAAAAAGGAACAAGCAGAAGCACCATCAACACATTTTAAAGGCTAACAATGGAAGCGAAAAGATTAACAAGAAAAGAAAAGAGAGTCCTTCGTCAATCCGATCAAAAAGTGGTCAACATACAGGAAAAAATAAATTTTAATTTGAAAAGAATAGAACCTTTAACAGAAAATCAAAAACTTTCTTTTGAGGCGTATAATCAAAATAAGAATTTAATGTTGCATGGGATAGCTGGTACTGGTAAAAGCTTTATCTCTCTTTATCTTGCTCTCAACCAAGTACTTTCTGAAAGCACTCAATTTAAGAAAATTGTAATTGTCAGAAGTGTTGTTCCAACAAGAGACATGGGATTTCTACCTGGTAATAATAGAGAAAAAGCTAAAGTTTATGAAGCGCCTTATTATGCTATCTGTACAGAACTTTTTGGTAGAAGTGATGCATATGAATATCTAAAGAATAGAAATATCATAGATTTCATAAGCACATCTTTTATTCGTGGTATTACTCTTAACGATTCTGTTGTTATTGTTGATGAAATCGCTAACCTAACTGGTCATGAACTAGATTCCATTATTACTCGTATTGGTAAAAACTGTAAGATTATTTTCTGCGGTGACTTTAGGCAATCAGATTTTACTAAAGACCAAGAAAAGAATGGACTTATGGACTTTATGAAGATCATTAAACGAATGAAGTTTTTCGAATTTATTGATTTCCAAAAAGAAGATATAGTTAGGTCTTCCCTTGTAAAGAACTATATAATCGAAAAAGACAAACTAAATCTTATCTTTTAGGTGACAAATTGAAAAAGTTTAAACATAACTTCGTTCCGTTTGTGGAACTGAGCACCGAAACAATCAATGGGCAGCGCCACTATGTGCTGCCCGATGGTGTAACAAAGCTCAAGTCAGTTACGACAATCATAAGCGAGAAGTCAGATAAGACTGCCCTCAATGAATGGAGGGCCAGAGTTGGCGAGGCGGAAGCTGATCGCATTTCAAAACAGGCTACTCGTCGTGGTTCTTCAATCCATAAGATAGCTGAACGTTATGTTCTCAACGAAGAGAATATCTACAATGGCGAAATGCCAATTAATATCGAGACTTTTAAGCCCATAAAAGAAGCTCTTGATGCTCATGTAGATAATATCTTTGGCATTGAGCTTCCCTTATATTCTAAGGCTCTTAAGTGCGCAGGTCGTACAGATCTTGTTGCTCAATACGATGGTGTTCTTTCGATCATTGATTTTAAAACTTCTAAGAAGCCAAAGAAAGAAGAATGGATCGAGAACTATTTTCTACAGTCAACTGTTTACTCAATGATGTTTGAGTGGACCTACAAAATAGCTGTACCTCAAATCGCAATTATTATAACTGTAGATGATGAAAGAACGCCCCAGACTTTCGTCGTGGAGCGTTCAAAGTATGTTAATAAAGTGTTGGAAGTTTTTAGAAGTTAATCTTCACACCAACCATACCAACAGCAGCAGTATAGTTTGAACTGGCACCGGTACTAGGAGTCGAACCCAGGCTTGCGGTTTTGGAGACCGTCGTGCTACCGTAACACTTTACCGATATTATCATTATTTATATGGCGGAAGGTGTGAGATTCGAACTCACGGAGGATTCTACTCCTCGCACATTTAGCAAACGTGTGCCTTAAGCCTCTCGGCCAACCTTCCCTAATATCTTATCGACAAAATCTACAAGCAAGCGATGATGCTCGCCCTTATGCCAGTAGGGTTTATTATATGGCTCTACATACCAGGATAACAAAGAGTCTGGGCAAGCGCCGATCAAACCAATCTTACCTTGTATAATAGCCATCGGGTCACCATTAGCGTAACGAGCGACCGTTTCAAACTTACTCTCATCACCAATAAGTGCGCAGCCATCTCTAAAGAACATTCGCTCTTGGTTGCCATTCCAGGTTACTGGTATTGCCTTATTATAGCTTCTCTTTATATCCGCTGTTGGGCGTTTAATATACTGAACAGCATCAACTGAATCTAATATATCAAAGTAATGGGAACCTGCCCAATATGCTCCAACACAGATACCAAGATAAGCACCACCATTGGAAATAAAATCAACTACTACCATTTCTTTCTTGCGTCGGAAAAGATAATTATAATCTTCTGAATCTCCGACACCTCCAGGAAAAGCTATCATTTCTACGTTTTTAAATGTAGACGGCTTGCACTCTTCTTCGGTAAATCTTATTATTTCAAAGTGCGGAGAAAGGGCGTATACCATACCATCTCCACACTGTTCTGCTAACTCAGAAGATCTATCGATATAAAGAGCTATTCTCTTCATACAAGCAATCTTGCTTTCTTGGCCTTCACAGTATATTCTTCTAACAAAGAAAAGTCAGATTTAACAACTGCTACGTCTTCAACAACATTTGGATTATATGCTTTGAAGTTACTGCCATGACCAAGCTTGATATGACAATCTTTATCTCCATCCATACAAAGAGTGATAAGGTTGGTTGGTTCCAACTCTAGCTCTGGGTATAAATGAAATGGTTGCTTATGGTGAACGTTCAAGTTCACTGTACCACCACAAGCTGCACATGTTGGAAATTGTTGTATATGATGATGTTGAACTGTCGGCCAATGAGGAGAACGCTCCATACCATGACCAACGTGTGCATCACGAACGTGTTCTAGATGCAGTTCTTTTTTCTTTCTAGGATAGACGCCTCTGGGCATAGTATACCTCCATGTTAATAGAGGTATTTATATATGGTGCTCCCCCACGGAATCGAACCGCATCCTCTCGTTCTTCAGACGAGCGTACGCACCAGCTATACCAGAGGAGCAGTCTCCAGCCCGGAAGCTGGAGGTGCCAACCGACGTATCGGGATGGCGGGGATTGGTGCCGAAAGTAGGATTTGAACCTACGACCAGTCGCGTATGAAGCGAGCGCTCTACCACTGAGCTACATCGGCATTATCTTATCATATAACCCTAGTCCTAACAAATTTTGTTTGAACGAAGGCAATTCCCATGTACCAAATGTACCATACTCACTAATATTATTTTCGTCTTTACCAAAGGTAAAGTTTCTAGAGCCTGAAACTAGATTAGCGAACTGAAGTTTCTTCATTGCCAATTTCATATTTTGTTCACCCCGAGGTTGAGCAAACTTCCAAAATTTAGTATCAAAAACAGAGCCAGCAAAGTAATGCATCATAATCATATTTTCAATTTTCTGAAGCTCTTCAACATACCTAGTATTTATTGTTGTTAAAGGAAGAACACCAGTCCAATGATCAAATGCCTGACGGTTTATCTTATCCATCATAGCAATAGAAGTAGCCTCTAACGGCTCTAGAAAAAACGAAGCATTACCATTATAGGAAACGCGACCATGATGGTTTTCTTTGCGGTAGTAATTATTAAACTGAAACGTATTATGATCCTGACTAGGTGTCAAATTGTAGTCAGCAAACACTTGCTTGACGTCTTCTTTGATCTCATCAAGCGATGAAATTGCATGGTTGTACATATATCCAATCGAACATCTGTTTTGTAATGGTATACCAAATACCCAACCATGCGGGCGAGCAATCGCCAAGGTATACTGAAACGCTGGGTGAGACCAGTAGCACTGCGTAACATGAACAGCATTTACTGGTATGCTAACATCATTGTTGAAATTTTCGTAGCTTGACGGCTTGCCGGAGCAATCCATAACGAAATCTGCATCAACGTCAACAGCATTCTCTTCAATGATTTTAACTCTAGGATCAGTTTGAATTTTCGAGATAATATATTCCTGAAGTTTTACAGCATTGAAGTGATATGCAACATTTGGTGGTCGAAAGGTATGCATAAACTCATTACCTACACCCCAACCAGTTTTCCAAATGCCTGTCTTAAATGTACCATCAACCCTTGCTAGGTCTTCATGAGAAAAGTCTAAGCAATTACGTAGCACAATTGCAGGTGCTAAATTGATACCTTCACCAACAGTTTGTGGTTTGATGTTTGGGTCATAATAAAAATCAATTTCCCAATTTGTCCACTTAAGGAAGTGTATCGCAGCAAAACATCCAGCTGTACCGCGACCGATAATAGCAAGTTTTTTCATGTTATGGAATATGATTACCACAAACCTGACGTTCTACGTAACCACGAGGATTGCGATCCCAAACAGTTGCGCAACGACGCTGGTGATTATGATAGCGTGGTGGTGGAAGATCATAAGATCTAGGAAGATAAACAGGAGGTCTTGTTTCTAAATCAATAACCATTGGTCTTGGCGTATACACAGTTGCGTTACAACCAGCAAGAAACAATCCTAATCCACATACTAGAAATACTTTACTCATCATTATCTCCTTTAACATATTTATTGGTCCTAACTCTTGGATTCGAACCAAGTCTTGATGATCCACAATCATCCGTGCTGACCAACAACACTAAGTTAGGTTGTCAACCATATTCAATTTATCAACTTCGCCAAAGCTTCCACTATAAAATGTATTGAACGCAAGAGAAATTCTAGTAACTTCTGACTCGTTTTTGTTTACTGAATGATTTAAAAAACTTGGAAACAGGAAAAGCTGACATGGCTCAGGCGTAAAATAAACATGTTCAAAATTATACTTATTATATGTTTTAATTTTGTTCATAATCATATTAAATTTTTCAAATGGCTTATGGAAATTGATATTTCCAGTTTTATCATTCGTTCTAATATAAATCACACCACTTATAATGCTATTAGTATGAAAATGTTTTTCATGTTTGGAAGATGTAGGATTAAAGTTCAGCCAACTTTGTGTTGGTGTAAGAGAAGCTTCTTCGCCCATTATTTCTTCACAGAATACATCAATTTCAGTTTGAACTTGTTTCACCAAAGAAGATTTTATACCAAGAACATTACGAAATATATCTGTTTCAACGCTTGCGTAATTTTTTCCTTTATTCAAAACCCAAGTACTCTGATCGTTATAGAAAAACATAAGCTTTTCTAATTCTTCAGGTAAAATAGTAATATCACTTATGGTGATTGGCGTTGGAAAAAAATCAAAAGCTTTCATCATATACCTTTATTTTGGTGCCCATAGTAGGACTCGAACCTACAACATTCGGAGTTTGAAGCCGACGCCTCTGCCAATTGGACTATATGGGCTGGTGCTGCAAGCAAGGATCGAACTCGCGACATCTTGATTACTAATCAAGTGCTCTACCAACTGAGCTATTGCAGCGTAAAGTAGAGGATGCCAATCACAACAATCGGCATCCACATTAGCATCAGAAAAGCCAATAGCATTTCCTTAATAGTCATAGCGTGGGTTCATGATAGTCTGCATCATGATAGCTTCTGGCGTAAAATTATCCATCTCAGCCTGAAGAACAGCCTTAACAATGGAAGGCGAGAAACCAGAAACAAGAGCAGCACCACGAGTGTCATACTTTACAGGAACGTTATCGTGAGCATTAAGATTCCAGAAAACAATGTTTGGCATAGTGTATCCGTTTTCAGTATACTTACGCTTAATCATTTCCATGGCAGAGTCATCGTGAACAGTGCACTGATCAAACTGCATGTCAGAAAGGATCAACAACACATCTGGCATTTCTTCCTGAGGAACCTTACCAACATATGCAGTGTATAGAATTTTATCCAACGCACGATGCAAGTTGGTTGACATTTCCCACTTTGAAGTAACCATTTGCTTTACCTTATCGAGGATATTACCACGAAGATGAAGCAACTGAGGGTCACTAGAGAAAGTCAAAAACGTATCCTTGAACTTACCAGTGTTTTTGTCTGCAAGATACAGACCAAGAGATACAGCAACATCGAGGCAGGTTACGCTAGACTTAGACTGATGACCACCAGCCAATGAAGTCATTGAACCAGATACGTCAACGAGCGGAAGGATGTTAGCATCACCAACAAAGTTAGGCAGTGCATCCCACTGAGCCTGAATATGCTGGAGGTTAGAGGCGCTGAGGGAGTTATATCCATATCCGTAAGGAGAAATCCCCTTCAATACATCGTACGGATAAACTGCACCAGCATTGACCTTAACAGTCTTAGCTACTTCAGGATCCTTTGAAACAAGAGCAGCAGTCCACTCTTTATACTTTTCAGTATGACGATTGAACGCCTTCTTGTAACGACCAGAAGCAACAGAAGGAACATGGTTGAAGTTGATGTTGTCCCAGTCCTTAGCGCACATCTGAGTCTCAACGACCTTGGTCAATTCAACCAGACGCTTACGATAGAACTTAGGAGTCCAGCCAAGGTACTTTCGAAGCTTTACAGCTGCTTCACCCTGACGAGGCATCCACTTTGCGCAGAGACCTTCACCATCTTCGAGAGCTTGGCCAATACATGCAAAAGCATACTCTTCACAAGGCGTTCCGAAGAGCACAAGAAAATCATCCCAACGACCAAGCTCCGGAATTTTACGAGCAAGTGATACACAGTTATAAGGATCACTAGTCGCAAGATCAACGAGAATGTCACGAAACAGCTTACGCTCACCAGCACCACCACGAACGTCGCGAGCCCAAAGAGCAATACGAGGTGCTAGAGCAGGATTATGTACACGAGCAGCAGTCCAAGCTGGGATTACATCCTGACCACGCATAGCACCAATCTTGAAGAACAGATCAGTCAATGCATTAGCAGTAGACTGACGAGCCTTCATACCATTTTCAGTACGAGCAGACTGATTAACAACAGCATTCACAAAAGTAGTCATTTCACTTCTCCATTTTCAACAGATTCACTTTGGTCGATTTCAAGTCGATTTGATTGTTTGCGGAACTGAATCTAAACTCAACAGGATTGCCCTTTGCAGGTTTGATTACAAATCAAGTGCATTTATGCTGTAACAATCCTAGAACTCAACAGGTTTCACTCTTTACTGGAATCGAACCAGGTAAAAAACCACTTATAAAGTAGTTTCTATTATACCATATTTGTTTGCTGAAGGAAACCTAAAACTCAACAGATTGACTTCTACTTTCATTTTTTTATAGTGGACGCCTCTCGAAACAACCACCGGAGAACCAGATATAAAGCCAGTTCAATACGTAGCCGAAGCTACTACCTTGATCAAATGATCTTTGCTGTAAGGTCAATCTCAAACTCAATATACATATAATACCCTATAATGATACAGAAGTCAAGCACTAAATTCAACAGGTTGTACTTTTTGGCAGTTGCTTTACCACTTAGCTACAGAAGCAAGGAGCTCCTGGTGAGATTCGAACTCACGGTGACTGTTTCATCCATTGGTATGCTGAACACAACCTAAAGTTTGGTGCCCGAGGAGGGATTTGAACCCCCAACATTCCGCTTCTAAGGCGGACGCCTCTGCCAATTGGACTACTCGGGCATTAATGGAGTTCCGGGAAGGATTCAAACCCTCGACCTTCGCGTTCGTAGCGCGATGCTCTGTTCAGCTGAGCTACCGGAACATGGAGCGGGCAATCGGGGTCGAACCGACGACATCTTCGTTGGCAACGAAGTGCTCTACCACTGAGCTATACCCGCACAATAAACAATTTCACTATTGATTTCTTTTTGTATTTCATCTCGCAAAGCTTTTGCCAATTCAATTTTAAGCTTTTCAAGATACTTAGACTTACGTTTCTTCCACGATGGTCGACGTCTTGCTTTATGAGCCATAACATAATCCTATATTTGGAGGAGCCACCCAGATTCGAACTGGGACCTCAAGGATTTGCAGTCCCGCACATTAACCGTTTTGCTATGGCTCCGACCTTATTTATCCTCTGGCTGCAATCTTCCGTGCTCGGCTAATATACTTCTGCACAAAGCTATACGGAGTTTCATCAAACTCCCAACCATGCTGTAGATTGATAGGTCGAATATTGGCTTCGAACTGCTGCTTCAAAAACTCAGCATTGACCAACCCTTTCCAATCATCGAACGTTGTGTTTTTTCGAGTACAAACAACATTAGGAGGAGTTACTTCTTCAACACGCTGCGTCCAGTTAGGAGTATGCTTGCTTGACATGTTATGCTTCCTTTGTTGAAGATGGCTGGGGATCAAGGACTCGAACCTCGAACAAAGGAGTCAGAATCCTCCGTTATACCAATTTAACTAATCCCCAATATTGGCGATCCTGAAGGGAATCGAACCCTCCTCGCCCCTTAGACAGAGGGGTCGCCTCACCAGATGCGTACAGGATCAATTGGTTGCGGGAGTCTGAATTGCACAGACGATCTTTTGGGTATGAGCCAAACGAGATTCTACTTCTCCACCCCGCGATAGAATGGTGCCCCCACGAAGAATCGAACTCCGGACATCCTGATTACAAAACAGGTGCTCTACCAACTGAGCTATAAGGGCGAATTAATTAAGGTTCCTGCAGCTTAGGAGTGTCACCAGTAACCACACACACAGCATCGGATTAACGAGCAGCCTGTGATTGCTCGATCAAGATACCTAGTGTCCTGCACAACCATGGGTGGTATTTATCGGCTTTGCCAGCAGTCCTAACTATTAGACAGGTACCCATTTAATAATCCCGTCTGGTCTTGATTATGGTGGAGACATACGGGATCGAACCGTAGACCTTCTGAATGCAAATCAGACGCTCTCCCAACTGAGCTATGTCCCCAATATCGTTGTGGCAGGTGAGGTATCTGACTTTCGCCTATCGGTTCAAGCTTCCCATTCTCCTTTTGTCGGTTAATTACTCCGACCCTATCATACACACTGCTGCAGCGAGTGGTATTCCATAGGCTTTACTTACCACAATTATGGTAGTCCGTGACGGGATTGAACCGCCGACCTTCTCCGTGTAAAGGAGTTGCTCTCCCGCTGAGCTAACGGACCATATTGGCTCCACGACCTGGGCTCGAACCAGGGACATTCTGATTAACAGTCAGACGCTCTACCAACTGAGCTATCGCGGAATAAGTTTTAAAACTTGTAGTTCACACCAATAGTAGCACGATCTTCGGGCTTGCTAGTGCGAGTGGTCTTAAGATCTTCGGTGCGACGATAACGACCATCAAGTTCAATCGAAGAGGTGAGGTTATACTTTACACCACCACCATAGTTCCAGATGTTTCTATCATTACGAGACTCAGTACGATAACCAACGCCAACTAAAGCATAAGGTGTTACGAAAGGAGCATCATAACCAACAATAGAATTGATAGCAAGAGTGTTTACTTTACCCTTTGAATAATCATAAGTACCTTCAGCAGCAACATTGATGCCAGCGAAACGATACACATTATAACCACCAACAAGACCGACTGTCCATGGGCTATTCTTATTGATGCCGTCAGTTACAACGAAACCACCATCAAGTCCACCGTAAACATTCTTTTCAGTATCAGCAAGAGCTGGCTTCTTAGGAGGTGTTGGAGTTGACTTAGAAGGGAGATCCGTAGCATTTGCGGCTGTAGCAGCAACAAGAGCGACGAATGAGATAATAAGCTTGTTCATATTTCTTTCCTTTGTTTTATTAATACACATACTTACATAGTATATAACACTTAATGTATATAGTCAAGCGTTATTTTGGTGAACCATGCAGGGATCGAACCTGCGACAAAGAGATTAAGAGTCTCCTGCTCTACCAGCTGAGCTAATGGTCCATTATTTGGTCCTCCGTATCGGATTTGAACCGATGATCTCCGCGCTTGAAAGGCGGGTATGTTGGACCGCTACACCAACGGAGGATATTATGGTGAGTAGGGTAGGATTCGAACCCACAACGCTCTTAGAGGACGGATTTACAGTCCGTTGCAGTCCACCGTCTCTGCAGCCTACTCATTAGTGGAGGAAGGAGTGGGATTTGAACCCACGGAACCTTGCGGTCCTTCAGTTTTCAAGACTGACGCCTTAAGCCTCTCGGCCACCCTTCCGTAATTGGTCCGTGTGGAGAGATTCGAACTCCCGACCCTCTGGTCCCAAACCAGATGCGCTACCAGGCTGCGCTACACACGGATATTCTTTGGTTGGCGTAAATGGTTACGATCCATTGACCCCTGTCTTATCAGGACAGTGCTCTACCACTGAGCTATACGCCAGTATATAGGTTGCTTGCTGTATACCGCCAGGCTTACGCCTCTCCAATACATGCGGGAGCGACTAGGCTCTCCCTACAAGCAATTTTGGTGAACCCTCTGGGACTCGAACCCAGGATAAACAGATTAAAAGTCTGCTGCTTTAGCCACTAAGCTAAGGGTCCAATTGTTTCTTCAAGGATGCACCAGCTATCTAACTGCTATAACCACCACTCATTATGGCCAATTAAGTGGATTGAACAGTCTAGGCGGCTTTACGATCACCATCGCTCTGATGCACCCATGAAGAAACAACCTAGTTGTTTCTTCTAAAAGAGCTATCTTGCATACCCCATACGAGATATCTTGTAGCTGCCACTAACGATGTGGCAGCATCGCATAGCTCTTTTAGAAGAAACAACCGTTACACCCACGATGGGGTAAGAATCCTCACTACAAGAGCAAGAATCCCCGATGTTTCCTATTCCAACAATGTCAAACAGCGTAGTCTTTATTCTTCACTTAGTATACCTGACAATCGTTTTAAAGTCAAGCATAAAAAAGGCGGGACTTTTTGGGTCCCGCCTTCAAGATCCTTTTTCAGGAACTTTTAGACGAGGCCAGCAGCGATGGCTTTGTAGCCAGCTGCAACCAACTTACGTGATGCATTACCAAAACGATACTTATGGGTAACGCGACCTTTAGTATCCTTATGCTTATTAAGATAGATTGGGTAACCCTTCATGCGAATCTGATAAACAGCATCATGTGGATTAGCAATGCTATAGCGAGCAGAAATCTGCTTGGCGGTGAGACGCTCACCATTCTCAACGAGGGCTTCAAATACACGATCAGTCTTAGTCATTACATTTCTCCATTAGGTTCATTATTTAGTTAGTATACTTCACTTTTGCCTTAAAGTCAACCACTTTTTTCAAAGAATGTCAACTATTTTTCCATCCATATCCACAGCTCGGACCCGTTGATTCGGGAACCTGGAAGCAAGCTGCTTCATCTCAGAGAGAACTCTTTGAGAATTGTCTTGGGTAACGCCGTAAGTACGCCAGTTACCACTAGTATCTTGAAGCTGGATCTGTACCATTAGGACTTCTCCATCTCCACTGCTTCAGCGATAATCTCGTTGATCTGTTCAACAGTAAGACAAACGATCTTAACATCAGTATAGTCGTCATCGAAATCACGACCACTCACTTCAACCATATAACCATTATCGTAGAGATTAACAGTCAAACCTCCATTAATCTTCTTGAGCTTTTCACAAATCTTCATATCAACCTCTCCTAGACTTGGAACCGACTTGAGTCATATCAGTATCTGGGGTAGCATACTGCAACCCACCTTTATTGAACAGGGGCATAACCCTGCTTGCCTTGGCCAGAATTTCCTTACGTACATGTTCAGGCTCTTTATGAAGGTTACTCATCAGACTACGATCACTGCAGGAAGACGCAGAACCAGACATTCCCGCAGAGACGTAACCACTTCGATCAACCATCATATCACTAGTATACCGCGATTTCCATTTAAAGTCAAGCACTTTTTTATCAGCTTTTTTACCACCAGTCATAGACTGAACCCAAGCCTCGTGCTCAGCTCTAGCTATAGCTTGGCGTTTGTTATTGCCAGGCTTACGTTTACGAGTAGTAGTAGTGGTATAGAAAGCGGGTAGAAGATGCATCGTCATCAGCGACTCCTTATTATTCACTAAGTATACCCTATTGGAGTATTAAAGTCAAGTGTTATTTTTCTGAGGATGTATCGACAATTTTCTCTAGAAAATCTCGTACCTTTTTCTTAGCACGATCATATCTATGCTCTTTGATATAGAGAAACTTATGGATGTTACAGTATTTTTGCTCAAACCACATATCGTCTCTAGAATCTATCATTTCCTCGAGAGCTTCCATAAAATTTTCTATGTCAATCTTCTGAAGCTGTGACATCCGGATCCTGCTCAAGGTTCTCAACCAAAATATATTTTGCATCTTTATCAAGTTCAGCATAAGCTTCTAGTGTTTTCCGAAGCTTATTGAGCCTCTTGATAACATCAAGAATTGTCTTATGGGCGGCTGGATCATTGTAGCCCTCTTGGAGATCCATAAGGGCAGCATCCAAATTAGAATCTGCAGAATAATCAATATGGAACTTTATAGTTGTTCCATCATTTTGCATTTCTTGTTGAAGCACTAGGGGTGGGAACAGAAGAGCCTTAATTTGCTCTATCTTTTCTTCTGCTGGAGTTACAGGCTTTCTTTTAATTGACCACGGCATTTTCATAATAAACAATTACCTCACTTCTTTTTACGACCCATATTATATTTGGCTTCAAGAGTCCAATCATCTTTTTCTTTATGATTGATAATCTTGATTTGACTCATAGACGCTAAAGGATCTTTGATCATATCAGATTCTATAACTTTAAGAAGACCCCAATCTTGAAGAAGCTCGATGATCTTATTACGACGACCCTTGTCCTCATCAGAAAAGTTAGATGGCTTACCATCAATTGCGAACATCTCTTTGAAATGTACAATGTAGTATTTACCCTGCTTATGAAAAATGTGACAGGATTGATAAAGTTTCTTTTCTTTACGAGAGGCAACACCAATGCGAGTGAGAGTTTCTTTAATTTTTAGGAAATCTTCTTCTTCAGCTATCTTCACCTCTACTAGCGAATTAAGTAAATCATTCATTTAGCTCCACCTTTTTCTTGTTTTTGTCTAATCAATTCAAGTTGATCCTTCGTTAGGATCTTGTACGCTTCTTTCGCACGAACAACATTATATTTATAATAATCTTGAATTAAAGAGATTATCTTAGCTTCCTGCTCAAGTTGTTTCTCGAGCTTCTTATCTTGATCAGTTTTCTTCTTGCCATAACGTTTTTGTTTATGAACCTTATAGAAAAGAAAATGATAGTGAAGCTTATCAGAAAGGTGGTGGTTCTGATTCATTTTCTGGGCAACATCAATAGTATCTTTATGATTAGATAAAATTGTATTGGTACGCCACTTGCTATACTTAAACTCTTGAATCTCATCCAAGTTTATGAGAGCTTTACCAAAGTTTATACTGTTCTCATAAACCCAATCGTATCGTTTTTCTAGTTCAACAACTTCTTCTACGACTTTCCTTGGCTCGAGCGTTACATCCAAAAACATCAAACGAACTCAAGATCAAGCATCACATGCGCACAAAATGCAGAGAAGTTGATTTCAGGATTGGCAGAAAACGCATTTTGATATTGATAGGTTGCGATATGCAACACCAACATAGGAACACTATCAGGTGTGAAGTATTGAGAAGCAGAATCATAGAACTCATTGTAGAGAACATTAACATCTGTATCAAGGTTGTTCCTTACCCACTTACGCACCTCAGTGAAGTCCTTATCCTTCATGAAGTTTATAAGTTCACGGATACTGGTTTCTTGCATGTTAGCAAGGATGCCAGAGTCAATGTTACCTGTGGCCGAGTAACGCTGAAGCTCATTAAGAACACGCCGCCAATCAGGGAAGTGCTTCTGAATCACCTCAGCAATTACAGCTGATTCATACTTAACATTTTCTGTATTAAGAATAAAGTTAACTCGCTTCATAAACTGCATAGCGAGCTTAGCCATATCCTTCTTACTGATCTTAAAGTCTACAACAGAGCACCGAGAATGTAGCGGTTCAATAATTCGGTTCTTGAAATTGCAAGTAAGGATAAAGCCGCAGTTTCTGGAAAACTCTTCCATAAAGTTACGTAGGGCTGGTTGTGTAGAGTTTGCATTGAGATAGTCAGCCTCATCGAGGATAACATACTTTCGTCCACCAGAGAGAGATACCGATGAAGCGAAATTGAGTATCTCATTTCGGAGAGTGTCGATGTTTCCATTCATAGATCCGTTAATTACGATGTAATCACACCCCAACTGTTCAAGCATAGCACGGGCTACTGTCGTTTTACCAACGCCAGCTGAACCAGATAGGATAAGGTTAGGGATATTCTTTTGATCAACAAACTGTTGGAAGGTTGCCTTCAAATCAACAGGAAGGATGGTGTCATCAATTGTTTTCGGGCGATACTTCTCGACCCAAAGAAATTCTTCGTTCATTACAAATTTTCCCTCTTCACACCATATTCAAGAAGCCAAGTTCTACCTTGGAAAACTTTCCAACAATCAATGCATTGATTTCTAACTTGCTCACCCAATCTAGAAAATTTGTTTAATTTGGTAAATGTTTCGCAATAAAATTCGTGAACGAATTTTTCTTCTTTACACGTATTACAGGTTTTAGTAGCAATTTCTGGTCCAAAAAGAGTTTGGATAACTAAAGGGTCGGGTATACGTCTATGCATCACATGCTCCATAATAAAAAGGGAGGGTTATTATAAACCCTCCCGAAATAAAAGTCAACTTAGAAAGTTGAGCTGGATTCAACAGCAATCCAGTATTCAGCTTCAGTTCCCTTGAAATGGGAAATACCACGAGAGGAAATGGTCACATCATACTCACCAGCAATGATCTTGATATTCTCTGACTTAAAGATAGCCTTAAATGTCTTATCAGTTGTACCTATGTTGATTGAATACACATCACCTGATGGGTTCTTCGAATCAGCAGCCTGAAGACAAACGTTGGTACCATCGCCAGCAACAACAATCTCAGGAAGCCCAAGAACACCAAGCGCCCGCTGAACATCCTTAAGATTTGCATCAGTAAGCCTGAAAGAAACATCAACTGAAGGAAGATTGATTTCCTTTTCAGGAACCTTGGTGATGGTATTCTCATCAGCATAGGTATAGTGAGTCTTCTTATCACTATCCGCAATGTCAACATACTTCTCGGCGAAAGTCAACTCAGGGTCATTGAAAAGACTAAGAGTTGAGATAAACCGATCAAGATTGTAGATGGCAAACCGCTTATCAAACTGAGTTGTAACATGCGCCTTGGCCATGATTGTCTTTGAAGGCGAGATAGTCTTCAAAGTATTACCTTCCTGGATAACGATAGAAGGATTGATCTTCGCAAAATTCTTGAGTACGTTGATTGTATACGTGTCAATTTTCATGATTTAAAATCCTTTACAATTTGAGCAATCTCAGCAGGGGTTTCCTTGCAAGACATAATCTTACCGCTCTTAAGAACCAATGCAGTAACATTGGGTCTATCATCATTCATTGTAATCAACAATGAAGCTGGACGGGTGTAACGCTCCATAACAACAATTTCTGTAACGTCAATCCAAAACTCATAATTGGGTTCTGGGTGTGTCAATTGAATCATCATAATATATTACCTCACTTCTTTTTCTTACCACCCAGAGCACCTGGGTCTGCAGTTGCAGCTGCACCGATTGATGCTAGATCTGCTAATGATCCACCAAAGATATAAGTCCCAACATGCTGGAGCTTCATCCATGGGCAGAACCATGTCTTAATATCAGCGGCTTGTGCCTTCTGACAGAACCAATAATCTTCTGACAAATAACGCTTAGAAACAGGATCAACTTCTGCCTGAAAGAACATCATAATCTCACGACTACCATCGAAATGTTCAGTACGAACATGATCAGGCTTATACATATATTCAGGATACTTATCCTGAAACTTTTGCATTGCCTTCTTAGTAACCATCATGAACCCAGTTCCGATTTCAAGAACTTCACAAGGCTCACCGATAGCAATACTCTGCTGGCCACCCTTGGGGTTAAACACAAAGTCACCAACGAACTTCTCAAGAACATTAGCATCTTCATCAGCAATGCCCTTATCAACAGCAGACTTAATCTTTTCCCAGCTAATGCATTTCTTGGGATAAGGACCACCGATAATCTCATACTTCTCTTCATCCTCAGCCTGAAGAGCCATCATAGCAATAACATCTTGAGGATTAAAACCAATATCAGCATCAATGAAAAGCATATGCTCAGAGGTCGAGCGCATAAACTCATCACAGCAATAGTTTCTCGCACGAGTAATCAAAGACTCGTTAAACAAGTAATACATCTGAAGAGGAATACCATACTGGGTACACAGAGCAGAAAGATCTGCTGTTGACTTAGCAAACATACCTGCACACATACCACCGTACATAGGCGTTGCTAGAAACAATCCACGCTTTTTAAGAGCCTCAATATCAATTTTAATTTCCATTACTTAACATCCTTATAGTGATCTACATAAAGACACATGAGCGTGTAGTGTAGAGCTTTCATCAAATCAGCTTTATTATTGCCGTTCTTTTTTCCATAACGCCAAAGATACTTAAGAGCTGTGTTACGAAACGTATCGGTAGAACCACCAAGAGCAATCCAAGCATCAAAACATTCAATGCTCTTATCATTTGTCTTGTAGTGTTCTTCATACGTCTTATCTATATAGTCATGAAATTCAGAGATAATCTCATTTTCGGCATATTTATAAAGCATTACTACAGTTTCCTTCTCTTTAACAAAGATAGATATAAGCTCTTCAATAGAGGGATATTGAGGAGGTGTTACGAACAAAGCTTGATTGTATGATGGATCATAATGTTTTGTTTCACTCATTATTCATCTCATTGATTATAGTTTGAAATATAATTTCTTGTTCAAACCAATCATCATTTTGAAACGAATCAACGTAAAACAATAAAGACATATTAGTAAGAATATTATTAATTTTTGTTTCACGACCCTGTAACCAAGTAACGTTTTGATTACTGCCACGTTCCTTGTAACGTTCCTCACGGATTTCAGCTGAAGTAGTCAAATGTATAATCTTCAAGTCATATTTCTCAGCACAATCTTCTAGAAATGATGCGGTGAATAATCTATCACCTTCATATAATACTATAGAATCAGCTGGAAGACTAGCTAAAAATTTAATAGCTTCTGGTTGAACCGCCATAGACATACGATCAGTGCCAGAAAAAACTTCACCATCATCATACTTACCGAGAATGTAAATTCTGTTATTCTGTAAGTAAGGAACTAGCTTGAATGCATCATACTTTTTATCAGGTGTG
>Ga0304728_1000713_pt1 | contig 26905 bp, 28 predicted proteins | sample C_130625_MF_Meta_FD_190476 | JGI IMG/M metagenome (GOLD analysis project Ga0304728, IMG submission 190476) | Freshwater microbial communities from Lake Croche, Canada to study carbon cycling - C_130625_MF_MetaG (v2) (version 2) | ecosystem: Environmental > Aquatic > Freshwater > Lake | place... | reverse complement strand
ACCGGGATTGCTTGCGCCGCAAGAACGATGCTGAGAGAGATGGGGCTTGCGCCCGGGAGCGCGAGAACACCGAATGCCAGAGCAATGGGCGCCATGCCGTTGCCGATGCTGCTGATCGTGCGTGCCACAAGTAGCCGCTGAAAAGCAGGCACGGAGACCACACTGCGAGTGCCTGACACACCGCCAGCCTAGGCGGCTGGACTCTTAGCCGACTTTGCTCAGCAGGTAGTCGCGTCGCGCCATCAGGACATCGACCGGTGCGGCGGCACTCGGCGGACCCGGTGCCACTTTGCGCAGTTCCCCGTGGATCTCGGCATGGTTGCGCGAGCTGCGGGCGGCCCACGTGCGTACAAGCCCCGCAACCTCTTTGCGCAACGCGTCAACATCGCGCCAGTGCGTCGGATCTGCAGCAGCATCAAGTTCGTCAAAGAAGGTCGAACTCTTGCGAATGTCCGCGTCGCGCACCGCAAGCAGGGTCGCGGTCTGCTCCGGGGTGAGCAGGCCGGGCAGTCCAAGGAAGTCCTGGTCTTCGGGTGCAAGGTCGGCCGTGTGCGCGCGTCCGCCATGCAGCACGTGAGCGAACTCAGCCTCCGAATCCAATGCGGTGAACTCTGGTGCACCGGGTTCGGTCATCACACGTTCAATCAACGTGTCGTCCAATGCGCTTCCGGACGGGAAACGCACCACGTGATTTCGCTGCTCTTCCATCTCGGCCGCAAGAGCAAGCAGTGGCCGCACCGCGGGTAGGAAGACGGTTGCGGTTTCCTTGGTGTTGCGTGCGCGCACGACGCGACCGACAGCCTGAGCGAAGAACAGGGGCGTGCGATAACTCGTAGTCCATACGCACACATTGAGTCGGACGATGTCGACACCTTCGGACACCTGGCGCACCGCCACCATCCAGCGGTCATCACTGTGATTGAACGCCTCGATGCGCTTGCTCGACTTGGGATCGTCTGACAGCACCAGGACCGGGGTGTGGCCGGTGACCTTCTTGACGATCTTGGCGTACTCACGGGCTGTCTGCTGATCGGTTGCCAGCATCAACGCTGCGGCATCGGGCATCCCTGAGTCGCGCACATCCGACAGGCGGCGATCAGCAGCAGCGACCACGTGCGGAATCCACTTGCCCTCGGGATTCAGCGCTGTGCGCCACGCCGTATCTTCGCGTCGCTTGGTGCCGGCCTCCGACAGGGATGCACTGAGCACCTCACCCGCGGAGTTCATCCATCGACTCGTGCCCGAGTACGCGGCGAAGACCACAGGCCGAACAACACCTTCAGCCAGCGCTTCGCGGTACCCGTAGGAGTAGTCCGCCACCGACATGATCTCGTCCGCCGACGGTGCCTCGTACTGCACGAACGGAATGCGCTCGTCCGGCTTGGTGCGAAACGGTGTGCCCGTCAGGCACACCCGTCTGCGCGCCTCACTGAAGGCGGTGCGCACCGCTTCACCCCACGAAAGACTGTCTCCCGCATGGTGAATCTCGTCAAGAATGACCAACGTGCCTTTGGCGGTGGCACGAGCGCGATGCAGCATCGGGTGGGACGCCACCTGCGCATAGGTGGTGATGTAACCGTGCATGTCTGCGCGAACCGGTCCCACACTGTTGGCCAGCTTGGGATCCAGAAGCAGGCCGACCGAGCTTGCCGCATCGGCCCACTGCGTACGCAGGTGATCGGTCGGCACCACCACGATGACGCGATCAATGTGTCGCGCAGTCTTGAGGCGAGTGGCCAGCGCGAGGGCGAACGTGGTTTTACCTGCGCCTGGAGTCGCCGTGACGAGGAAATCTTGGGGTGATGAGGTCTCGTATGCGGCCAGAGCCTCGCGCTGCCACTGGCGCAGGCGCTGTTCGGGACGGGTGGTCATCGCCGCGCGAGTCTAGTGAGCAGCTCTAGCTGACCGGGTGTTGCCCAAATGCGTGTCGACGAATCCAGGCATGCATCGCAATCGCCGCTGCCGCTCCCGCGTTGATGGAGCGAGTGGAGCCGAACTGTGCGATGGAGAGCACGCTGGAGCAATGCTGCTGGGCTTCGTGGCTAAGCCCATCGCCCTCCTGGCCGAACATGAGTATGCAATTGCGCGGAAGGTCACAGGTCTCCAACGGCACAGAGCCGAGCACATTGTCGATACCGACGAGGTCAAGTTTGCACTCCTGCGCCCACGCAGCGAGGTCACCGGCAGATTCGTGATGACGGACATGCTGGTAGCGATCCGTCACCATCGCTCCGCGACGATTCCACCTCTTGCGCCCGACAATGTGTACTTCGGCGGCGAGAAAAGCATTGGCGGTGCGCACCACAGAACCGATATTGAAGTCGTGGCTGAAGTTCTCGATGGCAACATGAAACGGGTGCCGACGTAGGTCCAGGTCGGCCACGATCGCATCCAATGACCAATACCGGTACTCGTCCGTCACGTTTCTGTGATCGCCCTCAGCCAAGAGATCGGGATCCCACCACGATCCTTCGGGAGGCGGACCCTGCCAGGGACCCACTCCTGGCGACACGTCGGGATCCACGGTCGCGACGATAGCCTTCACCCGTGCCCACCATCGCCCTGATTCCTACCGCCGCTCATTCACTGGTGCATTCACTGGTGCATTCATTGGGCCCCGGTTGGCTCAACCCCGAGACACTGCTGACCACCCTCGGGACAGTTGCGTTCTGGGTCGTCCTCGGGATTGTGTTCGCGGAGTGCGGCTTGCTCGTCGGCTTCTTCCTCCCCGGCGATTCCTTGCTCTTCATCGTCGGTCTGTTCATCGCTTCCGGAGCCATCCAGATCAACATCGCACTTGCCTGTGTGCTGTTGTTCGTCGCCGCACTTGCCGGCAACATCGTGGGCTACTGGATCGGTGCCGCAGCAGGTCCGGCGATCTTCCGGCGTCAGGACTCCCGGCTCTTCAAGCAGAAGTACGTGGATCACACGCACACATTCTTTGAGCGGTACGGCAATCGCGCGATCGTGCTGGCACGCTTCGTGCCCATCGTACGCACCTTCATCACAGTTGTCGCCGGGGTCGGCCGGATGGATTTCCGCCGCTACCTCATGTTCAGTGCCATCGGTGCAGTGCTGTGGGCTGGCGGTGTGACGCTGCTGGGCTACTTCCTGGGCAACATTGAATTCGTGAAGTCACACATCGAGTTGATTCTCATCCTCGTCGTGGTTCTGAGCGTGGTGCCCCTGATCGTCGAATTCGTCAGGCATCGTCGCCAACGCGCTGCGTGACCTACAGACCCAGATCATCTAGAGAGTAGGCGGCGCGATAGGACAATCCTCGCGCCTCCACCGCAGCCCGCGCTCCACGATCAACAATCACGGCGACTCCCACGACTGTTGCGCCCTGCGCTTCGAGCGCATCAACTGCCATCAGCACCGAACTGCCGGTCGTCGACGTGTCTTCGACGGCGAGAACCCGACGACCTGTGACGTCAGGCCCCTCAATTCGGCGCTGCAGGCCGTGATCCTTCTCTGACTTGCGGACAACGAAAGCATCAAGGTGTTCTGCATCGCGAGAAGCCGAGTGCAGCATCGCGGTGGCCACGGGATCGGCGCCCAAGGTGAGGCCTCCGACAGCCTCGTACTCCCACTCATCGGTCAGCTGACGCATGACGTAGCCGACAAGTGGACCTGCCACGGCGTCCATCGTGACCCGGCGCAGATCGACGTAATAGTCGGCCTCCTTACCGCTGGACAAGGTCACCTTGCCGCGCACAACGGCCTTGGTGAGGATCTCTTCGCGCAATTGCTTCCACTCGTTGCTCGTCACGCGATCAGCCTAGGGTGTGTGCGTGTACAGCGATCAGGCGAGCCTGCTCCTCCTGCCGACCATCGACACCGACCTTGCCGCGCGTGTACTCGAACTCTCGACTCGGATCGTTGTCGTGGCGCCGGTTGACGGGCCCGAGAATGCACTCGCCACTCGTACCTGTGCCGCGCTGATGTCATTGGCGCTCGTGGACCCCATTTCGGTCGTCGCCATCGCGGACGGTGCTTCACTGCTGCCTTCCGTCGCGCGGTCGCTCCGCGCACGCGGGCACGCCGTTGGCGGGTATGTGCTCATCGAGCCTGTCATTCCCGCGGTGAGCGATACCTGGCCCGACGCACCGGTATCCGTCTACTGCAGCCTCACCTCGGACATCGCACGCGTGTCTGAACTTCGCGGATGGGACGTTTGCGACATCGCCCACGTACCGTCTTGCAGGGACTGGTGACGGCCAATCGGGCCTTCGCTTTGACAGGCACGTACCGTGGTGTCATGCACCGGGGGCGGGCGGCCGCGCGAGTCGTGTGCCTTGCAGTGGTCGCTGCTGCCGGGCTGATTCCCGCTTCCCTCGCTCAAGCCGCTGCCCTTCAACCTCGGGTCATCAACGGCACTCCGTCGGATGGTTCGGCGTCTTACGTCGTTGCCCTGCTTGATGCCGCGCAGTACCGCACTGACGGTGGCTTTCAGGCTCAGTTCTGCGGTGGAACGCTCACCACGCCGACCACTGTCGTGACCGCAGCCCACTGCCTGCGCGAGGACAACGGAACCGTCTCAACGCCGCAAAGCATCGTGGTGGGAGTGGGTGGCAACCTCAAAGCCGCATCGCTCAGGGTGTATTCCGTTGCCTCGATCGCTATCCATCCCGGCTACATCCCTGACTCTGGGGTTAATGACGTCGCCGTCATGACTCTCGCGACGCCCGTCACCGGCGCCATCACACTCACACCCCTGCAGACAAGTGACGCTGCCGCTGTGATGGTGCCCGGTACACCACTGCGCGTGCTTGGCTGGGGCAACATGTCTGCATCCGGTGAGACATATCCCGAAAGTCCAGTCGTCGGCGATCTCGTCCTGTTCCCAGACTCCACCTGCGGGGGCGGCGGGAGTTACGTCGTCAACGGCGTGCGTTTCAATGGTTTCGGCTCCGCTGATGCCGACCCAACGGTGATGGTGTGCGCCTCCGGGGTGAGCAGCACCGGCAAGATTGTCGACTCGTGCGAAGGAGACTCCGGCGGCCCACTCGTGTTCGGAGCAGGCAATGCCGCGCGTCTGGTCGGCGTCGTGAGCTGGGGCGAGGACTGTGCAACACGGCGTCCCGGGGTCTACACGCGCATCACCACGATGTATCCGTTCCTCGCGCAGTACGCCGCCGTTGCGCCAGCACCAACATCCGCACCTACCTCTACGACATCCGCACTTCCGTCACCGCCCACCATCGGTGTTATGTCGTACCGCAATGCCCTTCGCGTGACTTTCCGAGTTCCGGCGACCGTCAATCCCACAGCCTTCGCTGCCAGCGCGATTGACTCCGTGACCGGTGCGATCTCCACGTGCAGCACAGCCCCGCGCAGCGATGGGCGCCTGCCTTACTGCACCTTCACCGGCCTTCGCGCCGGTCGGACGTACGCGGTCAATGCCATCGTGGCTAATGCGGCTGGTAACTCGGTGCCCACGGCCTCGGTCACCGCGGTGCCCAAGCGACGCTGATCAGCCCGAGACACCCCTCATGGCGAAAGTGATTGATGCCGCGCGGGTGTCCTGCGTCTGAGCCTGCACGAGCAAAAACATTGATTCACGAAGTCGTCGTTCCGTTGATGTGCCACTGAGCATGGCCGCTCCCGCCGCAGACACAACATTGGCAGTTGCCGCACGGACCGCAAGGTCGAGGGATGCCGCACGGACCGCCAGTCGTTCAGGTCGCGTTGCTTCTCTGTCCGGCTCGCCGATCAACTCGTACGCGCGGGCTCGCAACTGGCGGCACTCAGCGATGATCGCGCGTACCTGTCGTGCCATGAGTTCGTCTTTGCAAAGAGTCGCCCTCTCGTCCAGCTCTGCCACTGATGCGCGGATGAGCCCGAATGTCGCCGGGTTGGTGTCCGCCGTGCGCAACCGATCCTCGGCCAGCCATGCCTCAAACTCCACCACGGCAAGGACGTCGTGATCATCAATAACGGTGTTCTCAAAGGTCACTGGCCTGGTGTGGGTACCTGTCATGGCGAGCAAAGCCAATGGCTCACCCACATTCACGCCCGTGGGGCATGGGCTTTCCGAATGACCTCCTGGGATAACAAATGCCACGAGTGTGCCGTCATCCGCACCCACGGCGCGGGCAGTGACCACGATGACATCAGCAATGTCCCATGACGTGACCCAGTCCAGCGTTCCGTCGATGCGCCAGCCACCTGTCACGCGCGTTGCCGTCGGATTGGCTGGGCCGGGTCGACGCACATGAGCGAACGCGACGCCGGCGAGCAGCGATCCTGCCTGAAGTCCCGGCAAGAAGCGGTCGCGCAAGGCTGCACCCGCGGGAGTCTGCGGTGAGTCGACTGCGGCTGCCATCACCTGCATGGGACTGACGTGCTGAACCCAGCAGAACCATGTTGTGGCGTCGCACCCGGCCAGCACTTCGGCAAGTTCCTTCGCAGCGGACGCGGGGGTCAGGGGGACACCCAGCAGCCCTGCCGCCGCTAGCTCGTTGATCGTCGAACGCGGTACACCGTTGGCATCAGTCTCGGCGGCACGCGACGCGATGCCGGTGAGTACCTGCAGCGCGGTCGCCGGCAGGGGATCAGCCGACGGACCCACCGGGTCATGCAGGGGGAATGGCACAACGAAACGCTATCGGTAGCGTGAGCGCATGAGGAGAACGGTTGTCGCGCGCATGGAGGAACACTCCACCTCTGTCTTCGCTGAGATGTCGGCTTTGGCCGCCTCCACCGGCTCGGTCAATCTGGGCCAGGGTTTTCCCGACACCGATGGTCCGCAACTTCTCAAGGACGTGGCCACCCAGGCCATCGAGCAAGGGCGCGGCAACCAGTACCCGCCTGCACACGGCATCCCGGAATTGCGATCGGGCATCGCCGCCCACCAGCAACGCTTCTACGGCCTCACACTTGATCCCGCGACCGACGTCGTCGTGGCCACCGGGGCATCCGAGGTCCTGTCGTCAATTTTTCTCGCACTCGTCGATCCCGGTGATGAGGTCATCGTCTTCGAACCATGGTTCGACGTGTACGTCGCAGGCATTTCACTTGCCGGCGGCACACGTGTACCCGTACCTCTCACCACACCGGGACTTCGTCCCGATCTCAACGCTCTTGCCGCGGCAATCACACCGCGCACGCGCATGATCGTTGTCAACTCACCGCACAATCCGACCGGAACCGTGCTCACCATGAGTGAGCGTCTCGACATCGCACGGCTCGCCATCGCGCACGACCTCATCGTCGTGTCAGACGAGGCCTACGAGCACATGTGGTTCGACGGATCCCCACATGTGCCCATGGCGACCCTTCCAGGACTGTGGGATCGCACCATCACGGTCGGGTCAGGCGGCAAGATGTTTTCGTTCACCGGCTGGAAGGTGGGCTGGGCATCGGGTCCCGCCGATCTCATCGCCGCGGTTCGCGTCGTAAGACAGCATCTGTCCTTCGTTTCTGGTGGCCCCTTCCAGTACGCCATGGCTGCAGGACTGGAGTTGCCGGACAGTTACTTCGAGGACTTTCGACATACTCTTCAATCACGAAGTGCACTTCTCAGCGCAGGGTTGAGTGACCTCGGATTTGGTGTCATCCCATCGCAAGGCACCTACTACGTCACTACCGATGTACGACCCATGGGCTACTCCAATGGCTTGGATTTTTGTCGCGAGCTTCCGACACGTGCGGGGGTTGTCGCGATCCCGCATCAAGCCTTCTGCGACCACCCCGAGGTTGGTGCGCCATACGTGCGGTGGGCGTTCTGTAAGCAGGAGGACGTACTTGCTGAGGCCCTGCGTCGTCTGGCCTCAGCGTTTAGCTCATAAGGGAGTTGAGCCACAGTTCGCTGTACCGAGAAGCGTTGATATCTAACGCCACTTCGACGACCCGGCCAGCCAGAGGGATTGCTCCGTCGTAGACCACGGGCCGACGATCCACCGCGGTCATGCCGTAGGCCGGCCCCGCATCGGTCACAACGGTCGTGACGAGCGGCGTGGTGGAGAGCGCCGCGGGGTCAATCACGGCGCACACGGCTCCCGCATCGCCGATGCACAAGGGGTAACCGAGGACATCTGCGAAGAACGTGGCCAGGCGCGCAGCGAGTTGTGCTGGTTGAGATGGCGACTCGGCCAGTCGCTTCACGTCTGTGCGGTCAATCACCACGTCATTGAAGACGTCGAGTCCATACATGGTGATGGGCACTTCGCAGGAAAAGACGATGGCCGCCGCATGCGGATCGTGGTGCACGTTGAATTCCGCCAGTGCCGTGACGTTACCCGGTCCTGCCGATCCACCCATCACGACGATGCGCTCCAGATTGGACGTTGTCTCGGGGTGACGCTGCAGCAATTGCGCAATATTGGTGAGAGGAGCCAACGTGATCAACGTGACCGGAGAAGCACTCGACACGATGGTGTCGCGCAGCCATGAGACGGCGTCAAGCCCCGAAGCGTCGCGAGACGGCTCTGGCCAGTCGATGCCACCGAATCCGTCGCGTCCATGGACGTCGAAGGCATAGTGCGGTTGCGCCACCAAGGGCCGATGTGCGCCCGCGATGACGGGCACGTCATGACGCTGTGCTGCATCCAGAACTCGGATGGTGTTGCGCACAACGTCTACCAATGGTGCGTTGCCGTCTACGCAGGTCACTCCCAGAAGGTTCAGCCGGGGATGCGTGGCTGCCAGAAGAAGGGCGAATGCGTCATCGATACCCGTGTCGACGTCGATGATCACAGGGATGCGCTGGTCCACGGCCGGAGCCTAAGCCCCGGTAACGTGACCGGATGGCCCTTCTAGTCGACAACGCTGTATGGCCGTGGCGTGGTCGCCTGTGGTGTCACTTGGTGAGTGACACCAGCATCGAGGAACTTCACGTCTTCGCCCGTCGACTCGGCATTCCCGACCGCGCGTTTCAAGGCGACCACTACGACCTCACCGACGAGTTGCGCGACTGCGCGATCGCCGAAGGTGCTGTGGCAGTGACCTCTCGCGAACTTGTCAACGCGTTGCGGGCTACCGGCCTACGCCGGCCCCCCACACAACCTACGGATGCGTCGGGACCAGAGTGAGCGCGTCACCCGATTCGGCCGCGTCAACCTTGACGTGGTCGCCGTCGCGAATGTCGCCACCGAGGATGCCGCGAGCAAGCTGATCTCCCACCGCGGTCTGAACGAGACGTCGCAAGGGTCGCGCGCCGTAGATGGGATCGAATCCGCGGTCGACGAGCCAGGCCACTGCGCCGTCACTGAGTTCAAGTGTGATGCGCCGATCGTTGAGCCGCTTCTGCAGCAGGTCAATCTGCATGAGAGCGATGGCGCCGAGGTTCTCGCGATCCAACGGCTCGAAGGTCACCAGCCCATCGAGGCGATTGAGGAACTCTGGTCGGAAGTGCTCGCGCACGACCGCAAGTACCTGTTCGGTTCGCTGCTCGTAGGGCACCGTGAGATCGACCAGGTAAGAAGAACCAAGGTTCGACGTCATGATGAGAATGACGTTGCGGAAGTCGACCGTGCGTCCCTGACCGTCGGTCAGGCGACCGTCATCCAGCACCTGCAGCAGGATGTCGAACGCCTCCGGGTGCGCCTTCTCCACTTCGTCCAGCAAGACGACCGAGTACGGGCGACGACGGATTGCCTCGGTGAGCTGTCCGCCCTCCTCGTATCCCACGTATCCGGGAGGGGCGCCCACGAGTCGTGACACCGAGTGCTTCTCGGAATATTCGCTCATGTCGATGCGCACCATCGCCCGTTCGTCATCAAACAGGAAGTCCGCCAACGCCTTGGCGAGTTCGGTCTTGCCGACGCCCGTCGGGCCAAGGAACAGGAACGAGCCGGTGGGCCGATTGGGGTCAGATACGCCCGCTCGTGCACGACGCACGGCATCGCTCACCTCGCGAACGGCAACCTTCTGCCCCACCACACGGCGACCGAGTTCGTCCTCCATGCGCAGCAGCTTCTGCATCTCGCCTTCGAGGAGCCGACCGGCAGGGATTCCCGTCCATGCCGACACGACGCCGGCAATGTCATCTGCGGTGACTTCTTCCTTGACCATGGATGCACGCTCGTTGGTTTCGCTCGTGACTCGCGCGAGTTCAGATTCAAACGTGGGGATCTCGGCGTACACGATGCGCGAGGCCTGCTCGAAGTCTCCGGCGCGTTGAGCACGCTCCGCCGTGGCCTTGAGCTCGTCGATGAGAACCTTCAGCTCGCCAATGCGATCCAGCCCTTGCTTCTCGCGATCCCAGCGAGCCTTGAGGCCGGACAACTCCTCGGTCTTGTCCGCGATTTCGGCGCGAATCTTGGCCAAGCGCTCCTTGGAAGCGTCGTCGGTCTCCTTGGCGACCGCCATCTCCTCCATGCGCAGGCGATCCACCTGGCGTTGGAGAACGTCGATTTCGACGGGCGAGGAGTCGATCTCCATGCGCAAGCGCGACGCCGACTCGTCCATCAAGTCAATCGCCTTGTCTGGGAGGAATCGCGAAGTGATGTAGCGATCAGACAAAGTAGCGGCAGCGACGAGTGCGGAGTCCGAGATGACCACCTTGTGGTGTGCCTCGTACTTCTCCTTGATTCCACGAAGGATGGCGATGGTGTCCTCAACAGAGGGCTGGCTCACGTAGACCTGCTGGAAACGTCGCTCCAGAGCCGCATCCTTCTCGATGTACTTGCGGTACTCATCCAGTGTCGTGGCGCCGATCATGCGAAGTTCTCCGCGGGCCAACAGCGGCTTGAGCATGTTGCCCGCGTCCATCGACGAATCTCCACCGGTGCCGGCACCGACGACCGTGTGCAGCTCGTCGATAAAGGTGATGACCTGACCGTCGCTGGCCTTGATCTCGTCGAGCACGGCCTTGAGTCGCTCCTCGAACTCGCCGCGATACTTGGCGCCAGCGATCATGGCCCCGAGGTCGAGCGAGATCAGCGACTTGCCTTGCAGTGAGGTTGGCACGTCACCTTCGACAATGCGACGAGCAAGACCTTCGACTACAGCCGTCTTTCCCACGCCCGGCTCACCAATGAGCACGGGATTGTTCTTCGTGCGGCGCGACAGCACCTGGATCGTGCGACGGACTTCCTCGTCTCGGCCAATGACCGGGTCAATTTTTCCTTCGCGTGCGCGCGCGGTGAGATCAACCCCGTACTTCTCCAGCGCCTGAAAGGTTGTCTCGGGATCGGCGGACGTCACGCGCCGGCCAGCTCGCAGTTGCTCCAGCGCAGCCATCAGTGCTTCGGGCGTCGCTCGGTACTGCGCCAGGCGATCACTTACGCCCGGGCCACCTGTCTTTGCGAGAGCAACAAGAATGTGTTCGGTACTGACGAACTCGTCGCCGCGATCCTTGGCGATGCGATCGGCATCGTGCAGCACCCGAATGGACGCCTGGCTCAGATTCGGAGGCGCAACAGATCCTCCCGATGCGGACGGGAGATTCTTCAGCGCGCCCCGCACCTGAAAGGTGAGGTTGGGAACGTCTGTGCCGACAGCTTCAAGCAGAGCTGTTGCCACGCCTTCGCCCTGCTGCAGCAGCGAGTCCAGCAGGTGCAATGGCTCCACCTGCGGATTGCCATTGGCCGACGCAATGCGAACGGCTGCGCCGAGTGCCTCGTTGCTCTTGGTAGTGAGCGCAATATCCATGGTGTTTTCCCAGTTTCTTTGGTTACGAAGTCTTCTTCTGCGGACGCCACACGACGAGTGCCCGTGAGTCACTGACCCGGCGCAGTTCGTCCAGGCGTGCGGTGAGGTGAGCCACCTCTTCCTGCAGCGCCAGCACCCGGCGGATGCCTTCGAGAGACAAGCCCTCGGATGACAGCAGCGCAATTTCACGCAAGCGCGCAATGTCGTTGGCGGAGTAAAGGCGATTGCGCCCGCCCACACGTGTGGGTCTGACCAGGCCGATGCGGTCGTATTGACGCAGGGTCTGCGCATGGAGTCCGGCGAGTTCTGCGGCTACCGAGATAGCGAACACCGGTGCCTCATCCGAGACACGGAATCCTGTGCGCTCGCCCGGGCGTCGGCCGGTCATTTTGCGTTCTCCGCCCAATCCAGCAGTGCCTTGCGCGGATCGTGGTCAGCCGTGTGCTCGGCAAACTGCTGCAGGGCCGTGCGAGCGTCGTCGGTGAGGACATCCGGTACCGAGACCTCCACGGTGACCAATAGATCGCCATTTGTTCCGTCTGACTTGCGAAATCCCTTGCCGCGCACCCGGAATGTGGACCCGTTGCTTGTTCCCGCAGGAATCTTGAGTGTGACTGAGCCGCCGCGCGGGGTAGGGACACCGATCTCGCCGCCCAGTGCTGCCTCGACAAACGTCACCGGGATCGAGATCGTGACGTTGTCTGCCTTGCGATCGAACATCACGTGCGTGGCCACCGTGACATCCACGAACAGGTCGCCGTTGGGTCCCCCGCGCTCGCCCGGCGACCCTTTGCCCTTGAGGCGAATACGTGAACCGTTCTTGACCCCGGCAGGAATACGCGCCTGAACCGTGCGAGTGGACATGCCACGTCCAGACCCGCGACACACACCGCACGGATCTTCCGCGAACAGGCCACGTCCCTTGCACGTGACACATGGTTCGGCGAACGCGAAGCCGCCGGCATTGCGCGACGTCTGGCCCGTGCCGCTGCACGTGGGACACATCTTGGGAATGGTCCCGGCCTTCGCACCGGTGCCATGGCAGCTGTCGCACGGCCCGTCGCTGCTCAACCGCAGAGGCACCGTGACGCCGTCGAGTGAATCGTCGAAGGACAGGGTGAGTGAACTCTCCAAGTCCTGCCCTCGCCGAGGCGCACGCACGCGACCCCCGGGGCCATTGCCGCGACCGCGATTGAAGATGCCGCCGATGAAGTCACCGAATCCTCCGGCATCGCCGGAGAACATGTCCTCCATGTTGACGTCGTACTGCGCACCACCGCCCCCGCCGAAGCCGCCACGTCCGCCGGCTCCATAACCACCACGGAATCCGCCTGAGCCAAAGAGACTGCGTGCCTCGTCGTACTCCTTGCGCTTCGCTTCATCCGACAGCACGTCGTACGCCTCGGAGACAGCCTTGAATTTCTCCTCCGCGTCCTTGTTGCCCGGGTTCTTGTCCGGATGAAGTTCGCGCGCAAGCTTGCGGTACTTCTTCTTGATCTCATCGGCCGAGGCGTCCTTGGCCACGCCGAGGATGGCGTAGAAGTCCTTCTCGAGCCAATCCTTATTCACGTTGAATTCCCCGCACCTAGTTGATGTGTGCTCAGTCGGTTCCTGCGACCGCTACCCGCGCCGGACGGAGTACGCGACCGGCGTACCTGAAACCGGATTGGTAGACCGCGACGACGGTGGGTGTTGTGACACCGTCCCGCGACTCTGTCGCAATCGCTTCATGCTGCATGGGATCGAACTCATCGCCATCAGCACCGAAGCGCTCGAGTCCCAGCTTGGTTGCCGCGTTCTCCAATGCCTCACCCACGGTGCGGAACGCACCATCGAGTTCGCCGTGCTGCCTGGCACGATCGATGTCGTCGATGATCGGGAGCATCTCGCTGAGTGCACTACCGATAGCCATCTCGCGCACGGCCTCGCGATCACGCTCGACACGACGCCGATAGTTGGCGTACTCCGCCTGAACTCGCTGGAGATCGTTGGTGAGTTCTGCGATCTTGGTCTCGACTTCCAACCCCCCGGCCGTGACAGCGGCTTCTTCGGCGGCCTCGGCGGCCGGTGTTGCCGGCCGCCGAGGTTCGCCCGTCTCAGGATCGATGAGTCGGTTGTCCGTCACGCGGACTCGCGCCTCTTCGGATTCGCTCACTTGGATTCGCCCTCATCCACGATTTCCGCGTCGATGACGTCGTCTTCCGCGGTGTCAGCCGCGCCCTGGAAGGCACCTTCGGCGGAGCCGTCAGCGCCCGCCTCCTGTGCCGACGCGTACATCGCAGCGCCGAGTGTCTGACTTGCCTGCGCAACCTTGTCGGTTGCGGCACGCATGCCGGGCAGGTCATTCGCCTCGATGGCAGCCTTCAGCTCCGCAAGTGGGCCATCGACGTTGGCCTTGGCATCTGCCGGGACCTTGTCAGCGTTGTCGGCCAGGAACTTCTCGGTCTGGTACACCAGCGCCTCGGCGCTATTGCGTACTTCGACCTCCTCGCGACGCTTCTTGTCGTCCTCAGCATGCTGCTCGGCCTCGCGCATCATGCGATCGATCTCGTCCTTGCTCAGTGCCGACCCGCCCGAGATCGTCATCGACTGCTGCTTGCCCGTGGCCATGTCCTTGGCGGACACGTGCACGATGCCGTTGGCGTCGATGTCGAAAGTGACCTCGACCTGCGGGATACCGCGAGGTGCCGGCGGAAGACCGGTGAGCTCGAAGGTGCCGAGGCGCTTGTTGTAAGCCGCCATCTCGCGCTCGCCCTGGTACACCTGAATGAGTACGGACGGCTGATTGTCGTCGGCGGTCGTGAAGATCTCCGAGCGCTTGGTCGGAATGGTCGTGTTGCGCTCGATGAGCTTCGTCATGACGCCGCCCTTGGTTTCGATGCCCAGCGACAGCGGGGTCACGTCAAGAAGCAGAACGTCCTTGACCTCACCCTTGAGAACACCGGCCTGAAGCGCCGCACCAACGGCCACGACCTCGTCAGGGTTGACACCCTTGTTGGGGTCCTTGCCGGTCTCCTTCTTCACTACCTCGGTGACAGCAGGCATGCGCGTGGAACCGCCGACGAGCACGACCTGGTCGATCTCGCCGATGCTGATGCCCGCGTCCTTGAGTACCGCCTGCACAGGTGCCTTGGTCCGCTCGAGTAGGTCGGCGGTCATGGACTCAAACTGCGCACGCGTAAGCGTCTCCTCCAGGTGCAGAGGGCCGTCAGCTCCTGCGGTGATGTACGGCAGGTTGATCGAGCTCTGCATCGAACTGGAAAGTTCGATCTTCGCCTTCTCAGCTGCCTCACGCAGACGCTGCATCGCCATCTTGTCCTTGGACAGGTCGATGCCGTTGTTGTTCTTGAACTGACCGACCATCCAGTCAACGACCTTTTGGTCCCAGTCGTCGCCCCCGAGGTTGTTGTCGCCGGACGTCGCCTTGACTTCGACAACACCGTCGCCGATCTCCAGGAGAGACACGTCGAACGTGCCACCGCCGAGGTCGAATACGAGGATGGTTTGCTCTGTGTCGCCCTTGTCCAGTCCGTACGCGAGTGCGGCTGAGGTGGGCTCGTTGATGATGCGCAGGACATTGAGACCCGCGATCTCGCCGGCCTCCTTGGTGGCCTGACGCTGTGCGTCGCTGAAGTACGCGGGGACGGTGATGACAGCGTCCGCGACGGACTCACCGAGGTACGCCTCAGCGTCGCGCTTGAGCTTCATCAGCGTGCGAGCGCTGATCTCCTGCGATGTGTAGGACTTTCCGTCGATGTCGACGGTCCAGTTCGTACCCATGTGACGCTTGACGGACCGAATGGTGCGGTCCACGTTGGTGACTGCCTGACGCTTGGCGACTTCGCCCACAAGGACCTCGCCATTCTTGGCGAAGGCCACGACGGACGGTGTCGTCCGGGAACCCTCGGCGTTGGCGATGACGACGGGTTCTCCGCCTTCGAGGACCGACACGACGGAGTTGGTCGTGCCAAGGTCGATACCGACTGCTCGAGCCATGGTGGTGGTGCTCCTTCTTGTTCAGTCCGGTCGTCAGGTCGACGGGCCGGTTGGTCTCAGGTGAGTCTGCCTCGCCGAGTTATGCCCCGCAAGCGAGGCATCACACTCTTTGAGTCGATTGGACTCATATCGAATAACGGGGTGCACCCACCCGGCATTCCCTCATGAGGCTATCCGCTTGATGTGATCTAGGTCACGTTGAACGAAGCAGGGGGAACAGGTCGTGAGCCATGGGCGCCCCGGCGGGGATGTCCTCCTCCAGCCCGTCGAACTGCGGGGAGGTCGGCCAGCTTCGAGGGGCATGAACCATGTCGTCCCCGAGGAATCTCAAGGAGAAGGCCCGGCGCCGGTTCCGTCCCGGCACGCCATAGGAGTGGTGCAGCGTCAGCATGTGAAAGAAGACCGCGTCGCCCGGTTCGAGGGCCCATCCCAGGATCCGATGCGAGCTGCGATCAGCCTCAATGTCGGGGACCTCCGACATCGTGCCTTCGGGGAACCACTTCGCTTGCTTGTCCAGAAAGGTTCGGGGCATGAGCCAGCCACCGCGATGAGAGCCCCCGAGGAACTCCAGCGTTGACTCCTGCGGCACCGGATCGACCGGCATCCACATCGAGCAGTTCATCACGCCATCCACGTTGTAATACGGCTGGTCCTGATGCCACGGCGTCGGCTGAAGAGTTCCCGGTTCCTTGACCAGCATGTGGTCGTGGAACAGGCGAACCGTGCGCCCGCCCATGAGCGCGGCCGCAACATCCGCTGCCATCGATTCCTGCGCAACGCGCTGATACTGCTCGATGCGTTGCCACTGGCAGAAGTCCTCCACAAACCGTCCCGGGTCGGTGGGCTTGCTGGCCACCTTGAACATCGGGCCCGGTTCAGCGAGGTTGCGCTCTATACCCTCGCGCACCAACTCGACCTCGTCGGGTGAAAACAGACCTCGAACAACGAGGGCGCCGTCGATCTGAAATGCGTCCATATCCTCCTGGCGCAGGGGCACGTCATCACGCAGGCGGGGCGAGGTGGCCATGGGTCCCTTTCGCAGGTAGGTCGAAGATGACGTTAGCGACCGCGGAGAGGCTCGTCACATGCGCGGAGATCGAGCCTGAAGTCTGGCCGACGATGGATAGCCTTTGCACGTGGATTCCCATCAGCTGATCCGGCTCGTCGTCGGCCTCGCTATCACGGTCATCGTCCTGGCCTTTGCCGGCAAGCGCCTGTGGTTCCTGGTCTCCCTCGGCCGCTCGGGCAAACCGGCCGTTGGTCGCCTCGTCGACCCCACCGCGCGCGTGACCGCCGAAGCCACCGAGGTACTCGGACAGAAGAAGCTGCTGAAGTGGACCATCCCGGGTATCGCCCACGTGTTCGCCTTTTGGGGATTCCTCGTCCTCGGCCTGACCATTCTCGAGGCATACGGCGCGCTGTTCGTCGCCGACTTCGGGGTTCCGATTGTCGGCACCTGGCCCATTGTCGGTTTCCTCGAGGATCTCTTCGGCGTCCTGGTCATCGTCGGCATCGTAATTTTTGGCTTGCTCCGCCTGCGCAACAACCCCGCTGACAAGGGCCGGTCCTCGCGCTTCTTCGGATCTCACACGCGTGGCGCCTGGTTGATCCTCTTCATGATCTTCCTCGTCGTCATCACCTTGTTCTGGTACCGCGGCGCGCAGTCGGCTTCGGGCAATCTGCCGTATTCGAGCGGGGCGTTTGTCTCCGACTGGGTGGGCTCACTGATGTCCGGGTTGTCACCGGAGACTCTTCTCTGGGTTGAGACGGTCGGCCTGTGGGCACAGATCGCCGTCATCGTCTGCTTCCTGCTGATCGTGCTGAACTCCAAGCACCTGCACATCGGCGCAGCTCCGGTCAACGTGTACACGTCGCGCAGGCCTAACGCTCTCGGCCCACTGCTGCCGATCTATTACAAGGGCGAGCCGGTCAACTTCGAGGATCCGCCCGACGATGCCACGTTCGGCAAGGGACACATTGCTGACTTCACCTGGAAGAACTACGTCGACTTCATGTCCTGCACCGAGTGCGGACGCTGCCAGTCGCAGTGCCCGGCGTGGAACACCGGCAAGCCTTTGTCTCCCAAGCTCATGATCATGAACCTGCGCGACACGATGTTTGCGCAGGCTCCGTACCTGATGGCCGCCAAGGGCCAGCATCCCGGCCTTGGCGAGTTCGACACGACGTCGCTCGAGGGACTGACCCCCGAGGTACGGACCGAAGTCGAGCGTCCGTTCATTGGATCGCGCGAAGGTTCCGATCACTCCGCCGACGACGGCTACACCTTTGATGGCCACCGCAGCACGGGCGCCGAGCTGCCGATCATCGATCAGGAAGCCTTGTGGGCCTGCACCACGTGCGGTGCGTGCGTCAATCAGTGCCCCGTCGACATCGAGCACATCGACCACTTCGTCGACATGCGACGCAACCAGGTGATGATCGCCACCGATTTCCCTGCCGAGCTCAACGGCCTGTTCAAGAACCTCGAGAACAAGGGCAACCCGTGGGGCATGAACGCGTCCGACCGCAACGCCTGGATCGCCGAGGTTGACTTCGACGTGCGCGTGTTCGGGGCCGATGGCGAAGACAGCGTTCCCGACGATGTCGACTACCTGTTCTGGGTCGGCTGCGCGGGCGCGTTCGAAGATCGTGCCAAGCGCACGACCAAGTCCGTCGCAGAACTACTCACCATCGCCGGAGTGCAGTTCATGGTGCTGGGCGAAGGCGAGACCTGCACCGGCGATCCCGCGCGACGCGCAGGCAACGAGTTCCTTTTCCAGATGCAGGCCATGCAGAACGTCGAGGTCCTCAACGAGATCAAGGCGCGCAAGATCGTCGTCACGTGCCCGCACTGCCTCAACACGCTGGGCCGCGAGTACCCGCAGCTCGGCGGCAACTTCGAGGTCGTGCACCACACGCAGTTGCTCAACGAGCTCGTCAAGGAAGGCCGCCTCACCGCGGTCACGCGCGTCGACCAGAAGGTGACGTATCACGACCCGTGCTACCTGGGTCGACACAACCAGGTCTACGTCCCGCCGCGCGAGTTGGTCGACGCCACCGGTGCAACTCGAGTGGAGATGGAACGTCACGCCGATAAGTCCTTCTGCTGCGGCGCCGGAGGTGCGCGCATGTGGATGGAAGAAAAGATCGGTACGCGCGTCAACCAGAATCGCGGCGACGAGGCCATCGGCACCGGCGCAGCAAAGGTCGCGGTGGCGTGCCCGTTCTGCTCGGTCATGCTCAATGATGCGGTCACCAAGCGTCAGGCCGAAGGCACAGCGCAAGGTGTTGAGGTTGTCGATGTGGCGACGCTGCTGCTGGAGTCGGCGAAGCGCTAGATCATGGGATGCAATTTGCATCCCAGCGTGGTACCGTCGCAGTATGTCAATTCAGATCGCCGTGCGACTTCCCGATGACTTAGTCGACGCCCTCGACACCATGGTTGTGGAGAGTGACGAGTCGGGCCGTGCCTCAGTGATCGAGAGGGCCTTACGGAGGGAGCTCCGCCGATATCAGGCCGAGCAGGATGCCCACATCCTGCGGGAGAAGGGCGACTACGACGAACTGGCAGCCTTCATCACTCGCGCCCAACAATCCTTCCCCGAACTCGACTAAATATGCGACCTATTCACCTGTGTCAGGTTGATAAGACCCGTCCTGTGGTGGTGCTTTCTCGTTCGATCTTTCGTGAGGACCGTAGGTGGGTCACGGTTGCTCCTATTACATCAAACATCAAGGGACTGTCCACTGAGGTACGCGTGGGTGCGCACAATGGCATCGACCACGATGCAGTTATCACGTGCGACATGGTGACGACGGTCGCGAGTTCTTGCCTAGGACGCCACCTCGGATTTCTTCTAGCGGATCAAGAAGCTTCCCTCGCCGCGGCTATCTCCGCGGCTTTCGACCTCGACTTTCGCTAGTCGACGCGTTGGTGATCGCCACCGTGGACCTGATCCACGGCATGCATCAGCACCGGCCCCAGTGCAGCAATCGCATCGCGAGCGCCCCCGGGTGAGCCAGGCGCATTGACGATCAAGGTCGTTGCCGCAATTCCCGCGATGCCACGCGACAGGATCGCGGTCGGGACACCATGCGATACGCCGTAAGCGCGGATCGCCTCGGCTAGACCTGGTGACTCGCGCTCGATCACCTGTCGCGTGACCTCCGGGGTGAGGTCCATGGGGGTGTGGCCTGTGCCGCCAGTAGTCACAACAAGGTCGAAACCCTCGTCAACGGCCTCGCGGAGCGCGACGAGCAGTGGTTCGCCATCTGCCACCACCACCGGCGCATCAACGTCGAAGCCGAGAGCGTCCAACCCCTCCACGAGAACCGGACCCGATCGGTCCTCCCACACGCCGGCCGCTGCTCGCGTGGACGACGTGATCACTCGTGCGCGGCGCTTCATGCCAGCAGACATCAGGACTCGCGCACCCAGTGCCCCGAACGGCCACCGAGCTTCTCAAGCAGCACGACTTCGGTGATGGCAGCGCTGCGATCGCGTCCCTTGACCATGTCGATGATGGCAAGACCCCCGACGGCAGCTGCCGTGAGTGCCTCCATCTCGACACCGGTGCGATCGGCTGTGCGCACCGTGACATGTATGTCGACTCCAGCCGGATCGACGACCTGCACATCGACGTCGACACCGTGGATCGCGATCGGGTGGCACAGCGGGATCAACTCTGCGGTGCGCTTGGTGGCCTGGATGGCCGCGATGCGGGCAACCCCCAGTGCATCACCCTTGGGCATCTCACCCGCGCGTAGTGCCGCGGCCACGTCGCCGGAGACAACGACATGACAACGCGCAGTGGCGGATCGCATGGTGACGTCCTTGTCGGTGACGTCGACCATCCGGGCCTCGCCGCGCTCGTTGAGATGAGTGAACTTCTCGTCCATGGAGGTCAGCCTAGGCTGCTCATGCTGCTCATGCTGCGCGGCGTGTGGCACTGCTGATCGCGGACATGACTTCTTCAAGGGCCCGTACCGAATGCCCAGAAACGAACGTGTCAACGTACGGAAGCGCAGCCTGCATTCCACCCACGAGTGGCTGGTAATCGGAGGCCGCCTTGCGCGGATTGACCCATATGACGTGATGGGCCAGTCGCGACAGCCGCGCCATTGCTTCGCGCAATATCGTCGGGTCGTCGGTCTCCCAGCCGTCGGAGACGATCACGACCACTGCCCCGCGCGCGGTTCCTCGACGGCCATAAACATCGAGAAACTCCATCAGCGTGCGCCCGATGCGCGTGCCGCCGGACCAATCTGGTGCTGCCTGTGTCGCCTTGCGATACGCGACATCAGGATGGTGCTGGGCCAGGGTCCGCGTGAGCCTGGTGAGGCGGGTGGCAAAGACGAACGCTTCTGCGTGAAGGGCTTGCACTGCCCCACGCATGAGGTGCAGGTACACCCGCGTATAGGGCTCCATAGACCCTGAAACATCGGCCAGCAGCACCACTCGGCGCGGCTGCTCGGCGCGGGTGCGCATGACCAATGCGACCGGGTCCCCGGCGGTGCGATGTGCCCGCCGCAAAGTCGCACGCACGTCAAGTCGACGACCGCGTCGATGTCGCCGGGTGCGACGTGCCTCTCGCATGGGTGGCACAAGGGGGAGCTGATCCACCAAGCGACGGATGAGAGCAAGTTCGTCAGGGGTGCAGCGCGAGAAGTCCAAATCCGACAGTCGCTCATCTGAACTCATAGCCGCAAGCACCTGCGGCGGCGCATCACCGTCGTCAGCACCCGAGCTGCGACCTTCGGGAGACGCGCTGGAGCCGCGCGGTGCGCTCGGGGATTCGCGAATGTCTTGCTGCGCATTCTGCTGGCGGTCGCCGTCGGGCCCGGTCATCGAGGTGGACACCTCTGACTGCCGTCCGCCCATCTCTGCGACGTCAATCAGTCCCTGAAAGATGTGTCGGAAGACGCGGTCGTAGGTACCGACCTGATCGTGCCCGGTCAGCAGAGTGACGCGGCCGAGCCAGTAGAGCTCATCGATCTTCTTCGGCTGCGCGATCACGACGGCGCTGGCAAAACGCGCACTCTGCTGTGGGGTGACCGGCACGCCGCTCTCATGAAGTCGATGACCGAATGCCGCAGCAATGCCTGCGAGCTCGATCACCTCAGGCTCCTGCGACCCAGGTGAGTCCTTCGGCTCGCGCACGTTCTTGATCCTCGCGGTACTTCAGCACCGAACCAAGCGTCTGGTCGACGCTCTCGGCGTCGAGTGCGTGAATCCCCAGCAGCACTGCCGCATGCACCCAGTCAATTGCCTCGGCCACGCCCGGGGGCTTTTGCATGTCCATCGTGCGAAGACGCTGCACCGCCGCAGTGATCTGCTCTACGAGTGTGGGTGACGCGGCGGGGACACGAAGGCGAACGATGCGCGTCGCTTGCTCAAGGTCGGGATAGTCGATCCAGTGGTAGAGGCATCGACGCTTGAGTGCATCATGGAGGTCACGGGTGCGGTTGGACGTGAGAATCACGACGGGTGGGACTTTGGCGTACAAGGTGCCGATCTCCGGCACGGTCACGGATGACTCCGCAAGCAACTCGAACAAGAACGCCTCGAATTCTTCGTCGGCGCGATCAACCTCATCGATGAGCAGAACAGCGGGGTTGGGGCCCGGGTGCTCAAGAGCTTGCAGAAGTGGTCGTTCGATCAAATATTCGCGTGCAAACAGCGACTGTTCCGACAGATCCGCACCTGAGGCTTCAGCAACGCGAATGCCCAAGAGCTGGCGCGGATAGTTCCACTCGTAGAGAGCTTCGCTCGCATCGATGCCCTCGAAGCACTGCAGTCGAATGAGCGGGGTATCCAGCATCGCCGCAAGAGCCTTCGCGGCTTGCGTCTTGCCAACTCCGGCTTCGCCTTCAAGAAGTAGTGGCTGCGGAAGTCGCACCGCGCAGAACAGCGCGGTGCCAAGGCCTGCCTCTGCGACATAGTCGTGCTCCGCAAGCTTGGCGATGAGCGACTGCGGGTCCGGGACCTGGTCGGCCAGTGTCATGGCCTACCGGGCCACGATCCACCAGATGACCCCGACCACGACGATGACGCCAATGAGTGCGGGGATCACGCGCTTGAGGATGGGGCCCGCCGCGGCGCTACCGAGGTTGAGCGCCTCATTGTTCATCACCGGCGGCGCGGACTGCACCGGTGGAGTTGTTGCGAATGCGTCGCTGGTCGCAGACGAAGTCTCGGGAGCTTCAGCCGGCGAGGCCGACGCCTTGCGATGCTCGATCACCGTCTGCAGATTGCCGGCGAACTGATCGATCAGGCGCTTGGAGACATCAGCCATCACTCCTCGGCCGAACTGTGCGGCCTTTCCGGTGATGGTGAGGTCAGTGGTGATGTTCGCGCGGGTGACACTGGGGCCCTCAGCGGTGAGGGTCGCGGTGATCTTCGCTGACGCGTTACCCCCACCCTTGACTTCCTTACCTGCTGCGTCGATGACTGCCGTGTGCGTTGCCGGATCCTTGCTCACGAACTTTCCGGTGCCGCCAAACACCATGGTGACCGGTCCCAGTTTGACCTTGACGTCGGCGGTGAACTCATCGCCTGTGAAGGAGGTGAGGGTCGCACCCGGCATGCATGGCGCGATCGATTCCACGTCCAGCAAGGTGTTCCACGCCGTGTCGATGTCAGCCGGCACGAGAAAGGAGTTCTCGAGTTCCATGGATCCTCCGGGGCAGGTTTGTGGAAGTGAACTCTGCTCTGGTCTCGACCGGGGGGCAAGCCGTTTGACAGAGTCGTAGGGTCTGACCATGTCCAGCACTGCAATCCCCGTTCACCTGTTCGCGGCAGCGCGCGCGGCCGTGGGTGCTCATCAGGTCGACGTCTCAGGTGCCACGCTTGCCGACGTCATAAGCCAGCTAACGTCGACCTATCCGTCCTTCGCCGCCGTCGCACCGCGATGTTCCTTTTTGGTGGATGGCCTGGCCGCTCACGGTGACCCGGCTTCGGTGCCGCTGGCGCCCGGAACTCGCATAGACGTACTTCCGCCTTTTGCGGGTGGCTGAGCAGCTACCCGCTCAGCCGCCAATGGCGGACATGGGGCGATCCGGCTGAATGAAAGACGGATCGTTGATTCCGTGGCCGGGAAGTTTGGCAGTGACCGACGTCTGGAACAGACGTCCGATGCGCTCTCTGCGCTCTGACGCGGGAAGGTCACCATCGCGCAAGGTGGCCCGCAGATCAGTCTCGTCGAGAGAGAACAGACAGTTGCGCACCTGGCCGTCCGCGGTGAGGCGAATGCGATCGCAGGCGGCACAGAACGGCTTACTCACACTGGCGATGATGCCTACCGTCGCGGGACCGCCGTTCACATAGAACTCTTCGGCCGGCGCAGAGCCGCGCGTGGGTACGGGCGTGAGTGCGAAGTGCTCCGAGAGTAGTTCCAGAATCTCAGCCGCCGTCACCATGTCGCCGCGATCCCACGAACCCTGTGCATCCAGGGGCATCTGCTCGATGAATCGCAGGCTCCAGCCGTTGTCGACAGCGTGCTGGAGCAGCGGCACTGCCTCGTCGTCGTTGATTCCGCGCATCAGGACGGTGTTGACCTTAAGCGGTGTGAGGCCCGCGCGCTGCGCCGCCTCAATACCGGAAAGCACATCAGCAAAGCGGTCGCGCTTCGTGAGCTCACTGAAGCGCGCACGATCAAGAGTGTCGAGGCTGACGTTGACTCGCTCGAGCCCAGCATCGGCGAGTGGTTGGGCAAGGGCTTCGAGTCGCAACGCGTTAGTCGTCAAGGAGATGCGCGGCTTGAGTGGCAGCGCATTGATTCGACGGACGATCTCAACGAGATCGGGGCGCAGTAGTGGCTCGCCACCGGTGAGACGAATGCTCTCAATGCCGTGCTCGGTCGCAATCTCGATTACTTCGAGCATCTCGTCGATGGATAGCAGGTGGTCGCCTGGCAGCCAGTCGGAGAAGTCTGCCGGCATGCAGTAGGTGCACCGCAGATTGCAGCGATCAGTGACAGACACGCGCATGTCGCGATGCACACGACCGAAGGTGTCGATGAGGGCGGTCATGCGCAGTTCACCCACTCATCTGTGCCATCGATGAAGATCTGGTGCTTCCAGACGGGAAGCTTCTCCTTGGTGAGATCGACCAGAGCCGCACATGCCTGGAAAGCAACGTCGCGGTGCGCCGACGATACGGCAGCCACCAGGGCTGCGTCGCCGATGGCGAGATCCCCTACGCGATGGGATACGGCGAGTGCAATGAGGTCAAACTTCGATGCGATCTCGTCGGCCACCTGCGCCAATACCTCCGCCGCGCTGGGGTGACCCTCATAGGTGAGGCGGACCACCTCGCGCCCGTGATCGTGGTTGCGCACATTGCCGCTGAACGTCACCACGGCCCCGGCCCGGTCATCGGCCACCATGGCCTCGACGGCGGGAACCCCGATGGGATTCTCCGCGATCTCGACCAGCCGAATCTGAGCCACCGGAGCATTATTGGCCCTTGGCCGTTGGGCGGCCCGCCGAATGGTCGGTCCAGTCACGGAGGTGCGCATGCGCGAGGTGCTTGATGAGCTCATTGCGGCTCGCAATCGTGACGGGCAGGTGGCTATGGCCACGGTCGTACGCACCTGGAAATCCGCTCCTCGACCCGCCGGTGCCTCCATGCTCGTCACCGGCACAGGCGAGGCTGTCGGCTCAGTCAGCGGTGGCTGCGTGGAGGGTGCGCTCTACGAGCTCGGCCAGGAAGTCCTGGCCGACGGCCAGGCTCGCTTTGAGACCTACGGGGTCAGCGACGATGACGCGTTCGCGGTCGGCCTTACGTGCGGCGGCATCCTCGAGGTTTTTGTCGAGCGGGTGGACCACACCACATGGCCCGAGCTCGACGGCATTGCGGCCAGCATTGCCGCGGGTGAACCGGTCGCCGTGGCAACCATCGTGCGCGGACCGCACTTCGTCGGTCGGCACCTCGTCGTGCGCCCCGACCGCACCGAGGGCAGCCTCGGTACCGATCGACTCGACGACACGATTCGCGAAGACACCATCGGCATGCTGGCCTCCGGAACAACGGGGTTCTTGCGCTACGGGCCCGAAGGTGAGCGACTGGGCGAAGGTCTTGATGTCTTCGTCGCCTCGTATGCACCGCCCGCGCAGATGTTCGTCTTCGGCGCCATCGACTTCTCCGCGGCTCTTGTGCGAGTCGGAAAACTGCTGGGATACCGCGTCACAGTGGTCGATGCACGTCCGGTCTTCGCGACACGCAAAAGATTCCCGGATGCCGATGAGGTCGTCGTTGATTGGCCGCATCGCTGGCTAGAACAACAGCAGGTCGATCAGCGCACTGTGATCGCCGTGCTCACGCACGACCCGAAGTTCGATGTGCCTGCACTGCAGGTAGCTCTACGCACCGACGCGGGGTATATCGGCGCCATGGGTTCGCGTCGCACGCACGAGGACCGACTTGAACGTCTCAAGGAAGCCGGCGTGACCACCGACGAGATCGCTCGACTGCATTCGCCCATCGGACTTGACCTCGGAGCACGCACACCTGAGGAGACCGCAATCTCGATTGCGGCGGAGATCGTGCAGGCACGGTGGGGTGGCTCTGGTCAACACCTCGCCGCAACCCAGGGTCCCATTCATCCCGGCGCTGCTCGGTGACGACCGCGGGCCTGGTGCTCGCTGCGGGAGCGGGTCGGCGGTACGGGCAGCCAAAAGCGCCCGTGGTCATTGACGGCGAACGTTTGGTGGATCGTGCGGTGCGGGTACTTCGTGACGGTGGTTGCGATCCGGTGCTCGTCGTTCTCGGAGCTTGGCAGGGTGAGGTACTCCACGCCGACACTGTCGAGAATCCCGACTGGGCAGAAGGCATGGGCTCGTCTTTGCGAGTCGGGTTGACCAAGCTCACTGATACAAACGTGGACGAGGTAGTCGTCACTCTGGTCGATCTACCCGGGCTCACGTCGCCCGCTGTTGAGCGGATTGTGAGTGCTGATGCGTCAATCGCTCAAGCGACGTATCGCGGCGAGCGCGGCCATCCGGTGAAGTTTGCTCGCGAGCATTGGGCCGCCATCTGCGGCGTTGCCGCCGGTGACGCCGGCGCACGAAACTTCCTCAAGGGCCGTACGGATGTTGCCCTTATCGAGGTGGGTGACGTCGCTGACGGAACAGATCTCGATGAGCCCGTGGATGGAACGTCAGCGAGCTGACATCGACATGCCTGGCATGTCGTGAGATGCACGAGAACCGTTGCCCGCGACCGCCCAGGCAACTCCAGCGATCATCAGCATCGCGAGGCCTGACACCGCAAGTGCGCGCACGGTGGTTGACGATCGCTTCTCCCAGCAGA